>Ga0209251_1001570_pt1 | contig 17068 bp, 12 predicted proteins | sample SaaInlV_100m_DNA_6_FD_184665 | JGI IMG/M metagenome (GOLD analysis project Ga0209251, IMG submission 184665) | Marine microbial communities from expanding oxygen minimum zones in the Saanich Inlet - Saanich Inlet SI073_LV_10m_DNA (SPAdes) (version 2) | ecosystem: Environmental > Aquatic > Marine... | reverse complement strand
TTTGAAGTTTCAAAAGGAGAAATGTTAGTTGTAATGGGTTTATCTGGTTCAGGTAAATCAACTTTATTAAGATGTATTTCTAGATTAACAGATGCAACAGGTGGAAAAATTTTTATAGAAGGTCAGGACTTGCTTCAGCTGAATAACAAAGAGCTAATAGATTTAAGACGAAATAAAATGGGAATGGTTTTTCAAAGCTTTGCTTTATTACCGCATAAAACAGTATTGGAAAACATTGCTTTTCCACTTCAAATTAAAGGGATTAAAACTGAAGATAGTATTAGCAAAGCAATGGAAATGGTAAAATTAGTTGGTCTTGACGGAAGAGAAAACTATTTTCCAAGAGAACTCTCTGGAGGTCAACAACAAAGAGTGGGTATTGCTAGATCCTTAGCTGTAGAACCAGACATATGGTTTTTAGATGAGCCTTTTTCTGCACTGGATCCACTAATACGAAAAGAAATGCAAGATGAGTTTTTAAGACTTCAAGAAAAATTGCAAAAAACAATAATGTTTATTACGCATGATTTTGATGAAGCGTTAAAACTAGCTGATCGAATTGCGATAATGAAAGATGGTATTATTGAACAATTAGATACACCAGCTAATATTGTTTTAAATCCTGCAACAGAATATGTAAGAAAATTTACTGAAGAAGTACCTAGAGAAAAAGTTTTAATAATAGAAGATGTGATGGAAGCATCTGTTAAAGATAATTTAAGTGATTTGAAAGTCTCAAAAGATGAAATTATTGAAAATGTAGCAGAAAAAATTCTAACTCAAGAAAAAACAGTAGCTGTAGTAGATGAAAATAATCAAATTGTAGGTTCTATAAATCCATCAAAAATTATTAATACAGTTTTTGGAGGACGTAAAAATAACAGTTAAAATATGGAATTGATAAAAAAATACCCCAAATTATTTCAGTGGTTATTTTTATTAATTGTATTTTTTGCTCTATGTTTTGCAATTGATGTTCCAGAAACATACAATTTTATAAGAGGACAGGCAGAATTTATTAAAGATCCCAACCAAAGTTCATACGTCTTATTTGGTAAAGAGGTAAGATATTATGCTTTTGATGTCTTTTGGAGATTGCCTCCACTTCTTGGGTGGCTTCCTATTTGGATAAATGACTCTTTATTTTTCTTAATGAATGAGTGGATGCCAATGGAGTTTTGGAACGAAGATACTCAGGAATTTAAAACTCGTCCCTTAGTGTTACAAATTACAAGAAATGTTACCTCTTTTATGACTTTTCTCATTGACTTAATAAGAGAAATTTTATTGGGTGGACTTAATACTATTGTTGCATTTTCGAGTTGGGATTGGATTGATGAAAATCCGTGGGCAGAATTACCAGGATTGCCATGGACAATCGTAGCAGCAGGGGCAACAATATTAGCATATAAACTTAGTGGTAAAGGGCTTGCATTATTTGCTGCTTTAGTGATGGTTTATATTTCCATTTTTGGTCAATGGAAACCTTCAATGCAAACACTCTCTTTTATATTAGTAGCTGCACCATTATCATTTATTTTTGGTTTAGGTTTGGGAGTGGCAGCATTTAAAAGTAAACGAGTTGAGAAAGCTTTATATCCAATACTTTTAGTAATGCAGACTATGCCTCAATATGCAGTTTTAGTTCCAGCAATTGTTCTTTTTGGAGTAGGTGATCATGCGGCTGTAATCATAACTATGGTTGTTGCAGTTCCTCCAATGATACTATTAACCTTATTGGGTCTAAGAGGAATATCTCCTGAGGTTATTGAAGCAGGTAAAATGAGCGGATGTAGTAATTGGCAATTGATGTCTAAAGTATTAATTCCAACAGCTAGAAGAGATATTTTAATTGGAGTTAACCAGGTTATCATGGTTTGTTTTTCAATGGCAGTTATATCAGCTTTCATAGGCGCAAAAGGTTTAGGATTTAATTTATTACTAGCACTAAATCAGCTTAACATTGGATTAGCATTAGAAGCAGGACTATGTATTAGTTTGATTGCAATACTTTTGGATAAAATGTCTTTAGCTTGGGCAAATAAACAAATTGATTATTTTGGCAACTTAACTTTCTTTCAACGTCATAAAAATACATTCTTTTTTGGTGTAGCAGTAATATTGGGAATATTATTTGCATACTTTGGATCTTTTTATTTTAAAGAGGGATATAATTATCTTTTTGAAGTTCCACACAACAAAGGAATATCAACGGCTGATTTTTGGAATAAAGGTGTTGATTGGATTTTTGATACTTTCTTTGTATACATAAAAGCATTTAACACTTGGTTGATTGTAGATGTGCTTCAGCCAATGCGTGCCTTGTATTTAAGAATGCCTGCCGTAGCAACACTGGTTTTAGTAGTAGGGGCAGGATATATAATTGGTGGTATTCGATCTGCTTTAGTTGTTTGTGGATTAACATTATTTATAGCATTAAGCCCATGGTGGGATAGAGCTTTAGTTACAACTTACATGGCAACTTTTGGAGTTATTATATCTTGTATAATCGGATTTACAGTTGGTACTTTGTGTTTTCAGAACAAAAGTTCAGCAAGTTTTATGTTGGGAGTTTGTGATATTTTTCAAACTTTTCCTTCATTTGTATATTTAATACCTGTAATGATGCTTTTTGGAATAACAGACACATCAGTATTAATTGCAGTAATAGTTTATGCAACTATACCTGCAACAAGATATACTATTGAGGGTTTAAGAAGTGTCCCAACTGCATTACATGATGCAGCAACAATGTCGGGTGTAACTAAATTTCAAAGATTATTTAAAATAGAATTTCCTCTTGCTTTTCCACATATGATGCTTGGATTAAATCAAACGATCGTATTCGCTTTATTTATGGTGATTATTGGCGCATTTATTGGAACAGAGGATCTGGGACAATATATTTTAAAAGCCTTATCTGATAAAAATGGTGCAGGTATAGGATTAACATTAGGAATCTGTGTTGCATTTATAGGATTAATTTTTGATAATCTAATTAGAACCTGGGTAGACCAAAGAAAGAAACACCTTGGAATAAGTTAAGGTTATAATTTAAAAACAAATTTATTTATTTAAAAAAGTTTTCAAAGAATCGTCCATTGCAGTTTCCCATGGAGTGTGATGTACCGGGGCAATCGAACCTGTAACAGGTGAAGAAAAAGATTTATTTCTATAAGTCATAATATCTTCTACTTTATGATGCTCCCATTCTTTAAAATGTTTTCTAATTAATTCAAAATCTATTTTAGGATAGTCAGATAAGCTGTGAAGTTCTTTTGTATATTCAGTTTGAAAATCAATCATTTGATCTGGATTTTCTAACTTTTCTTCCATCTCTACCCACTTATTTATATCTTTTTCTATTTCAGAATTATCTGGAATTTTAATTTTATTCATAATCACATCTCTTGCAAACCAAGCTTGACAATCAAACATATTAAATGTGTGAAATTGGTCTTGCATACCAAGATATAAAAGTTTGGGATTATTTTGCCAAACCACACCTTTGTATAGCATTGGTGGATATAATCTATTTGTTGTTTGAAGCTTTAATTCTTCTGACAAAAATGGAAAATGATGAAGATAACCAGTACATAAAATTATTGCATCAGCTTCTTGTTCATGACCATCTTTAAAAATTGCTTTTCCACCCTCAAGTTTGTCAAGATGGAAAACTTCTTTCATTCCTTTTGGCCATTTAAATCCCATCGGATTATGCCTGTAGCCTATGGTTACACTTTTAGCTCCATACTTATGACATTGAAGAGCAACATCTTCAGCAGAATAACTGCTACCTAAAACTACAACATTCTTATTTCTAAATTCTTCTGCATCTCTAAAATCATGTGAGTGCATAATTCTTCCAGGAAAAGATTTCATTCCTTGATATTCAGGAATAAAAGGAACAGAGAAGTGACCAGTTGAAACAACTACATAATCAAATATATCTTTTGATGTTTTGTTATTTTTTTTATCACGGTAAGTAACTTCAAATTTTTCACCATCAAATAAGGTATTGGTTACAGTGTGATTAAATTTTACTTTATCTTTTAGATTACCTTTTTTGACTCTACCTAATATGTAGTCATACAAAACTTCTCTTGGAGGAAAAGAGGGAATTGGTTTACCAAAATGTTCATCAAAAGAATAATCGGCAAATTCTAAACATTCCTTTGGTCCATTTGACCAAAGATATCTATACATACTATTTGGAACTGGATCTCCATATTGATCAGAGCCAGTTCTCCAACTATAATTCCAAAGACCACCCCAATCATCTTGCTTATCAAAACAGACTATTTCAGGGATTTTTTCACCTTTTTTTTCAGCTTGTTCAAATGCTCTAAGCATTGATAAACCACAAGGTCCAGCTCCTATTATAGCAACTTTTGTCATATATATGATCTCCAATTTAATAATTTTATAAATATACTTTACTAACAATTTTCTGAAAATTACAATGAAAAAAATCTAACCAAAGTGAGAATTTTTTGAAAAAATTAATATTATCTATAGATCAAGGAACCACTTCATCAAGATCTATTTTATTTGATCTTAAAGGAAATAAAATTTTTTCATCTCAATATGAATTCAGACAAATATTTCCAAATTTAGGATGGGTCGAGCATAACCCTGAAGATATTTGGAGAGTGACTTTAAGAACGATTATGGAGGCTATAAAAAAAAGTAAAAGATTAAAAGCAAAAATTATTTCAATAGGAATTACAAATCAAAGAGAGACAACCATACTTTGGAATAAAAAAACTGGTAAACCAATTTATAATGCAATTGTTTGGCAAGATAGAAGAACTAATAAAATATGTGAAAATTTAAAAAAAAGAAAGCTTGAGAGTTTATTTAGAAAAAAAACTGGACTATTCATTGACCCATATTTTTCAGCCACAAAAGTAAAATGGATACTAGACAACGTTTCCTCAGCAAAAAAACTTATACAAAATAAACAATTGTTATTTGGAACAATTGATACTTTCTTAATTTGGAGACTAACAAATAAAATAAGTCATTTAACAGATGCTACAAATGCAAGTAGAACATTAATGTATAATATAAATTCTAATAAATGGGATGAAGATATTTTAAATAAGTTAAAAATTCCAAAATCTATTTTACCCAAAGTAAAAAATTCTGCTGATGACTTTGGAATAACATCTAAAAAAATTATAGGTGAAGAAATTCCTATTCATGCGGTATTAGGTGATCAACAAGCAGCTGCAGTAGGACAAACTTGTTTTGAAAAAGGTTCTGTTAAAAGTACATATGGCACAGGAGCCTTTGCAATAATGAATACTGGAAATAAAAAAATTTTATCTAAAAATAAATTGTTAACTACAATTTGTTACAGATTAAAAAATAAAAACACATATGCACTAGAAGGCTCTATTTTTATTGCAGGTGCAGGTGTTCAATGGTTAAGAGACAAAATTAGATTGATAGATAATGCTTATGAAACAGAAAAAATAGCAAAATCAAAAAAAAGTAATGATGGAATTTATGTTGTTCCTGCTTTTACTGGTTTGGGCGCACCTTACTGGAATTCTGAATCAAGAGGTTTGATAACCGGTTTAACTAGAAATTCAGATTGGAAAAATTTAGTTAGAGCCGTAATAGAGTCAGTCGCTTATCAAAGTTATGATTTGTTTGAGGCAATGAGAAAAGATGGATCTAAACCTAAACTTATTAAAGTTGATGGAGGCATGGTTGCCAATAATTGGTTTGCACAGTTCTTATCAGATATTTTAAATACCAAAGTACTAAGACCGGTTATTCAAGAAACAACTGCATTAGGAGTAGCTTTTTTTGCCGGATATCAAGCAGGTGAATTTAAGTCACTTGAAGAAATAAAATATAAATGGAAAAATGAAGCCATTTTTACCCCTAAAATAAACAAAAAATTAAGAAATAACTTATTGCAAGGGTGGCAACAAGCAATTAGAAAAACTTTAGCTTAATTTTAGCTTATGAAAAAAATATTAATAATAGGTGCTGGCGCAATGGGATCTGCTTTTGCTGTTCCTTGTGTTGAGAACAAAAACGATGTCACAATTGTTGGAACTCATTTAGAGGATAATTTGATAAAAGATATCATTTCAAATAATCATCTTCATCCTGGATTAAAAACAAAGCTTCCTAAAGAAATAAAATTTGTCCAATTCAACGAATTACAGTCTCTTTTAGAAAAGGATTTAGATTTAATTGTTGCAGGAATAAGCTCAATAGGAATTGAATGGTTTGCTCAACAAATCTCAAAAAATTATAAAAAAAAATTACCAATTGTTTTATTAACAAAAGGTTTATCGATAGTAGATAATGAACTTACAACTCTATCAGATAAAATTAAAAATCTACTAGAAAAGGATGGTCATTCACAAGTTAATATCTCTGCAATTAAAGGCCCTTGTTTAGCTGCTGGTTTAGCAAATAAAATGAGAACGGGAACAGTCATTGCCAATCGAGATATAAAAGAGTGTCAGTTATTGAAAAATATGATTTCAACAAATTATTATTCTACAGAAATATCAGAAGATATTACTGGAGTAGAATTATCAGGAGCAATTAAAAATATATATTCAATGTTAATAGGTGCGTCTGAAGGATTAAGTAATTCTAAAGCAACTAAAGAAATTCAATCTAAATATTTTTTAAATACTGCAGCCTCATTAATTCATAGATCAATTTCAGAAATGGTTGAATTTGTTTCTCACTATGGAGGTAAACCAGAAACAGTATATGGTTTGGCAGGTCTTGGTGATTTATATGTTAGTGCCATTGGTGGAAGAAATAGTTTAATGGGAAAATATTTGGGTGAAGGACACTTATATAATGATGCTAAAGAAAAGTTTATGAAAGATGTTACTGTAGAAGGTGCTCAACTTGCTTTGGAAATTGGACCAAAAATTCTTGAAGATCTAAATAGCAAAAATTTTCCACTAATGTTTAATATGTTAAATACAATTTGTGAAAATAAAAAACTAGAAATTAATTGGTAAATGAAATCAAATTGGAATTACCCAACAACTATGTGGGTTGGAAAAGATAGAATTAAAGATTTAAGCAATGCTTGCAAAACTCTTAATATTAATAAACCATTGTTGGTAACCGATAACGGTCTTGCTAAATCACAAATTGTAATTGATGTTTTAAACAATTTAAAAGAAAATGGTATTTTAGTTGAATTATATTCTAATGTAGTAGGTAATCCAACTGGAACAAACGTTACTGAGGGTGCTGATTATTATAATAAAAATAGTTGCGATGGAGTAATAGCTTTTGGAGGTGGTAGTGGCCTAGATGTTGGTAAAGCAATTGCATTTATGTCAGGCCAAACACTACCTATATGGGATTTTGAGGACGTAGGGGATAATTGGACTAAAGCAGACTCTCAAAAAATAGCACCAATTATAGCTGTACCAACAACTGCAGGAACTGGATCAGAAACTGGACGTGCTTCTGTAATTTTAAATGAAGAAACGGGTGTTAAAAATATAATTTTTCATCCTAAATTTTTACCTTCAATAGTCATATTAGATCCAGTTTTAACTGTTGGACTTCCACCAAAAATTACAGCTGCAACAGGAATGGACGCTCTTGCACATAATCTAGAAGCCTATTGTGCTCCAGGATATCATCCAATGGCTGACGGAATTGCTTTAGAAGGTATGAGAATAATTAATGATTGGCTATTAGAAGCTGTCAATAATGGATCAAATGTTGAAGCAAGACAGAATATGTTAACAGCAGCTAGTATGGGTTCAACTGCATTTCAAAAAGGATTAGGTGCAATTCACTCATTAAGTCATCCTGTAAATGCTTTAAATAATATTCATCATGGTTTATCCAATGCAATATTTATGCCTTACGTATTAACTTTTAACAAAGATGTAATTGAAAAAAAAATAATTAAAATTTGTGATTACTTAGAACTTAACGACTGCTCTTTTGATGGTTTTATTAATTGGATTTTAGATTTAAGAAAAAAACTAGATATGCCCCATAAATTATCAGAGGTAATAGATGAAAAAGATTTTGATCTTGATAGGTTATCAAAAATGGCTTTAGCAGATCCTTCAACTGGAGGAAACCCAAAGAAATTAACTGAAGCAGATATGAAGATAATGTACCAACATAGCATGTCAGGAGAACTATTTAAATGAATAATTTAAATATTCTAATTGTTGAAGGAAATATTAGAGAAGATAGTGAATTTTTTATTAAAGCAGCTGGAGCTTCTGCTGCAGATAATTTAAAAAATTTAATTTTAAAATTAGAGCCATCGACCAATACAGAAATTATAAATCCTGGACATGACGATGAAACAAAAAATGCACTTGAAAATATGAGTAAATATAATGGTATCGTGTTTACTGGTGGTGCAATGAGAATAAATGATATGACCGATGTAATTAAAAAACACATTAATTTTGCATCTAATTGTTTCGAACAAAAAAATAAAATTTTAGCAATATGTTGGGGGCTACAAGTATGCTCAACAGCTGCAGGAGGTAAAGTAAATCCAGGTAAAAATGGTGCACACATAGGAATTGCATCTGATGTAATAATTAATAACGAAGGTATGAAACATTTTATCTACAAAGATAAAAAAAATATTTTTACTTCACCAGCCTTTAATTTTGATGAAGTAAGTGAGATACCAAAAGATGCTATTCTTTTATCGAGTGACAAAGTTAATAATGTGATGGGTGTAAGTTTTTCTGCAGGAAACTCAGAAATAATTGGATTGCAGTACCATCCTGATTATGAATATTTTCAGATGCTAAACCTGATGGCTGGTCGAAAAGAACGACTATTTAAAAATAAAAATTTTTCTAGTGAAGAAGAGTATCAAAATCACGTCTCATACATACAGTCTGAAAATGAATTATTGAACTTTAACGATAGAACTTGTGAAGTTAAAAATTGGCTTAATTACTTAAAGAACTAACTTAAAATAAACCTTCAATCTCACCATCTTTATTAAGTTTTATAGAGTCTGCTGCTGGTACTCTAGGTAATCCAGGCATTGTCATAATAGCTCCACAAACTACTACAATAAATTCAGCTCCAGATGAAAGTCTAATTTCTCTAATTGGCAAAGAGTGTCCACTAGGCGCCCCTTTGAGACTTGGATCGGTTGAAAAACTGTATTGAGTTTTTGCAACACAAATAGGCAATTCACCAAATCCCGCTTCTTCAAAACTCTTTAGTTGATCTCTAATTTTTGTATCAGCTATAACCTCATCTGCTCTATATATCTCTTTAGCGATAGTCTCGATTTTTTTAAATAATGGGGTTTTACTCTCATATAAGAATTTAAAATTAGCCTCATTTTTTTCACATAAATCTGAAACATGAGCAGCTAATTCTTTTGTACCTTCACCACCATTTGCCCAATGAGTACATAGACTTGCCTTAACTCCCATGCCATCACAAAATTCGATTAAAGCTTTAACTTCACTATCTGTATCTTTAATAAAATGATTAACTGCAACTGCAACAGGTAAACCAAATTTTTGAACATTTTGGATATGTCTTTCAAGGTTTACAAGTCCTTTTTTAAGAGCATCTACATTTTCATTTTTCAAATCATCTTTTGCAACTCCACCATGCATCTTCAATGCTCTGATAGTTGCAACTATGACAACACAACTTGGTTTTAAATTTGATTTTCTACATTTTATATCAAGAAATTTTTCAGCTCCTAGGTCTGCTCCAAAACCTGCTTCTGTTACAACATAGTCTGCAAGTTTTAATCCTGTCTTTGTTGCAATTACAGAGTTACATCCATGTGCAATATTTGCAAAAGGACCACCATGAATAATTGCAGGATTGTTTTCCAAAGTTTGAGTTACGTTTGGTCTAATAGCATCTTTTAATAACACAGTCATTGGACCTTGAGCTTTTAAATCTTTTGCAAATACAGGTTTTTTATCTCTTGTGTATGCAATTGTTATATTTCCAATTCTCTTTTCTAAATCTTCTAAATCATTTGATAAGCAAAAGATTGCCATGATTTCAGATGCAACAGTGATATCAAAACCATCTTCTCTTGGAAAACCATTTGCAACACCACCTAAGTTAATATTGATAGATCTTAAAGAACGATCATTCATATCCATTACTCTTTTCCAAACAATTCTTCTAACATCGATATCCAGTTTGTTACCCCAATAGATATGGTTATCAATTAATGCTGATAGGAGATTGTGCGCTGAAGTAATTGCATGGAAATCTCCTGTAAAATGTAAATTAATTTGTTCCATTGGAACTACTTGAGCATAGCCACCACCAGCAGCACCACCCTTCATACCAAAAGATGGTCCAAGACTTGGCTCTCTTAAACAAACTATAGATTTTTTTCCAATTTTATTTAATCCATCATTTAAACCAACTGAAGTAGTAGTTTTACCTTCACCCGCAGGAGTAGGAGTGATTGCAGTAACTAAAATTAATTTTCCATCAGGTTTATCTTTTAAAGTATCAAGATATTCCAAGTTTATTTTTGCAATGTGTCTTCCCATAGGACTGAAAGCAGAACTTTCATCTGGTACATTTATTTTAGCTAAAATGTCATTTATAGGTTGCATTTTAGCTTCTCTAGCTATTTGAATATCTGACTTAACATCGCTCATTTAAAATCCTAAAGTTATAAATTTTTTAATGATGACTTCTTATCCTTTTTTACGATCTTTGGAAACTTCTAAAAAATATATATAAAAAAAATAAGAACTATTTATATTCATTGAGATAAAAATATCTGATGCAAAAATATTCTATATTTAATCTGGTTAAAAATGCTTTTTCAGGTCATCAAAACTGGGATTTAGCTTGGAAGGATCCAACTCCTAAAAAAGAATATGACGTTGTAATTATTGGTGGAGGAGGCCATGGTTTAGCTACTGCTTATTATTTAGCAAAAGAACATAACATTACAAATGTTGCCATCATTGAAAAAGGCTGGATAGGTGGTGGTAATGTTGGTCGAAATACTACCATTATAAGATCAAATTACATGCATGATGACAATGCACTCTTTAGTGAGTTTGGAATGGATTTATGGAGAAAGATGAGTCAGGATTTAAATTACAATGTAATGTTTTCTCCTCGAGGAATTATAAATCTTGCACACTCAGATGCTCAAATGAATGTTTATGCGAGACGAGGAAATTCAATGAGATTGAATGGAATTGATGCTGTTCTTCTTAACAGAGAGCAAGTTAAAGAAATTATACCAATGGCCGATTTTTCTGAAAATGTAAGATTTCCAATTTTTGGTGGATTAATGCAACCAAGTGCAGGAACTGCAAGACATGATGCGGTAGCTTGGGGTTATGCAAGACAAGCTGACTCAATGGGTGTTGATATAATTCAAAATTGTGAAGTCACAGGTTTCGATGTTAGTGGTGGAAAGATAAATGGTGTTAGAACATCAAGAGGTGACATTAAAGTTAAAAAAATTGGATTATGTGTTGCAGGGAGCACAAATGTATTAGCAGAAAAATTAAACATGACTTTACCAATTGAAACTCATCTTCTTCAAGCATGTGTTTCAGAACCAGTAAAACCAATTTTAGATAGGGTAGTTACTTTTGGAGCGGGACACTTTTATATAAGTCAATCTGACAAAGGTGAAATGGTAATGGGTGGAGATTTAGATGGTTATAATAGTTACGCTCAAAGAGGAAATCTTCCAACTCTTCAACATGTATTAACTGAAGGAATAGCTATGATGCCATTTCTAAGTAAGTTAAAAATGCTTAGAACTTGGGGTGGAATAATGGATATGTCTATGGATGGTTCACCGATAATTGATAAAACACATATAGAAGGTTTATATTTGAATTGTGGTTGGTGCTATGGTGGATTTAAAGCAACACCAGCATCTGGTTGGACATTTGCTCATACAATTGCACAGGATAGAGTTCATAAATTAAATGCTGGTTACAGTTTAAATAGGTTTAGCACAGGTCACTTACTTGATGAAAAAGGACTTGGAACAAAAACTTGGATTTCATAAATGCTTCATATCAAATGCCCTCACTGTGGAATGAGATCACAAAATGAATTTTCATATGGTGGTGATGCAACTGTTAAAAGACCAGAACTTAATAAGGAAATATCTGATCAAGACTGGGATAATTTTGTCTATAACAGAAAAAGTCTAAGAGGCAAACATTGGGAGTTATGGCAACATTTATCAGGTTGTAGGCAATGGATAAAAGTTGAAAGAGACACAGCTACTCATGAAATTTTTAATACTCTTAAAGCTAATGAGGAAATTTCATAATGTCACAAAGTTATAGATTAGATAATATTGGCTTAATTAATAGAGATAAGAAAATTTCATTTAAATTTAATGGTGTTACTTATTATGGATACGAAGGTGACACTCTTGCTTCAGCTTTAATAGCTAATGGAGTTCATTTGGTTGGCAGAAGCTTTAAATATCATAGACCTAGAGGTTTTTTTGGTGCTGGCGTTGATGAACCTTATGCAATTGTTCAATTATATAGAAATGGTGAAACCGAACCTAATATTAAAGCCACAGAGCAAGAGCTTTTTGAAGGTTTGGAAGCAACAAGTGTAAATTGTTGGCCTAGTGTAAATTTTGATATTGGAGCAATAAATAATTTTTTAAAAATATTTCTTCCTGCAGGATTTTATTACAAAACTTTTATGTGGCCAAAAAGTTTTTGGTACAAAGTTTATGAACCTTTTATTAGAAAAGCAGCAGGTCTAGGTGTTGCATCTACTAAACATGACAAGGAAAGATATGAACATAAATATGAATATTGTGATTTATTAATTGCAGGTTCAGGACCGTCAGGTTTGGCGAGTGCATATGCTGCAGCAAAAAATGGAGCACGAGTTATTTTAGCAGAAGACAAATCCAGATTTGGAGGAACACTTCTTACAAGTGAAGTAAATATTGGAAACCAATCTGGTAAAGAATGGGCCGAAGGAATTATTGCTGAACTTAAAGAAATGCCAAATGTAACAGTTAAAAATAGGTCACAGGTTTTTGGTTATTATGACCATAACATGTTAGTGATGTCTGAAAGAATAAGTGATCATCTACCACAAACAAAAAAATTTCATCCAAAACAAAGACTTTGGTATATTAGAGCTAAAGAAGTTTTAATTTCTTCAGGGTCAATTGAAAGACCAATAGTCTTTGGCAATAATGATACACCAGGGGTAATGCTTTCATCGGCGGCAAAAGAATATCTTAAAGTTTATGGCGTATTAGTTGGAAGAAACCCTTTAATTTTTACTAATAATGATAGTGGCTATGAAACTGCAATAGAATTTAAAAAAAATGGTATTGATTCAGTTATTTTAGATACCAGAAAAGATCCTCAATCTGAAATAGTTGATGAAGCAAAAAACTTAGGCATAAACATTAAATTTTCTTATGTAGTGGTTGCTGCTCAAGGTTATAAAAAAGTAAAATCAGCTGATATTGCAAAGATTTCAGACGATAAAGAAAAACTTGGAGCTGTAGAAAATATTAAGTGTGATTGCATATGTGTTTCTGGTTTTTGGACACCTACTATTCATTTAGCTTCACAATCAGGAAACAAAACAAAATTTAATGAAGATATTGATGCATTTGTACCAGGAACATCAAAGCAAAACGAAACTACATTAGGTGCAGCAAATGGAACCTATACTTTAGATGAAACAATAAAAAATTCTTTTGAAACTGGTTACGAATTATCAAAAAAAATTACAAATAATGATAACAAAATTTCTTTTCCTAACGTTGTTGAAAAAAAATCAACAACTCATGATAAATTTTGGTGTGTACCACTACCTGAAGGAAAAAATTATAAAAGATTTTTAGATTTTCAAAATGATGTTGCGGTTTCTGATGTAGAGATAGCACTTAAAGAAGGTTATCGATCAATTGAGCATGTTAAAAGATATACAACACTTGGAATGGCAACAGACCAAGGTAAAACAAGTAATTTAAATGGACTACAACTAGTATCTAATATTGAAAATAAAGTAGTACCAAATGTTGGTCACACCACTTTTAGACCTCCATACACACCAGTTTCTATAGGAGCAATTGTTGGAAGAGAAGTTGGAAAACATTCAAAACCTACACGAAAATCACCAATGCATTCTTGGCATGAAAAAAATAATGCAGTTTTTGTTGATGCAGGTGTGTGGTTAAGACCAAGATATTACAAACAGGGTGATGAAAATTTATTTGAAGGATCAAAAAGAGAAGCAAAAAATGTTAGAACAAATGTTGGAGTTTGTGATGTAACTACATTAGGTAAAATAGATATTAAAGGACCAGATGCAGCAGAGTTACTAAATAGGGTATACACAAATGCATGGTTAAAATTACCTGTTGGAAAAGCAAGATACGGTGTGATGTTAAGAGAAGATGGAATAGTTATGGACGATGGGACAACTACAAGAATTTCAGAAAACCATTACCATATGACAACCACTACCGCACAAGCTGCGAACGTTCTTTCTCATTTGGAATATTATTTACAACTAGTATGGCCAGAATTAAATGTAAATGTAGTTTCAACTACAGAACAGTGGGCAGGAGCTGCGATAGCTGGACCAAAGTCTAGAGATTTATTACAAAAACTATTTCCAAATTCAGATGTCTCAAATGAAGGCTTGCCTTTTATGGGTTACATGGAAGGAAATTTGTTTGGAGTTAAAGCTAGAATTTTTAGAATTTCATTTTCTGGTGAGCTTGCATATGAGGTAAATGTTGAGTCAGATAATGGAAATTTTATGTGGGAAAAGATTATGGAAGTTGGTCAAGAATTTAAAATCCAACCATATGGAACAGAGGCTTTATCAACTTTGAGAATTGAAATGGGGCACGTTGCAGGATCTGAGCTTGATGGAAGAACAATACCTTATGACAATTCACTTGAAGGAATGTTAAGCAAAAAGAAAGATTTTATAGGAAAACGATCTTTAAATAGAGAAGCATTTACAGCTGATGATAGACAAAAAGTTGTTGGCGTTGTTCCTTTAGATAAAAAAACAAGTATCCCAGAGGGATCACATTTAGTTAAAGACTCTAATGCACCATTACCAAATCCAAAATTAGGCTATATTTCAGCTTCTTGCTGGAGTGTTGAGCATGATAATCCTTTTTCTTTAGCAATATTAAAAGATGGAAAAAATATGATTGGAGAAAAGTTATTTGTAATGTCTCCACTTAAAAATAAAGTAATTCCAGTTGAGATAGTTTCTTCACACTATGTTGATCCAAAAGGTGAAAGGGTTAGATCGTGAGTTTGATATCAGCCTTAGCAAATGTTCATTCAACAGGTCAGTTTGGTGATTATGAAGGTAAAAATGAAAATGATCTTTTAAAAATTTCTGAGATAAAGAACTTATTAATAGTTCAAATAGTTCAGTATAAAAACTCTACAGCTTCAATTGAAAGTATAGATATTGATGGTTTAAAATTTAAAGATGAGCCATTAAATGTAGTGCATGATAATGATACAAGAATATTATGGAATGGACCAAAAAATTGGCTTTTGGTTTCAACAAAAAAAGATTTATTAAATAATATTTTGCAAATTTTTAAAGAAACAGATTTTGCAGTAACTGATTTGTCTCATTCAAAAGCTATCATTGAAATAGAAGGAAAAGATGTAAAAGAAGTTTTAAAGAAAGGCTGTCCTTTCAATTTTAATACTTTGGAAACAAACAATTCAATAAACTCTACTTATAATGGAATAGCTTTTACGGTTGATATGCTGGATGAAAATCCAAATAAAGTAAGGTTATTTGCTCTTAGAAGTTTTGGCGAATCTTTCTATCACTCTATTACTGATGCTTCTCTAGAATTTGGTTATACATCTTTATAGTTTAAATACATTTAATCTCGAGTAGCAATATAGACACCTATCGAGGTAATCAAAAATCCAATTAAATCTAAATTAGTTAAACTTTCACTTAAAAAAAGCCAAGCCATGAAAGCAGATGTAGCAGGTATTAAAAAAAATATTGAAACAGTTTTGCTCGCAGAATTATTTTTAATTAAGAACATCAAGATTGTAAAAGCACCAAATGACACCAAGAATATTTGATGACTCATTGCAATTATAAATGTCTGTGAAAAATCAATGTATGGTTTTACAAAAAAAATTATAGCAAATAGGTGAAAAGCAAAACCACCTATAGCTTGATACATATTGCTTACTGACAAGGGTAAGTTATTACTAAGTTTTTTTTGCCAGATAGTAGAAGTTGTTATTGCAATTAAGGCTATTATAGTTGCAATTAATCCTGTGGTAGGAATTTCTGATCCAATATCAAAGCCTAAAACCAACGTTGCTCCTATAAAGCCCAATAAAACTCCAAGCCATTGTTTAGTTGTTACCTTCTCATTTAAAATTGGTCCACTTAAAGCATTTGTTAGTATGGGTTGAAGGGTAACTATTAAAGCGGCGATTCCTGTAGGCATTCCCTTTGAAATTGAAAAGAAAACTCCACCTAAATATACACCATGAAAAAGAACTCCACTTAAGAAAGACTCAATTAAATTTTTTTTATTTATAAAAATTTTTTGTTTTGCGTAAAGACAAAATAAAAAAAAACCAAAAGCCACTAAAGCAAATCTAAAAGCCAGTGCTGAGAAAGGGTCGCTGTTATCTATAATTGGTTTTGTTGTAATAAAAGCAGATGACCATAATAAAATAAAAATGAATGGAAAAATTTTAACCATTTTTGACTTATAGTTTAAATATTTAGTTAGTATTACTAATAATAACCAAAATGAGCTAATTCTACCTTGAGTTGATTCTTATAATCAGTATTAATCAATTAAGATATTTATGAAATTTCAAAAAATATATTTTTTAGCTATAATTTTTATTTTTTTTTCTGGATGTATTCAATCTACTGCTTTACTTAGTCCTGGCGTTACATTAGCTACAACAGGAAATGTTATGCAAGCTGGTTTGCAATATGGGGCAAACACAGCAATTAAAAATGAAACTGGTAAAGATACACTTACACACCTAAAAGATGCTGTGGATGATGAGAAAGA
>Ga0209251_1001569_pt1 | contig 17088 bp, 17 predicted proteins | sample SaaInlV_100m_DNA_6_FD_184665 | JGI IMG/M metagenome (GOLD analysis project Ga0209251, IMG submission 184665) | Marine microbial communities from expanding oxygen minimum zones in the Saanich Inlet - Saanich Inlet SI073_LV_10m_DNA (SPAdes) (version 2) | ecosystem: Environmental > Aquatic > Marine... | reverse complement strand
TAACTCACTTTGGTACAGCGCAGAATCGTAGGCCACCTCAGGACGATCGGAAAAACCACGACCAAAATGATCGTAAGTGATCACCTGATAGCCCGCGTCCAGCAAATAGGGCGTGACTTGCTCCCACACAAACTTAGGGGTACTAAAACCATGAACCAAAATAATGCTTGGCGCCTCACGATCACCCTCGCGCGTGTATGACAAAACACCCTGCTCAGTCTGCAGATATAAACCACCCAATTCTTCGCGCGCTGCATCGTCTAACTCCCTTAATCCAGAACGCGCAATAACATAGGCCGCCACTGCAATGATCAATAAAATAACGACAGTCCACGCAAGATATTTCGAAAACCGACCCATTGCAGAGCTCCACTGAGACCGAGGCTGAAAGCGTAGCACAGTACCCACGCCAAGCTCAGACGGCAAATGCATAAGCTACCGACTCAACTATCCTAGCGGCCTCCAGCCTCACACAAAGGCCAAGGGCGTCCTTCTCAGACCCTTTCTGGTTGCCTGCTGACTACTGGAGGCAACCCGGCAAGGTGTTGCATTTCTCCAATAAGAAAGCCACTGCGCCATGGGTCAAGGGACAGCAAGGACGCTGATTGATCGTTGGCATAGGAACCAGAGAATCCATGCTTTTCAAAGGGAGCCGTTCCACTTTTAGGGGAGCGTTACTGGTCCCTGAAAGCTGCGCATGCCTGAGCCGAAATAGAAAAAGGCAACGGTTGGCGAGGGCAATGTGACTATCCACGGCGCTTGCAACTCAACCGTTCTCAAACGACCCTTATCGGGCAAGGGCAGATCTTCGTCATGCTCTGCGTTCCCCACCACTTCGACAAAGTCACCCTCTGGCAAACTCATAATCGTCAAGATGCGGCCCGCCTCATAACCCACTACGTGAGACTTGTTAACCTCAATTTGTATCATTCCATCGGAATGTACAAATGGCTCGCCCGGTATCGCCACATGCATAAACGGCCTCCCAGCGATGTGACGTTCTCGTACCGGCTTTCCCTCACCATTGGGTGAATATCTAAACAATGCAGCATCCATAGACGCGTCGCCCAAACCTACACCGCGAAAAGCCTTATCCAGTTTTTTTAACAGCAAATCGTAATCCTGCTGCGTAGCCGGCTCAACACTCATCCATACGCGTCCGGTGGCAACCTCGACAACCTCCATAAACGAGTGACGACCGCACGGAACCGCTATGCCACCTTGTTGTAACTGTTTTTGCATAAGAGACTGCAAAGACTTCACTGCGATTCCTTCAATTTCTTATAATCCGAAGACAAACCACCATTTGTTAGTTGGGGGTATAAACGTACTCGTCACCTTCAACAAATTTCTCCGCCAGCGTCTTATCAACCATCACGGCAAATTGCGAGATCGATTCATACAACGGCCCCCTAGAGCTGGCTTGGTGTGCCGCCAGCAGCGCACTCAACTCATTGAGTTTGTCGCTGCGGCTCGCAGCAAGATTGATGTGCTCAGTAGGATCATCCGATAGGTTATATAACCATTGTTGCAGCCCATCGGTGGGCCGATCATTAACCTGTAGCTTCCAGTCACCGTGGCGCACCACCTGGTAGTGCCCGTTTTGCCAGAACAAGGTGTCACGATTCCAGTCGTCTGCCCCCTCGCCTGTAGCCAACGGCAACAGATCTACCCCGTCAATAACGACCCCTTCGGGCTCTGAAGCACCGGCTGCGGCAGCCAGAGTGGGCATCACATCGATGTGGGCAACGGGCTCATTCACAGAAATACCGGGGGCGATTTTAGCGGGCCATCTCACGAATAACGGCACCCGCAGGCCACCCTCAAACATGGTGATTTTAAAGCCGCGGAACGGGCTGTTCACTTCAGGGATACCAATATAACCTGCACCGCCGTTATCACTAGTGAATACCACTACCGTGTTGTTTGCGATGCCCTCCTCCTCCAGCGTGTCTAGAATGCGGCCCACACTGCGGTCAACCGCGCGAATCATGCCCGCATATACCCGTTTGCGATGAGGCTCAATACCCTCAAGGGCATCAAAGTCCTCACGGGTGGCTTGCAATGGCGTGTGAGGCCCCCAGTGGGCAAGGTAAAGAAAGAAGGGGCGGTTCTTATTGGCCTTAATGACCTTAATCGATTCGTCGGTCCAATAATCCGTCAGATAGCCACCGGGCTTAAATTTGTCGGCTTCGCCAGAGTTATAAGTCGCCGAGAACCCCATACCCGCCCAGAGAAATTTGTCGATGGGGTCAAAGGAAACCTTTGCGTTAACCACATTAGGATCGTTTTCCGGCAAATACATACCGCTTTGCATCAGCAGGCTGTCATCAAAGCCTTGCTCATGAGGTGCCATACCATTTTCGCGACCGAGGTGCCATTTACCAATATGGGCCGTGTAATAGCCCTTCGCTTTAAGCGTTTCTGCGATGGTCACCTCTGAAGCCGGCAACCCTTTGCGCTCATAAGGCGGCTGGCTTTCTTCTAGGGCCTGATCGTACAGAGAGGGAGGCAAACCGCTATCCATGCTTTTGCTAACGGCAGACACCAGCTTGATCATACCGGCAGGTGTGGGGGTGAACTCGAAGCCGGTGCGGGTTGGATAGCGACCGGTCATCATCATCGCTCGCGATGGCGCACAGGTACTGGCACCGGAATAGGATTGCGTAAAAACCGCCCCTTCAGCGGCTAAACGGTCGATGCTGGGTGTTTGCATGCCGCCCACACCACCGCCGAAAGTGGAAATATCGTTGTAACCCAGATCATCCGCCACAATAAGGACAATATTAGGCGGTCGCTCTCCCTCCGATGCCGCTGGCGCTACAGGCCCTTCCTGCCAAGGAATTTCCCGGTTGGGGGCGACATCGGCATATCTCTGGCTCGTCGTATATTTTACCAGTGCGATCAGAATGTCTGCTCGCTTGGACCAAGCGATACCGCCAACGACCGCGGCGACAACCACAAAAGAAATAAGGAATTTTTTCATCGGGACACACCCTCCACCCACTGACCCTTAAAGCCGGACGTTTCGATATTGAGTTGACCTGCCAGCCCAGCAGTGCGGTGCACACCAATTTCCCGCATATTCTCGGACTGCATTACCTCTAGCATGACCTGACGCGAGGGCCAGACCGCCAGCACTACCACATCCCACAACTCTTCTATCTCACCCAAGGCCAAGCGTTCCACGTCACCCTCGAACCCAATGCCACCGCCAATACCATGCAGCAATTTCTTGACGCCAACTTCATACAGTTCGTAAGCCTCGCGTCCGGTGAGATCGGTTTCTCGGCCATCCTCATACTCAGCTTTTGCCTTGAACTTGATGAGATTAACCATGCAGATTGGACCCTCGGCGCCGGGCTCAAGAAAGCCCTGTATCTGCTGTTCGTTGGGGTAAACTTTGTTGACGAATTCCATTGCTATTCCCTCTTCTCGCATTAATTAGCGCTAGGCCAAAGCCAGCTGCAATAACGCCGCGCCAAGCGCTAACAACAGGCCGACTGTTATCCGTGGTGAGGCGTACAGCGCCACACGCTTTTGCATCGGGAAAGCGAAGGTTTGCTTCATTGCAGCAATCTTATATTTGTGGATCTTGGCAAACTCGGCATCTGCAAACGACAAAAGAATCACATCCCGGCGCGAGCGATAACGCACAAGCCCAGCCATATGCCACCCGGGATTTTCCGGCGTGTTCCAAGCATCCAAATAACCACCCACGGCTTGCCCCGCTATGACGGGATGTCCTGCTCTGCGTAATATCTTGCCCATAAACGGCTGGGTGTATTCAGTGAGCAGCGCAGAAGCCTTGATGTCCTGTCCTGTGTCCGGGTGAGTCACCGGTGAGGCGTTAAATTTAACAAGGTTAACCATGATGAACTCCTTGCCATCATCTTCCTCCATAAACCTGCGAAGCGTGGCAACCTCTCCCGTACTCAAGCCGTTTTCGGCGCTTTCCTGAAAGACCTCTGAGAAATGGGAAATTTCCTCTGGAGTCAGCGGCCTCCTTAACCCGTCATACCAAAGACGAAATGCCAGATAAACGACCAAGGCTATTACCCAAATTGTCATCATGACTTAGCTGCTCCGCGCCACTTCCGAATACTCTCTAAACCTGTGGGACCAACTCTGGCCCGCACCTGTGCTGTAAAAACCGCCACCGTTTCGTCCCCTGTGACTACTTTGCGTTGGCGAAAAACTTCATCCTCTTGCCCCTGGGCTCTGGCACTTTGTATGCCTCGGGCAACGTGCAGAGCCTATTCATATGCGTAGTACTGCCGTCGGCATACTCCCACACCAACTGCTCACCCGAAGGCTCTTGATGAAGGTAACGCTTAACCACTAATGGCCCCCAACCAAAAGCATGAAAGTCCAACACACTGTCATTCCAAGTCATGCTGGCTGAGGAACGCATGCAGTAATCGTTATCGCCAATGCTAAACAACACCGACCCTTCGGTATCGTTCGTATTGAGACCCGCAGTACTGTTTGGGCCGTAGTCGTGGATGACACCGCTGGTAGTCACTACGACACGGCTACCGCACTGCTCAACCCTTTCCACATGGCCCACATGGCCACCCTGCACCCCAATCCAGAGACCTCGGATATCGTCGGCACCGTCAGGTAGTGGCTCGGTACACTGAGCCAAAATAGGCAAGGGGAAATGGGTGTAGCCACAATTGGGGGTATTGCCTTTCGGTATATCGGCCGCCAGTAGCCCGCTGCCGTCAAGCTCAGGAAAATCGCAGTAATTGAGAACGCTACCGTCTCCCTGCAAAGTCGCCGGGTCGGTAGTCAGCGGCGGCCTAGACGAAAAATATCCAAGCCAGAAAACAAAAAGCAAAAAGCAAACAATGACACCTAGCAGCACAAAAAAAAGTTTCTTTTTCATAAGAACCGCGCCTCCCTAAAGCCTTGAGCATTTAGGTTCGATGAAACCATCCCTAAATGCGGCATACTAACCGGCCACTAGCGCGTCGGCTGTGGGCCCGAACAAGGTTGTCTTAAGCGTACTAAAAATTCCAGGTTCCTTGGTGCCCAATTCTCGAGCCATGGCCTTGGCCTGCGTCAAAAGCTCTTCTGCCGACGCTTGCCCATCAGCAATACCCGCTACCATCGCCTCATCTGCCGCGTAACGCTTTCCCGTTAATACCGCATCACGGGTGGTACTAGCCGGCAGTTTGGCCCGTAAAATACCCATCATAGCGGGTGGAATAGGCACGCCCACGTCAACCTCGGAAACTGAAAACCATCCACGGTCTTGACGCATAATGCGGTAATCGCAGGACAGCGCCAAAAAAGCGCCCGCAGCAAAAGCATGACCATTAATGGCCGCAACAGCTGGACACGGCAATACCAATAGTCGCTGATGAACTTCCCCCATCCGCCGACCAAACACCTCCATTTCGTCAGGGGTCAGGGTCATTACCTTTTCAAGATTTAGTCCATTGCAGAAAAACTTGCCCGCGCCAGTAAGCACCAACGAGGTACCGCGGTCACAATCATCTTCAACCTCCCCCAAAATTTCCAGCATGCGCTGCTGCCAATCAGGGCAAATGGTGCTGGACTCCTCGTCCATGGTAATAAGATGGAGACCGTCCTCGTTGGCGTAGTCAATCATACTTTTTCATTCTCTCCACATACTTGTGAAATAACGAAGACCCTTGAGTTTCGTTGGCAAGTCACAGTCATATCGCTTGCTGTAGTGGTTCACCTAAGTCCAACAAAACCTCTATAGATTCACGCAACGAATGCCAACAAGAAAATCAGTTGCCTGACAACATTTTAATGGTCACGCCCTTGGGGCTTCTCACTCGATTGCCACCCTGCCGTCGCGCTAAACAACGGTGTTAGGGACCGCACAACCTTCGGAAAATCCCCCGTGCCGATTATTATGGCAGTTAATATGTCATAAAAATGCAGTCAGGAAAAGAAAAGATAGGCTAAAAAACCTACCCAAAAACACAGGGTTTTTATGTTTGGCTTGGGGGTATTACAACCACACCTCAAGATTATCTGCTCGGCCTATCAAGCGATCGAGTTCGACCGACAGCATGTCTTGCATGCCGCAGGCCTGCAGCATTTGCTTCACCGATGCCTGCTCAGCTAAAGGCAGGCCAGCATAAATAGCCTGCACTCGCTGCAACAGGTAAAAACGGTAAGGCGAGGCTAAAGCAGTGATCGTTTGACCTCGCACACTGAACTCAGCGCTACCCACAAGATTACCAAGCCGACCTACTGCTGCCGCCCCTGCTTCGGGCTGCTGTCGACCCAGCCAGTCATTGATTCTCTCAGCAGCAGCGCGAGTCTCGGGCACAAAGTCTTCCGCCACTGCGCGCAGAACCGCCATTAGCGTTTCGGGTATCTCATCGCTGTCCAAAAAGTCAGTGCCGGGCGTAAAAAACTCTGGCACATCTTGGTCTGCCCGATTCATGCGCTCAACCCAACGGTACACCCGCGGGGCACGCTTCTGCATCAATGACGCCGGATAGGGATCTCTTCCCAGGTGCGCATACATGGGCGCAAGCAATCCGAAATCGCCGATGCAGGGCTTCCAACCCAAAAGATAGGGGTAGTGTTCAAAGTGCCTATTTAGGACATCGAGATACTCTGTATAAAGCGTCTCTACTAACGGCTGAGATTGCTTGGTAACGCCAAATACTTCTGTGACCTGACGCATTCGGTTCATCATATGCTCGGTCTTTTCGGCGCGCTCTGGTGTATCCCGCTGAGCGTACAAGAAATGATGGTGCACAAATTGAAGATTTTCTGCTGGGTAATTCCAGCGGTAGTGCATAGCCGGCCTCAACAACCCATCGTGCCCAATCACGTCGAATAAAGCACTGATAATCTGCTGACAAGCCCCCTGTGGCTGGCTGGGGCGGCCATTGGCCGATTCGAAGTGCTCAATGATCGCCGCTCCGTCACGAATAACGTCTCCGCTGGGAGTAACCAGCGTCGGTATTGTCGCGAGCTTGCCCTTGGGAAGCACCTCAGCCTTAAAACTTTCATGTCCGGTAGAGAATTCTTGAAAGGTAATGCCCTGCTTAATGAGGTAAGCGCGAGCCCGGCCCGAATAAAGTGAGTGAGTAAGGGCATATAAACGGTGCAGACCTGTCATCTTAGCGCGTCCTTTTTCATTCGATAGGCGATAAAAAACGGTAACAACAGCAGCACGGACAGTAGGAATATTAATAACCCCTCGCGATACTGTGCTTGCAGGGTGTTGGACACTAACTGTTTGACTTGTGAATAGCCTGCTGGCAAGGGCAGCACCCCATTTTCATGCTCAAAACGCTGATAACGCGACAGCATGCGCTGAAAAATTATCGGTAAGGTGCTCGCTAGATCCACCGTCTCTCCAGGATCTTCAACAATATTGAACAGGCGCCACTGTCCATCGCCTAGAGGCGGCTGATTGACCACGATTTTATAATCGCCTTGAAATAAAGCCCCATGACCCGTGAGTTCGTAACCTACCGCATCATCCTTAGTATAAATGTGATCAGCCTCCCCACTTAAGATGGCTGTCAGATCGCGACCGGTCATTGGTAATACCGGCCGCCCTGCGTACCGGTCACTAGGCTGAGCCACGCCAGACAACGCAAGAATGGTGGGAGTAATGTCAGTTGCCCAGGCAAATGCAGCACTCAGTTCACCGGCCTTCTTTACGGGTTTGCCAGCAATAATGAGCGGCACCCGCATGCCACCCTCTCCCGTATAAAATTTATAAAACGCTAAAGGACTCGCTGAGGCACTGGCGAAACTGGGGCTGATGGTGTTGAAACTGCCCTTCAAACCAAGACGGTCGTAGTCTATGTGATAACCCAACTGGCTAGGACCAAGGCGTGCAGGAAATGCCGTGGGGTTGGCAGAACCACTACCCTCGCTGCCGTTATCCGAGGTGAAAATAAAAATAGTATTTTCATATTGCCCCTGTGACTTTAGATATGACACTAGGCGACCGATATGAAAGTCCATGGCCTCGATCATGGCAGCATAGACCGCCATTCGCTTCGCTTCGTAGCGCTTACGCTGCGCATCTAAAGCATTCCAGTCATCTGTGGTTGCCATGTTTACCGTGGCGGTGTTCGACCCTACTATGCCCAACTCCACTGCCCTCTGCCGTCGCTGAGTACGCAGTGAACTCCAGCCTGTGTCGTACACACCCATGTATTTATCGATGTATTCTTGAGGCGCTTGCACCGGCATATGCACTGCCTGAAAGGGCACATAAGCAAAGAAAGGGCTGCCGTCTTGAATATTGCTATCTATAAACTCAATAGTTTTATCAATTAGGTAGCGTGATGAGTAAAAATCATCAGGCAAGTTCAGCCTGTTACCGTCAGCAAACCAATTAGCTTGCTCGTATATCGGCAGGTAAGGTCGCTGCTCCCAGTTATCCGCGCCCGAGTCCATCAAGGCCACCGTACGCTCAAAACCCCGCCTGCTGGGACGCTTATCCGGTGAGGCACCCAAATGCCATTTGCCCGCCATATACGTGTGATAGCCGGCATCCTCTAACAAAGTAGCCACAGTCACTACGTTGCCCCCCAAAACGCCTTGGTAATGGGCCTGTGCACGCTGCTCAGGTGCCAACATTTCAGGAATATTGGGCACCCCGGCAAGGTGGTTGTCGACGCCGGTAAGCAACATGGCCCTGGCTGGAGCACAGTTCGCAGCAGTATGGTAGTTGGTAAACCGCAACCCTTGCTCTGCCAAGCTCGACAGCGTCGGCGTATTCACCTCGCTGCCGTAAGGCGCAATATCGGTATAGCCAAGATCATCTGCGAGAATAAACACAATGTTAGGTGCCGCAGCTGCGACAGATGAGGCATTGACAGATACCTGGCTTTCCTCATCGGCTTGCACTGACATCGCGGTCAAAAACAGCAATAACCGCGCAGGCCTGCTCCAATGCGAAACACCACAGCTTTTCACAGACTCACGCCCTATCAGCTAGACGGCGTGATGCCACAAGTAAAATAATAGAAACAACCACCTCTGAGCCAATCAAATCCAGCGCCAAGGTCGCATCGTGGAATAGCCACGCCAACACACGGCCCACTGCCGTAAATGATAGCAACATCATGGGGGGGTAATACCAGCAGCGGCGTCCACTGATGAGAGCTATGAGTATGCAGCTTGCCAAGGTTAGGAAGAACGCGGACATATCGCCAACTTGAGAGCTTAATCCCACACCCTCAGCCAAGGTCAAGCCAAACATTGGGACGATACCGGCCGGAGCCACTAGCCAGCGTAAACCGGTCACAAGAAACATGATGGCAGCAAGCAGTACGACACCACTTAAAATCTTTTTCATTACGTGTTCTCTATAGTCAGAAATGGATGCGCATTATTTAAACATGCCCCCAAGTAGATCACATCGTTAGTCACGCTCACTCAACAACCGCATCACAGTGTGCGCCGCTTCCAAACCCGAATTCTGATTCTGCCCAGTGACGAAACGCCGCTCATTATCTACCGTGACATGAGTGGCAAAGAAATCTCGAAACGCCGATTGGCTTTCAAAGACGGCACCCGCCTTGCGCAGTTCCGTCTCTGGATGCCGGGGGGTCACTTCGATATCAAGTTCTTGTATCTGCTTATCGGTTACGCCGGTCATACGGCGCCCGGCAATGAGTAAATTACCATCACTGTCGAGGGCATTAACCAACCCCAGCACACCGTGACAAACGCCGCCGATTACGGGAGCCTTGGCACTGTAGTAACTTTCACTCACCTTCGTTGCTAATTCAGGTGACTGAGCCAAGTCATAGGCCGCGCCCCAACCACCTGAAATAAACACAACATCGTATTGTTCTACATCAACATCAGCGATTGGAATGGAGTTTTTCACCTTGGCCTGCGCGATTGGGTCATTGAGATAACGCTCGTCTTCAGGTGTTTTGATCATGAAGTAGAAACTGCTGGGATCAATGGGGATCTCACCGCCCTCGATACTGGCGATATCTACCGCCATACCACCGTCTAAAAAGGTGTAGTAGGGATGGGTCATTTCCGAACCAAAAACACCCGTGGCCGCACCTTCAGTTTCTCCGGGCGCCGCCAAAACGCCATGACTAGTCGTGATAATCAACGCCCGCTTGCCCGGCAGCGTCAGGGTTGGTCCTAGGTATTCAGGATGCAACCCCCACTTATGTAGGATTGCCGGCAGTGAAAGCAACAAAACACCAATCAGAAGGGCAGCAACAATTAAGCCCGTAAACAATTTTTTCATAAAAATTTACCCTTCACCCTTTACTCTCTGACGAACAAAATAAACATTTGGCGTATTTAATAATCTGACATATATTATGCCATATTAAAATGTAATACTCCAATACAACTTAGAATCAAGCGACGTTAGAGTAAAGCTGGCTTTGCGAAAGCCGCACCTAACGAGACATTCCATTGTGTCGACGCGCCTGATGATGACCAGTGATGAAAGAGGTAGCCTTGTGACAGAACCCTTGCTAATAACATTTGATGACGCAGTGGCCATTATCTCTGTGAATGATGCGCCTTATAACCGTATGACACTGGACTTTGTCGACCTGCTAGAAGCTCAGGTGGACGAACTTGCAAGAAACGACAAGGTGCGTGCAGTGGTGATAACGGCGGAGGGCTTAGATAATTTTTCTGTCGGAATGAATCTAAAACAGTTGGCCGGGGGGATTGAGCAGGCTGGTGACCCCAACGTCTTTTTTGATCAGCGTCTACGCGTGACTGCCGCCATTGAAAATATGGGAAAACCATGGATAGCCACGCTATTTGGTTACTGTTTGGGCGCAGGATTGGAGCTACCCCTTGGATGTCACTTTCGCTTAGCCGCGGAGGAAGGCGCACAAATAGGATTACCCGAAATGGACCTTGGCTCGGTTCCAGCTTGGGGAGGCAGCGCTAGGCTGAGCAAGTGTGTGGGCCGAGATCATGCTCTGGATATGATCCTGCGGGGCAAGAAGGTCTCTGGCCCGGAAGCGCTTGGCATTGGCCTAGTACACGAAGTGTGGCCTCTCAATGAACTCAAACAGCGTGCCATTAATTTAGCTCATGAATTGGCCGCGCAGCCTGCTGCCGCAGTAAAAGGCGTCATGAGCGTTGTCGTTGGGAGTGAAGATCGCAATCTAGAGGCGTTGCTGAAAGCTGAAAGAGCCGCCGTTCTAAACACCTTTGGTACGGCGGATCAGCAAGAGGGAATGCTGGCTTTTCTTGAAAAACGCAAGCCTGTTTTTAACAAGCGCTAACTTGGAGAGCCTTTCACCGATCTAAGCTCCATCATTTAACAGCTGGAGTGTCAGGAGCCTCACCAACACATTGATAGCCGTCTGCCTACTCAACCCTTGGTGATATCGGAGTCGGTGCCACATATCAAAGGAGATTGTGGCATGAATCGCCTCGCGATCACTGCGCGCCTTTTGCGCTATTTCGGGCAGCCATTTTTCCAAGTCTTTGCGTAAACCGCGTTGGTTGCGAGCATAATTCTTGCGCAAAATCTCGTAACGCCAAAGCTGAACGAGCGTGCCCTGCACGATATTACCCACACTCTCAAAGGCTTCCGCGTAGCGCTTCACGGCTCGCTCAATGCGCTCCTCGGTGCTGCCCTCCCGATCTCCGCCGAGAAATAATGCTTCGTAAGAATCGCGAATCTGTTCGTCTGCAGAGGCGTATAGACTTTCCATATCTTCAAAGTGGCGAAAAACAGAACGAATGCCGACACCGGCCTTGTCCGAGACCTGTTGAGCAGTGGGTACCAGCACCCCCTCCTCTTGCAACTCTAGCGCGGCCTCAATAATCGCTCGACGACTACGTTCGCTACGAAGCCTACGTCCGTCGGCAGCATCCTCACCTTTGGTTTTCAACATAATCGCCTCAACTTACTGCTCCACATGCACTGCATGCACTACGCAATGAAGCATGCAGCAATGCATCAAACTATTCCAGCCATGACGCCATCTTAACTTTCAATCTACCTAAAATCTGGTGGGCCGCGCTCAGAACCCATATAGGTAGCCTTCGAACCCCGCTCAAAAATCGCAGAAACCGCCGAGAGAAACACCTTCGGCTACCCTTGCTTATTCTGATCAAGTCGTAAAAATCTCAATGGTCGAATACAGCCTAGGTTGATAGAGCCATTCCCCTCGTTGGGTCAACTGGAGAAAAAGACCCTAAACCGACAATTTGATAGACTGCAGTTTTGCTTATGCACCAACTTTACGGGTTGGTTCGCACAGAGGAATTTCATGACAGACCTGCCTTGCAACGTGGTGGTCGCGGCGCTCTATCGCTTTGCTGCCCTACCCGACTATGAAACCTTTCGAGAGCCGCTACATGAGGTGATGACAAATAATGGCGTACGGGGAACCTTGTTGCTTGCGGCAGAGGGCATCAACGGTACCATCGCTGGGCATCGCAAAGGAGTCGATGATGTTTTGGATTGGTTAAGGCGTGACCCACGCTTCACAGGCCTAAAAGCGAAAGAATCTTACGTGACCGAAAATCCCTTTTACCGCACCAAAGTAAAACTCAAAAAAGAAATCGTCACGATGGGCGTTGAGGGCATTAATCCCAACGATATTGTTGGCACCTATGTGAATCCAAAAGACTGGAACGCTCTCATAAGTAACCCTGAAGTACTCGTGTTAGATACCCGAAACAATTACGAGGTCGAGATTGGTTCCTTTGAAAATGCCATAAACCCAAATACCCAGTCTTTTAGAGACCTTCCAGCCTACGTAGGCGAGCATCTCAATCCAGAGAAACACAAGAAAATCGCTATGTTTTGCACGGGTGGCATTCGCTGTGAAAAATCTACAGCCTATTTAAAGCAGCAGGGCTTTAGTGAGGTGTACCACCTTGAAGGCGGTATTCTTAAATACTTAGAAGAAGTACCTGAAGCTGACAGCAAATGGCATGGCGAATGCTTTGTTTTTGACAACCGGGTCACCGTGAACCATCAGTTAGAAAAGGGACAGTACGATCAATGCCATGCGTGTCGCCGTCCTATCACCGAGAGCGACAAACTTAACCCCCACTACCAAAAAGGCTTGAGCTGTCACCATTGCATTGAGAGCCAGTCCGAAGAACAAAGACGACGATACTCCGAGCGTGAGCGCCAGGTTGAGCTGGCACGGGGTCGGGGAGAAACTCATATCGGCCAATCGATGAGCGAGACGATAGCCGAAAAAAAGCAGGCGAAGTTGCATGTTAAAAACAAGCAGCGCCAGCTGGATAGAAAATTGAGTTCTCTGCCCACCGACAGTGATTCAGACCATTGAGCTACCAACAATAGCAGTAGCCACTCAGTTCAATTTGTGTAGTAATGTTTTAGCACCCTCAAAAAAATACATAACCTCGGTGCCTTGGAGAACTTATGAACATTACAAAAATAATATCAATACCTGTTTTCACCTTACTTTCATCCTTAAGCCTCGCTGACGTCTCGGACGACTTAATTGCCATGGACAAACAGTGGGGAATGGCCGGCGGGCCGGCGGGCTATGTTTCCGAGGACGTCATTGGCATAGGGCCAACTGGGGTTGTTAATTTTGGTAACTTAGTTGCTGACGCCGCGGCTAACGCAAATGTCGGCGAGGAATACGTTGTTAGTGGCTACCAGGTAAAATTTCTCAGCGACGATATCGCAGTGATGGTTCACACGGCCGCAGGCTCAGATCCTCACGCAAGTCTGCATGTCATTCAGAAGCAAGGAGATGCTTGGTTAGTTGTGGCTACAGCATCAGCCCCCGCGAGCTAATTGTTCAGGGTTGCCCTAAGCCAATCATTTACGGCGCGATTGGGCTTAGGGCATGCAAGGCTATAACCCTGTTGTTTTAGCAAAGAGCTCTCGATTGAAGATGGGCTCTTCTATTGATGGCAACTCACCACAGCAACACTGAAGCGGTGCGTTATGCTATCGACACGTCAGTGATGCCAGTCAGTTAACAATTAGCGGCTGCGCTATGCTGCGCCACTCGCCGCTGACGGACTCAAAGCCGATGTCACAGCCGAGACATGTCCAGCCGTTAATTCCATCAATATAGGGACTAATGATTCCGGCAAGTTGTGACCCATGCCCTCAATAATTTCCAATCGGGCATTGGGAATTTGCTTTGCTGTATCGATACCACAGGCTACAGGCACAAGTACGTCATTACGACCATGAATAACTAAGCTCGGTGCTGTAATTGTCTTTAAAAGATCAACGCGGCTACCGCTAGCCATAATAGCTGCCATGTGCCTAGCGAAACCCGGAGGATAAAAACTGCGCTGAAATGCCGCTGTTACCTTTTCCTCGAGCTCGCCATCATCTTGAGGAAAATCGGGGCTGCCTATTAATCTCTGGAAATCCATCGTGCTCTCTAGGCTTGGTTTTACAAATCCCAGGTAACGCTTTAACAGTGCCCGCGTCACCTGCTTTCTCGCCCGAGGTAAATTTGGATCGCCACTTGATGACATGATTGATGTCAGCGAAAGCACCCGCGCGGGATGCTTTGCTGCCAGTATCTGAGAAATCATGCCGCCCATAGAAACCCCAACGACGTGAGCCTGATCTAAATTGAGTGCATCCATCAGTCCAATCGCGTCGTTAGCCATGTCACCTAATTTATACGAGACCGTGAGTGGCCGATTGAGCGCCGCTTTCAACATCATGCTCAGCGTACTGGGTATGTAAGCGGCCAGCATTTTTTCTGATAGCCCAACATCTCTGTTATCGAAGCGAACGACATAAAAACCACGATCCGCCAAGCCCTGACAAAATGACAAGGGCCAAGCGGTCATCTGGGTAGCCATACCCATAATCAGCAAAATTGCTGGATCATTGGCATTGCCAAAATCATCGTAGGCTAGACAAATGCCGTTGGCGTCTACGTAGCGCTCTGACATAAATTTAAGACCTCATTTGCTTTAAAAGAGAAATAGCCAGCGTTGCTAGGTTCACTTCAAACTACCAATAACGATATACACCCTGCATTGGATAGCAATGCTAAAATGCCCAATCAGATCCAAACACTCGAGAATTCACGTAACTTAAGAGACAAATGTCTCAGTCTAATTTTAAGCCATGAAAAAACTCAGTCTTGTCGACAAAGGATTCCTGACCTCAGAGAATCGCGAAACACCCATGCATGTTGCTAGCCTTGGGCTATATACCCTCCCTGATGGTGCCGATGAGCAGCAATTTCTGCACGATCTGGCGGGTAACGTCCGCAACGCCCAAGCTCTTCTGCCGCCCTTTGGTGATCGGTTGCGTTTGGGTCGTCTTGGTTTAGCAGGCTCATCTTACTGGGAACCCGATGCCGCTATGGATATGGATTACCATGTCCGACATTCGGCACTGCCCAAACCCGGTCGTTTCCGAGAGCTATTTAATCTCACATCCCGCCTGCACGGCACACTACTCGAGCGCAGCCGACCTCTTTGGGAAATGCACGTCATTGAGGGACTGCAAAATCGGCAATTTGCGGTTTACACGAAAACCCATCACGCAGCGGTTGATGGAGCTCGCTCAATACACATCTCTCGAAGCATGCTATCTACCGATCCCGATCATGTCCTAGAAGAGTCACCGCTATCGCTTCAGTCCTGGCAACGCTACAAAAATGCGCTGCGTTCGGGAAAACAAATGCCTCATACAGATGAGGAGTTGCGTAACGTCGCTGACGTACTAAAGTCCACCTTTGATAGCAGCACCAATCTAGCTAGAGCGTTATCGGCCTTCTCCAAAACTTGGGCCGGTCGAGGCGGGGCATTAAGCCTGCCGCATCAGCAAGTGCCCATAAGTTCGCTAAACCACTCAATTCATGGCGCACGACGTTTTGTTGCTCAGTCATGGCCGTTCTCTCGAATTGAGGCTATCGGTAAGGCGTTTGGTGGCACCTTCAACGATGCGGTGCTTGCTATGTGCTCAGGTGCACTGCGCCAATACCTTAAAACCCACGCAGAACTCCCAGAACAGCCTTTGAAATCGATGGTTCCCGTGTCATTACGTAAAGAGGGCGACCTCGAGTCGGGCAATGCGATCGCAGCCATTAGCGCCAATTTAGCCACCGACGTCGCCGATCCCGCGAGACGCATTCAGGCCATTATAGCTTCGGTTCGTGCCGGCAAGGCCTTCTACGCTGGCATGTCACCCAAAGAGATAGAATTGGTAAGCGCCGTATTACAAGCGCCGACCATGCTGCTATTACCCTTGGGTCTCATGGCGCGGTTGCCGCCATACAACGTCGCCATTTCAAATGTACCGGGCATCCGTGAAACGATGTATTGGAACGGTGCGCGCATGGATGGATCTTATCCAGTTTCCATTGTTACCGATGGCATGGCCATGAACATTACGTTAATTACCTACGACCAGAATGTAGATTTTGGGATTGTTGCCTGTCGTAAATCGGTGCCCCAAGTGCAACGTTTTATTGACTACATGGAAGAGGCTTTGGTCGCACTTGAGGACGCAGCAGGATTGCTCCCACCAGAAAAAATCAAAGCGCTCACTCCGAGAAAGCCCAAGGCAAAACGAAAAACACCACCTAAACGGGCTACCACCGCTACTGCAGCCAAACCCAAGGGGACCAAAAAACCTATTTTTAAGGCGCAGCCCAAAGCTAAATCGAAAGCCAAGCCAAAACTAAAGCCAAAGAACTCGAAAAAACCGCTGTAAGGCTGCCTGGGGCACGGGGGAAAGCCCGCGAGCTTCAACCTGGGTTTGCAACCTACGTGCAAACCCATAGGAAGCTGACCAACTTTGCCTAAGGCTCATAAGCAGGTGACGCCCTACTAGCTGCCCCACAACGCCAAAGCAAGCCATACACCGCGACTTCCTCCTAGGGCGTCACAATGTTGAAGACATCATCAGGGGGATCGAGCATGGCAAAAAACTGCAACAAATCCAGCCGTGATCCTTCAATAGAAATATCATCAGAAAACAACGTCTCTTTAATGCCGGCCTGTCCCACCAACATGCTGATAAACAGTTCGTGGGTAATGCGTAATGTCGCATTAGCATTTATCGCAGGTTCACCATTGCGCTGGTGCAACACCGCATTTTCGAGACTTAAAATATAGGTCTCAGCCAAATCGGTGAAGGTA
>Ga0209251_1001561_pt1 | contig 17166 bp, 10 predicted proteins | sample SaaInlV_100m_DNA_6_FD_184665 | JGI IMG/M metagenome (GOLD analysis project Ga0209251, IMG submission 184665) | Marine microbial communities from expanding oxygen minimum zones in the Saanich Inlet - Saanich Inlet SI073_LV_10m_DNA (SPAdes) (version 2) | ecosystem: Environmental > Aquatic > Marine... | reverse complement strand
CCCGCCGTTCGCGCCCACCACGTTTCTGAACCTGGACGTGCACGACCTGCTGGACGAGATTTCCGAGACAGACGTCGCGGCGCGCGCGGCGGCGACGGAGGCGCTAAACAAGGTTCTGCTCCGGTCCATGTCCGAGCTGCGCGCGGCGTATAAGAGCGCCGTCTCTAAAAGTCCCCCGAGCGCGGCTGAATTTTTTCCAGACCCGTCGTCGCTCTCGGTGCCGGGCTTCGTCGCGTTCGCGCGGCGCCGGGGCGTGTGCGGCGCGGACCTCACCGTCGCGCAGATGGCGCGTTTGATCAAGCCGGCTTGGTTCGCGGAGGAGAGGCGAATGACGCACGAGACTGAGACCAAGCGGTACCCCGTCGAGGCTACGAACCAGTCGCCGACGCCGCCGGACCCGGAGCCCTCCGTCGCGACCACCGCCGCGGCGGACGCCGCCGAGACGTTTTTCCTGGACCCGCGGTACGCGTCGGCGGCGGAGAAGGATGCTCTCGCCGAACGCCCTGTGAACGCCGCAGACCCGCGCGAAACGCCGGACGCGCTGTCCCCGAACGCCACGCTCGCGTTCCGCGAGTTCGTGGAGTGCCTGGTGCGGTGCGCGCACGCCAAGTTCCTGGCGACGCCCGGACTGCACCGCCGCGTCGAGGCGCTGTTTCGCGAAAACGCCTTCGTCGACGACGCCGACGCGACGCCTTGGGACGCCGCGATGGCTTCGGAGGACGTCCAGCGCGTCCTCCGCGGAGACCTCGGACGCGGGGACGACCGGAAATCGACCGACGGCGACGCGTTGTTGGACCACACTACTCCGCCGCCTCGCGGAAGTCTCCACTCGTGCTTCGTGGCTTGTTCCCGGATCCGCCAAAGCGACCCCACGCGCCGCCGCGACCCGCCGGCGGTGGACGGGCGCGCGTTTCTGGCGTTTCTCGTCGACGCGCGCGTCGTCGCCGACGTTTCCTCCGACGACGGCGAGGAGGTGAGTTACCCCCCCCCCGAGCCGATTAATCGAGCGAACGAACCGACCGACGGGCCAGACGCCGACGAACCCCCGAACGCGAACGACGAGGGACCCGATGGGACCGACGACACCGACGAGGCTGCGGAGTTTAGCGGCGCGAAGCCGGAGGACTCGGCGGTCTCGGCGACGACAAAAAACCAAGCCGTCGGCCTCACGGCTTTGCAAGCGCTTTCGGCGTTCGCCGCCGCGGTTGCGCCGCGGGACGCGCTTCTCGAGGCTCGCGCGCGCGCGGAGGCGGACGAGGCGGAGGCCGAGGCGGCCGCGCTCGCGGCGTACGAGGCGGAGGCCGAGCGCGAGGCCAGGCGCGAGGCGGCGGCGGCTAGGAAGGCGGAACGCGAAGCCGCGAAACGCGAAGCCGCGGAAGCCGCGGAAGCCGCCGGCGAGGACGCCGCCGCGGCTTTGGACGCCGCCGCCGGCGCGGATGACGACGACGACGAAGACGAAGACGCGGGTGTTTCGGAAGCGGAGTTGGCGGCCGCCGCCGAGGCTGAGGCGAAGGCCAAAGCCGCGAAGAAGCTGGATGTACAGACGCAGGCGTTAACGCGCGTCTTGGACTGCGAGGCGACGTTTCCCGAATTCGCCGAGGCGCTGGCGCGCTGCGCGGACGTCGCGATTGTCGGCGACGAACGGAGTCTCTCGCTCGCCGAAAAGCTCGACGCGTTTTTTGGAGAGCTGAGTACCTGACGCTCGATGACGCCGCGGACGCGTTCATACGATCCTACGTAACGACAGCTACGTAGCTATGAATAGACTAACTACAGTGAGCTACAATTTAGTCACACTACAACTCCGAGACGCTCCATCGCTTGACTCGTCTCGCGACGAGCGCGCCGGCGCCGTCGACGAAGCCGAAGAGCTCGGCGGCGACGAGAAAAACAAAGCCGAGCACGCCGAGGACGATCCAGAAAACGAACGCGTCGAACGTGCGTCGGAGCTCGCGCTCTTGGTCGGTGAGCGCGTCGACGTGCGCCTCCATCAGTCTGTTCTTCTGCTGGAGCCCGTTCACCTCTTTCGTCAACCTGTCGATCGTGTCGCGTTGCGCGCGCTGCGTGTCCAGCGCCCTCGTGACCGCCTCGTCCACGGATTTCGCGCCAGCCCCGGCGGAGATGCGCGCGTTCGCGTCCTCCAGCTGCTTCGTCAGGTCGTGCACCAGGAGCTTGGTCTCCGCCAGGTCCGCGCGGAGCGCGTCGAGCGACGGCGCGTGCGCCGCGTCGCCGGACACCATCGGATGCTGCTGGGGACCCGTGGAGTGTTTCGAGCGCGGTCAACACAGCCCCCGAAACCCGAAGGCGTTTCTCGACGCGAACGATGATCGACTTCGCTAGGACGTGTCTCATGTCAGATCTGTCGACGGCGACGCGAAGAAACTTGTGGAAGCAGGGTGCCGTTCGGGCGCGCACAAGCGCCGAGCGCGGGCAGACCACCGCAGGCGTGGATCGGAGTTCCCGCCTCCGCACGCATCGTTCGGAGACGGTCAGGGGACGGGTCGCGCGTCCATCTCGGGCGGTGGTGACGTAGCGCGTCGACGGAGGACTCGCGTGGCGACTGCAATTTCGTCGCGACATCGCATTTGCACACGTGTCCTCTGCAGCGGCATCGATGTCGTCGCAACTCAGGCAGGCGGCGCGCGCGGTCGCGCGCTGCGCCTCCGCGTCGCAGCGGCGCCCGCCCGTGCCTGGGCAGACGGATTCGGTCGTGCCCTTCTCCGGCGCGACGCGAAGGGGCCTCGCGAGCGACGCGCACGTCGGCTCCGTTCCGCGTTCCTCGCCGAGCGATGCGAGATCTGACGGACGTCGTCGCTTCCCTTGGCTGGGATCTCACAAACGCGCGACGCGAGCCTTCGCGTCCGCGTCTACAGGCGAGACCGCGGGCGGCGGCGTGTTGGTCACCAGCGGCCATCCGAGCAGCCACCCGCAAGTGCTCGTGGTGCCTTTAAACCGGCGGCCTCTGATGCCTGGCGTGATCATGCCCGTGCGCGTGACGGATGAACGCTTAATCGCCGAGGTGGAGGAGATGAAACAAAGAGGCCAGGCGTACGTCGGCACGTTTCTGCGGCGCCGGGGCGATTCAAGTGCGGCGGCGATGAGCGCATCGAGCGACTCCGACGATGGCAACGCCGACGACTCCTCCAACGTGAACTGGGACCCCTCGGACGATATGCACGACATGGGCACGTTCGCGCAGGTGCAGTCCGTCATCCGCATCCCCGACATCGGCGAGACTGATGAGGATGGCGACAAAACGATGCCGGACTCCGCCGGCGGGAAGAAAAAAGTCGCGGACGACGAGGACACCGGCGGCGGCGCGACGCTCCTGTTGCTGGGACACCGCCGTCTGCGAAAGACGCACACCGTGCGCCAAGACCCGATGGTGGTTCGCGTCGAGCACTTGCCCGATAAGAACGCGCAGGACCTGAAAGACGACGACGACATCTTGAAAGCCACCGCGAACGAGGTGGTGGCGACGATCAAAGACCTGCTCAAAGTGAACCCGCTCGCCAAGGAGACGCTGCAGTACTTCGCGCAGCGGTTCCAGGACTTCCAGGACCCGGCGAAGCTCGCGGACCTCGCCGCGAGCATGTGCAGCGCGGACGACCACGCGCTTCAGGAGATCCTGGACACCGTGGACGTGCGCGAGCGCCTCAGCGCCGCGCTGGTTCTGCTGAAGAAGGAGGTTGAGCTCGGGAAGCTTCAGGCGGACATCGGCCGCCGCGTGGAGGAGAAGATCTCGGGCGACCAGCGCCGATACTTCCTCATGGAGCAGCTGAAGAGCATCAAGAAGGAGCTGGGGATGGAGCGCGACGACAAGACCGCGCTGGCGGAGAAGTTCATGGACAAGTTCGCGCCATTCCGCGACCGCGCGCCCGCGCACGCGGTGAAGACCATCGAGGAGGAGCTCCAGAAACTCGCCGGCCTCGAGCCGTCCTCCTCCGAGTTCAACGTCACGCGCAACTACCTGGAGTGGCTCACGTCCATCCCGTGGGGGCACTCCTCCGAGGAGCGCCTGGACATCGAGCAGGCGCGAGAGGTGCTGGACGCGGACCACTACGGGTTGGACGATGTCAAGGAGCGCATCCTGGAATTCATAGCCGTCGGCCAGCTGCGCGGCACCACGCAGGGCAAGATTATCACCATGGTGGGCCCCCCGGGCGTGGGCAAGACGAGCATCGGCCAGAGCATCGCGCGCGCGCTCGACCGCAAGTTTTTCCGCTTCTCCGTGGGCGGCTTGAGCGACGTCGCCGAGATCAAGGGCCACAGGCGCACGTACGTCGGCGCGATGCCCGGTAAGCTCGTGCAGTGCCTCAAGACCACGGGCGTGAACAACCCGGTGGTGCTCATCGACGAGGTGGACAAGTTGGGCCGGGGGTACCAGGGCGACCCCGCGTCGGCGCTCCTCGAGCTTCTCGACCCGGAACAGAACGGCTCGTTCCTCGACCACTACTTGGACGTCCCGGTGGACCTCTCCAAGGTTCTGTTCGTGTGCACGGCGAACGTCCTGGACACCATCCCCGGCCCATTGCTGGACCGCATGGAGGTGGTGCGGCTCAGCGGCTACATCGCCGACGAGAAGCGCGCCATCGCGCGGACGTACCTGGAGAAGACGGCGAAAGAACGCAGCGGCATCGGCGACGGCGAGGCGACGGTGAGCGACGGCGCGATGGACGCGCTCATCGAGGATTACTGCCGCGAAGCCGGCGTGCGCAACCTGCAGAAGCACCTCGAGAAGATCTACCGCAAGGTGGCGCTCAAGCTGGCCAAGGCCAAAGGGCCGGAGGCGTCCAAGAAGGTGGGCGACGCGCGCGCGCGCTGCGCCGAGGCGGAGAAGGCGGCGGAGACGCTCGAGGAGGAGCTGCGCAAGGCGCGGCTCGCCGAGAGTCACGCGAAACGAAAAACGAACGCCGCCGCCGCCGCCAAACCCGACCATCGCGAGAAGAAGAAGGAGAAGTCGGCGGAGACGCTCGAGGCTGAGCTCGCGGTCGCCGAGGCGGCGGCGGCTGCGGCACGCGACGAGGTCCGGGCGGCGCTGGACTCGACCGCCGTGCGGGACCAAGTGGTGGTCACCGCGGGCGACGACCTGGTGGAGTACGTGGGCCAGCCCCCGTTCCAGACGGACCGCATCTACGACACGACGCCGCCGGGCGTGGTGACCGGGCTCGCCTGGACGTCCATGGGCGGGAGCACGCTCTACGTGGAGTGCACGGCGATTCACCGGAACCAAGGTGACGGCGACGGCGGCGACGGCGGCGATGGAGGTGGCGCGTCGCGCGCGCACGGAGGCACGCTCAAGACCACGGGCCAGCTCGGGGACGTGATGCGCGAGTCCTCTTCCATCGCGCACACCTTTGCGCGCCGGTTCGTCGCGGAGAAGGCGGCGGAGGGGAGCGAAGCCAGGGACTTTTTCGACGCCAACGCTTTACATCTGCACGTGCCGGCGGGGTCGACGCCCAAGGACGGGCCGAGCGCGGGGTGCACGATGGTCACGGCGATGGTGTCGCTCGCCACGGGAAAGGCGGTGCGCCCGAACCTGGCGATGACCGGCGAGGTGACGCTCACGGGCATCGTGATGCCCATCGGGGGGGTCAAGGAGAAGACCATCGCCGCGCGGCGCAGCGGCGTGACGACGATCCTGTTCCCGGAGGGCAACCGCAAGGATTTCGCCGAGCTCTCGGACGACGTCAAGGAGGGCCTGGAGGTGCACTTCGTGCGCACGTACGACGACGTGTACAAGCACGCGCTGGACTGGGAGGAGTGAGTCGAGTCGAGGCGGGTCCCGTCGCGTATTCTTTAACGTCCGGAGCAGACAATCAATGGTAGACAATCAATGGTAGCGGGTACGTTCGTCGCGGGCGCGTCTTTCGCTTAGTCTTTCCGTTTCTTCCCCGTCTCTCGCGGACGCGGCTTGTCGCCCGGAAGCGTCCGAACCACGTCGCTGTGTCTCGCGCAGAACGCGCCGTAGACCGCACGGAACGTGCACGGCTGCCCAGTCTTCTTCGTCGTCGCCGCACACGTCGCGGCGCCCGGCGGTTCTCGTCGGACGCGGCGGGGAAGAGGCTCGCCTCTCGCCTCCGCCTCCTTGTTCTGCCCGCGGAACGCGCCGGGCCGGTACTTCGGCACCTCGTCTGGGTTCACGTACCCGGCCCTGATTCGGATGGGCTCGCGGACGGAACCGTCCGCGCGCGTCGAGGAGGTCCTGATGACGCGCTCGGGGAGGTCCTCGCGGAAGCCGGGGGGCATCGGGCGCGCGGGAGGCCGACCCGACTCGCCCGGATCTCGTCGGACGTGCTGCGCGGAGAATTCTGCGCGTCGCGGCTCTTTCGTCGGCGTCGTCTCGGTCTTCTCAGCCAGAAGCGGGGACTTGACAGGCGGCATCGCGGGCTTTCCGGGCTTCGTCTCCGCGCGTCCTCCCGCCGGCGTCGGGGTCGGCGGTTTTCTTTTCTTCGCCCGGCGCGCGCGCGCGTCCGCGGCGAGAGAATGCGCGACGGGCGCGACGAGCGGCGCCACAGGAACCACCGGCGCGAACGTCGGCACGAACGTCGCGTTCCCCGTGAGACCGCCCGTGAACGCGCCCGTGAACGCGATCGCCGAGCCCAGAGGCCACTGGTTCGGCAGACGGTGCGCCGGAAGCAACGGCGCGGGATGCAAGCCGCGGACTCCGTCGCCGGTTTCTTCCCACGCGCCAGCCTCCCACGCCATGCGCAACTCGGCGCGCGCCTCGCTGTCCACCGCCTCCATCAGGCACGAGAGCCCCCCGTTCAGGTCGAACGCGGTCTCGCGCGCGCGCCGCGCGAACGACTCGAGGCGCGCCAGATCGGCCACCGGCGGCTCGGTCTCGGGTTTCGCGGCGTCTCTCGAGGTCGAGCCCGGAATCGCCGTCTCGATCTCAACCGCCGTTCGGTCGGCGGCGGCGGCGGCGGCGACGAACCCTCTCGGCGTCTTCTCGGCGCCTTCAGTTTCACGTGTATCCGCCTGCATCATCTCGGCGCGCGCGGCGGCGACGCGCTCGTCCGCGCGCGTCGTCTCCACCAGCGCCAGGCGCGCGCGCTCGTGGAGCATGGACACCGCGCCCAGCCGCGACGTGACCGCCTGCGCCGGCCACTTCTCGGCGAGGGTGAAGAGTTTTTGCCACTTTTTTTTCACCGCACGCGTCGCCTCAAAAGACTCGTTTTCCGCCTCCTCCTCGGACGGCGGCGCGGCCGCCGGTGGGGTCGAGGGTGCCTTTGACATGATTTCCGGGTTCGCGTCGACGTCGTCGATGCCGTCCTCGCGCGCGGTCTGTCGACCGCCGCGCACGCGCTGGGAAACCGGCGGGCCGGTCGTCTCCGCCACCTGAGGGGTGGCGGCCTCCTGCACCTGGCGTTGGCGCTGCACCCGGCGAAGCGCTTGGATGTGCATCGCTATGTCGATCCGGACGCTCACCATGTCGTAGTGGGCACGCTCAGCGTCGCCCGCCTCGCGACCCGTCACCGTGCGAGCCGCCGCGGCCGTCGGCGCGAAGGACATGGTCGCGACCGACGTGCGATATGTCGCGGTCGAACCAAAAAACGAACGCTGCGGACTACGTTTTCGCCCGACACGTGTCACCTCCGCGAGAGCGACGCGTTCGAGACGTCGGGACACGCTGACGACGCGGAGAGCGTTCGAAGGAGAGTTTGGGTGACGAGTGCGTGAGGCGTCGGAGGGAGAGGTGCGCGGAGGTGGCGCGCGTCCGAAAGTGCCGGGAAAAGGACGGGAAGACTGACTTGACTGGTGTCGTGGCTTTTTGGCTTCGCGTCATAATAGTCTAGTATTTCGCGTCCTCGCGTCTTCCTTCCTACCCGACGACGTGCGCGGCGATCTTCTCCCCCAGGCTCTTCTTCGCGCCCGGCACCACCGGGTTTTTCCCCAGGTACGCGTCGAAGAGCGCGACGCACATCTTCGCGTCGTCGATGACCCCGACCTGCTTTCCCCGGATGGACGTCGTCAGCTTTCCGCCATCCGCCGAGAACGTGAGCGACTGCCCCTTGAGGAATTTGACGCCGTCGAAGTACGCCTCAAACGTCCGAAGGCTCTTCGAGTCCTTCCCCAGCGCGGGCCGCAGGCGCTCGCTCAGCGCGTCAGCGATCTTCGCGCTGTCCAGGTCCCTGGCGAACGTCAGACGCACGGTCTTCGTGACGCTCGAGTCGTGAAGCAGCGCGTCGAAAAGCTTCTGGTCCCCGGCGACGTCGGCGACGCCGCGGCCGACGTGCCATCCCGCATCCCCCAGGCTCTGCTTCGCCTGTTTCGGGTGCACGTACAGGCCGCACGCGTACACCTTGACGCCGACGCCGGCGATGCGCTTGACGCGGACGCCCATGCCCGCCAGAGGCGCGCAGTCCGAGGTCTGCCCGCGCACGCAGAACTCGCCGGGCAGCCGCAGGCCCGTCTTGGGCTCCACCACGAACGCCACCGCGTCGGGCACGCCGAGAGCGCCATTGGCGTTCGCCGCGAGCGCGCGCGCCTGGCGCAGGGGCCGGACGCGCACGGCGAACGCGGGCGCGGCAGAGGCGTCGCGCCGGAACGTCTCGATGCGCTCGCGGGCCGCGCGCTGCATGCGCTCGCCGAAACCGCTCATGGTCGCGCGTCGCGGTGCGTCGCGCGCGTCGCGATCTGATACATGTATCCACTTCGAAGCTGACCTGGCGACTTCGGAACGACGCCGACGTCGTTCACCGTCGCGCCTTTGAAACCCATCGGGAAGCAAATCGACTCGACCGATGAAATCCAACTTTTTTGGTTTGAAGGGGTCTTTTTGGTAAAAAAGTCAACGCGAAGGGGAACCACGAGCGTTTCTCAGATTCGTCAGCGCACGCGGCGCGCCTCCCGCGGCGGCGCCCGCGCGTCCGCGGCGATGGCGCCCGCGTTGTCCCCCACGTCCACCTTTCGGGACGACCTCGTGGGCTGGGAGCACGACTTCGACCGCTCCGCCGTCCCCCCCAAGCGCGAGGCGGACTGGTGGGCGCCCGCGGAGCTGGACCTCGAGGGCAACCACCGCGAGCACGCGCGGCTGGGCGCGACGTACGCGGACGGCACGAGCCCCGTCACGCGAACGCACGACCTGAAGGACCAGGGCGTGAGGCCCGGCGACGGAGGTTTCAAATCGCCGCGGCGTCACGCGCCGCGATGGGCGCCCGCCGACCCGTACCGCGGCCGGAACGCTCTGTACGCGCGCATAGACGGCGAGGAGACGTGGTGGCACCCGCGCGAGCTGGGAGTTGGTGAGTGGGACGGCGACGTGGATGGACCCGTCGAGCGCGTGACGCGGTTTAATAAAAAGCGCTGGGGCGACGAGGAGTGGGGGTCGGGCGAGTGGAGTGAGTCGAGTTCGGGGTCGGACGAGGGCGTCTCGGCTGCGTCGTACGAGTCCGGCGACCCGGACGCCGCGGGCAGCGACGCCCGGCGGCGCGCGCGGCGCGAAGCCAGACAAAATCGACAGGCGCGGCGAGCCTATGACCGAGCCGAGCGGCGGGCCGAGCGACGACGGGAGCGCGCGGACGCGTTCGAGGGCGGAGGAGGCTTTGGCGCGGTTGGCGAAAAAAAACGCGGAGGCGCTTACGAGAACGGAACCGCCCTCGGCGGGACCGGAGCATCTGGCGCGCGGCGCGGACGCGCGTCTCCCCCGCGTGGGCATTCCCGGGGCTCCGCGGGGAAGCACCGGTCGAGCAGTGACGATTTCGCGCGCCGCGGGGCGAGGGTGAGCGACGGGTCGCGCTACGGGGGGGATGACCGGTCGGACGGACCCGGCGGGATGCCCGGCGGGCGAGACGCGGCCGCGGCGAGTCCGCGGGGGCGCGGCGGCGGCGGCGGCAAAGCCGCGCGTGGTGTCTCCCGGACGGAGATGGGGACGGGCATGGACGAGCCCGAGAAGAAGCGCAAGAAACGGTTCATGCTGTGCTGCTGACACGTCGGAACGCACTCGACGACTTTTGTCGTCGCCAAAGTCTCTTTCGTGTATTCACATCTCCGCGCGAAGCGGTTTAATAAACGTCATTTTCGTCGCGCGCGTCGCGTCCTTTCTCACTGCTGCTTGCACTCGGGGGGCTTCTCGCCGTCCGCGCCCTTGCCCGCCCCCCCCTCGTCGTCGTCGTCGCTGTCCTCGTCGTCGACGCTCTCGTCGTCGTCGTCCTCGTCGTCGTCGTCGTCCTCGTCGTAGTCCTCGTCGTCCGAATCGTCCTCGTTCGCGGCGCCCGTGAACCACGAAACCGCGTCGGGGATGATCTTGTCCTTGATGATGGAGCCCATCTCGTAGTCCATCTCCATGGCGTCCTGGAGCTGCTCCAGCTCCTCGTCGTCCAGCTGCGCGTCCTCGTCCGGGATCGGGGGAGGCGAGAAGAAGTTGAAGAAGGAATCCGTGCGCTCCGTCTTCGTGTCCGGCTTGTTGGACTTCTTGCCGCCCTTCTTCGCGGACGCCTTGCGCCGCATAACCTTGACGCACAGGTTTTTGCCCGGGAGCCAGTCGATCTCGGTGCCCTCGGAGAACTCCAGGATGGGGTCCTCGTCGTCCACCATGTGGTACACCTTCGTGAGCGTCGCGTTGGTGAAAAACGGGTTGGGCTGCTCGAAGTGGAACTCCAGCGCGAACCCCTTCGGCACTTCGTCCTCCTCCTCCTCCTCGTCGTCCTCGTCCTCGTCCTCGTTCTTCGGCGCATCCTCCTTGGTCAGTGGGCGGGATGTGATGTCCAGCAGGTGGCTGAGCGCCGGCTCGTCGCGTTCCTCGATGATCTGCTCCAGCGCCTCGTGGTTGCGCAGCGCGCACAGCCAAAAGTCGGGGATGCCCACGGGCGGATCCTCGTCGTCATGCGGGCCAGCGTTCTCGGGGTCGGGCTTGGAAGCCACCACGTCCACCTCGCCCTTGACGATCTCCGCGCGCTTCACGTACAGGGGCGCGTACAGCTCGCGGTACTTCGCCTCGAGCGCGCGGCGCTCCTCCAGGAACTTCTCGCGCAACTCGTCGTGCTGCTCCTGGATCTCATCCAGCTCGCCGACGCGCGCCTTCACCATGTAGTGGAGCTCCTCGATGAAGCCGCTGGACTTGCCGGCGAGGCCGTCGAGCTTGCCCTGGAGCGCGCGGACCAAGCCGGGGTTACCGCCGAGCTGGCCGAGCGCGGCCATGACGTCCTTCTGGTTCACGCCCTTGGCGAACTGCGCGTGCGAGAGAGGGGTCGGTCAGATCCGCGAACGTCGCGCGTCGCAGAGGCGTTTGAACCGGCGCGTCGGCCGCGAGGGGAGATCGGCCTCGACGCGGGTCGCGACGGCGCGTCAAAAGGGCGTTCGCTTCGACGGAGCGAGAGGCGACGCGAGATGTGCGATGCACACACGGAAACGACGCCTCGCTTCCGGACGGGGCATCACGCGGAGACGCGCGGGTTCGCGGGAACGCACGTCAGGATCCTCGTCGTCGGAGTCGTCTCCCTTTTTCTTCCCGCCGCCGTCGCGATCGGGGAGCGAGGCACCGAGGCCCGCCATGTCGCCGAGTCCGGCCATCGTGGAGGTGCGAGAGGTGTGAGTCGCCGGTGGCGAGTGGGCAACACACGGGGCAGAGCGGCTGCGCGCGTGAAGTGTGGACACGGTCTCGGGCGAAGCCGCCCTTCTTTCAAAAGCGTTTCGCGCGATCGCCGCCGGCGCTCCGTCGGCCGCGCGTCGGGACGGCGACTCGAAAGTCGTCGGCGGTGCAAAACCTCCGGCGACGTCACTGCGACATGCACGCGTCGCGCGTTCCGGTGGCTCCGGCGCGCCCGCGCGCGCCCGGCGCGCGGGCGCCTTCCCGGCGCAGAGGCACGTCCACGGCGAGCGCCGCGTTGCCTCCCGCGAATGAGGTGGCCGGGTTCATCATCGGCGCGGGCCTGGTGGGTTTGGTGTTCGCGGCGTCGCGTTTGGACGGCATCATCGCGAAGGCGCAAGTCAGGGGGTTCGAGGACGACAGGGGCGAGCGGTGGCGAGCCGAGGCGAGGGCGAAAGGCGGGAACATTTTCATCGTGCCGGACGAAGACGAGAAGTGAGTCCGCACGCGACGATGCGCGTCGCGCGGCGCCGCGTCTCGAGCGGGACGCGCGTCGGGACACCGCCCCGTCGACGAAGAGAGCGGATAGAGACGACGCGCGCTTTTTGTCGCGCGCGCGAACGTGGTGTTTTCATAGCAAACGAGCGAGCTAATCGCGACGTCTTCGAAGACGATACACGACGGCCGTTACGATGCTTCGTTCTTCTCTACTGCACGTTGACGAGCTCGACTTCGAACACCAGCGTGGCGCCTCCCGGAATAGCGCCCTTGATTCCCTTCTTCCCGTACGCCATCGCGGGGGGAATGACGAGCCGCCGCTTATCGCCGACGCGCATGCCGTCGACGCCGACATCCCACCCCTTGATCACCTCGCCCACGCCTAATCGGAAGCGGAACGTCGCGTTTCCTTTCGTCTGGTCGAAGATCTTGCCGCTCTGCAGCTTCCCCACGTACTTCATCGTGACGCTCTTACCGGGCTTAGCCTGCTTACCGTCGGGTTTACCCATCGCAAGGTTCACAATCTCCATGCCGTTCTTGAACTCGCGCTTCAACGAGCCCTGGACGTTCGCGTCAGTCGGTTCAGGAGTTTGTTTCTTCGGCTTCTCCTTCTCCGTCGGCTTGGGCTTCTCCGCCGGCGCCGCCGTCTTCTTCTCCTTCTTCGCCGGGGGCTCGACCGGAACGTCGGCGGCGCGTTTCTTCTCCTCCTTCTTCTTCACAGGCTTGTCTTTGGAGGGCTTAGAGGGCTCCTCGGCAGCCAGCTCCTCGATCACGACCCCGCCTTTCTTCGTCCGTCTCGGAGCGTCGTCGTCGTCGTCGTCGTCGTCGTCGTCGTCTTCGTCCTCCTCGTCGTCCTCGTCGAAGGCGTCGAGCGCGGCGAAATCATCCTCATCCTCCGAGTCGGAAAAGTCATCCTCGTCGTCCTCGTCGTCCTCGTCGTCTTCGTACACCGGCGCACCGTTGAGCTCGTCGTCGCTGTCGTACTCCTCCGCGGGCATGAAGAAGCCGGTGAGGTGCACGGGGTAGTCGCCGTCCACAAAGAACTCGGTGTACCCGGTGAACACCAGATCCAGGTGGCACGACTCCACGACGCCGCCGATGATGACGCACACAACGAACTCCTCGCCCTCCTCGTCCTCGTCCGCCTCGGCGCGGCACTTCACCACCACGCGAGAGCCGTTTTTCGGGATCTTCTCGGACGCCAGCGCGGCCTATGGGAGTGAAGGGTGAGGCGTCAGCGGGAGCGGGCGGAGCGCGAGGGACCGACGAGACGCAGATTCTGACGGCGGCGGTGGAGCGCAAAAGGCTCACTGGCGGCGGAGGCGACGATCGGCGGGCGCGCGCGCGCGTACCTGCGAGATGTGCAGGCGCAGCGCCTCCTCGGGGGGAGGCACGAAGGGCGTCCACTTCTTAGGCTCGCATTTCAGACCGAAGAAGGCCATCGTGAGCGGGGCGTGCGTCGCGGAGATGCGCGAGTGCAAGTGATGGCCACCGCCGACGTCGAAGGCGCTCGAAGCGCCGGCACGTGCCGTGTTACGACCGTCCGACGAAATTTCTCGTCGCCCCGCGTTTTGGCCCTGATGACGCGTGGCCTACTCGTCGACTGCAGTGTCGAGCGCGCGGGACGCGCGCCGACGCGCTCGGGGACGATGTCGACACTCCGCGCGGCTGCGCGCGCTCTCTCGGTGGCGTCGCTGCCTCGCCCGCGGGTCGCCGCGGCGGCCCGCGTCGCCCGCGGAGAGGCGCCTCGACCGACACCTCGCGTCCGAGGTTTCGCGTCGATCCGATGGGCCGCGACGCCGTCGTCCAGGCGTCCCCGGGGCTTCTCCGGCGTGGCTCGCTCGGCGTTGTCCTCCGCGGACGCGCCGGACGCGCTCGCCGACATCACCGACCCCCACTCGTTCGAGGTGCGCGCCTCCCCTCCCTCGCTCGCGCCCGCCCTCCCGGTGGGCACCCGCGCCCCGCAGAAGACGAAAAACGAAACGTTCGCGGACTGACCGCCACCTCCGCCGCGCCGACGCGAAAACGTACGCGCGAAACCCGAAACCGTCAGGGCGCTCGCGCTTTGGCCAAGCTGGCCATGCTGGTGTACTGGAACGCCGGCCAGCCCGGGTTCTGGGACCCCGAACACGACGGCAGCGCGTTGGATTTCTCCACGCCGCTGGGATTCGAGCCGCTCATCGCCGCCGACCCGGCGGCGTTGCGTCGCGAGGCTCTTTCTTTGCTCGCGCCCGCCGAGCCCGCGCTGTGGCTGGACCCCGACCCCGGGCTCGGCCCGCTGAGCCCCGCGTTCGCGACGCCCGAGCAGAGCGCGGCGGCGGTCGCCGCGCGGCGCGCGCGCGGAAGTCTCGCGACGGAGGCGAAGGAAACGTTTCTCGGCGTCAGCCGCGCGGCGGTGGTGCGGCTGCGAAACCCGGACTGGATCGTGGTGTGTTTCCGCGGCACGACCCCGTCGCCGATGCGCGGTTTGCTCCGCGAGGGCCAGGTGAACAGCATGGCGGGCCAGGAGCGTTGGGTGGAGGCGCCCGAGCCAATGCGCGAGGCGCGCGTGCACAGGGGCTACGCCGCGGCGTACAGGTCGATCCTCGCCGACGTCGAGGGCGCCGCCGCGGACTGGGCGCGCCGAAGCGCCGTCTCTGACGTCTCGACGCTCGTTCCGACGAAACCTCCGCCTCGCGTGGTGGTGGTCGGCCACTCGCTGGGCGGCGCGCTCGCCGCGCTGTGCGCCGCGCGCCTCGCGCACGACGAGGACATACTGGGTAGTACTCCGGCCGATCCGCTGAAACCGGCGGTTTCGTGCGTGACGTTCGGCCAGCCTCGCGTGGGCGACGACGCGTTCCGGGAGGGCGTCGACAAACGCTCGCCGGCTTTGCGGTACACGCGCGTCGTGCGCGGCGGGGACGTGTTCGCGCGCGTGCCCACGTCTGGGATATGGCTGCCCTCCGCGAACGGCGACCGGCTTAAGGTGACGTACGCGCACGCCGGCGAGCTGGTGTGGACGCAGGAAAACGGCGTCAAACCGGTTTTCGCGAGAAAGGGCGAAGACGCGCCGGCGGGGTTCAACTCCGACACTAGAATGCTCAACCCCTTAAAAGCGGTGGGTGACCACGCCGGCTACGCCGGGTTCTTCGAGGACCAAGAGACACAGAGGCACTGGCCGCGTTTTTAATTAAATGAACGTTAATTAAACCGTCCTACCGTTCGTCTCGCGCCGCGCGAGACGCGTCGGCGGGGACGGCGTCGACGACTTCGACGGCTTCGACAACGTCGACGGCTTCGACGGCTTCGACGGCTTCGCCCTCGTCGAGGCTCCCGTCGAACGCCGCGACGTCCGTCGCCGCCTCCTTCGCCTCCTCCACCGCCTCGAGTGCGTTCCGCAGCGAGGACGCCACCGCGTCCGCCTGCGCGGCCATCGCGCGGGCCATCGAGCTCTTACCGTCGCCGCTTTTACCGTCGGACGCGAAATCGTTTTGGTTTTTGAGCAACGCGAGGCTGGCGGCGCGCGCGCGCTCCGTCGCGGTTTCGGCGACGCCGATGGCGTCGGCGACGGCTTTTCTCTGCCTCGCGGCGACGGCGGCGCGCGTCGCGGCCGCGAGGTCGTCGCTCTTCCCCTCGCTGAGTAGGTCGCGCTCCCACGTTTCCTTGAACGCGGCTTGGTTCACCGTCTCGTTCAGGCGGCTCTCCCAGTCGGCGAGCTGCGAAAGCGCCGCCGAGAAGTCGTCCGTGAGGCTCTTGATAAAAGATTCCGCCTCGTCCATCGTCGTCGCCACCGCGCGGGACGGCTCTTCGAGCACCGCGGACGTCAATTTCGTCAGCGCCTCGTCCGCGCCGCTGAACTGCCCCCAGCGCTCGACGCGCGTCAGCAACTCGCGGAGCTCGCGCGCGAGCGCGTCCCACTCCCGCCCGGCGGTTTCCATCTCGTCCAACGTGCGCGGCAGATCCTCCAGAGTCTGCACGCTCAGCTTCTCGAACTCCTCCATGGCGCGCTCGGCGCCCCGCGCCGCGCGCTCGGCCGCCTCGGACGCGCGGACCACCGCGCGCAACGCGGGCGCCAAGACCAACACCATCGCGGCGCCGCACGTCGAGAGCGCGGCGACGGTCACCAGGCCCAGCGTCGCGACCAAAGGCCAGCCCCCGAGCGTCACCGTGACGCCCGCGGGAGGCGCCGCGCTCGCGGTGCGTTGCGTTTTCGTCGCCGCGGCAACCTCCGCGAAGGGGACGGGCGCGGCGCCGGCGCGCGGTGAGACGTACGTCAGACCGGAAATTTCCTCGGGGAGCGCCGCGCGGGGCGCGAGCGCGCGTCGCGCGACGAGCGGACGCCTCGGAAGGCACCCGCTCGCCATTTCGTTTCCGGGACGCGTCGCGGGAACGTTCCGGGAAGCGACGGCGGCCGCGCGCGGCGCCGTCGACGCGCGCGAGACGCGCGCGGCCGCGACGCCCGGTCGATACGCGGCCGCGACGCTCCGCATCGCACCGCGCGCGACGTGACCGAAAGGGGCGCCTCGGAATGCTACGCTTGACGGTGCCCTTTTCGCAACGAGACCAGGTTTTCCCATCTCCCGGCAAAACACGCGGACGCGGACGCGCGGCGATTCCACGACGATCGGTCTCGGACCGTTTGCCCACTGGGGGCACGAGATAGAGTCGGCGCGTCGTCCGTCAAGAAAAGGCTCTTTCCAAAAAAAATCGTCAGATGCTCCAAAACATCTGGAAAGGATCACGCGTCGGTCGCCTCCCCCGCGGTCTCCGCGGCGGAGTACCGCCGCTGCTGCGCGCTCTCGGCTATGCGTCGCGACCAGCGCTTCATGTCCTCGGTGAGCGCGTGCGTTTCTGGCGGCCTGTGCCTCTCCGGGTCCTCCCCCGCCGCGAGCGCGTGCTTCCCGGGCACGACGTGTTGCCACCAGAAATCGCTCAGCGCTTTGTACATCGCCGTCCAGTACTGCACGTCGCGCCGCACGCGGTATATGGCGGCGCCGTTGCGCACGGTGTAGCAGAACACGTCGCAGTACGGGCGGTCGAAGACCGCCATCAGGCCCTGCACCTGCGGCACGTAGTACCACGGGACGGTCGGGTACGGCACGGCGTTCAGAGGGTCGCCCTTGTTCCAGGGGCACTTGATCTCGAGCACGCCCGGCACG
>Ga0209251_1001557_pt1 | contig 17187 bp, 19 predicted proteins | sample SaaInlV_100m_DNA_6_FD_184665 | JGI IMG/M metagenome (GOLD analysis project Ga0209251, IMG submission 184665) | Marine microbial communities from expanding oxygen minimum zones in the Saanich Inlet - Saanich Inlet SI073_LV_10m_DNA (SPAdes) (version 2) | ecosystem: Environmental > Aquatic > Marine... | reverse complement strand
GAGGCAGAGTTCAGTGTTGAAGAGGATGTAAATGCTCTGATCGCTGGCGAAGAACTTTCCGAAGAGTTCAAAGCAAAGACCAGAACAATCTTTGAAGCAGCAGTCAAGTCAAAACTTGCTGAAGAAACTAAGAAGATTGAAGAGTCATTCGAGGTACGTCTTACTGAGCAAGTCGAAACCGTTAAGTCGGAACTTGCTGAGAAAATGGACAAGTTCCTCAACTATGTTGCCGAAGAGTGGAAGAAAGAGAATCAAATCGAACTCCACAACGGCATCAAAATTGAAATGGCAGATTCCCTGATGAAGGGTATGATGTCACTTTTTGAAGAAAATCATGTACAACTCCCTGAAGAAAAATATGATGTTATGCAAGAGATGACAGACAAACTTGATGAAATGGAAGCAAAGCTCAATGAGCAAATTGAAACCAATATGTCACTCAACGGTACAGTAAACTCTTTTGTTAAAGAAACACTTGTTACCGAAGTTTCCAAAGGTCTTGCCGACACCCAAGCAGAGAAGTTCGCTTCCCTTGCTGAAGGCGTTGAGTTTGAATCTAAGGAGTCCTTTAAGTCAAAACTAGAAACCATTAAGGAAAATTATTTCCCTAAGGCAAAGGTAGAACTGAAGGAAGACATTGCAACTGGTGAAGTTGCATCCCCTGTAGAGGGTTCGATGTCTGCGTATGTCAACGCAATCTCCCGCTACGGGAATTAATTAAATTTTAACCACTTACTTTTAAATCGGAGAAACAAAAATGTTAGGCATGTCCCAACACCTCCAGGAAAAGTGGGCACCTGTTCTTGACCATGGCGATCTTCCTGCAATCGAAGATAACTACAAGAAAGCTGTCACTTCTATCCTGCTCGAAAACCAAGAGCGTGTAATTCGCGAAGAGCGTCAGATCCTGTCTGAAGCAATTCCTACGATGAGCACTGGTTCTAACGCTGCTGCTGGTGCAGGCGTTGGTGCTTCTGGTTTCAGTTCTGGCGCTGCTGCTGCTGGTCCTGTTGCTGGTTTCGACCCCGTTCTGATCTCATTGATCAGACGTGCAATGCCCAACTTGGTCGCATATGACCTTGCTGGCGTTCAACCAATGTCTGGTCCTACCGGACTCATCTTCGCAATGCGTGCGAAGTATGATGGTCAAGCAGTTGCTAACGACGAGACCTTCTTTAACGAAGTTAAAACTGGTCAGTCCGGTGCTGCTGGTACTGATCCTTCTGCATCACTTTCAGTTTCAGGCGACAACCCTGCTGTTCTTAATGACGCTGGTGGCGGTCAAGGTCAGTATGGCGTTGACGTTGCCATGGGCACCGAAACTTCAGAAGGTCTTGACAGCGATGGCGCTACCCCTGACTTCCGTCAGATGGGTTTCTCAATCGAGAAGATTGCCGTTACTGCTAAGTCACGTGCTCTGAAGGCAGATTACAGTATCGAACTTGCACAAGACCTTCGTGCTATTCATGGTCTTGACGCTGAGTCGGAACTGGCAAACATCCTGTCTTCTGAGATTCTTGCAGAGATCAACCGTGAGGTTGTTCGTACCATCTATAAGTCCGCTAAGACCGGTGCTCAGTTTGACACCGCTACCGCTGGTACTTTCGACCTGGACGTTGACTCCAATGGTCGTTGGTCTGTTGAGAAGTTCAAAGGACTTCTGTTCCAAATCGAGCGTGATGCAAACGCAATTGCACGCGAAACTCGTCGTGGAAAGGGCAACATGATCATGTGCTCTGCTGACGTTGCTTCGGCACTGGCAATGGCAGGTGTACTTGATTATGCTCCTGCTCTTGAGGGTAACAACCGTCTTGCAGTTGACGAAACTGGTAACACCTTCGCTGGTGTTCTTAACGGTCGCTATCGCGTCTACATCGATCCTTATGCAACCATCACCCGTGGTGGTTCAGCAGGTTCAGGTCAGTCCGGTAACCAGTACTACGTCATCGGTTATAAGGGTACTTCACCTTATGACGCTGGCATGTTCTACTGCCCTTATGTACCTCTCCAGATGGTACGTAGCGTCGGTCAGGATGACTTCCAGCCACGTATCGGGTTCAAGACCCGTTATGGCATGGTCCTCAACCCATTCGCAAAAGGCGAGGCAGCACTGTCCGACAGCAACCCACTTGCTGCTGGCAACCTCGGCACCAATGCATACTACAGAAGAGTTTCTGTTGCAAACCTTATGTGATCCATCAGGATACACAAACACTGGACCCTTAAGGGGTCCTTTTTTTATGTCTATAAATAGTTAAAAGTAATATTATTATGCTTGAGTTAACTCATCCCAATGAATTAAAATATACATATCATGAACCAGGGTATTGGGTAATTCATAATCCATTTTCTGCAGGTATTGACAAATATGTAAAGTGGTGTGAGAGTAGAAATTTAAGTAACGTAAAAATTAACGCACATAATAATCCATTCCAAGTAACTATTACTGAAGACAATATTGATACTATAAATGTTGCAATGAATCTTCTTAAACCTTTTTACCAAAAGGTAGTTGGTCAATCAAAAAGAAGGTATATATCTGATGCTCCAATGGGTTGGTTAAATTTATATGAACCTGATAAATTAAAATGTAGGTTAACAGCAGGTTTACCTCATAATGATTGTTGTGATATGATTGAAGGCATTGTAGCAAATTTTTGGATGAGTGATAATATCGAAAAAAGTTCTACTCGATTTTACAAATACAACGGAAAATTACATAAAGAACCTAAAGGTGATTGGAATTATTTTTATGATTTTACATTTCCAAATCATCCAATGAATGATTTGTATATGAAGATGATGCGTACAAATGTTAAAGATAAATTTCCAAATTTAAAAGAATCTACTCTTAAAAGTTTTGGTTATGAGTATGAAGGAGAAGCAATTGCAGATCCTTGGAAATTAACTATATACGAATTCAAAAGATCACATACAGCATACATACCAGATAGCGTAAAGTATAGATTTAGTTCCTGTTTTCTTTACGGTCAAATCCCCCATCCATGGTTCAGAGATATCTAATGACTCAATGTAACACAAACTTTTTAGCACCTACTGGATTTCAATTAGATATCCCTGGATTTTCTTCGGTTGGTTTTCAAGTTGTAAGTGCAAATATTCCTGGTATTTCTATGGGTGGACCTCAACAGGCAACACCACTAAATGATTTTCAATTGTCTGGTGATAAATTAGATTATGAAACTTTAACTATAAGATTTCTTGTAGATGAAGATTGTAATAATTATTCATTAATTCATAATTGGATGGTGGGAATTACTTATCCTCAACAAGAAGATTCTTGGCATAAATTTGCTCAAGCAATGCGTGATAGAGATTTTCAAGATGATAGTTTAGATAGCATTGATATGTATCTAAGAATTTTAACTAGCAATTTTAATACTTCATTTAAATGCAAATTTATTGAAGCACATCCAGTATCACTCAGTACATTAGAATTTTCTACAGATCAAACAGATATACAATACCTAGTTGCAGAAGCAACTTTCAGATACGTTTACTTTACACTTACTGACAAAAACGACAAGGATCTTACTTTATGAATTTGCATGATGAATTTATTAATGAGTGGCGCAATGATGCTGCTATGGGTGATGATTTATTTGATGAAGCAAGAAGAATACCAATCTTACATGCAAAATGGTTGGACAAATATTTAAGTATTCAATTAATTAAAAAAGAAAAAGAGTACAAGTACAACCAACTCTACCTTAGAAAACATAGTTACTACATGGGTAGGGAAGAAACTGCACCTGATGATAGGATTATTAAAACAGAAGTTCCTTTATACATCAAAGGAGATGAAGAAGTAATTAAATCATTAGCAATATTAGATTACTATGAAAAAATTGAAAATACTTTAAAAGAAATAATAAATAATATTAACAATCGTTCGTTCCAAATTAAGAATGCAATTGATTGGATGAAATATGCAAAAGGTTTAGATGGATAGTGATCTCATTATTAAAAAGAAAAATGAAGTATATTTACAAATACAGACACATCCACACATTGCGTATGAACTGACAGATCACTTTACATTTGAAGTACCTGAAGCAAAGTTCATGCCTGCATATAGACAAAGGCATTGGGATGGTAAAATTAGATTGTTTTCACCCGGTACAGGAGAACTGTATTGTGGATTAAAAGATTATGTCGTACAGTTCTGTGAAGAGCGAGGGTACGTTTATAATTTTGCGGACAATCAATATTATGGTCTAGCAAATGAAGAAGACGAATTAGTTTCTTTTGATGGTGTAAAATCATTTGTAAAAAGATTTACCACACTTAAAGCAAGGGACTATCAATATACTGCAATCTATGAGGCATTAAGGAAAAAAAGAAAACTGATTGTGTCACCGACAGGATCAGGAAAGTCCTTTATGATCTATTCTATTGTTCGTTTCTTACAAGAGACCGGACAAAAAATCATGATTGTTGTTCCGACAACATCCTTAGTTGAACAGATGTATAAAGATTTTACAGAATATGGTTGGGATGCTGAACAATATTGTCATAAAGTTTATGCTGGTCATGAAAAAGTATCCCCTAAACCAATAACTATTACCACTTGGCAATCGGTATATAAACAGAAAAAGTCATTTTTTCAAGAGTTTACTGCTGTCATTGGTGACGAAGCACATTTATTTAAAGCAAAATCTCTGACAGATATCCTCACCAAATGTTATGAGGCAAAGTATCGTATTGGTTTTACTGGTACTTTAGATGGAAGCAAAACAAATAAACTTGTCCTTGAAGGTTTGTTTGGACCATATCAAAAAATTACAAATACAAATGAATTAATTAAGCAAGGACATTTAGCACGTTTAAAAATTAAAGTGTTGGTATTAAAACATCAACCTCAAAAATTTGAAACGTATCAAGATGAAATTGAATACCTTGTTACACATGAACGAAGAAATAATTTCATTAAAAATTTAACATTAGATCTTGGAGGTAATACTTTAATTCTATTCAACTATGTGGAGAAGCACGGCGAACCACTTTTTGAACTCATAAATAATAGTGCAAAATCTGGTAGAAAGATTTTCTTTGTCCATGGTGGTGTTGACGTAAAAGACAGAGAAGAGATCCGTGCAATTACTGAGAATGAATCTGATGCAGTTATCATCGCAAGTTACGGAACTTTTTCCACAGGCATTAATATTAAAAAATTACACAACATTATTTTTGCCTCTCCATCAAAGTCAAGAGTAAGAAACTTACAATCAATTGGTAGGGTTCTCAGAAAAGGTGAGAATAAAAACAGTGCTGTATTGTATGACATCGCTGATGACATTAGTAATAGTGATAGATCACCAAACTATACCTTAAATCATTTGTTTGAAAGAATTAAAATTTACAATCAAGAAAATTTTGACTACGAAATTGTAAACATTAAATTTAGAAAGTAGTATGCAAGAGTTTTACGCAAGTATTAAATTAAAAAATGGTGACGAAATGTTAACTATTGTCACCAAAACTTGTCCAGAAGAAGATTACATTACAATCAAAGATCCACTAGGCATAGAAGAAATTGATATTCCTGGTGTCATTCAAGGAATGAAAATTAAATCATGGATGAAAGTTTCGCACCAAAATGAGTTTATTCTTAATGGTGAGGATATTCTAGCATTTAAAGAAGTTGATATGGAAGTCATTGCATTCTATCATCACAGTTTAGCTAAACTGGAACAGAATGAAATAAAGAAATCATCAAAGAGAAGGCGTCCGCCCACCTCTAAAAAGAAAGATGGTCATGTACCATTAGATCGTGATCTAGGTCTTCTCTCTGATCTAGACGATGCAATAGAACTCTTAGAGCATCTGTGGAACTCCGAGTCATACTCTAAAGATAATAAGGAGTAACTCTGTCCCTCTAAGCTAAGCTAGTGTTCTCTGAACCTTGACCAGGTTATTATACACACATTATGGGTACTTGTCAAGCTGTGAGATTTATGTTATGATAGTGTGAGAAATCCAAAGTATTAAATGACTAAAGCAAAAGAACACTATGTGAATAATAAGGATTTCCTTCATGCCATAATCCAATACAAGAAAAAGGTAGCGGACGCGGCGGAAAAGGGAGATCCTAAACCACCAGTGGGAGAATACATAGGTGGATGTTTTTTAAAGATTGCCCAGCACTTGTCATACAAACCTAATTTTGTCAACTACATGTTTAAAGATGACATGATTGGTGACGGAATTGAAAATTGTATTACATACGTTAATAATTTTAATCCAGAGAAATCTCATAATCCATTTGCATATTTTACTCAGATTATATACTATGCATTCCTTCGTAGAATTCAGAAGGAAAAGAAGCAAGTAGATATTAAGAATAAAATGATTGAAAGGTCAGGATACAGTGAAGTATTTACTAGGGATGAGTATGGGTGCGATGCCTCATACGAACAGATTAAAAATTCACTTGAACAGAAAATGAGGTATTGATGAAAGTTGCTATTATTACAGACCAGCACTTTGGCATGAGAAAAGGTAGTCAGATCTTTCATGACTACATGAAGAAATTCTATGACGAAGTGTTCTTTCCATTTTTGGATAAGAACAAAATTAATACAGTGCTAGATCTGGGTGATACTTTTGATAATAGGAAGTCAATTGATTTTTGGTCTCTCGATTGGGCAAAAAGAAATTACTATGATGTCCTTGCTAATAGAGGAACCCATGTAGTCACCGTAGTAGGTAATCACACTTCATATTATAAAAATACTCTTGGTATTAATGCAATCAATCTACTGCTTCAACAATATCCAAATGTTGAGTTAGTGGATAGACCTGAAACTATTGAGGTGGGCGGTCTTGACATTTGTTTTATTCCATGGATTTGTGTAGATAACGAGACAGAAACATATGATGTAATTGCAAACACTAAAGCAAAAATTTGTATGGGGCATCTTGAACTGTCTGGGTTTGAGGCACATGTGGGTTATTATATGGATCATGGTATGAGTCGTGATGTGTTTTCTAAATTTAAGAAAGTGTTCTCTGGACATTTCCATCATAGGTCACACTCAGATAACATCTATTACCTAGGTAATCCTTATCAGATGTATTGGAATGATTTTGGCGACACCAGAGGGTTTCATGTATTTGATACAGAAACTATGCGTTTGAATTTTATTAAAAATCCAAATGAAATGTTTGCTAAAATTTATTACAATGATGCAATAGTAAATCCTGATTCTATGGATACGTCTAAGTATGCAAATATGTTTGTAAAATTGATTGTAGAAAAACGTACTAACTATTATGCATATGATAGTTTAGTAGAACGTCTTTACCAAACTGGTACTCATGATCTTAAAATTATTGACAATACTCAAGAAACAATTACTCCTAGTGGAGACATTGAAGTTGAGGGAACGCTTTCTTTCTTAGAAAAATATGTGGAAGAAATTGATTATGAGGATAAAGACACACTAAAATCAATCATTGGTTCCATTTATTCAGAGTCATTGCAGTTGGAATAATGTACATATTAACTGTTAAAGGAAAAGAAGACGAAGGTGCATATGCTCCTAGTTTTAATCAACAAAACATTTTGTATATGTTTACCAATGAAGACGATGCTGAACGGCATTCTGGTCTTTTAGCAGCAGATGATTATCCTGAAATGGTTGTGATAGAAGTAGACGATGAAGTTGCCATTCACATTTGCGAAGAGAATGGTTACGCATATTGCATAGTAACACCTGACGACATTATTATTCCCCCTACATCAGATGATTGAATTTAAAACTATTAAATGGAAAAACTTTCTCAGTACTGGAAACAATTTTACTGAGGTGCAATTGAATGAATTTAACAAAACATTAATTGTTGGAGAAAACGGAGCAGGCAAATCTACAATTTTAGATGCATTGTGTTTTGGTTTGTTCAATAAACCTTTCCGAAAGATCAACAAACCTCAACTTGTCAACTCTGTTAATCTTGCAGATTGTAGAGTTGAGATTGAGTTTACTATTGCTAATGTTGATTGGCAAATTAATCGGGGAATGCGACCAGGTATATTTGAGATTTTTAAAAACGGAGTGCAACTAGATCAAAGTGCTTCTGCTGCTGACCAGCAAAAATGGTTAGAGCAGAACGTCTTGAAATTAAACTTCAAGTCATTCACCCAGATTGTTGTGCTTGGATCATCTACCTTTGTTCCTTTTATGCAATTACCTGCAGCAGGTCGTAGAGAAGTCATTGAAGATATTCTAGATATCAGAATTTTTTCTACTATGAATACAATCTTAAGAGATCGTTTTAAAGAAAATAAAGAAACAATATCTGAAATTGATTACGCTATTTCTATTCTCAAAGAAAAAGTAGATGTTCAAAAAAGATTTATTGAAGATCTTAAAAAGCAGGGGAAAGACAATGTAGTTCTTTGGGAAGATGAAATCACTAAAATGGAACGTGACATTGAATCTAATCAACTTGAGTTAGAACGTTACATGCGTGACATTGATACGATGACAAAGCAAATGAATGAGTATCCAAATCCTCAAGAAGAACTTAATAAATTAAATGAATTTAATATTAAGTTTAAATCTAAAATTAAAGATATGGAAAAGGAAATTAAATTCCTAATATCTAATGATGTGTGTCCTACATGCAATCAAGATATTACAGAGGAATTTAAGAGTACAAATATTGGTAAAGATAAAAATAAAATTGTTACACTTGAAACTGCTTTGTCTGATATCAGTATCAAAGAAAAAACTCTGAGCGATTCTTTACATCAACGTAATAGTATCCAAAAAGAAATATCTCAAGTTCAGAACAAAATTAATAATTGTTTTTCAACAATCAACTGGAAACAGGAGAAGGTAAAAGAAACTCAAAAGAAAATTGAATCTTTAAAAATAAATACTGACAACGTTGATAGAGAACGTGATAACATGAAAACTTTTATCACGCAAGGTAAAAATCAAGAACTCCAGCGTCGGGTTCTTTTAAAGCGATCTACTGAGTTGAAGATCATTTCTGAAATTCTTAAGGATGGTGGAGTTAAGAGTTCAATTATTAGGAAGTATCTTCCTGTGATGAACACTCTTATCAATAAGAACCTTCAAGAACTTGAATTCTATGTCAACTTTAATCTTGATGATACGTTCAATGAAACTATCAAGTCACGATTCAGGGATGAGTTTTCATATGCTTCATTCTCTGAAGGTGAGAAGATGAGGATTGACCTGGCACTTCTGTTCACCTGGAGAGAGGTTGCTAAACTTAAGAACTCTGTCAACACAAACATTCTTATCTTGGATGAAATTTTTGATAGTTCTTTGGATGGCAATGGAACTGCAGATTTTATTAATATTCTCCGAACGGTTACAGATGGTAACAATGTGTTCGTGATTTCTCACAAGGAAGATATGCTGCACGATAAGTTTGACAACGTGATACAGTTCAAGAAGGTTAAGAACTTTTCTAAACCATTTTAATAAGTGTCACAAGGACTGCCCTAGGGTGGTCCTTTTCTTGTATTATGGATTCAGTTCAAAGGAGACCCCATGAAGTTTGAGATCAAAGAAGCACTTGCCAAACTTCTGGCAACTGAGAATCTGATCGTTGAGCACCGTAAGGTTGGTACTGCATCTTTTGATGTAGACCGTCGTGTCTTGACACTCCCAATGTGGGAGAACGCATCTAATCGTGTCTATGACCTTTTGGTTGGTCATGAGGTTGGACACGCATTGTATACTCCTAACGAAGATTGGAAACAAGATGAGTATATCGATGTTCCCATGGGATTCGTTAACGTTGTTGAAGATGCTCGCATTGAGAAACTGATGAAGCGTCGGTATGCTGGTCTTAGTAAAACTTTCTATAAAGGATATCAAGAACTTCATGACGAAGATTTCTTTTCGGTAGAAGACGAGGATATGTCTGCAATGTCCTTAATTGATCGTTTAAATTTGCATTATAAAATTGGTGCATATTACAGGATCCCTTTTTCTTCTGATGAACAAATTTTTGTTGATCGTGCTGGAGAAAATGAAACCTGGGATGAAGTTCTTGAATTGAGTTATGACATCTTTATGTTCCTTAAATATAAAAATGATCAACCAGTACCTAAGAAAATTAATTTAGAAGATCTTAATAAAAATCAAGGTAATGGTGGAAATAATGCTCCTATTGATCTAGAACCATCTGAGATGCAGCAAACCCCTGTTGTGGACGATTCTGAGGGGGTCTCAGATGATGCTGACATCGATGATCCTATGCAGGAAACAACTACTAATGATGGTGGTGGTAGTAAAGGTGGTAACGAATTTGAATCTAAGACGGATAATGCTTTCCAGGAGAACCAAGAAAAACTCATCAATCAATTTGCTCTTGAAACTTCATATCTAAGAGTGCCACAGAATATTGATCTTGATCGAATTATTATTGATTGTAATCATCTTCAGCAATACATTACTAATTTTTATGAGAGTGACAAATGGACTTCTCCTTATGATGAAGATGTGATTACGGATAACGAAGTAGAATATAAAAAATATAAAAAGAATGCTACCAAGGGTGTTAACTATTTGGTTAAAGAATTTGAAATGAAAAAATCTGCAGATGAATATTCTCGATCCTCCGTATCTAAAACTGGTGTTCTAGATTGTACCAAACTTCATACCTATACTTTTAATGAGGATCTTTTTAGAAAAGTCACGGTAATTCCTGAGGGTAAAAACCATGGTCTAGTTTTTATTCTCGACTGGTCTGGTTCTATGGCAAATGTCATACATGATACTGTCAAGCAACTTTTAAATCTTTTATGGTTCTGTAAGAAAGTTAATATTCCTTTTGAAGTTTATGCTTTTACTTATGAGTATCCAGCTGGAGATACAGATTATGATGAGGATGGTAACTTAAAAGAAATTCAAGACCTTTGCGTCAATGACTTGTATTTGCATAAGTCATTTCGACTTCTTAACCTCATGTCTCATACTCGTTCTAGTTCACACTTTGATCATGATTGTTTGAACTTGTGGCGGTTGTCAACCTTTACTCGTTACCATGGAACTAGGTTAACACCTAATGGTTTGGGTCTTTCTGGTACTCCTCTCAATGAAACCCTAATTACTATGCATCATATCCTTCCTAAGTTTATCAAAGAAACAGGAGTTGATAAAGTTAATGCTGTGTTTTTAACTGATGGTGAATCCAATGGTCTTGGTCGTATTACTCGTATGAGTGAGAAGTATTATCCAGATCGTCCCTTTAGCAAAATTTCTGTAAATGGTGGTTGCCAACTTCGTGATATTAAAAAAGGTCAAACTTACAAAACTTTTAATGAGAACCATTGGGAAACTAGTGCAACTCATACGCTTCTCAAAAATCTCAAAGATAATTTTCCTGCTGTTAACTTTATTTCTTATCGTATTGTAGAGACACGTGAGGTTTCTAATATTCATCACTATTACACTGGTAATTATACTGAACTTTCTAAGAAAAAATGGTTGAAGGACCGCTCTGCTATTTTAAATACTACAGGTTATGATGCCATGTATGCTATTGGATCAACTTCAATGAATCAATCAGATGACTTTGATGTTGCTGAAGATGCAACCACTGCACAAATTAGATCAGCATTTAAAAAGTCACTCAAGTCCAAGGCAGCAAACAAGAAAGTTCTTTCTTCCTTTGCGTCAATGGTCGCATAGTAAACTGTCACAGGGCAGAGTGACTCTGCCCCACTCTGCCCCTATACTAATCACATCAACACCAATCAACATTATGACACGCCAATCTCAAGTAGACATGATTCAACTCTTCTCATTCATCGAGAAGAACTTTGGTACTGAAGTCGGTACTGATGCTATTAAAGCAGGTGCTGATCACATCGGGTATTCATATGCCACGGTTGTCAACCGTATGGAACCCTACAAAAGTGGTCGTGGTAAATGGAACCTGACCATTGAAGAAACACGTGAGCAACTTGAAGAAATGGTTCATCAAGAAGTTTTTGTTCCTGTAAAGGATGAGACCTTTGTTCCTTTTGGAAACTTTGCTGATGTGAAAAAGATTATTAAATCAGGTTTGTTTTATCCAGCATTCATTACTGGTATGTCTGGTAATGGTAAAACTCTATCTGTTGAGCAAGCATGTGCTTCTCTAAATAGAGAACTCATTCGTGTAAACATCACCATTGAAACCGACGAGGATGATCTTATTGGTGGTTTCCGTTTGGTTGACGGTAACACTGCTTGGCATAATGGTCCAGTCATCGAAGCTTTGGAACGTGGAGCAGTACTTCTTCTAGATGAGGTTGACCTTGCTAGCAATAAAATTCTATGTCTTCAGTCAATCCTAGAAGGTAAGGGCGTCTTCTTGAAGAAAATCGGTAAGTATGTAAAACCTGCTGCTGGTTTCAATGTATTTGCCACTGCCAACACTAAGGGTAAAGGTTCTGATGATGGACGCTTCATTGGTACTAATATTCTTAATGAAGCATTTCTTGAGCGATTCCCTGTAACTTTTGAGCAGGATTATCCAAGTGCTTCAATTGAATGTAAAATTGTTGAAGGTAATGCTCTTGATCTTGGAATCGAAGATCGTGAATTCTGTAAGAACTTGGTTGATTGGGCAGGAATCATCCGTAAGACATTCTATGATGGCGGTATTGATGAGATCATTTCTACTCGTCGTCTGATCCATATCATTCATGCTTACAGTATCTTCAATGATAAAGCAAAATCAATTAAGGTTTGTCTGAATCGTTTTGATGATGAGACCAAGCAGTCATTCTTGGAACTCTATGACAAGGTTGATGCTGATGTCAACATTGAGGTTGACGAATCTGAAAATCTCTGATAGTATGGTGTATGGTTAATTCTTGGTCCCTACTTTACGATGAACTAAACATGAGTGAAAAAACTATTGACATGATTACTTCTACTCCTTGGAAGTACAACGAAAACGAAATTCTACATGAACTTCGTGAATATATTGCTAGCACATACCAGCAGCACTACTCTGCTGGTGATGATAAAATTCAGACACTTGATCTGATTGAAGCATGTGGTGATGGAGAAGCATTCTGCCGATCCAATATCCTCAAGTATGCCTCTCGCTATGATAAGAAAGGCACTGCCCGTCGTGACATTGTAAAGATCCTGCACTATGCAGTTCTTCTCTTACACTTCAACGACAAAAATGCAAACCGTGAAACCTACCCTCAGTAATTATGAAACTATCTGAAAGGACTCTTGCACTCCTTAAGAACTTCTCTAACATCAACAACATGATTTATGTTAAAGAAGGTTCTACACTGAAAACTATTTCAGTCACTCAAAACATTTTTGCTAGGGCAAATGTTCCTGAAGATTTTGCAATGCCCTTTGCCATCTATGATTTACACGAACTCCTTGTTGGTCTTAGTGTATGGCAACAACCTGATCTTGAATTCAACAACACTTCATATCTGACTATTAGTTCAGGACGCTCAAAAGTAAAATACTTTTTGTCTGACCCTGCTGTTGTTCAACCACATCCTCCTGAATCTATTGGATCTCTTGACTATAAATTTGCATTTGATCTGGAAAGAGATGAATTTGAGAATCTGAAGAAACTTGCAGGCATCTACAACCTACCTGATCTTTGTGTAGAAACTAATGCCGAAGGTGAAGTAGCATTAGTTATTAAAGATAAGGAGAATGACACTTCCAACACCGTGATTCACACTGTTGGTCATTCTGACACTCAGTTTTCTTTTCAATTTAAAGTTGAAAACCTTAAGATGATTTCTACTTCATATCATGTAAAACTTGCTACGAAAGCAGCACACTTTGTTGATAATGATTTAGAATATTTTATCGCACTAGAACCTGACTCTTTCTTTGGTTGACATGACTGATCGTAATGAATTTCTTTGGGTTGAAAAGTATCGCCCATCGAAGATTGATGAATGTATTCTACCTCAGAGTACAAAAGAAACTTTTAAAAACTTTGTGAAGAGTGAGCAGATTCCTAATCTGCTTCTTCATGGAACCGCTGGTATCGGTAAAACTACTGTCGCCAAGGCACTTTGTGCTGAACTTGGTGTAACCTATATTGTAATTAATGGATCTGACGAAGGACGCTATCTTGACACAGTACGAAATAAGGTCAAAAATTTTGCATCGACCGTATCACTATCTAGTGACTCCCACCACAAAGTCATCATTGTTGACGAAGCTGACAACACAACCCATGATGTACAACTCGCCTTACGGGCGAACATTGAGACATTTAGCGGTAACTGTAGGTTTATTTTCACCTGTAACTACAAAAATAAACTCATCGAACCCCTCCACTCCAGATGCTCCGTCGTTGACTTCAACATTCCAGGAGCAGAAAAGCGAAATCTTGCAGGATCATTTTTCGACCGTCTCAGGTTTATACTTGAGAAGGAAGGTGTACAATATGATGAGAAGGTTCTCCCCCAAATAATTCTCAAGTTTTTTCCTGACTGGCGTCGTACTCTTAATGAGTGTCAGCGTTATGCAATTGGTGGTGTAATCGACAGTGGTATCCTTGCAAGTTTGTCAAGTATTAAATTTGACCAACTTATAGTTGCACTGAAGAACAAACAGTTTACTACTGCAAAGAAGTGGGTATCGTCTAATTTAGATAATGAACCTTCTCATATCTTTAGGACAATTTACGATAACCTTTACGCAGTATTTGAGGAAAGAACTATTCCTCAAGCAGTATTGATATTAGGAAACTATCAATACAAATCAGCATTCGTTGCTGATCAAGAAATTAATCTTATGTCTGCCCTTACCGAAATCATGATGGAGTGTGAATTCAAATGAAAACAATCAAACAAGTAAAAAACCTCTTTAATACTTTTAACTATAATCATGCAGACATCTGGATGTCTCGCCATAGTTCTGTTATATTTAAAAATGAATCTTCTGAGAATAACTTTGATAACGGAAGGGCACTAGAAGAGATCATTCAATATGCATCTCAATGTATGCTTACACGTGATCCTGGGAAGAATGGATACGATCTTCTTGCACTCGACAATACTACGTATGAATGTAAGAAAGTTATCTTACCTAAAACAACAAATTATGGTAAGACCACATTTGTTATTAAGAATGCTCATCCAAATTCTGATAAACCACCTGTAGTAAAACTTGCAGATTATTATATTCTTGGTGAATATACTAAGAGAATGATTATGGTTGTTGCTAAAGATCGAGTTACGGTAACTACTTCTGCTTCTGTAAAAGATCCAACTCAAAAAACTGATTTTAAGGGAGAATACTATTATGACGATTCTGATGTTGTTTGGGTAGGAGATCCTACAGTTAATGCGGTTGAGTCATGGCAATCTATAAAAGCAAGATTTAGAGATCTTCTTTTTCATGCGGATGAGTTTGCGACTACTGCTATTGCAAAAATGGAATTACATTGATATGGCACTTATTAAAACACCACTTAGATATCCTGGTGGAAAATCCAGGGCAATTAAATTTCTAGAAAAACACATTCCTTCTGAGTTTGACAGGTATATTGAACCGTTTCTAGGAGGCGGTTCTATGGCACTCTATGTAACGCAGATTCGTCCTAGTACTATGATATGGGTCAATGACCTTTATTACCCTGTATACGCCTTCTGGAAGACGCTACAGCATAATGGTATTCGTCTTTCTAACGATCTTCGAGAACTAAAAACAGAACTGGGTGAGAGTGTTAGTGCTCATAAAGAAGCATTTGATAATGCAAAACAACAATTGAATGCTGGCGATCTTTACTCAACAGCGTTTAATTTTTATGTTTTAAACAAATGTTCCTTTAGTGGATTATCTGCTACCTCTTCTTTTAGTAGACAGGCATCACATCAGAACTTTACTTTCAGAGGTATTGATAAGTTGCCTGGTGTTTCCGAGTTGATTCAGTATTGGAAAATTACCAACACTGATTATTCTGAATTTCTATATGATGATAATGCATTTGTATTTTTAGATCCTCCATATGATATTAAAACATCTTTGTATGGAACTAATGGCAATATGCATAAAGGATTTGATCATGTAATGTTTGCATCAAGGTGCTGTCAATCTGAACAAAAATGTATGATTACTTACAACTCAGATCTTTTCGTAAAAGAAAGATTTCCTACATGGAAACAGAAAGAATGGGAACTTACTTACACAATGAGATCTACTGGAACTTATACTAGTGATCAAAAGAAACGTAAAGAACTACTACTTTTAAATTACTAATGAGCAAGTATCAGTATAGTTTGACAGATTATCTTAAATCTATCAATCAAACTAAAGTAAATTTAATGGATGGTGATGATTCTGGATGGGAAAAAAACTACCCATCTTGGATCGTTAACAAGTGCCTATCTAGTTTTATTGACACAATTATGTTTGCCAATGAAATGAATATGCTTCCAGATATTCCTAAGAAAATGCAGTATGATTTTTATATAAATGCTGTCAGATCAAGGAAACGGTTTTCTCCATGGGAAAAGAAAGAAAAAGTAGAAGACATTGAAGTAATAAAAGAGTATTATAACTATAGTACTGAGAAAGCAGAACAAGTTTTAAAAATTCTAAATAGTAAACAGATTGATTATATTAAATCTAAATTAAAACGTGGAGGCAAAACGTAATGACTCAGGTTGCTGAGGTTCAGTGGACTCGTGAAAGTATGATAGAGGTAAAACTCGCTCAACCGGATGACTTTCTTAAGGTAAGGGAAACTCTTTCTAGAATTGGTGTTGCATCAAGAAAAGAAAAGAAGTTGTATCAATCTTGTCACATTCTGCATAAGCAGGGTAAGTATTACATCGTACATTTTAAAGAGTTGTTTGCTTTAGATGGTAAAACAGCAAATCTTACGCTAAATGATGTACAACGTCGTAATAGAATTTCTCAACTCTTGTCTGATTGGGGTCTTATCAGTATTGTCGATACCGATAGTGTTCTTGATATTGCTCCTCTCAATCAAATCAAAGTTCTTTCTTATAAAGAGAAAGGCGAGTGGGAATTGGAATCAAAGTACAACATTGGAAAAAAGAAAACTGCTCCTGCAGCAGCATCATAATATAAATAAAGGAGCCATGCTCCTTTTTTAATGTCTGAAAATATTCAGGTTAAAAAGGAATCCAAAAAGGAAAACAAATTTGAGTGGGCTGATGAAGGG
>Ga0209251_1001554_pt1 | contig 17208 bp, 18 predicted proteins | sample SaaInlV_100m_DNA_6_FD_184665 | JGI IMG/M metagenome (GOLD analysis project Ga0209251, IMG submission 184665) | Marine microbial communities from expanding oxygen minimum zones in the Saanich Inlet - Saanich Inlet SI073_LV_10m_DNA (SPAdes) (version 2) | ecosystem: Environmental > Aquatic > Marine... | reverse complement strand
CATATTTGCGTCACGACGCCTGCTTCTCAATTTCGTGCTGATCACGCTTTGTTCCCAGTTCACGTTTGCCCTGCTGGCCATGAAAGGCGTACTCCTGCCACAGATACTCGAATTGTGGGACGTATCCAAAACGCAATTCGGACTGCTCTTGTCGATCTACGGATTTGCAAGCAACGTCATGTACGTCCTCTTATCGTGGGTACAAGATCGATATGCGCCCCAACAGATTATCTCAGTCACCATGATTATCGGGGGCATTACGACGTTCTTTCTCGGCAAAACGTCAGATTTCAACGTTCTGCTGTCACTGCTGCTGGTCCTGGCAATCTGCTGTGAAGGCGCGTTTTGGCCCGCTATTTTGTCGTCCGTTCGAAAATCAACATCAGACGGCAATCAGTCAAAGGTCTTTGGGATTTTAGAGGGTGGTCGTGGGCTGATAGAATTTCTTCAGAACGCCATTACCTTAGGCTTGTACGCGTGGCTTGGCTACAGTGTTTTAGGCCTCGAAGTCGCCTTCATGATTAATGGCAGTGTCATGGTCTTACTGGGCATCACCTGTTGGTTTAGGCTGCCCAAGGAATCCTTACTCAAATCGAGTGAATCTTCGGGCATGATGATGAAAGAGGTCTTTGAAGGCATGAGATTCACGCTGGCACTACCCGAGATATGGCTTGCAGGCATCATCGGCTTCTTCATTTATTTCGCCTACACCAGTCTTCCGTTTTACATTACCTATCTCAACGAGAGCTACACGTTGCCGGTCATCGCAGCGTCGATCTTCGGGGTTATCTCGACCTCGCTTGGGCGTATTAGCTCGGCGTTTGTTGCGGGGTTTGCAACTGATAAATTATTCGGAGGCTCATCGGGCGGTATGCAGGTCGGCCTCATGGTCGTCGCTGTTCTTGGGACTCTGCTGGCACTCCTTCCCATCACACAATCATTTGCCTGGGTCGCCATGGCGCTCTTGATGCCGCTTGTGTTTACTGTTTTTTTTATGCGCGCACTCTACTTCGCCCCTTACGGTGAGATGGGATTACCCCCGAGGTTTTCCGGCTCAGTGATCTCAGTGGCCGCCTTTGTGGTGTACGCGCCCTCTTCTTTTGCCTACCTGCTCTGGGGATTTATCTTAGACTCGTACCCAGGGGCAGAGGGATACCGCTACCTCTTTGGGACGCTTGCCGTTGTCGGCGCCGTCGGGGCTGCTATGGCCATTATTCTGAGGCGCCGTATGAGCGGAAGCCTTCGCGATCGAATAGCGCTCCAAGTCGCCGAGCTCGATGATAAATTGGGGCTTGAAGGAGAAGAAAAGACCTTCGCTAAACTGTAAGCTGAGGGCGTTGCGACGACGAGAGAAAAAACAAAAAGCGCGATGACTGAGGTCTCACGGCACTAAGCCCGAGCGCGCCTCAGAAACCATCTCACGCACGTCCGAAAGCAGCGCCTTGGCATCGTAAACCACGCCGTCTTTTATCGTGTAGGAAACGCCCCCCACTCGCTCAACAATGCCCTTTTCTCGATTGAGCTTCATGTGGCCCGTGCCGTACAGCAACTTAAAATTAGAGATCGGGTTACCCTCGACGAGCACAATATCGGCTCGCTTCCCCGGGGAAATAGAACCGATGTCCCCCTCCATACCCAGTAACTCTGCTCCGTTGCGCGTTGCCGCCTGAACCACCTCAAGTGGATGAAAGCCAGCCTCCTGCAACATTTCGAGTTCCCGGATGTAGCCAAAACCAAAGACCTTATAGATAAAACCCGAGTCCGAGCCCGTCGCGACGCGCCCTCCGGCATTTTTAAAATCATTCACAAAGCTCATCCATCGCTTAAAGTTATCGCGCCACGCCACCTCCATGCCGGTTGTCCAGTCAAAATGGTAAGACCCGTGTAACCGCGGGTCCGGCTCAAAGAAACGCATCAGGGCGGGCAATGTATAATCTTCGTGCCACTCGGCATTTCGCTCGCGCATTACGTCTCGGTTTGCTTCATAGATTGTGAAGGTGGGGACGAGCGTAAAATCGCGCGCCAGTAACTCATCGATCGTTGACTGCCACGTCTTTGTCCCGCGCTGTGCTGACTGGCTCCACAGTTTACCCGCCTCGCCAAAACGCCACTGCTCGTCCGAGTAGTTGTAGTCCGCCGGATAATCTTGAATCGTACGATCGTTAAACATGGCTTCCGGCAGGCCGTACCAGTGCTCCATGCTGTCAAGCCCGAGTCGCGCGCTATCGAGCACGTTCATGTGATACACACCATTTTGATCGTGGTGGCTGGCCGTACCCATACCCAGCCGTTGAGCTTCGTCATAGACCGCAGCTAACGCCTCTTCGGTACCTCCCCTTAGCTTGACACCCTTTGCTCCGCGCGCCTTTACAGCACGAACCCAGTCCCGAGCGCCCTGCTCATCACTGATTTCAAATTGAGCCAACGAGGTCCCAGGGAACATGGCAAACGGGACAATATCGGGGGCAACGATTTCGTTTCGCGCGGCGCGCGCAGCGTGGCTCACCGTCCAGTCAAGACCCATGACCGACCCCGTGTCGCGAACAGTGGTAATACCGTGTGCCAGCCAGAGCTTAAACACGTACTCCGGCGGTGTAATAGGCCCCACAACCCCTTCATAGGGATTCGCAATGTGGACGTGCGCGTCGATGAAGCCGGGCAAGGCGGTCATACCGCGGGCATCCACTCGGTGCTCTCCGGGCACCGGTTTTGGCGGATAGCTGACAATCTGAGCGATGGTATCGCCCGAGATGACAATCGATACCGGACCTCGCGGGGGCGCGCCGAGACCATTAACCAGCATGACGTTTTCAACCACCAACCGGTCGAACGGACCGTCTCCCTCTGTATCCATGCGATCAGGTGCTGGACTGGGTATGACAACGCCCATGGCTTTAAATCGTGACGGTCCCTCTTCACCCGGTTCGACGGTCGCACTGAACACGTCAAACGAGAGTATTAGACTTAGCGCCACACCTACTGCAGAAAAACGTCGAGACAGTCTTTCCTTGGGCTTCTTTTTTCTTAATTTCTCAAACATAAAGTCCACCTGATCCACTCTTTATTGGAAAACCCCGGTTACTGTTAACCAACAGTGTGCAAGGTTTATAACGAGGCTGTATCGAAACTGTATTTGCGAAACTCACAATCAAGTGCGTAACCCAGTGCCTCGTAAACCGACTGCGCTGCGGTATTGGCATGTGCAGTTTCAAGATCGACGCGCGTGGCACCCTGTATCTTTGCCCACGCATGAGCGTGTCTTAGCAACATTGACGCAACCCCCCTCTGTCGAGCTGTTGGGTCAACGTACACGTCGTAAAGGACATAAAAGGGCTTCATCTCGACAGAGCAGAACGCCGGATACAGCTGAGTGAACCCCAACATCACGTCGTTTTCCTGATACACAAAAAGGGTGGCGCGTTTAAGGGCCATATTGTCCCTAATCCACGCCTTTGCGCCGTCCAAATCGCTGGGCTGCTCGTAAAACATCCGGTAAGCATTAAACAAAGGGGCAATGTCATCCACATCGCTCAACCAAGCCTCGCGTACAGTCATAGTGATCCCCTAGGTCAGAAGAGACAAGTCCAGGGCTTGAGCGTACACCCAGAGTGCGCATTAAATCCAAAATCGTGATGTCATGTTGAATACTCCGCCTAAGGTCACTGAATGTTAGGACAAAAGAGAACCGCTCAAACAGTGGCCATCATTGGACTTGGAGACACCGGCGTTCTCGTCGCATCGCGGCTCGTAAAACAGTTCAAGGTCATTGGAATTACGACGAAGCCCAACCTGGTTAGCGGCCAGGAACTCGGCAAGCGATTAACAGATCTCCCCTGGTGGAGTGTCCATTACAACACCCCACTCAAACGCTTCCTTGGCTTGAGCGCAGTCGAGATTATTCAGGCAAAAGCAGAATGGGTAAATCCGGAACAACGGTCTGTGCGCATTCGACTTCCTGACGGCCTCGACAGCATCATTCACTACGATTATTTGGTCATTGCGTCAGGCACATCGAATGGCTTTTGGCGGGACGACTCGATTCGTTCACAAAAAGAAATTGACGACGCCCTTCAAGAAGACGCCGCGCGCATTGAGGCGGCAAAGACGATCGCTGTCGTGGGTGGGGGTCCCTGTGGTGTCAGCTGTGCACTCAACATTCGCCGTGCCGAACCGTCAAAACAAGTAACACTCTACTTCTCGGGAGATCAACCACTGGCGGGATACCACCCTACAGTCCAAGCGTACTACGACAAGACTCTGAAAGACGCAGGGGTGACGCTACAAAGCAACGATCGCGCGATTGTACCATCGGTAATCCCTGACTCTGGCTTGATCAACTTCGAGTCAGGTGCATCAGCCGAGGCCGAAACGATCTTATGGACCGTGGGCAGACGGAAACCTCATACACAGTTTTTACCCACCGAACTTCTCGATGCTGAGGGTTTTGTGAAAACCCAGCCTACGCTGGAAGTCGAAGGCAGCGATACGATATTCGCCATTGGCGATGTTGCGTCAACGGACCCCGACCGATCTTCGGCACGAAATTGGGCTTACGGGGTTTTGGTCAACAACATCAAGCGAAAAGCCGCAGGGAAACGGATTAACCAGTTTTACAAACCACCGCCGAATCGGTGGGGGTCGATCGTGGGTCCTCAAGCGGACGGGCTGACACTGCATCAACACACGGGTAAGCGCGTGAGACTCTCTCGGTGGTTAGTGGACAACATTCTACTTCCCACGGTGGTTCAACGTATGATTTACCGTGGCGTGGACCGCTCAGTCGATTAACGGTTGCTCTAGCCTGCTTTGGCCATGGGAAAACGAATAAATTCGTTGACCAGCATTTGTGCAAAGCGCGTGGGGTCGGGCCGTTGCGTTGTCAGAACGCCCCGTGACCGCAAGGCAGCCTCAAGCACCTCCAAAATGCGGTCGAGTGTTAGATCGTCAGATTGATCACTCCACGTCGCTTTTTCCGCTTCATCCTTAAAGCAGTACGCCTTCCATGAAATCGAGTAACGCAGGTCTGACCAGCTGTAGCGCGCGGCTTCAAGCCCATTTAAATTGGCGAGAGACCACTGATCTCCCCCTTGGTAGGTCAGCGTCGCGCCTTTATCGATCTCAGGAAAGCTCCCTTTGGGGGTGACGCGTTCAACGCCGTGAAATACGGTATCGGTGTCGATGAGGATGGCCGTGTTGTGCATCGCCGGCATGGACTCTCGAGGACCTTGAGGGCCTTCAGGGAAGTAGGCAAAGGCGCCACCTGGATTAGCCCCAAACCAGGAGACGCAGGTTGCAATGGGGATCCGGTAATCGTCAAATAATCCAGAGTGGAGCATAGTGACTAACAGCCACTGCGGCATGTGTTTTCGGTCTGCACCTCTAAACTCAGGAACGTCAGTGTGGATCGCCAGCTCTTGTCCCGGGGTCAGTATGTTGGCGTAGACGATAGCAGGCACGACCAAAGGACGACCGGTGACCTCTCTTGCAACATTCAACAGGTCGGGATGCGTAAAAAAGGGTTCGACACCCGGCGCCTGAATCTCGTTTCCGTAGGCGTAAGTCTCTCGAAAATAGTTGGTCCGCTGAGCGGCCGTGCTCACCTCATCGGTATTCCCGTGACCGTCAATACCGTGCTGAATATAGTTAAATGCCGCATCAAACCGTTGAGGGAGAGACTCGCCGATACCCTCGTTCAAGGCCTCTTCTGCGTAAGTGCGAAACACCTTGCGGGCTTCGGCAATACGAAGCATCTGATCGGCTTCAGCGGCGGTCATAAATGGCGTCATTGCTTTGTAACTGGCTCGCATAGCATTCCCTTATTCGTTGTTACTGCTCTTTTTTACCGCGTCTGTGTGGTGCACTCAACATGCCCCGTCGAATCGGTTAAGGGATGAGTACCGAACTGCCTGTCGTGCGACGACCCTCAAGATCTTTGTGCGCCGACACCACGTCATCAAGCGAATAGCGTTGATTAATATCCACTGTTAGGGCACCGGATTGAATAAGATCAAAAATGCGATCAGCTGAGGCTTGCATCCAACCCGGTCTAGCCATGTGCGTGGCCAATGTTGGACGCGTAAAGTAGAGCGACCCGCCGAGCGCCAACTCACCTGGGATGACTCCATCAATTGGACCCGACGCATTACCAAAACTGACGAATGTGCCCAGGGGTGCTAGGAGTCCAAGACTCAATCGATAGGTCGATCTCCCCACACTGTCGTAAACCACTGGATACCCACCCGGTGCAGAGTCGCGAAGCCGCGTCTCGAGACCATCTGCAGTGCTCACAAAACATTCTGCGGCTCCGTGACTCAGTGCGAGTTTGCACTTCGCCTCGGTACTTGCTGTGCCGATCAGACGAACCCCTTTCGCTTTGGCCCATTGGCAGGCAATTAAACCCACGCCCCCTGCCGCCGCATGAAAGAGGACAGTCTCACCGCCGTGGAGTACAAATGTATCGTTGAAAAGGTAGTCCACGGTCATGGCTTTCAGCAATACAGCTGCGGCCTCTTCGTCGGTCACAGCGTCGGGAATTTTCACCAGAGCGCCGCGCGATAGAACAATAGCCTCAGCGTACGCGCCCATGGCCATCGCAAAGCCGACCCGCTCCCCTATATTCAGGTCGTCAACCCCATCTCCAATGGCGTCTACACGACCCGCGCCTTCACACCCCAGACCGGTAGGAAGTGCCAGAGGATAGAGCCCAGAACGGTGGTAGGTGTCTATTAAGTTGATACCGCAAGCGCTCAGGCAAATGCGCACCTCACCCGGACCAGGCTCAGGTCTTGGCACCTCCCGCATGGACATCTGCTCTGGTCCACCACACGAATCAACTCTCACCGCCCTCATTGTGCTCATATGATTACTCCTCATTGCTGTGTTGGCACTCGAACACCGTATCACTAAAGGCAGTAACGCCTTATTAACGCCCGTAAAGTCTCGACGGCAGGCTGAATCTGGTCGAGCGGCAGGTATTCGTTAGGTTGGTGCGCAACGTCAATAGATCCGGGCCCCATGACAATAGTTTCGAGACCCAGCGACTGCAAAAAAGGCGCCTCTGTCGCGAAATTTACAGCGTCAGCGACATGACCCGAGGCAGCCTCGCAGGCAATCACAAGCTCGCTGTCCTTGGCTTGCTCAAATGCGGGGACGGGTTCAACCAACCGGCGCATTTCAATATCAATACCGTGTAATGCAGCAATCTCAACCAAGCGCGAATTCAAATCCCGCTCTACGTCTTGGTACTCAAGGCCGGGCAACATGCGAACGTCGAAACTAAAATCGAGCTCCCCACAAATTCGGTTAGGGCTATCACCGCCATGGACGCACCCAAAGTTAAGGGTCGGGACAGGCACCGCCATGAGCTCACAGCGAAACTTCTGCGCCAACTCGTCCCGATAGTTTGATAACACCGCCAGTAACGTCGGTAAAGCGTCAATAACGTTGTTACCCAAATCAGGATCAGACGAGTGACCGCTCCGACCGCGCATCTTGACCCCTTGCATCATGATGCCCTTGTGCATTCGCATCGGCCTGAGGTCGGTAGGCTCTCCCACAACGGCGGCTCGGGCCTGCGGTAAGTAGTCTTTTGTCAGCGATCGAGCACCGCGCATGGTGCTCTCCTCATCAGCAGTCGCCAGCAAATAAAGAGGCGATTTAAAATCTTTTGGATCAAACGCCGCCGCCGCTTCCAGCGCTACAGCAAAAAACCCTTTCATGTCAGTACTGCCCAAGCCATACAACCGGCCGTCTCGTTCATCAAGCGCCAGTGGATCCGAATCCCAACCTCCCGCGTCAAATGGCACCGTGTCGGTATGGCCAGACAACACAAGACCCGAGGGCTGACCACCCGTCTCACAACAATCGCCCAAAGAGGCTATTAGGTTGGCCTTTGCATTTGCGTCAGAACCCAACTCTTGAATCTCAACAGCCCAGCCATCACCCTCAGCGTACTCAGCAATATGGTGAATCACCTTCCGATTACTACTGTCCCAGCGTGGGTCTGGCGAACTGACAGAATCAGCTGCAATAAGCGCAGACACCCGATGAATAATTTGCTGCTCGCTGGTTGGCATAGTCCCCTCTTGTTAAACCCCAGACCCTTAAAGCGTAGCCTCATCTTGATCCAGCGTCATCACACTTCCAACCCCACTAGATCGGTTATGCTGAGGTATGACAGAGCAATATCAAATTTCGTCGAAAACAAACTCAGACAGTGCGGGCATGACCGTTAACGTGCTGTCACAAGGCGCCTCTATTACTGGAATGACTGTGCAGCTGGCGGGCAGGAGCAGAGACGTCGTACTCGGTTACTCGTCAGCAGAAGATTACGCGTCTGACCCATTTTATATGGGCTCAACCGTGGGACCCGTGGCAAACCGTTTGCGCGATGGGAAATTTTCAATCGCGAGCGAGTCATTCGCCCTTGAGGTCAATGAGGTAGATCGCGCCAACCTACTCCACGGAGGAGCTAAAGGGCTGCATCAGCAAACCTTTGAACCCGCGCCCCAGCGCGATGGTCACTCGCTTGCGCTTTCTCTAGAACTTGCACATTTGGAAGACGGTTTTCCTGGCGATCGAACCATTACAGTGCGTTATGTCCTGGTCGATCCATTGAGCCTCCAGATCGATTTTGTTGCCACGACAAGTCAGCCCACGATCATGAACCTAGCCAGTCACCCCTACTTCAACTTAGGGGGACCTCTCAGAGACCACGAGCTGAAAGTGAACGCCAAGGCATTCAGTGAGGTTGATAATCGACTGTTGCCGACCGGTGCGCTGCCTTCAGTCGTCGGGACAACCCTGAACTTCCAAGAGTGGCGGACCCTGGGCAACACACCAGTCGATCATAACTTTGTTCTGAGTGGGGCCTCCACATTGCGGCATGCAGCGAGTCTGCGTCTCGCATCTTCAAACCTTCAACTCGACTGCCTGACGACACAGGCAGCATTGCAAATTTACACCGGTGATGACCTATCAGCGCCCTTCATAACGCGCGCCGGTATTTGCATGGAAGCTCAGGGATTTCCAGATGCTCCCAATCAAGCAACGGCGCCGAGTATCGACTTGATGCCGGGGCAGATTTACCGCCACAAAACACTTTATCGCGTCGGTCACATCGCTGAAAAATAGGCCCTGTCTCGCGACACTAGTTAAAGTCGCGCTCGTCCCACCAAGGGAAAAACTCAGGCATATCACTGCTCACTTTTCCGGGATAACGCGCAGGCCGCTTCTCCAAGAAGGATTTAACCCCCTCTTTGGCATCCTCTGATTTGCCGGTGAAGTAAACGCCTCGCGAATCTATTTGATGCGCCTCCATCGGGTGGTCCGCACCCAACATCTTCCACATCATTTGACGTGCCATCGCCACTGACACAGCCGACGTCTCGTTACAGAACTCTGCCGCCAGCGCCCGAGCGGCGGGCAGGAGTTCATCTGGGGCGTACACAGTCCTGACAAAACCTCTCTCTAACGCCTCCTCAGCGTTGAAAATTCGACCCGAAAACGTCCACTCTAATGCTGTGCTGATGCCGACCACGCGAGGAAGAAACCAGCTCGATGCCGCTTCAGGAACAATTCCTCGCTTTGAGAACACAAACCCGTACTTCGCATTGTCACTGGCCAGTCGGATATCCATCGCACACTGCATGGTGGCGCCTATTCCGACTGCCGGACCGTTACAAGCAGAGATAACCGGTTTTAAGCATTCGAAAATCCGCAGCGTGAGTAAGCCTCCCCCATCACGAGGGATCTCGTCACTCTTAGGCTTGTAATTGAACGTGTCACCGCCGCCACCAAGATCGGCACCCGCACAGAATGCGCGTCCCGAACCTGTGAAAATAATCGCTTTTACGTCGTCATCCGCGTCGGCCGCATCGAGTGCCGCAATGACCTCATCGCGCATCTCGTTATTAAACGCATTAAGCCGCTCTGGACGATTAAGTGTGATCGTCAGAATGCCATTGTCGACCTCGTAGAGTATCGTTTCGTAGTTCATTATTAGTGTTCTCCCTCAGCGAACTTGAGCCGCAGGCCACGCCTTATGTGCGGCGAACTTAAGTAAAAGCTGTTTCTTCTAGGATCGAAGAATCGTTTCTAAGCGCTCTATGCACCCGTGCATACTCCCTTCAATAAAAGGCTCTATCGACATGGGTATGACTGATGCTCGCCACACCAGCCGGCAGCCCGCCTCACTCGCCATAACCTGCACTCGCGCATGATGTGACTCCAGCGACCCGGGACTTTCAAAACATGAATATTCTAGCGTTCTCGTCTCGTCGTCGTGCTTCAAAATTCGTTCTTTAATGGCTCCGGCACCCGGTAAAACGAGAGACCTCACCTCGCCATCAAAGGAGCAACTTTCCACACCCGGTACCCAATCGACTCGATCAGGTGTTCCAAGAATTTTCCAGAGCGCCTCAGGGGATGCCGCGAATTCATGATTGATCTCTATCGCCATTTTGTTGGTACCTTTTGTGCCGTTAGCGGCCGAGGATTCACAGTATCGAAAAAAGCGGCTCGCCGGCAATGCGTCCGCGCTCTAAAATGGTCGTGTGATTTGTGCGAGACTCGCGCTAATCATCATTTGGGCCGTTACGCCACTCATCTCGAACAGGACGATATTATGAATCACATCACCATTTGGCATAATCCTCGTTGCTCAAAATCACGAGTAACGCTGGGCCTGCTCCAAGAAAGAGGGATCGACCCGGTTCAAGTCAAATACCTCGAGAATCCACCAACGGATACGGAAATCAGAGCAGCCCTGATCGCACTTAAGATTCCACCGTTTGAACTTATGCGACGCAACGAAGCCGCGTTTAAAGAGCTTAAACTTTCCAAAGAATCAACGGATGATGAACTTATTGCCGCTATGGCAACTCACCCAATATTGATCGAGAGGCCCATCGTGTTTGCAGGTAAGAAGGCCGTCATTGGGCGACCACCAGAGAATGCACTAAGGCTCTTAGATGCTTAATTTCAGGCAAACTTCTCCCGCAGGAATATATCCGTCTGCAAAAAAGTCTGTCGCCAGAAAGTGTCCAAACTGCTAAACGGTACTTAGCGCCGAGCGTCTTCTATTTCGACCACTTCTACGACTGATTTAATAGCCTTATTAAAGTCGCTTTCAAGGCCCTGCCGATGCCATTTAGTCAGCAAACAAGTGATTTGCTTCTCAAGAAAACGCCTTTCCATCTTTAGTAACACGCAGCTCAGATTAGTATTATCCACTGCTTCCCCCAGTCGAGCTGACGATTAAATGTTTGCCGCTCTGCCACCACATTACTCTAATATCAGGCTATATCCATCAATATCCGCCTTTTTTTACTTACGCTTGCTGACTTAAGGAGACTACGGAATTGGTTTTTGACGCCAGGCTTGTGATGCAGCGCGATTCTCTGATCCGACTTCACAAAGTAGTTTAGACGCGAGCCCACAGGCTGCGCCGACCTGACTCCAAAGGCGCGCCATAGTCCAACGGCACTCAGTCAAAAGAGGCCCAGTTATCACTTAACCGGTGCAACCCCCCTTGCCACATCCCTGAGTACTGACTTACTTTGGTGTCAATGCCGACAACTTTTGAGGGTTTTCATGGCGCGACTCACGATCGGACTTTTTGCGTTCCTACTTCTTTTAGTCGCAGTACTGCCTATTTTTGGCTTGAATTTGGTGCTCTTTATGAACCCTAGACTCGAGCCCTTTGAGGCCCACTCTACAACCCTTTACCTTTTCGTAAACCGCTCAGCGGCCTTTGCGTCTATAGCCTTCTTCGCCCTTAACTACCTGCGCCACAAGCGCCCACTGTCTTCCGTCTCCCCGCTGCTGGTTTTTTCTAATTCATGTCTCATCTTTGGCCCTATTTACATCGTACTCGCACCCGAATTCTCCTGGGGGCAACTTGCACCGCTACCCCTCCTCGTTGGGCTGAGCTTGTTTTTCTTCCGGCAGAATCAAAATGAATCAAAAAAAATATTCGTTGATCATTGGTGACCGAGCTTAACGGCCGTTTGAAGCGTAGTTAGGCGTCTTCAGCGTACGAAAATATCTGCTCAATCGGCATTGCAAACAACGCCGCGACTTTAAACGCGAGGGGTAGACTAGGATCGTATTTCCCTTTTTCAATCGCGTTAACTGTCTGTCGGGTGACATCCAGTGCACTAGCCAAGTCAGCCTGGGTCCAATTTCGCTCTGCTCTCAACACCTTCAGCTTGTTTTTCATTCACTCGTGCGCCTCATCCACAGCACAATGACCGCCACGATGTAGGTAATACCCGTGACAAAAAGAATATTGGTAGGCCGGGTATCCGCTAAAACGCCTGCGGGTTCCAGATTTCCATACGTCACCGTCACTATAGCGGTGACACCCAAAGTAATGGCCATTGCTTCAAGGTGAGTTTGTTTTTGCAACTCATCCATACTCATCAGGTGTCTATACTGTGCCACGAGCATGATCGCTCCTGTGATGAGGTTAAGGACGATTGCGATCAAGGTCACTGATGGATCAAATTCCCACCATAGTTTTGGTCCAAATGCTAAGACGGCTGTGGTTGCTACCCAGCCCATCGTGCCTAGAAACAACCTGACGGACGACTGATTAATCCTCGTATTAAGATCTGTGCTGCCATTTTCATTGCGACTCAAAGTTAAGCTCCTATTACATAAAGTAAAGTATCCTTTACATCCTATGCCCCATTTAAATAAAAGTAAAGGCTCCTTTACATCTTGGTCAGTTAACTGATGGTATTTGTCTGTTCTCGGATTTAGCCATAGGCAGACCATAATGGCTCGGACGCAAACACGTCCCAGTTGAAGACGCGCCTACCGCTCCTCAAAATTCAACTCTGAGTCAGCGTAAACTCAGGACAGTAATGTTTGCGTAGACGACCAAAACACCTTGATCACCAAAGTGCCATAACCCTATTCTACTCTCACAAATCTCGCTCAATTGAACGCTCGGGGTTGATACCACCACCCAGCGAGTGTGTAAGGAACACAGTGACATGTCGCTTATTATTCCTGCTATTAAGTACGCAGACTGCAACGCTGCTATCGACTGGCTTTGCAGCGTGTTTGGCTTCGAAATACATTTTCGTGTTGAGGGACCCGGTGATACGGTGGCCCACGCACAACTAAGGCTCGGCGAACATATGATTATGGTTGGCTCGACTGACAGGTCTGATTTCGGTGTCCTCAACGTCCCACCAGCTCAGGTGGGTGGCAAGGTGACAACCAGCCTCTACGTCTGTGATGAAGACGTGGACACACGCTTCTCCTTTGCTGTTTCGGCTGGCGCTGAGATCGCCATAGCGCTCAGAGAGGAAGACCATGGGGGCAAGAGCTTTTCCTGTCGAGATTTAGAAGGCCATCTTTGGACGTTTGGGAGTTACAACCCATGGTGCCCATGAACACTCAGATACCGGGGGTGACTCGACGCTTCGGGTAACCGTCGTGGCAGGTGTAAACCCCTTGGCCCTGATCAATGGCGATGCTTAGGCCAACCCAAAGTCTTCTTAATTTATAACGCGGACGCAGAGGAGCGCTCTGACAGGTTTCGGAAAGAGGGTTAATCATAAAATCAACCGACGTAGCGCTGCGGACAGTGTGTTGATTATCGCGACAAAAAGAAGGGGCGTTTAACGCCCCTTCTAAATCACAGCCATCTCAATGGCGCCGTTTACAGCCGAAGTGCCCAACCGTAACGCTCATACAGCGCAACTGAGCAGTAGACCCATCGTGTGCTTAATAACGACGCTACTTGGGTCTGGATTCGGGCTGATACTTATAATATCCCGCCACCGGAATCATCAGGTGAGCATAGGGCGTTTCGGGAAACATAACGTAAGGCGCACCCGTCGTGAAGTCAGTGGGATAGTTAGCCAAGCTAGTGGGGTCTTTGGGCATTAACATGAGGTGGGGGCCAGACTCGATCCACTCTCCAGCCACAGCATCGGCTTTGTTAAGAACCCCAGCTTTAGTGTTGTCTTCACCCATGTCGCCATGCAACATCCACATGAACGTATCTCGCTCCATTACTGGGGCTTTTCCAGCCATGTAGCCCATCATCCACTTCATTCCCTCGCCGTCGTGGCACGCCGGCATGGCTTCGTGGGCAGAGCGCCAGCCGCCGCTGGGCACCGGTCTTGGATTTGCTGATTGGCAGATCCAACCATTGGTTCCCCCGCGCAAAACTGCTCCGTCGATACCGATGACCGTCGCAAAATCCCCCAAAAAATCCGGCGCGGCAGAGCTGTAGGCTTTGATTTGCCAAGCCGCAGACGTATGGTCAACAGCACTTTCGCCCTCTTTGTGGTGCCCGGCCAAAGCAGCACACGACATAAACAACGCACATATTCCTGCTAGATACTTCATAACTCATCTCCTCGCTTCAGTGTTATTTTTGTATTCTGCTTCACTTTACATTTTTCTTTATGACAGTTTGATGTCCGCAAAGTAGGACGCTACGAGTGTTGCGTTGTTGAAGTGGTTCAGACGCGAGTCTTCCTTGAAACCGCGGCAGCGTTACTTGATGCGCCTGAGCGAACTGTTAGCGAAGCGAGAAAAACGGGGCCGTGACTGCTGCCGCCTCACTGGTGTTGGTTCTGCGTATGACGCAGCTCAGTAAAGCCCGCTGACTGGCTTTGCAATCATCAGCCAAGTTGCTGCTAACAGTGGAAGGGTGCTGATCAGCCCCCAGATTAACCACTGGCGTGACAGCTTTCGGTACTCATCCCCAACATCGTTTCCAGTAAAACTCCGTGCCAGACGTGCTTGTCGAACTTGTATTGGTACAAGTAAAAGAAGCCAGATTAGACCCGCCACAATGAACAACAGTTGGCTCGCAAGCAACCAGTGTAGCGTCAGCGGCCAGTCTGCGAAAAAGACCATAAAATAGCCTCCCCCCATTAGCAGCACGACGCCCCAAACGGTCATGGACCAATCCGTATAGGTCACTAGCTTTTGGGCAAAGCTAAGCACTTCAGGTTGTTGAGTGCGGTCTGCAAAGTATTTCCAGATTGCGGTAACCGTAATGTTACCCATGAGCATGACCACACCCGTTATGTGCAGAAACTTTGCGATTTCGTATGACACAGCGCAGATGCCCTATCTAAGACGGTGCAAGTGTAGCGTTTTTACAGTGGTTCAGCGCCAGTCTTCGTTAAAGCCCCGTCAACGTTACTTGATACGCGAGAGCGAATCCTCAGCAAAACAAGAAAAACAGCGCCGTGACTGCTGTCGTCTAACTACTGTTGGTTCTGGGTAGCTGCATTAGAGGTTGATTTGGATTTTGTCACGCTCATAAGAAAGACACATATCCGCCCTTTACTACCTGCCAAATACCCGACTTCAAACGCGTTAGATGGATCTGAAAAGTCGCCGTGAACCATTAAAATACAGAAGCTTTACACAGAATTTAAAAAAAATTACGCGGCTATGCGGCTTAGAAGAAATGGCGGAGCGGACGGGACTCGAACCCGCGACCCCCGGCGTGACAGGCCGGTATTCTAACCAACTGAACTACATAGGTTTTTTCTCAGACCCTAAAGTCTGCACCAGTGGTTATTGTACCAGATCCACCTGAATTACACAGACTTTCTACACAGACTTCTGGTGTAGCAACTATTCAAAATCCTGCCAGAAAACACCCCCCCGGGGAGCCAAAACCTTTGTCACTGTCACAGTAGTTCCCCACCAGACACATCAGAAGCCAATTTGAAAAAAGGAGATCTGGAGAAACAGTGGCGTGTGACGGCTGTTGATTTTGGTGAGACGTCCGTCGGCATTCTTGAAAAGACGGAACTTGATATCAAAAATCCGACTTTTTGGATAATCCGTGGCCTTAAGCTTTGTGGGGGCATCATCTGTAGTGGCGACCTTCGTCGCAGAGTATGCAAATGTAGGTTGCATGGGCGATACAACACTGCGATGGTGGCATATGTCTTTCGTGAGGCGTGTAAATGAGCTATAGAATTTCTGAAGTAATTGTATATCTTTTTTTGGCTCTTGCTGTAAGTCATACAGTTCTCCTCCACGAGCTGGGCGGCCCCGTCTTAAACACTCCTGATGCTATTTTCCTGTCGCAGACGCTCATGGACTACCGCAGCATCTTGATGATCGGACTTGGCAGCCTCTATGTGTTTTTGAAAATCACCGGCAGAGATGTCTCTCCCATGCTGGTAATTGGCGCCACCCTTGCTTGGCTGACATTTTTGGAGGACACCCTTGCGCTGGATAATGTGTTATTCGTCCCAGAGCTAATCACCGGCAAGGTAACTCAATTTACTCGTCCCTTCTTTCTCGTGGCAATTACGTACATGGCTGTCGAATCGCGCAGGGTCGATTTCGATGGTTAAAAACAGTGACGAGAACGCCAAAATACTAACGGACGATGAGCTTGAGGCACTTTTAAAAAGAAGCCCTGCTCTAAAGCTTAGTACATACGGAGAAGCTTTAGCCTTTAAAACCAAACCTTTTAAACGCTATCTGATTGTTATCTCTGCTCTTGCCGTAGCGTATGTAGGTGCCTTTTTGGTCGGTGTTCTAGACCCTTATCTCGCGTATGGGTGGAGTAATATGCGTGAACACCAAGAGCTGCAGCAGTTAAGATTTATTGCGGGATTTATTATGCTGGTTTTACTCCATGTTTGGCTGTTATTAGGCCAGCGACTCGAGACCATGATGATGAGTTTTACCGCGATGCTCACATATTTCCAATTTTCGGGTACCGCAAATTTGTTGGCCTTAGATGACGCGATCAGTAATCCGGGATTTATGGCGGCCTATGTATTACTGCAGTCCACATTCATATTGTTGTTACTCTTATTAATTCGAGAGGAACGGCGATCCTTCGGGTCCAATTGAGGTTCCTACGCCAGGTTTAGTGCGGATCACAGCAAGTAAACAATCCACTTATAAAAAAATGAATGAGGTCTGAGCCACACTTCACCTTTTATAACTTTGTTAATCTCCTCTCCAACTACTTTTCCTGAGCTACTGCCATGCGTTCACCATAGGCATTGCGGTGTGCCTTCATGTACTCAAGTTCCAGTAGTTCCCCGCCAGACACATCAGAAGCCAATTTGAAAAAAGTAAGTCTTTAGAAACAGGGCCGTGATTGGTGTTGTTTAACTACTGTTGGTTTTGGGTGGGTGCATTGGCGGTTGGTTTGGTTGAGTTGTCGCGCTTGTCGCTTTTGGTCCAAAACTACAG
>Ga0209251_1001548_pt1 | contig 17249 bp, 19 predicted proteins | sample SaaInlV_100m_DNA_6_FD_184665 | JGI IMG/M metagenome (GOLD analysis project Ga0209251, IMG submission 184665) | Marine microbial communities from expanding oxygen minimum zones in the Saanich Inlet - Saanich Inlet SI073_LV_10m_DNA (SPAdes) (version 2) | ecosystem: Environmental > Aquatic > Marine... | reverse complement strand
AAGAAATTGTCCACCTGCGTCCATTACCGCTTTTTCAAGCTCAACCGCCCGCTCAGGAGATGACGTACATATTTCTATAATAAGTTTTCCTTGCAATGAGATACTTGTTAACCCGCCTTCTTCAAAATAGACAGATTGCGTTGCATGATCATTTGCAAGAACTGAGATAATGATTTCTGCTGAAGCAGCGACTTCAGCAGGTGTAGAGGCAATCGTGACCCCTTTCAAATCCGCAATTTTTTCTGGAGACCTATTCCAAACAACAAGCTGATTGCCTGTTTCCATCAGACGCTCGCAAATCGCCCGACCCATTTTACCTACACCAATTAATCCAATTAACATCGCTTAACTCCCTGTTGAACAATTAAGAAGATAATACTGTTTTGGCACAAAGATTGGAAACATAAAGTGCGTTTCTGCAAGATAGTTTCATAGTTTGAAAGAATTTAATATGGATCAATCAATTTTCCTCAGGAAGGTGATTGATAAGGCATTTAAAAACATTTAGAATGATATTATCCGATTTTAAATTATTGATAATTGAAGTACTGATCACAACCTGTCATACTATCCTTACATAATAATGGTGATGACATTAAATCAAGGCTATGATTTTGTTTCATTATTCGCAACATATAGTTTTAAACAGTAAGAGCTTTGAATGACACAATTTGACACAAAAGAATTACGTAATGCGTTTGGCTGTTTCCCATCTGGTGTAACTGTTATCACATTAAAAGACGAAAATAATAAACCAACTGGCATTACAGTGAGCTCATTTTCCTCCCTAAGTCTGGATCCCCCATTATGTTTATTTTCAATTGGGAAAGAACAGGCAAGTAAAACCTTGTTTGAAACCAGTGAGCATTTTGTTGTTAACGTTCTATGCGCAGAACAAGAAGCTATTGCTTGGCAGTTTGCAAAACCTGTGGAGGATAAATTTGAAGGTGTTGAATGGTCTGAAAATGCAAATAACATGCCTATTATCACAGGTAATATTGCCCATTTCTGTTGTGAAAAATGGGCTGTCTATGAGGGCGGTGACCATATTATTGTGGTTGGTAAAATTTTAGATTTCACCCAATCAGATTCTGATGCTCTAGTATTTTTTAAAGGCAAGATTGATAATATTGCCAATCCACATAACATCTAGAAATTTGCTATCATGACACAGCCACGTTTACCCGATCTTGATTTAGCTTCGTTTACCGAAAAACAAAAAGAGGTTTATAGCACCATTATCGATGGTCCCAGAGGCCGTGTTGCTGGACCGTTACGGATTTGGATGCGCAATCCAGAATTAGCCGAAACAGCGCAAGCGCTTGGACAATATGCGCGCTTTGACAGCAGCCTGCCGCCTTATCTATCAGAATTGGCAATACTCGTCACTGCCCGTTATTGGTCTGCTCAATTCGAATGGGTGCATCATGTACCTTCTGCCCGCAAAGCAGGCATTCCAGAAGATATTATTTCTTCTATATCCTTTGCCAAGCAGCCTGAATTTAAGGACCCAAAAATGCAAGCGGTTTTTCATTATTGCGCAGAATTACATCGCGACAAAGGCGTGTCAGATACAACATATGAATTTGCAGTGGCTACCCTTGAATCCAACAGCGTAATCGATTTGACCGCAGTATGTGGTTATTACACCCTAATATCAATGACTATTAAAGCCTTTAGAGTATATGATAAATCAGACATTATACTGCCTGATTTATCTCTGTCTCCTGATGAATTTTTCCTGTCAAAATAAAAAAGAATGGCAGTTTAAGCACTAAATCTTATCTGGCATCTCACAGGAAATAACAATCATCCGTTAATTCGAGCCATTTCTGATGTGTACCAATCCCCAATTTCAGAAGCAGTCATAAATACTGCTTCATCATGGTCCATTACATAATCTAGAAGCGCCTCGAGATATTTAATTCTATGCGGCACGCCCGTTATATATGGGTGAACAGATATTACCATAATTCTGGCATTATCAGCTGCCTCTTCATAAAGCCTATCAAATTGTCCCATTCCCCTGTTAAGGAATTCATCAGACTTATGCTGTTGTAATGCATATACAGTAATATCATTAGTTTCGACAGAATAAGGAACGGTAGTGATTGTTCCATATGGCGTTGCAATTTCCTGTGGCAGATCATCAATCACCCAATCTGCAACATATTCAATTCCAGCAGCCCTCAAAAAATCAAGTGTTTCTTCAGTTTCAGTTAATCCAGGACTTTCCCAAGACCTTGGCTGCTCTCCAACAAACTCTGCAATAGAATCAACTGCACGCTGAATAGTTTCTTTTTGATAGGTAAGTCTATGCATTGGACCTTGCAAAAAACCATGCCCCATAAACTCCCAACCAGCTTCTTTGGCATAACCTGCAACTCTTGGGTAGGAATTACATACGTTACCATTTATGGCGACTGTTGCCTTGATATTTCTGTCTGTAATTGCTTTGAACTGGCGCCACACACCAGCGCGCATTCCATATTCATGCCATGACCAGTTTGGAACATCTGGCAATAAGGGTTGACCCATTGGCGGCGATAATACAGTTCTTGGCATCGGTCCTTCTATACGCCATTCTTCTATATTTACGCATACCCATACAGCCATTCTCTTGCCATTTGGCAATTGCAATTTTGGTCTATCAACAATGGCTTGATAGGGAATTCTGTCCGAAAGCGCCATACTATAACCTCACTTTTAATAAATTAAACTAATTGATATTATGTTACTCATTTTTACAGGCAAATAAATGAAATTTTAATGCAAAAACAAATTAATCTATGACAAACTTATTATCACATTAGGCGCTACTAATGAATTAATATTCACGGGTTCTATCCACAAGGTTTTTTGGCATATTTCCTGAATTTATATCATATATAGCCTGTTGAATTTGCGCGGTTGCTGTATCTGGACTGGTTTGCGCTGCCACATGTGGCCATATTGAGATACGCTGTTCTTCCCAGAATGGATGAGAGGCTGGTAATGGCTCTTGCCTAAATACATCTAATGCAGCACCTGAGAGATGAGACGCTTTTATAGATGCAAGTAAATCTTGCTCAACTACATGGTCTCCTCTACCAGCATTAATAAAATATGCCCCTTTTGGCATTTGTTCGAATGCAGCTCTTGAGAATACACCTCTGGTTTTTGACGTAAGAGGTAACAGACAAATATGCACAAGATTGCCAGCTAGCATTTCCTGAAACCCAGACTCCCCATAAGCTTGTTTAATCGAAAGCTTATCTTTGTGTGAGTGTGCCCACCCCTGCACTGTAAATTGAAGGCTCTGTAAATTCTGAGCTACGACCGATCCAATCGCGCCAATACCGTAAATAGCGACATTCAAGCCAGTTGTGTCTCTCTGAGGTACCTTATTAAATTCTCTTTTAAGCTGATTTGTTCGATAAAAGGGACCGTCTCTTAGATAATCAAGTAGCACAGCTAAAACCCACTGGCTTAACGCATGTGACATATTAGGATCTACTAGCCGAATCACAGGAATGGAAGGCGGAAATTGCGAATCTTTCCATAAATGGTCAACTCCCTGTCCAAGAGAACAAATTAATTTCAACTGCTTTAATTCTGCTAATCTTCCAGCCGGCATATTCCAGACAAGGGCTATTTCTGCCTTATCAGCTTGCTTATCCATTAATGGAACAAGCGTAAATTCAGGGTCAGCTGCCTGAAGACAGTGATGCCATTTATTGAATGTTGTATTTTCTGCGCCATCATAAAAAGCAATTAATGTCATTTCATACAGACCATAATTTTATATTACAGTAATGCCAAGGCACTCGAATGAAGCTCAGCCGTTGACGCGGCAAGTATTTCCCCAGAATTTTGGGTTTTAATGGGCGCCCCAGACCAATCAGTGACAATTGCACCTGAAGCACGCAGAATAGGAATTAAAGCCATCATATCATAAGGAGATAATGTATGTTCCATTACAATATCAATATGCCCAGATGCTAATAATGCGTAATTATGGCAATCACCACCATAATATACATCCCTGCATTTCTGAGCAATTTTGTTAAATTTCTGAAGTCCAATTGCCGTAAATGCTGCTGGAGACGATGTGGCTATAAATGCGTCTGATAAATTTTGCTTCCCAGATGCCTTAATCATTTTACCATTTAAAGTTACCTGAGACATTTTTTGAGAATCATCATAATAGCCTATATACATCTCATCAAGACATGGCATATCTATCAGACCGACTAAAGGAATACCATTATCACAAAAAGCAATTAAGGTTCCAAATGTTGGCTTTCCAGCGATGAATGCCCTAGTTCCATCAATAGGATCTATACACCAGCCTGTTTCTAGCGCAAGACTGCCGCCAAATTCTTCGCCAAAAATAGTAGTGGCTGAAAACTCATTTTCTAATATTTCTCGTATTTTTTTTTCAATAAGCGTGTCTGCTATCGTCACAGGTGACTGGTCCGATTTTACATCAATCTTATCCACTGCACGAAAATACTTCTCAGCAATTGGTCTGGTTAGCCGAGGAATATGTCCCAAATTATGGGCAATCTCGGCTAAATTAAAGTTATTTGTTGTAAGTGGGCTGGTAATCTATCTACTCCACTTCATTGCAATTCAGAAGATTATTAATCAGTCCGTACTGATTCTGCGTCAATCTCTTGTTGTGTTGGCAATGCGGCTGGTGCATCAGAGAGGCTTCTTAGATAGGCAATAAGATTTGCTCTATCAGAAGGTTTTTTCAGCCCCGCAAAATTCATTTTAGTTCCTTCAACATATGCCTTAGGCTTATAAAAAAATGCGTTAAGCGCATTATAATCCCAAGTTCCCCCCATGCTTGCAAGCGCCCCTGAGTAATTAAAACCTTCCTTCATTGCCATGTTGGCATCAACTATATTCCATAGCATCGGACCTGTTTTATTTTTTCCATCTGCATTAAATTCATGACAGGCAGAACATTTCTTAGCAATTTTGATACCTGCATCTATATCTGCTGATGCTAACATAGCTAAAATAGGCTCAGGACCTTGATTAACTGGTGCAGCATTATTGCCTGAATCTGCTAATTGTGTGATTTCAATCGGATAGGCATTTTCTTCTAATTCCTGATATGGAACAAAAATTTCGGCGATTTTACCACCGCCCATTGCTAAAAGACCTGCTAGCAAAAATCCAGCTAGAATTTTATTTGTCTTTAGGTTATCCATGCAAACCCCCGCTATCATGGTCATATCTTCGTTTATGGTATAATACAAAATAGATGTTTAAAACAATTGATACTATTTTGAATCATAATTCAGACATTGTGATACCCTAAACCTCCTTTTCTCTCAAGTCCTTCAGAGTTGCCAAATGCAGAATTCTTTTGCCTGTTGCTCAAAATTATGAAAAAAAACATCATGACTGAACATAATGACATTATAACAGTGATCCCTGCAAGAATGGGATCTAGTCGTCTGCCTAATAAACCAATGGCAGACATTGCCGGGCAACCGATGATTGTACATGTCTGGAAACAGGCTGTGGCCGCCAGTTTGGGGCCTGTTTTAGTAGCCTGTGACAACCAAGACATAATCAACGTGATTGAAAATGAAGGCGGGATTGCTTTAATGACGGATCCTGAACTGCCATCTGGATCTGATAGAATTTATGCTGCTTTATGTGAATTTGATCCAGATGAGACATATCGCCGCGTCATTAATTTACAAGGTGATTTGCCAGATATTCCGCCAAATTATTTATCTATTTTAGCGTCAATGTTGCTGCAAGAAGAATTTGATTTATGCACCTTAGTCGCCCCATGTGCACAACATGAAATTAATGCACCGCAGGTTGTAAAAGCTGTGATGAGCTGGCAAACTAACAAGAATGAGGATGGGCTGCCTATCGGAAGAGCGCATTATTTTAGCAGAGCTCCGATACCTCACGGCAGCGCAATATACTGGCATCATATCGGCATTTATGGGTGGCAACGCGAATCCCTTAGCCAATTTGTTAAGACACCCCCTTCAGCGTTAGAGAAGACAGAGTCATTAGAACAATTGCGCGCATTGGAGCTAGGGTTGATCATTGGCGCAGGTCAGGTAAATTCTGCTGCTGCTGGAATAGATACAGAACAAGACCTGATATATGCTAGAAGTAAATATTCAAAAAAAGCGGATACGCAATAAAAACAAGTGAGGATATTATGAGCAAACGTCAAAAAATTGCCTATCAGGGAGTCCCTGGTGCCTATTCTCATCTTTCCTGTCAGGCATTTTGTCCTGAGTGGGAGGCTGTCGCTTATGAGAGTTTTTCTAATATGCTAAGGGCTGTTCAAATAGGAGAATGTGATTCTACTATGGTACCAGTTGAGAATTCAACTGCTGGACGGGTTGCAGATATTCACCATATGCTACCTGATTCTGGACTTCATATTGTGGCAGAACATTTTCAGCCGGTGAATCATAAATTACTTGCAATAAAAGGAGCCACATTATCACAAATCAAAGAAGTACATAGCCATGAGCAAGGCCTAGCTCAATGCAGAAAAAAACTTCAAGATTTGGGCATAAAACCTGTTATTCATTCTGATACTGCTGGAGCAGCATCCGATGTTGCTTCTTGGGCAGAACCCTCAAAAGGTGCGATAGCATCAAGCCTGGCTGCAGATATTTATGGTCTTGATATCCTAATTGACGAGATAACTGATATGACAATAAATACAACCCGGTTTTTGATTATGAAAAAACAGATGCAGACACCAGATATTTCATCAGGACCATCACATTGTACTTTTGTATTCTCAGTTCGGTCAGTTCCCGCTGCTTTGTATAAGGCACTTGGTGGTTTTGCTACGAACGGCATTAATCTCACAAAAATTGAATCCTATATGTCAGGCAACCAGATGCGAGCAGCACAGTTTTATGTTGATTGTGAGGGTCATATTGAACATAAAAATATGCAATTAGCGCTAGAAGAGCTAAAATTTTATTGCCTGCCAGATGCGGTAAAAATTCTAGGCTGTTATCCATCTAGCCCGCATAGATATGCTGCTAAATAAAAAATAGTTTTTACACTAGTTTTAAAAAGACTTGTTTGTTCTAATCTGATGTTCCATATTCTGCTATGAAAGGTTGGGTGGACGGTTTGCTCTGCTCATTAGGTCAGGTCCGAAAGGAAGCAGCCAGCGTGGTTCTTAACCGGGTCGTTCAGCCTTTCACCTAATCACCAACTATGTTGGCGAAAAAATATTTTCCATCGATGATAGATGTGTAAAATCGCTAGCACTGGTTTAAAAGGCAAGCACAACTCTACCAGATAAGACATCTGGTCTTAAATAAGGTTAGTGTTTCTAAGAGTGAACAGTTTTATGGAACAAAATAGCGTCGCAGAATATCAAGTTTTAGCACGAAAATATCGACCTGATAATTTTGATGCACTGATTGGACAAGATGCATTGGTGCGTACCCTATCAAACGCAATTACCTTAAATAGATTAGCCCATGCGTTCATTTTAACTGGTGTAAGAGGAGTTGGCAAAACTACTACTGCTAGAATATTGGCAAAGGGGTTGAATTGCATAGGGTCTGATGGCAACTCAGGGCCGACCATGCAGCCTTGCAACCAGTGTGAGCCATGTCTGTCAATACAAGCAGCTCAGCATGTAGATATCTTAGAGATGGATGCTGCGTCTCATACAGGGGTAGATGATATTCGTGAAATCATTGATGGAAGTGTCTACCGACCGGTTTCTGCACGCTATAAAATTTACATTATTGATGAAGTTCATATGCTATCAAAAAATGCCTTTAACGCATTACTAAAAACGCTAGAAGAGCCTCCAGAGGCTGTAAAATTTATTTTTGCTACAACTGAAATACGAAAAGTGCCTATAACAATTTTATCAAGATGTCAGAGATTCGACCTGCGACGAGTCCCGCTTGATCTGCTAATCTCGCACTTAGATAAAATTTGTACATCTGAGAAAATTAATTCACAATCTGATGCTATCAGACTGCTTGCCTATGCTGCAGGTGGTTCAGTTCGAGATGCACTTTCTCTGCTCGACCAAGCATCTGCTCTTGGCTCAAACGATATAACCGTATCTGTAATTGAGGATATGCTAGGTCATGCTAATTCAGATGGCCTTATGGATTTGCTTCACTCTTGTTTAAATGGTGATATCCAAACAGCCCTAACCAGTCTTAAAAAAGCGGTTGATTCTGGGGCTGAGCCAGAACAAATTTTGTCTGATTTAATGGATTTTACGCATCAAGCCTCCCTCATCGCCAGTAACTCAATGTTAGAAGATGTAAGTGAATCTTCTAAAGAAAAACTTACTATCCTAGCCAAATTTGGTATTCCTAGATTAGCAAGATGTTGGCAAATTTTATTAAAAGGTCATCAAGAAATAAAAGCCGCACCACGACCAGAATCAGCGGCACAAATGCTCATTATCCGCCTTGCATATACAGCGCCAATGCCTACACCGTCTGAAATTTTAGATAAACTTCCAAATACCCCACTAGAAAAAATAGAGCCTTCTAATACAAAGAATACACCTTCTGGTGAATCTGAACCACCCTCAAATAGTGATAATACTACAAAGGAGATATCCGAATCATTTTCGTCCATTAGCAACCAGACGCTACCAGTTGAAACCAGCGAAATGGTATCTAAAACTAAATTAGAATCTGAGCCTTCACCTGTTGGCGCTAATCTGGCAAACAAATCTAAATTTGAACATTTGCGCGATATTGCTGAATTTTGTGAGCAGCAAGGGGCTCTTATATTAGCAGCAGATATTCGAAAACATGTTGAATTAGTGAAACTAGAAGCACCTCATCTTGAACTACATTTGGTTAGTGATGCTCCAGAAGACTTACCTGGAAAAATAGCACATATTCTAAATACCAATTCAAATGAACGATGGATTGTAGCTGTCAGTGATACCCCTGGTTTACCTACTTTGCAAAAAACCGATGCGCATACACAACAACAAAAGTTAGCAGCTGCAGCTGAGCATCCTGTGGCAAAAAAACTTCTAGAAACATTCCAAGGAGCAGAGGTTGTCGACGTGATCCCGAAGCTTAATCAAGATAATCAAACAGCATCAACAGACACACAGACACCTGAATTAGGCAAAAATACAAAAATAGCACTGGATATGGAAGATACAGAAGAAAGGGATAAAATTTATGATGCGTAATCTGGGCGGAATGATGAAAAAAGTGCAGGAAATGCAATCTCAGATGGAAGCGATGCAATCAGAAATGTCCAACAGGCATTTTTCTGCAACATCAGGTGGAGGTGCTGTATCAGTTACCGTTACTGGTAAAGGGCGCGTGGTTTCTATTTCAATTACCGAAGATGTTGTGGACAGAAAAGATATTGAAACATTAGAAGATTTAATCCAACTTGCCGTTAATAACGCAAAAGATGAAGCAGATAAAGCGTTGGCGCAAGAAATGACAAAGCTCACAGGCGGACTTCCATTACCACCTGGAATGAAACTTCCCTTTTAAAATGAGTGATGATGGTCTTCAAAATCTTATTAAACGACTTGGAAAGCTGCCTGGATTAGGTCCACGTTCTGCCCAAAGGGCGGCTCTTGCTCTTATAAAAAACAAAGAACAAACGATGCTTCCACTTGCACAAGCGCTGCATGAAGTTGCTCATCGTTATCGACCTTGTGTGCAATGTAATAACCTAACTGAACTTGATAAATGCACAATTTGTAATGACCCCCGCAGAGATGCTCGCCGATTATGTATTGTTGAGGATGTATCCGACTTATGGGCAATGGAGCGTGCTGGCGTTTTCCAAGGTCGATATTTTGTTCTAGGGGGATGTTTGAATATCATGGATGGGCGAGGTCCAAGCGAGCTGGGAATCGATAAATTAGTGAGTTATGTAACATCTATCTCTACATCAGAAGATATGTGTGAAATAATTCTTGCCACTTCGGCTACTGTTGAAGGGCAAACCACAGCCCATTATATCGCAGAACGGCTTGCAGGGCTTACTATTACCCTTTCAAGACTAGCGCATGGTGTGCCCGTCGGCGGTGAGTTAAATTATCTAGATGATGGAACCCTGGCGCTGGCAATGAAAGCACGGACTCCTTTGACTAAATAAATAACACAAGGTCTATTCGTTGGTAGTTTCTGAGGGTACAGAAATTGTGCCCGTTCTGGTGGAATCTGGCTCAATCACAGATAGCTTTTCATCGTCTGCAACCTCTAATTCAGTGATTTTAAGACTTCTTTTCGTAATTCTTCCTGCTGAGGTTTGAATCTCACCAATGTCTTTTTGTGCTTGTGAGAAATGTCTGTTTAAATTCTCAACCCGAATATCTAACCTTGAGACATCTTCTATTAATTTTAACATTTCAGATTGAATGATAGCTGTTTGTTCACGCATTCTTGCATCACGTAACACTGCTCTAACTGTGTTAAGAGTGGCCATCATCGTTGTGGGAGATACAATCCAAACCCGCGCCTTATAAGATGCTTCTATTACGTCTGGCATATTTGCGTGCAATTCAGCATAAACAGCTTCTGATGGTAAAAACAAACAGGCGGATTCTGCTGTGCTTCCCGCCAGAATATATTTATCTTGTATATCCTTAATATGACCCCTAACAGCAATGGCTAGTTGTTTTCTTGCTGCCTGCTGTTCTATTTTGGTATCTGCATCTTGTAACTTATGCCATGCTTCAAGCGGAAATTTTGAATCAATTACAATATCACCAGGAGGGTTGGGTAATTTCAAAACGCAGTCAGCCCGCTTTTGATTTGGCAGAGTAACTTGAAAAGCATAGGCATTTGGTGGCAATACTGTTTTTACCAAATTTTCTAACTGAACCTCTCCAAATGCCCCCCGTTCTGTCTTATTGGCGAGAATGTTATGAAGCTGTGTTACTTGTCCTGTTAATTCAGAAATCTGACTGTTTGCTTTATCAATAACAGCTAATCTCTCTGATAATTTTGTAAGATTATCATGAGTTGATTGGGTTTGTTGATGAAGAGAATTGCCCAGTTGCTGGCGAAATCCAGTTAAGGTTTGCTCTATTCTGGCTGACTGTTCTGTTAGCTGGCTAGAGAATAATTGCTGTTGTTGGCCCGAAAGCTGAGCCATTTGTGAGAGCTGCCCGCGCAATTCTGCCAATGAATCAGATTGCGTATTTAGGGTGACTCGTTTTAGAAGAATGAAGGATACCACCACAATAATACAGATTGCTACTGCTAAAATAATCATTGGAGTGGTAATGGAAACTGGCATCATATTTCTCAATTTATCTTGTTTGCCTTATAAGCTTGCTTGACCTTTATTGTACCAAAAGCTATTTAACACAAGGGTTCAATGACTAAAGTCTGGCACCTTATTTAATATAAGAATGCACCCCCTTAGAATGCAAGCATGACAGTCAAGAGAATATCATGCAATTATAGACCACCTATCAGACCTGATTAAATTTTATATAGAATCGGTCATAATATAGAGGATTTAAATGGGCCTAAAACCAATTCTGTTTGTTCCAGACCCTTTGCTTCGCAAAATGGCGTCACCAGTTGAAGAAATAACAAATGACATAAAGCAACTACTCGATGATATGGCGCAAACCATGTATGACGCTCCAGGCATTGGTCTTGCGGGACCACAAATTGGTGAATTAAAAAGAGTAATTGTAATGGATTGCAGTCGTGATGAAGATGGGGATGAATTATGGCAAATGATCAATCCAGAAATAATCCAAATTGCAAAAGAGACTACTACCCTAGAGGAGGGGTGCCTTTCTATCCCTGGACATAATGCAGATGTGACTAGACCAGCATGGGTTGATGTGCGTTTTACCGATATCAATGGAACAGAACAACAGATGAAAGCTGAAGGATTACTCGCAGCTTGTGTTCAGCATGAGATAGACCATCTTAATGGTGTTTTATTCATCGACCATATATCAAAGTTAAAAAAGAATATGATATGGCGAAAAGTGCTGAAGGAAGTTCGGCATAGCTAGTCATAAAAATTTGGTGAATTTAAATGCGATTAATATTTATGGGAAGTCCCAATTTTGCTATTAAAAGCTTAGAAAAATTAAACCAGCATCATTGTGTAGTTGGTGTTTATACACAACCCCCCCGCCCTGCTGGCAGAGGAATGAAACAACAGAAAACAGCTGTTGCTGAATTTGCAGACGCACATAATATCCCATGTTTTTGCCCTGCATCATTATCTCCTGAAGATGAGATTAAAAAATTAAAACAAACCAAAGCAGATATCTTTATCGTTGTCGCCTATGGATTAATTCTATCCCAGGCTGTTTTGGATATTCCTAAATTTGGATGCATCAACGGTCATGCATCCCTGCTCCCCCGCTGGCGTGGTGCTGCACCAATTCAGCGAGCGATAGAGGCTGGTGACAAACAAACAGGGGTTACCGCTATGCAGATGGAACGCGGACTTGATACAGGACCAATGTTACATTCTATATCAACTGCTATTAGTAAGGATGACACATCACTCAGTTTGCATGACAGATTAGCTGAATTAACAGCTAAATGTTTGCTAGAAACGCTTGAGCTTATTATCAAAGATACGCTAACTCCGCTTATTCAACCAGATGAGGGAATTTGCTATGCACACAAAATCACTAAATCAGAAACAGCCTTAGACCTTCGTCAATCAGCAGAACAGCTGGATTACAAAATTCGGGCTTTTAGCCCTAGCCCGTCCTGCTGGTTACCTCTTATTAACGGTAATAGAATTAAAATTATACACGCTGAAGTGGCTGATTTCTCCTGTGACCTTCCAATTGGTTCTGTTTTTCTATCAAAAAGTGATAATGATTTTGGTATTTGCGTAGCTGATGGACAAATTTTAATTATCCGCCAACTTCAACCTGCTGGCAAAACACCTATGACAGGCGCTGCTTATGTAAATGGATATAATCTTCGTCATGGGGATATAATTTGGGCGATATAATTTGGCAGATATAATTTGGCAGATATAATTTGGAAGTATGTAAATGACTGAGCTGCACCGAATGCTGATAAAAATAGAATATGACGGCACCCCTTTTGTTGGGTGGCAATCACAAGAAAATGGTGATTCTATTCAACATGAAATTGAAATAGCTGCTCATAAACTCACCACACGCCCGACAGCTGTTCAAGGAGCTGGAAGAACCGATGCTGGCGTGCATGCAATAGGTCAGGCAGCCCATTTAGATGTACCCTTGAAATATACAACAAGGTCAGTGATGATGGGGCTAAATAGCTATCTTGAATCTAAGCCAATTTCTATCGTTTCGGCAACGCGGGTAGCAAATGATTTTAATGCACGGTTTGATGCCATTGAGAGGCGATATCTGTATCGAATGCTTACCCGAGCTGCACGACCAAGTCTTGATAAGTATCGTGTCTGGCATTTAGCTAAGATACTAGATATCAAATCCATGCAAGAAGCAGCCCAGCATCTAGAAGGTAAACATGATTTTACAAGTTTTAGAGCAACACATTGCCAAGCTAAATCGCCTATCAGAACCTTGCAGTCATTAGAGGTAAGAGCAGCAGGGGACGAAATTCATATAATAGCTATAGCCAGATCATTTCTACATAATCAAATCCGCAATATCACAGGTAGTCTTGTAGAGGTTGGAAAAGGCAAATGGAACCCAAATAGAATTAAAGAAATTCTGGCTGCAAAAGATAGACGAGAAGCTGGGCCAACCGCGCCGCCTGATGGCCTATATCTAACAGATGTCATTTACCCTGATAGCGTGGTAAACCCCGATTTAAGTTAAGGAAAAACTCATTCCAGCAGTTACGCCTAAAATAGTCTCTATAATAAATTTACCAGCTAAAAATCCAAAGGCAATTAATCTGCTAACCCCTAATTGCTGCACCGAAATACGTATTAGCCAGTAAACAATCCAAATTATAGCAGGAATAGATAACAGGCTGAATTGTAATATACCAGTAACAGTTGAGGCTATTGTTATACTCGCAAAAAATATCATCTGCATTGAGCTCAGCCACAAATAAGGAACCATAAACTTTAAAAATAAAGCGCCTTTTTTAAGGCGTTCTAAAAAATAATATGAAAGCAATACAAAGGATAATAACGATACCAATGAGGTAACTAAAAATATTGGAAAAAAATTCCAGCCAATTGCCTGAATAGGTATAATAGAAACAATACTAGATATTATCCAGCTTGCAAAAATTGCCTGCCATAAACCATCTTCTGAAATATCAAAAGAGTTCTCGGCAGATTGCTTACCTAGCATCATTTGCAATGTTGCGTGAAGATATTTTAAAAATGCGGAAGGACTAATATTCATTATTTGCATCAAACCTGTGTAACATATCTTCGAATATTTTTGCTAATAAATCGATATCATTTATTGCGACATTTTCGTCTATTTTATGCATCGTTTTTCCTACTAAGCCAAATTCCGCCACTGGGCAAAGATAGGTTATAAATCTAGCATCTGAGGTTCCGCCTGCAGTAGATAATTGGGCGTGTTTTCCTGTTTGGGCAAATATTGCCTCACTCATGATTTGTGTTAATTTGCCTGCCTTAGTTACAAAGGGAGCTGCATTTGATTTCCATTCAACATCAAATTGAACCTGATATTTTGTGGCTATTCTTTGAAAATGTTCTGTTAACCAGCCTTGCAGATTTTCGGCTGTATGTTCTGTATTAAACCTTATATTAAAAAGTGCATTCGCAGTTGCTGGGATAACATTAGAAACACAAGAAGAAGTTGAAAACCCCGTTACCTCAGCTGTTGAAGGCGTAAAATAATCATTGCCTCCATCTAGTTCAACACTTGTCACAGGTGCAAGCATCTGTATCAGTGCAGCTGTTGGATTATGTGCAAGATGGGGATAGGCAACATGCCCTTGGGTGCCCCTGACAGCAATCTCACCTGTCAGAGAACCACGTCTGCCATTTTTTATAATATCACCTATTTCAGCTTGACTAGTCGGTTCTGCAACCACACACATATCTGGATGAATATCTTGCTGTCTCATCCATTCAATCATTTTAACAGTGCCGTTAACCGCATCTGCTTCTTCATCACCTGTGATAATCAAACTAATTTTTGTTTGTTTTTTGGTAGTATTGCACCATTGTCTGATAGCAGAAACAAATGCCGCAATACCAGACTTCATATCAGCTGCGCCACGACCATATAAATTGCCATCCTTAATTTTTGCGTCAAAAGGAGCAAACTGCCATTCCTCCGCCTTGCCAACAGGCACAACATCTACATGCCCTGCAAATGCAAAATGGGCTGGTCCTTCACCAAGTACAGCATATAAATTCTCAATTTTATTCAAGCCCTCGCCGAAGGAAAGTCTAGTACAGCTAAACCCAATTCCTTCTAATTCGGTTTCCAACAAGTCCAGAGTTCCTGCTTGTTCTGGCGTTACCGAGGGGCAGCGAATTAGCTTTTGTGCTAGCTGCACCGCGTATGAGAGTTCACCCATTAATTTCTTAGTCCCTAAGCAAATCGTTTAATGATGTTTTAGATCTAGTTTTCTCGTCCACCCGCTTGATGATTACCGCACAAGATAAAGAGGGTCCAGGGCTACCGTCTGGCAGGGGTTTTCCTGGCAAACTACCTGGCACAACTACTGAATAAGCTGGCACTCTGCCGATAAAGATCTCTCCTGTATTTCTATCAATAATTTTAGTAGATTTCCCAATAAAAACACCCATTGAAATCACCGAACCTTGTTCCACAACAACGCCCTCTACGATTTCAGAACGCGCCCCAATAAAACAATCATCCTCAATAATAACTGGTCCTGCTTGCAATGGCTCCAACACGCCGCCAATTCCTGCACCGCCAGATAAGTGTACATTTTTCCCTATCTGTGCGCATGAGCCTACGGTTGCCCACGTATCTACCATAACACCTGTATCAACAAATGCCCCTAAATTAACAAAACTAGGCATTAAAACAACAGAAGGCGCGATATAAGCAGAATGCCTTACATAGCATCCAGGAACAGCCCTGAAGCCCGCCTTATCAAATTGTTCTGCATTCCAACCCGCAAATTTAGAAGGCACCTTATCCCACCAAGATGATGCGCCAATTCCTGCATAATCAGAGCCGCTTGTTATTACCTGCATTGGATTTAATCTGAATGACAATAAAACTGCTTTTTTTAGCCACTGATTAACCTGCCATTGGTGATTACCTGTTGGTTCCGCAACTCTCATTGTTCCGCTATCAAGAAGCCCAAGCGCTTCTTGCACAGCATCTCTTTTGGCGCCTGTCGTATCTGATGTAATTGTATCTCGAGCATCAAATGCGTCTTCAATTACCTTAACAAGTGTAGAATCTGTCATATTATTCTCCTAAAGATCTGCTTTATTCCAGTTTATGTAATTTACTGGTTTATTTTAAAAGTAACTTTTGGGTGCTGGACAGAAAAACCTTTAAGTCTTTTGCAATATAATGCACATATGGCTCTGTTGCACCTTTTTTTGCCCAACTATGTTCTGCCATTAACCAGACAGTTTTCATTCCAAGAGAGGCGGCAGGCTCTAAATTGCATGCCATATCTTCTATCATGACTGCTTGATGAGGGTTAATATTACTCTTGGCTAGAAAATCCTGATATGGCTGCATCGCTGGTTTAGGGTTATGATTAGAGGCAAAAATATCGAAAATAAGATCAAAATGATGTTTAATCCCAAATCCATCTAAAATTCTTTCTGCATGCAGCACCGTTCCATTTGTATAAATATATTTATTACCTGGAAGAGCGCTAATTCCTTCATCAAGTTCGCTATCATAAGAAATATCAGACAAATCTATATCATGCACATAGCTTAAAAAATCTTCAGGAGCGATAGAATATTCAGATGATAATCCATTCATAGTAGTACCATATTCCAAAAACAAGCGAGTTTTTAACGCCTCTGCTTGCGCTCTGGGTAATTTAAAATGCTGTTCAATCCAGTCAATCATTCTTACAGCAACTCTTGGAAATAAACTTTGATGCGCTGGATAAATTGTATTATCTAAGTCAAAAATCCATGCTGAGATATTAGATACATCAAGCTGGCTTGGGTCTTTTTCCTTTAACATTGACGCACTTATATCTGTCATATCATCATCCGATTTTTGTTAAGTAATTTTGTTTTTTATAAAATATATAACCCGCACTCATTGCGTATATGTTCTGTTTATCACGCTATGCACCTGCTAGTATTTTACTTATTTTAATTTATTCATTTGCCTG
>Ga0209251_1001533_pt1 | contig 17348 bp, 5 predicted proteins | sample SaaInlV_100m_DNA_6_FD_184665 | JGI IMG/M metagenome (GOLD analysis project Ga0209251, IMG submission 184665) | Marine microbial communities from expanding oxygen minimum zones in the Saanich Inlet - Saanich Inlet SI073_LV_10m_DNA (SPAdes) (version 2) | ecosystem: Environmental > Aquatic > Marine... | reverse complement strand
GTATGGTGCTGTTGGTGCTCTGTTCCTTGCATACGTCCCTCTGGACTCTGGAGAGGCACGTTGGGTACGTGTACACCATCTGAGGGCATCGAACCAGTTAAAGGTCGCTTCACTGGGCAATCCGACGCTACCTATCTCCTATTACGTATACGGTGGTGGTACTCAATATTCATATGGGTATAAGAATGATACAAGAACAGATAACACTGTTGGTTATTCTAATTCTTACTCAGAATTCCTTGTTAAGTATGGTGCTTCATACTACATTGATGGTGGTGACCGTGGCACTGTTCGTTTGTTTAACTATGCAACATCAGATTCATCTGATGTATATGGTTCTAGATTGAGGTTTAACATTCAAGTTACTGAGAATAGAGGAGATGGTGGAGATACTTCTGATCCATTCCCATATCTCGATATTACTGGTGCAACAAGTACTAATGGACCTACAGTAATTGACCCTACATTCTATATGGGTGCAACTATTGTTACACCTAACAGAGAACCAAATGTCAAGGTAGCGTGGGTGAATGGTAATAAGATTTATTTAAGCAAACCAATTTCTGCAGCACAATCAGGTAACTTCTTTATGGTTCTTGATCGTCCTAATATTTTAGTTGGTTTAAACTGTAGATCTAAAGTCAATGGTGTTAGAAATAGAATTCAGGTATATCCTACAAGATTGTCTATTGGTAACTCAAATCAACCTGCTACGATTAAGTTAATCAAAACTCCTATATTCCAGACCAAAAGTGCTACAGTTCCAGACATCAATGCTGGAACTGGTGGTTCTGATGGTGATTTCCAAACACTTTACACTAATGGTAATGGACTTACTGTAGGATCTATTGGTAGAGCAACTGAACTTGCTGGTGCTAATATTCCTGGAACATCTAAACCATATCTTGAAAATTTAACTTCTACATATGGTTACTTCCGTGCTTACTATGAAGGAGATAATGGAAATATATTTACAGTGTTTGGATTACTTCAAAGAAATGCAAGTGGCACATATCTATTCAGTACTAATGATAAGTTCAGTGCAAACATTGTAATTTTTGGAGATTTCTTAAGAGCAGGTGAGTTTAGAGAACCAAATCCCCAGGCAGGTGGTTTGGATGGTAGTACTATCGTTCCAACTTCTGATCCTTTAACATCATTATCTGCTATTGCAGTCAGTGATGAGCAGAGAACTCCAATTCCAGGAACAGGACAAGTAATTACAACATTATTCACTCCTTCTAATAGTGGAGAACAATTCCCGTTACAACAATTCTTTGATTATAACAAAGATTATCTTTCATTCCCACTTACTGATGAGATCGAAAATCTCTTCATTGTTGGTAGTGTAAATAGATTATATGACAGCAGTGCTGCCGAAACGGAAATTAATGCCGCTATTACGTGGGAGGAGCAATAATAAATGGCCGTAACATCAACGCCTTCTTTTGGTAAAGTATATGATGATGAGGGTAATGAAATTCTAAATGAATTTTATTCCCCAGTAAATCCAAAAGATCAAACGGTATTATCGGGTAGTTCCTTTGATACTAAGATCGGATATAAATTTAGATCAGCAGCACAGAGAGAATTATATGTAATCCTTCAAGATATTGAAGGAACACCACTTACAGATAGTGCTGGGGAACCGCTGGTCGCTCTTGTCGATGGATTTGTTACTAGTGAACTTACGTCAGAAAAGGCGTTAGGTGTTGTGCTTCCTACAATACCTGAAGAGAAGCAGGTTTTTGATTTTACTTTATTTGGTGAGAGTTTTGATTTAAGACGACGCCAAATAGGTGCTGCTCCAGGTGGTGGAGATATTCCACCATATGTTGAAATTACTAATCCTCAAGATGGATATAAGTATATTTCAAAAAAAGATACTATTGAAATTGCTACAGGTGCTGATATCTATAGAGATATTAGATATGGGGCAACTGAATTTGTGTCAGGTGCTAACTATCAGTTTGGTCAGGTAATCTATGTTGTTGCTGGTGCAACAATACGTTTATATGATGTTATTGCTGGATCTCTTAATGACGGTTCATTCTATACTGCTGGAACTACTGCACCAACTCATACCTCTGGGATAGTTAGTAGTAATCAGGTTGACTTTAGATTTATTAATGACACTGGAACTATAGATCCAGATAATTCTGAAGTAATTGTTGTAAGTACTCTTGATGGTCGTGAGATTGAATCTTTTACCATTGACGAGATTAACGATGTTATTGCGGTCAATGGAACTCGTACTATAACTTATTTTTTAAGTAGGAACCCAACGAATGAAATTAGATTTGATGATGATAATCCTGTATCATTAATTAAAAAAATATTAACGTTAACGAGAACAGGCACAGTTAAAGTTGAAGAAGTATTTCCTTCAGTGTCAGAAGTTAGTACTTCTCTATTAGGTATTGATCGTGCTGAGACACAGTTGGGACTGTTCTCTAATGTATCCACCTATGGATTTGATCCAGATGAATTTGTATATTATACTGATAATAATAGCATTGGTCCTGCAGTTTGGACTCAAAGAGAAACTGAAAGAGAAGGACCACACTATCAATCAAGAGTAGATGAGGTTGGTAATGAAGGTGCATTAAGAATTAGTTCTTTCCCAGTTCCATATACGTTCCCATATCCACCACTTTCACGATCATTTAATGCAGACGGTAATGATACAAATGGATTATTTAATGAAACTAACTGGAAAAGATGGCAAAACTGGTTATGTTTAGGAAAAACTTTGTATGAAAGGTTCTCTAATGCAAGAGATCTTGCTACAGGAGAAAATAAGAGAAAGTATGCTGTGTTATTGACAAGATTTTTACCTGCAATTAATATTTGGGATGATGCAACATTTTATGGTAATCAATTCTATGGTAATAGCACTACCACATATTATAGACAGATTTCTATATGGACAGAAACGTGGAATTTTATTGTTGCGGGTACTTTAAATGATCCAGTAAGTAATCAAAAAATTAATTTTGAGTATATAGATTCTGCACAACCAGTGTTAAGAGGAACTGGAACTGATACTAGTATTGGTGCTGGTTCTATTCCATCTGGAACACCTAATAATGGTGTAGATCCTTCACTACCTGCAACTTATTTAAATCCATTTCAAGAACAATGGTTAAATCGATTATGGATTTCTGCCGATCCAGATAATGGTGGAGATCCTGGACCTCTTGATTTTAGACCTGGATATGGTTTAGTTGGGGGTCAGTATGCATTGCTGCAATCTAGACAGGCATTTAGGTATCAACCAGGACGTATTAGTGGTTATACCTTTGGTACTAGAGCAACAATGACCAAAGAAACTGTAGGTAATTATGCAGAATGGGGTATCTTTAATGATTTTGATGAATATGTATTTAGAAGAGAAGGTGCAAACTTCTATATTGTAAGAAGATCTAATGTACACTTACCATTAAGTACACGACAAGAACTTGGTGTTACTGATGCTGATGGTGTTGATGATATTGATTTAGTAAAATATTACAATAAACTTATTGCCGGTAGAACTTATAGTATTCAAGAAATTATTCTTCCCAGAGAGAAGTTTAATGGTGATAGTTTAAATGGTAATGGACCGAGTGGTTATCTGTTGACAACAGATGAAATCACAATGTATAAGATTGAGTTTGGTTGGTATGGTGCTATTGGTCTAAGATTATTTGCATATATTCCAATTGAAAGTGGAAAAGCACGTTGGGTAGTTGTTCATACATTTGTTATTGAGAACAAACTATCAGAACCATCTATGGGAGATCCATTCTATAGATTTAAATATGAAATGAGAATTGGTAGTCAACAGGCACCACTTATTGATGAACCACAAGTTCTGTATAAGTATGGTACTTCAATGTATATTGATGGTGGTGATGAAGGAACAGTTAGTGTTTATTCTCAGACATCTGATATTAAAAATTTACCATTCCAATCCGGTGGTGGTAATTATGTATCATTGTTTGGAATTTACCCTAAATCAAATATTGTTAGTGGTGGACAGGACGCACAGGGAAATCCTGTAGAAATTCCTAACAAGAAAATTATTATTCCAAAATCAATGTCAATTTCTGCTACTGCAGTAAATCCTGGTGAAACAAATGCCATGGCAGAAATTAACTTTACTAAGTGTAGTGCTTGTACTGGATCTTCATATCTTTACATGCCAGATATTTCTAATGGTTATTTTAATTCTAGCAGAAAGTTTAAGAAACTTCCATTAGGTGCAGCATCATCTAAGTTAACATTAGCACCTATTGATATTTCAATTATTGAGGTAGAATCTGGTAATAGATTTATCACTTCGGATTCTAATTTAAGTTACATTAGAAACGGTGATTATATTGATCAAATTCTTGATGCTAATTCAGTTTCACTATTGAATCCTGGTCATATTATAGATATGAAGTATAGAGGTGTTACTGGTACTGTGACTAATGGTGGCAGTGCATATGTTTCTGGATCATATGACGATATACCTTTATCCGGTGGTACAGGAACAAGTATTACTGCAAATATTGTTATAGGTGGTACTGGATTGATTGAATCTGTACTTCCAACAGTTAAAGGTGAAAATTATACTGTAGGTGATGTATTATCCGTAGATCCTGCTGATATGTATGGGGAACAAGTGCCTGGTCAAGGAATTCCAGGAACTGGAATGCAATTTACAGTAACTGGTGTCGATACCACTGGATTCAGAGTATTATCATATCTAGATACGTCTATTGTTAATACTGCTAATACTGCCATTGCTGGGACAACAATAACAGTACAACCTTGTTTTATTTTAAATGAAACTGAAAGAAGATTGTTTGATATTGAGATTAGTGATTTAAAATCTAAAGTAATTACCACAAGAATGTGGAATACTTATATTGGAAATGTTGGAGAAGATATTGAAGGTTTTCTTCCTACTACTGCTAATCTTTTAGGTTACATTAACAATGATAGATGGAATCTCACCGAGGAAAGATTATTAGATCCTTCTAGAATTGTTATCAATCCATCTTCATTAGTTGGAGGTGTTATTCCTACACCAGCAGATTTCTTTGGTGATCCTGCTACAGAAACATTTGACGCTAAATTAGATTCTAAGAGTACAATAGTTGCAAGTCCTCAACCATTATCTGGTCCTACAGGAGTAATAAAATGGTTACAGAATTACTTTAAAGATGGTACTGGTAACACACGTGAATGGGAAATTGGATTTACTCCTTTTAGACCTACTTTTGATCAAGCAACAGGCGAATTGGTAAATTGGGTTAGTCCTGCTGGTCAAACTTATACTGAACAATGTTATCAATATGATCCAATAACTCAAACTTATGTTGCCTATGCTAAGGAACAAATAAATCTTGGTGATGATAAAACAGTTTCATTAGATTTACATCCATATAATACAAGTGTATCATATATTGGGTTTGAAAATGGTGAGGACTGGTATGGTAGAATTGCTCCATTTACTGAGGATTTCAGAATTCCAAATCCAAAAGGTACAAGTAGTGGTAGATGTGCTCAAGCAAGATTGTTAAAGCAAGATACAATTACAAAAGCAGTTACTCAAATTCAATCCTCAGAACTTAATTCTATCTCATTGAATCAATTTGAGAATGGATCCTTTGCAGATAATGCTGAATACCAAGATTATAAAAATAGTGCTAGTTATTTTTTAAAAATATCGGGTGGAGGTACTATCTACGAAGGAAGCGGTGATCCTACTGGAGGTCAAATTGCAATAAATCTTGAAAACACATTATCATATATTAAATTTTTCTATACAAGTGACGGTAGTGGGGGAATTGTTAGTTCTACTCCACAAATTGCTAGATTTGCTGGGAAAGAGAAGCAATATAACGATCCTGCAACGGGCGAATCTTCAGTAACATATAGGATCATTCCAATTCTTGACAATGATGGGGCGGATATTAACATTAAAGATTCAGTAGATATTAATGGTAATTTACTAATTCCTGCAACAGATGCTGGATTCACTATTGCATATAATGGTGTTGAAATGGTATCATGGTTCTCTGGAGGTTATGCTAATTCTGATCCAGAGGGAAGATATAATGTTCCAAATTCATATACTGGTGGGGGAAATAATCAAGGAGTATTTAACTTCGACGCTTTCCCAATGTATGCTTTCTTTAAATTTAGAGATGGTGCTCAAATTAGAGGTGCAGAATTGCATGATATTGATGAATTGAATAACCTGTCCACTCAAAATCCACAATGGAAAAGAAATTTTGATACTGTAATTAATAAAGTTACTGGTAATGTAGAATCTGTTGATAGATGTACTTATGGACTTGCCAGTTCATTAAGAACAGGACAATTAAATGTTGATGGTTTGGGAAGCACTGTTCAAAATAGTGCAATTCCAAATGATGATGTAGTTCCAGCAGCATTCCAACAAGTTAGTAGATTAACTTCTGCAAATATTGATACTCAAGGAGAATCCATTCTTAGACCAGGAAGTCGGTTGACGACCCTATATATTAATAATGAGACAAAATACTTTGATCTAGATGATGTGTTTGGATTTGATAGAAAGGTTCTCACTCCAGATGTAGTTAATACTGAAGCAATATTTATTGTTGGACGAGCAATAGGTAATACTGCAGTAGACATCGAAATTAACATTACATATATCGAACAATTGTAAGAAATGACAATTAAGAATCCAGTACTTTTTGGTTTAAAAGTAGCAAATATATTTTCAGACATTGAATCAAAAAATACCGCTCTAAACAATTTAGGGTTAGATATTAGAGATCTTGAAGTTATTAGTGGTATTTCTGAATCTCTCTCAAGATCTGAATTACAACAAGTTTCTGGTCTTGATGTTAATTTGACTAGATTTATTGATAGATTGAAATCAGATACTAGTCAATATAGTAATTTAATTAATCTATCATCTGGTTTTGCAGTTCCAACTAGAGGTAATCTTGAAGCATTTGGTGCCATCTCTGGTGGTGCCATTAGATATCAATATGTGCCAAATGATAAAGGTATTGATGTTACTTCTGATGATTTAAAATATGGTGACATTTCAACATCTCGTGTCAGTGCATGGAGTGGTGGATCTGAGATAAATCCTACCGAACCAGTTTCATATGGTGCATCGGTTCAAGTAAGAGGATCACTTAAATTAGGTCAAAGTGCCACATATAGTAATAATGTTCCTATCAATGAATCAATTTTAAATGTAATAGATGATCCAGAACCAGTTAGATTTGATACTGAAGTTCCGACAGAAATCCTTAAAATTAATGTTAATGGGCAACCTGGATATGTGTATGCAATGCGTGGTATTCCACAGATTTTTACCACAGCATTTAAGAAATTGACTATGCAGTTTGGTTACAATGATTATGTTGTTGATGGTATACAATTGACTCCTATCTTTACGTTTACTGATACTGATAATGGTAATGAAATTGTATCCCGACCAATTCCTAATAATCGAATATCTGTAATTACATTTAATTCTTCTCAATTTAAAGAAAGGGAAATGAGAGTTTATTTCCCTCCCAAATTTATTACTTCAATTAATGCTACTAACTGTAGTTTAGCAACATTCCCTAAAGTAAAATATGAAAGTATTAAAACTATTACATTAACTAACAATATTTTAACTGAACTTCCTAATTTTTCTGAGATTGCATATAAACCAATATATAATGCTACAAAAACTGCAGTTACTGGTTATGATTCTGAGTTAACTTCTCTAGGTTTACAAAATAATAAATTTTATGTTGATTTTAATGAAGATCAAAGATTTTTAGGTAGTCATTCAATGACAAGATTACCTTCAAATTTGAGAACTTTGAATATTCGTGGTTGTTATAATCAACATACTAGTTTCTTAGATGCAAATGACTTTGTAGCATTAAGTGTATCTCAGACAGAGTATCTTGCCGTTCTTCTAGACAGTGAAGAAAAACAAACTTTTACATTTAATATAGGTAATCCAGCACAATCAATTGATGTTAAAGGCATTTACTTCGATAAGTACACATATACTCCAACTGGAGGAGGTAATGTATATTACGTTTATATTAAAGAACCAACCAGAGTAGGAACTACAGACACATTTGAAACGATACCAGGTTATGAGGAACAAGTTGATGTTCTTGATTTCTATACTAAGACACCGAGATTAAGATCTCTAAATCTACAAGATCTAGGGGCTAGGAGAATTTATAGAACTAGTAATTCTAAGTATGTTGACGTTTATAATGAAGATTACTATGGATATATTAATAACGTAGAAATTACACCAAGGTTAAATCTGTTATTTTTAGAATATTTTAATGTTTACAATTGTTATTTTACTAAATTAAGTCCAGCATTTGAGAATCCTGAAACAGATGGTGGATTGGGTGCTGAAAATTCTCCATTAGAATATTTTAATGTTAGTGAAAATGAAGCATTGACATCTAATGATATTAAATTCCTGAAGATGACAGCGATTAAAACTATATCTATTTCCGATACTGCACTTCCAATTCCATCAGGTCTCTCTAATAAAACACAATTATCTGAGTTAAACTGCAATTATACTAGATTTCCAAGTAGATCTCCTGGCACGTCAAATCTAGCTCCTGGTGGTCAACCAGAACCACAAAACAATCATTTATGGGGTACTACCACTCCAACTGCATTGAGTGATTATAATCTTCAAGGATGCAGCAATCTTAGAAGTTTAAGATTCTATTCATCTAGATTAGATGGAATGATTCCTAAATTTACTGGTAATGATGAATTGAGATCTATTGATTTTAGATATACTAATATTGAAGGTGGTCGCCCAGGTGGTGTAGGTGCTGTATTTAATAATGGTGATCATGGCAGACGTTACATTATGTGGGACGATACATTTCAAGATGCTCAAAAAATAACATCAATTAGGATCTTTAGTAATAAACTTGGTAGAAATATTGGTACATATAGTCCAGGTGCTGGTGATGATTATGTGGGTGAAGATGGTACTAATAAGACAAGTGATTATGTTGGTGCAGAATTTCAAGATGGTGTATTTAGTTTACCCTTATTAAATTATTTGTTAATTGATACTAATGGCGATTTCTTAAATGGTTCATTTTTCTCTACCAGTGGTGCTCCTTCATTGAGAGAATTGCATTCCAATGGTGTGGGTTGGGGAAAAGCATTTGATGATGGAACTCCATTTCCATCATTTAATGGTAACATTAACTTGTATAGAGTTGATCTTAGAAATAATAAGTTTAAAGGAACGATTACTCTCGTCAATCTAAATAAATTAAGATTCTTCTATGCGAGTGGTAATATTATTGATAATATTGGTAATTTAAGTAATCTTGGTGCATTAAATTATTTCTATGTCGGCAATAATAGTTTAACTGGTGCTGTGCCAGATTTCTCTGCTTCTGCACCTAATTTGCAATTTGCTGGATTAGAAAATAATAGTTTGAATGTGTATCCTATAGGTTCATTGAGAACTATGACTAGGCTTAGATCTCTTGATTTGAGTAATAATAATTTAAATGATGCTGCTATTGATAAAATTCTTGAAGATCTTCTTATAAATTATAATAGTGCAAAGAGAGGTGGTGTTGTTATTAATTTAACTTCAATTGATAATAGTATGGGAGCACCTACACGTGGTGAAATTATAACTCCTACTACAATTACAACTAAAGTTGGAGAGGAGACGATTGTAGTTAATCAACTAGATCCACTTAATCCTGATTTGGTATTCAATTTACAAACGTTAAATATTAGAAATGATACTGTAGGTTCTGCACCTTTCGATACAATTAATTTTGCTAAATTGTATCTTGATGGTGTTGAAATTATTTTACCAAATGCCATTGTTCAACTTGATTATGCTAATGACCAGGTTGAATTTCAACCAGGTTTTGCTCCATCACAAGGAACTGTAATTAAAGTAGAGGCATGGAGAACTATTAATGGTCAAGATATAACTGAAACTGGTGGTATCTTAATTAAAAGAGAGTTAAACTCCAAAGGTTGGACCGTTCAAACTAATTAATAAAAATGGCAAATCAAGGTTTTGTACAAGAATTAAATCTCGCTGAAGTTACTGATGGCGAAAAGATTATTAATAACCTTGCAGGAGGTACATCTGCAAAAGATTTACAAGTATTCAAAGGATTATCTTCTGAGAAATCGTTACTGTTTTTTAATAGATTTCAAAATACTGCGATAACTGAAGAATCTGCAAAATCAATTGAACTTGGAACTAAATTTATATTTAATAGTGTATTTAATTACACAGATGATGATGTTGTTGAGATTCAACCTATTAATCTAATTGAAGATTTTAGTTTTGAATATGTAGGATTTGCTGCTGACGGTGTATTATCAAATCCTTTGGCAGGTTATGATATTACATTTGATAGAGGACAATCATATGAACCTGGAACCTATCAAGTTAAATTTAAAGGTGGTAGTGGAACATTTGAATCTGCTGAAGCAACAGTTATAGTATCTGATGGTGCTCCTGGTTCTACTGGATTTCGTGGACAAATATCTTCTGTTGAAATTACTAGCAGCGGCACTACACAAGTAAGTGGTGATGATATTGTAGGATTTAAACAGGGAGAAGTTCTAACTGTATCACAATTTAAGGAGGGATCTTCAGCTTATACTGTAGGTGATTTGCCGGGTGATTTGCCGGGTATTCCTGGACAAGGTTTTACCGTAACATTGACTGGATTTCCCTGGAGAGTAATTTTAGTTGGAAATTATTCATGGGATCCTGCGGATTTAGAAACCCAAGAATTGTCGGTTGAGATTAGTAATACAAGTGAAATATTAAATGGAACGTATGATATACTTAGACAAAATGGTGTAAACAAATTTGTATCTTCAAATAATAGTACTGAAAAGGCATATGATATTAACAGGAAAATCTTTGCACAAGAAAATATTACTACTAATTTAGATTTATTTGACGTTGATGGTGATGGAGTTTTCTCTACTTTTGATATTGATTTATTGGAAGTATTCTTTACAAATAGTGAGAATTTTGATCAAACAATACTTGCAGATTTTCTTGATGATGTTAAAACTTGGGTGGAAAGTTATATTGATGCAGGCAATGAACCAGGTAATGATGCTCTTAGAACTAATCCTGTTTCATTAGTAGCATATATGGAAGGGTTGAATAAGAAATTAATTAATATTGATGGTATTGGTGAAGATCCAAGTTCTTCTGATATTACATTATTACGTACTTACATTTCAAACTCTACCAACTCTGATGGTGCAACGGCAGTAAATCCAGGACTATTATATGAACCAATTGCTGCTAGTACTTCTATTAATCAATCAGAAGTAAATGTTACTGGATTAGGACATGTTATTGCAACCGGAGTAAGAGTAAGAGAATATCCTAATTACACCCTCACTACTGATGGATATATAAAACCATTCTTTACGATCTATGAAAAAATAGCTGGATCTGATAAAAATATCTTTGATACTTTTTCTAAGTTTGGGAGAAAGGTGACATGCAAAACAAATCAAAGTGATTGGATTGCAGTTTCTATTGGCAGTTCTTATACTCAAGGAACTATTGATTATAGAATTGCAGACAAATTTACATCAATTATCGATAATGTTGTAAATTATTTTGTAATTGTAGTTGCTTCAGGTGAAGGATTTTCTGTTGGAACAACATTTAGTATTTTCAATTTACAGGTAGTCAGTTCATTTCCTGTTATTGGTTCTAATGATACTGGTGTAGAATATGGTATATTTGATGCAAATGGGAGAGATAATTTTTATCTTAGAACACAACCAAGATCAACATTAGCATCTGAAAAAGAAATTGTATTGATTGCAGAATCATATATTCTAACATCAGATGAAAGCACCACATATGCTGGTCAAAATGTACCTACAACAACATTATTCCCAGATGTTATCTTTAAGAGAGATGACTCTCTAACTATTGAAAATGTTGGTAATTTAGAACCACCTGAAATTCTTGAATCTGGTAATCAAGCAGAAGGATATGGTAGAGAAGGTGGATTTAGTTATAATGTAGATGATGGATATACAGTAGAACTTGATAATGTTAGCAACACAGTAGATCAATCTACATATTTAAAAAATCAAAAGTATAGAATTGACTCAGATTTATATTATGAAAGAAGTATTAACGTTGATGGATTACTGACTGCATTTGATCCTGATAATTTTAATAGTAATGATAATCAATTAGCAGAGGATGTATCACCTGGTATTTTTATTAGTGATGCAGGTTCACAAATTACTAATAATCTTAGATCTGACTTTGCTGGTAAGACACGTTCATTTTCTAGTGATTATAATCCATGGGAAGCAGTGGAGGGTAAAATACAAACCACTTCATTTAGAGTCAATATTAATGATCTATTCTTCTCTACTAGTATTGATATAGATTTGCGTCAAAATGGACTTACCGTTGATAATAGTAAATTTGTCGATGGTAATGGTAACTTAGGAGAAACCTTATCAGATAATTTTGCTATTGTTCCCGCAAATCCGACAGCATATAAATTAAAAGTCACTATTAATGGAGAAGATTTCTTCCTTATCATGCAAAAAGTTTAAGGTGTAAACGGAATACTATCTCCAATAAGTAGATCATACTTTGATCCACTAAAATCAATTCTCAGTTTCTTGTCAACATCAAGATCAGATGTGGTTACGCCTGCAGGGATTTCTAAAATGTCTGCAACTGGATGTCTTGCAGAAATAACTCTAACATTTAATCCACCAGCAATACCCATATCTGGTTCATTGATAGTAGTAGATAGACCAATAGCAGAACTATCAAATGGTGGTGAAGTATCAAGAGGAGGGCAGCATAGTTCTCTATTTGTTGTAGTATTAGTAAATGTATAGACAGTCAATGCATTCATGCTATTCTGAATTCTGCTCTCTACATCACTATTAGTAGCAAATGGATGAACAAATCTTACAAATGGTATAAAGGATTCAGTTTGTGAGTTACCTAATACTACTTCATAAACTTTACTTCTAAATTGTATAAAGTTAAAGGGATCATCAGCAGCAGTTGTATTGGTTCTCTTAGCAGGATTAAAGTCCTGGTTCTGCATATTAATAATTGGATGAATTTTTTGATCAGAGTTAGTAATATTATTAGTAACTGTCAATCCATTATTAGAATTTGTACCAGTATAATGCTTACCATATACACTATATGCACCTTGGAACTCACTAAACTCGTTAAAGTAAATTAGTTTGGTTGTACCACTAATTTCTGTCCTACGCACATAAGAATCACTAGGTAATACTCTGTTAGTAGATCCAATATTAATAGGAATACTATTAGGATTGTGGAACCATGAAATCGCTTCAGCACTTGATATAGAAATTGAAGAAGTCACTTTGTAATATTGATCACTTCCAGTAGATCCTGCTGTATTACCTAAAGTAGTTTTATTGGTAACGTTAGCACCTTTACTGATACGATTAGATCTATCTTTATAGGACCAACGTTGGACCCAGTAATCAGATGTATTGAACTTAGTCCAATCAATTTGTTTACTTTGAGGATTGCCATCATCATTATTAACTACATCATCCCACACATATGCCTTAGGGTTCAGTTTAATAATATAATTGTATTGATAGTTATTATTTCTTCTTACTTTAAATCCACCAATAATTCTTCCAATTGGAATATAATCATTAGAACCAGTTAAAGTTGCAGTATTAGGAAATCCTTTTTCTGACATTGCTAAATTTAAAGTATCAGTAGATCTTAGTGATACATGAACAACGTCATCTCTATAATGTGATGCAGTAGAACCATCTATTGGTTCATAATCTTCATTCCTACCTGATAAGTTATCAAACCAGTACCATGCCTGCTCCGTTGTCGCACCAATTAAAACATTTGTAGAACCACTCTGAGCATTATGAGTATTCTCAAATGATGTTTGATTTGAAGTGTAGATGAGTGGTGCAATATACTTAGTATCAGTAAATGATACAATTGATGACTCATTGTCAGCATTAGTTACTATTTCAGTTTGATAGGCATTTTGATTACATGCAATACCATTACAATATGACTCTAATGGTTTAACAATATCAATACCTTTATCATAATAAATGGCACTAATTCTATCACCAGATGTCATATCTTCTAATGATCTGTTAAGGAATATAAGACCAACTCCATCATTGTTTGGATCATTATAACCATTAACACGTACATAATATACTTGATTTGCAGGATCTCTATTGGATACAAATACCATACCTGGCGTTACTGAATCCATTCCATCAGCATAAGTTTCATAGGTAAATATTTGACCTATACCTTCGCCAGTAAATGTAGTAGTATTGCCACTACTAGAATATGTAATACTAACTCCATTGCTTTGACTAGTCCCTGACTGTCCAGAGTTAACAAAGTTTATTGTAGTACCTTCATCAATATTATTTTCAGTTATCAACCTAATTGCAATCGAAGTAGTATTAGTGAATGTACATGACCCAATAGGCATACCTGCTTTACAGTAGATATCATTGCCATTCGTATGTTTAGGTCTTAAATGTAATGCAGTTACAAATCCACGGTGATTAAAGTATACAAATGACGTATTAGATGCGGATTGTAGTGCAATTTTACTAATAATAGCATCGCCAGTGCCATCTCCTGTATTAGTTATTATTTCTGTTACTCTTGTTCCTCTTGACAATAAAGTTTGACTTTTAATGCCTGTAATATCATTAGGAAATACGTAATTACCCACTTCAGTATTAACAATGTCACTGATATTTAATTTTCTACTTCCGTTACTTACGTTAGAATTCTGAGTGTTTGAAATATCATTCCATTTTACTTTTGGTACATATACTGAATTGACAGGTAATGTACTATAAAATGTTTTATATTGGTCACCTGAGGTAAGTAATTGTGGTTGACCAAATGCTCTTTGGTCAATGCCTGTCTCTCTACTCGTACCACCAAGAGGAATAGTATTATCTAAGAATGTTCTAAAGTCACCAATTTGATAAAATTCATAATCTGGATCATAGAGATACTTATAATTTATTGGATTATATCCTGAATTCTCATTTGAATACCATATAATAAGACCTTTCTCTTCAATTCTATTAGGGTAATTAATATCTTCATCTTTCATAAAGAAAGTTAATTCAAATGCAGATTCTTCATACTTTGGTATAAATTGATCAATAGTGATGTATTTCTTTCTTATGTCTTCCCCTTCAGTTCCAAATCTAGCAACAAAATGTAAATTATTAGTTCTTGTTGTTCCAGAAATAGTATCATTGAGATCACCTGTTGTATATGTTCCTGTTACTAATGCTCCAAATGGTGGGGATCCACCGTAATCCTCTGTAAATACAAATAAATCTGTGCCATCAGTTCTTGCTTGCTGATCATTGTTATCAGTACTGTTGATACCAGTATATGAAGTATCTAAAGAAAGAGTTACTGTTTTGTTACTATCACTCAATCCAGTAACAACAAAACGTCTTACACCTTGATTTGCATCACTACCACGTAATCTATAATCATAGATATAATCATTTATCATGAACTGATAATAATATAGATCAGCATTAAGACCAGTAAATGTGACTGTATTAGTTGTAGTAGTAAAGTTAGCGGAAGGTATCTCAAGATTCTTGTAGATTGAATTGAGATATGTCTTTAATGCTCTTCTCTTGTATGGATAATATCTAATATATGATCTATTGCCTTCTGCATCTGCCCAAACCTGAGTACCAAATACAGGCAATTGATTGAGAGATACATTTTTACGATTGAAATCTTCTGTTACTTCAATCCAAATTCTATCAACAATATTTTCTTCACCTGATGAGAATAGTGTGGAAATTCTATATTGCTTAGGAATTAATTGACCTTGTAATGAGTCAACGTATACAATATCATCAGTAGAGAGTACTAAACCAGTTTCCAACCTAACTTCTACAAACTTTCTTGTATTATCAGTTAAGATATTATATAATGATTGACGCCATATTTGTGTATTTCCTGAACTGCTTCCAATTAAACCAGTAATATATGCTGTATCTGGTTGTCCATATTTTGTCTCTACTGAAGAGAACACACTAGGGTCTTGGAATTTGAATTGACAATTGCCACTAGATCTAATGAAAAATCTATGTGAACCTGATACAGTAGGTTTGAAATAACCATTCCATTTCACACCACCAAGAGAGGAGAGATATGTATCTCTAATCTTATCGCCATACAAAAAGAACCCACGCTCCCAAAAATTATCACTCTCGGTTAGTTCTTCACCGGTAATTACATCATATCTACCATTGTAATATACTTCCTTAGCATCATATGCACGTTCAAATAAGAATCCATCTTGAGACCCACTTGTGTGTACTAATACTGAACTAGTTGATGAATTGGGTACAATTACTCTGTAAATATTATTATTTGACAGTACAATATCACCAATTTGATATGTACTATCTTGTGCTGGTGATAATATTAAATCATTTGGTTGTCTAATAATATCATCAGCATCAAAATATGTCGCAACAGGACCATCACCACCAAAGAAGAATGGTTCTCCTGTAGTGAAATATGCTGTGTCTAATCTATTTTTAATTTTAACAAAGGGTCTAAATGCAACCGGATTATCATCGTTATCTACACTAGGAAGATTTGTTTCAGGGTCAACAAGAATTTGTGTGAATTTGACTATAATGCCATCAAGGGTTAAGAATGTTTCAGAAGTGATATCTGTTACATAAATGTTTTTGATTGGTGCAATATCTTCAATTGTAAATGAATCACCTGCAGACATACTATCGGTTCTTAGTATGTTATTAAGTGCAGAATCTGGATTGATCAAGTCACTTAGGTTAAAGTCACGCCTCAGACCAATCCTATTAAATAGTTTTAATGCCATGAGTACCAGGGGTTGCCTTTTCCTTTTATTTATGGTATAGTAGTAAAGTCAATCTCGTATTTATATGGAATTTCAAAAGTATCTTGACAATCTCGACAACCAATTGAAAGCAGTTAATGCTGATATTGTAGAGAAACAGGAAGAATTGGACAAACTCAAAGAGTTTCGTTCACGTATCAAAGGTGGTATAGAAGTTGTGAAGCAAATACAATCAGATGCTTCTACACCCCCCCTACAGCAGGAAATACGTGAGTCGGTAGACAAACTGGCACAAGCACGCCATGGTAGTGATCTCGATGCTCTATAATAAGAAGGTAATCGAGGGAACCACCCATGCAACTCACTACACTCGTCACCACCGTTGACTTCTTTCCT
>Ga0209251_1001530_pt1 | contig 17369 bp, 13 predicted proteins | sample SaaInlV_100m_DNA_6_FD_184665 | JGI IMG/M metagenome (GOLD analysis project Ga0209251, IMG submission 184665) | Marine microbial communities from expanding oxygen minimum zones in the Saanich Inlet - Saanich Inlet SI073_LV_10m_DNA (SPAdes) (version 2) | ecosystem: Environmental > Aquatic > Marine... | reverse complement strand
AGTAAATTCACTGTAAATCCCAATTTCAAGTATAAACCTATAAAAATCAATCCCTATGAATTGACTAAAAGTCTTCATTCTATTGATACCACCCAAATAGAAGATATTACTATTCGTCATCTTTACGAGTCTGTAATTACAGGGTGTATCGATAAGATTAATCTATTATCATCCATAGGCACGGATAAGTTTCTATATAATTCATTACGCTATTTTGGTAGGCCTAATAAAGTGGATATTAGAAATGCGGAGTATATTTTGCTTCTTCCAGAAATCAAAGAAGAAAACATTAGAGGCCAAAGATTTGGCGTTGATAAAGCAAAAGAAATATTTGAAGAAGCCTTTGAAAATTATGGGTTTAAGGGAAAAATAAAAGTGGATAAAAAATCACTTTCAACCGTAATGGTAATTAATTCTACCAAAACGGTAGTACTAAAAGATGGAGCCACCTTTTCGCAGAATGAATTACAATACTTGGCAGAACATGAAATTGGGGTACATATGGTAACTACCATGAATGCCACAAATAACAAATTAAAAATATTTAGTGTTGGGTTACCTATAAACACCCGTACTGGAGAAGGCATGGCTGTACTGTCTGAGTATTTATCAGGAAACTTTACAATGAATAGGCTTAGAGAATTAGCCTTAAGAGTTGTAGCTGTTGATTTAATGTGTAATGGTTCTGATTTTAAGGAGTGTTTTAATTCATTGGTTCAAGATTATAAAATAGAGCATAATAGAGCTTACAACTTGGTTACTAGAGTGTACCGGGGCGGTGGTTTCACCAAAGATTATTTATACTTAAATGGGTTTTCACAATTATTCAAATTTTGGCAAGATGGTAACGATCTGACACCTCTTTTGGTGGGTAAAACATCTATTGGGTTTTATAATACAATTGTAGAAATGATTGATAGAAACCTCATTGAAAAACCGCAATTCATTACTAAAAGTTTTGCAAAACCAAGAACAGAACTAAACAATGAATTATTTGATTATATATTAAGTGGATTAAAATAAACGATTGCCAACACTATGTATAGTGCATAGCACCCTACGGGATGCTACGACACCATACACGGAACGTTATCAATAAATACGAGTACATCATGATAAAACATTTATTAAGCATTACACTAATAGCAATTTCAACTGTAGCTTCTGCTCAGAAAAGTTCAATTTATCAAAAGCCACCTAAGGAAATTCTAGATCTTGTTGATGTATCAAGAGCACCAAGTGTGTTGCTCGATGATGATAAAAACCAAATGGTTTTACTTTATAGAAACTCCTATAAATCCATTGAGGAATTATCGAAAGAAGAAATGCGGTTAGGGGGGCTCAGGATTGATCCAAAAACCAATATAGGTAGCAGAGTGACCTATATTAATAATGTGAAACTAAAAAAGTTGGATAAAAAAGAAGCAAAAATTGTGCAGGTTGAAGGACTACCCGAAAACCCAAAACTAACCAACTTTAAATGGTCACCTGATCAAAGGAAAATTGCCTTAACAAATACAACTACAGAGGGCGTTGAACTTTGGGTTCTTGATATTGAATCTGCGTCGGCTTCAAAAATCACAGGGGCCCACCTCAATGCCAATATTGGCAATGTGATTCATTGGTTTGAAGATGGAGCATCCCTATTGGTGAAGATGATTTCAAAAAACAGAAAGCCGCTTATCAATACAAAAACGGCTGTACCCATAGGACCTACTATTTCAGTAAATAATGGAAAAAAAGCGCAAAACAGAACCTATCAAGATCTACTTAAAAACAAGAATGACGAGCACAATTTCGAACAACTAGCGACGTCAGAGATCTATAGAGTTTCACTAGATGGCTCAAGCGAAAAATGGCTCGGAGCTGATTTATACAGAGAATTGACCTTTTCACCAGATGGAAATTATGTGATGGTCGTTACCATAAACCAGCCTTTCTCATATTTGGTTCCTTATGGACGGTTTCCTTCTAAAACCAAGATTTACACCAAAGAAGGTGCAGAGGTTGAAACCGTATTGGACGTACCTTTAATAGAAGATCTTCCTCAGGGATTTATGGCAGTGCGTACGGGAAAACGAAATTTTAGCTGGCGAAATGACAAGTCTTCCACTTTAACTTATGTGATGGCTTTAGATGAAGGTGATCCAGCAAAGGAGGTTGAACATCGTGACGAAATGTTTGAATTGGAAGCCCCGTTCAAATCTGATGGGAAGAGTATCCTAAAAACGATAAATAGATTTTACAATGTGCAGTGGGGAACGGATAACGTAGCTATTGCTTATGATTATTGGTGGAATACAAGAAATACCAAAACGTACCTTTTCAACCCTTCGGATGCATCCAAAGCCCCCATAGTGCTTCATGATAGAAATTATCAAGACCGTTATAGTGATCCTGGCGGTTTTATCATGGAAAGAAATGACATGGGCAGTATGGTATTGACCATCTTTAACAACCAAGCATTCTCAATAGGAGATGGATATACAAAAGATGGACAGTTCCCATTTGTAGATCAATTAAATCTAAAGAGCCGAAAAAACAAAAGAGTTTACCAATCAACTTATACTGATAAAGTAGAAGATATCAGTAATTATGATCCCAAAAAGAAAAAGCTACTCGTAAGAATTGAATCGCCATCGGAGTATCCAAACTATTATTTCAGAACTGTTGGAGGTAAGCAAATTGATCAAATCACCCATTTTGAAAACCCGTTCAAAAGCCTACAAAGTGTGGATAAACAAGTGATCAGCTACATACGTGAAGACGGCATTGAACTTTCAGGGACCTTGTATCTACCAATCGGCTACGATAAAAACAAGAAAGAAAAAGCCCCTATGATCATGTGGGCTTATCCCACAGAATTTAAAGACAAATCAAGTGCAGGCCAAAACACAAAGAATCCAAATGAATTCACATACCCGTATTACGGATCCATGGTATACTGGGTCACTAGAGGTTATATCGTACTTGATGATGCCTCTTTCCCGATTATAGGAGGTGGTGATGATGAGCCAAATGACTCGTTTAGAGAACAACTCGTCGCCAATGCAAAAGCTGCCATTGATGCTGTAGACGAGCTGGGATATGTGGACAGAGACAGAGTTGCCGTTGGCGGACATAGTTATGGAGCCTTTATGGTAGCCAATCTCCTTTCACATTCTGACTTATTTGCCGCGGGAATAGCCAGAAGCGGAGCCTATAATAGAACATTAACGCCCTTTGGGTTTCAAAGTGAGGAAAGAAATTATTGGGAAGCTCCTGAAATATACAACGGTATGTCTCCTTTTATGCATGCTGAAAAAATGAATGAGCCTTTATTGTTGGTTCACGGCGAGGCAGATAACAATTCCGGTACTTATCCAATGCAAAGCGAACGCTACTTCAATGCCCTCAAAGGATTAGGAGCTACAGTGCGTTTGGTTATGCTCCCTAAAGAAAGTCATGGTTACCGATCTAAAGAAAGCATTTTACACCTTTTGTGGGAGCAAGACCAATGGTTAGAAAAACATGTTAAAAACAAACAATAAGACCTTTTACAAATAATTCATAGTATTAAAATAGACACGAGGTATTAGATCAAAAAACTGCGATCTAAAATCTCTGTATCCCCTATCCAAATTCACACCATACAGGGATGGCTATGTACAATAAAAATAAATGAATAAAAAAATATTGGTTTTTGGAGCTACAGGTAATACAGGAATTGAAATTTGTAGAGATTTAGACTCCAAGAGGATCAACTATTCCGCTTTTGTAAGAAGGGGCTCAGAAACAAAAATAAAAGTTCTGCAGCCAAACATCCTTTTTGGAGATGTTCTTAACACAATTGATGTGGATAGGGTATTAAAAGAAAATGATTTTACCGATGTGATTATTGCTCTTGGGAGTCGAGATTTTAGAGGAGGAGAAATCAGAAGTAATGGAACCAAGCATATTGTTAACTCATTAAATTCAAATCAAAAAATAGCCAAATTGCACGTGATCAGCGCAAATGGTGTAGGAAACAGCTGGAAAAACCTGAAGTGGTTTGAAAAACTAATCTGTAAGCTCCTAATCAGTAAAGCCATGAAAGACCATGAGAGTCAAGAGGAAATCGTTTCTTCCAATAAGGGAGGGTATCACATTATTCGTCCCGTTGGCCTGACAAATGAGACCGGCTCAAAGAATATTATTGTAGAGGAAAAAAACGCTTTACCAAATAGCAAGGTGAGTCGCACTAATGTAGCAAAGTATTTGGTTGATAGCTTATTGGATAGTAAGTCTGGTAAGTTTTCAATTTGTGATGAATGAATTCAATCTCGGTCACAATTAGTACATTTTAAATCAATAAAATCGGGGCCAATTCAATCATCTGATTGAATCGTTTTGCCTAAATTTAGGGGAATGAAAATGAAAGATTTTAAGCTAGAAAGATATTTTGCTCAGCATGAATTTACTGCAAAATATTTATTATCCAGTTCGGATTGCGATGGTTATGGGCAAGATTATGTTTTAGACAGGGCAAATCCTACAGAGTTGAAAATGTGGAATGACATCAAACTCGGTTATACGGAAAGTGCTGGAAACCCAATACTCCGTGAGTCAATTACCCAATTTTACAAAACAAAAAATATTGAGGAGGTTGTCGTTGGATCTCCTGGCGAATTGAACTACATAACCATGAGGGTTTTACTTGAAAAACAAGACCATGTGGTGGCTGTTTCTCCTGCCTATCAATCACTACATGAAGTGGTGCATTCAATCGGTTGTGAAATCTCCTACTGGAAGCCAAATGAAAATTGGACGTTTGATCCAAGTCAATTGGAACATCTTGTTCGGAAAAACACAAAGCTTATTATTATCAATTTTCCACACAACCCGACGGGCAGCTATCTAACATTAAGTGAACTCAATCAAATTGTCAGTATTGCTAAAAAAAACGATTGCTATATTTTTTCAGATGAAATGTATCATAAGTTACTTGCCAAATCTGAGAAGGAACTTCCTCCAATAAGTGATCTATACTCAAAAGGCATCAGTCTATGGGGGACATCGAAATCATTTGGACTGGCTGGATTAAGGACGGGTTGGTTGGTGTGTAATGATCTGGATTTTATTCATCGGGTCATTTGCTATAAAGATTACTTGAGTATTTGTAGCAGCGCTCCAAGTGAAATTCTCTCGATTATTGCCTTAAACCACATTGACGATTTTCTACAACCCAACATTAAAAAAATACAGCAAAACATCAAATTGTTTGCAGAATTTGCTCAGACTCAAGACGTCATTTCTTCCTTTATTCCTCCCAAGTCTGGCTCCACTGCTTTTGTGAAGTTAAATATCAATTGTTCCTCTTTGGAGTTCAGCAACTATCTAGTTGAAAAAGCTGGAATCATGACGATTCCTGCCGAAATGTTTGATCATCCAGGTAAATTTATTCGTGTTGGATTTGGAAGGGAAAGTTTACCAAAAATCCTTCCTATTATGCGGGTTTTTTTAGAGCAAAACAAACAAATTCTCAGTTAAGAGATCAGTTTTAATTTTTGAAAAAACCTGAACATCCTGATTGGCATTATATTTGCCCTTTAATTTATATCAAGCTACTAACAATACTTAACACCTCCTTACTGTTTTGAAAAAACATCTCTTAATTTCATGCTCCTTCTTATTCTTACTTTTAAGTTTAAGAGGGTTTTCACAGTCCAATCAGGAAAAAAATTATTACCCTTCTATTGGTCTCCAAGTTAAAGCATTGCAGCTCAAAAATGAACAAGAAGCTATTGCTCCTTCCGTCTTTTTTAAATCAACGTATATAAATAATCCAGGAAATGGATTCTGTTTAGGAGCAAGTGCATATCCATCTCTTACGTGTGCTCCTAGTGCGAATTCTGGAACTATTACATTTGGAGCAGAACTTCCGCTTGCTTTAGAAATGTACTTTAATGGTGTTGAAAAAGGGTACCGTGATGTGACTGACTATCAAGTTTTCTACATCGGTTTTGGAGCTACAGCAGGTTTCTATTTCATAAGAGAACATGAACATATACATGGTATTGGTCCGCATTTTGTTATGGGCGGCAGTGTGCCGTTTTTAAGAGGTATTTTTGGCTGGAAAGGCTCTATGAGCTATTTCAGTAAGAGTTTACAAGCCACTCTTGGACTATACTATGAAATTGGGTCTTAAATTTAAGTTAAAGGTTACTGTTTCTCATTAGATAAATTAAATTCGTAAATTAAAAATACTAGGAAGCTCAGCACCTTTCTTTATGTCAGTTGTTTATTTAAGAAATATGTCTAAACGTACCGTAAAACAAATCATTCCAGCCCAAAGAATAAATATGGGAGGGCACCTTTTGGACCAACCTCTTCCCTTCAGATCGGTTGATCAAATTGACCCATTTTTACTCATTCATCATTGGGACAAACCCATTAAAGCCGGTGGGAATCAAAAAGAACTCGGTGTTGGACCACATCCCCATAGAGGGTTTTCCCCGGTGACTTTTATCTTTAAAGGTAGCGTGAGACATCAAGATTCAATAGGCAATAATGTGGTGGTATCAGATGGCGGAACCCAATGGATGCATGCTGGAAAAGGCATTGTTCATAGCGAAAGACCTGGAATAGATCTGGTGCTTAATGGGGGGGAGCAAGAATTTATACAGTTTTGGGTGAATACTCCGGGAAAACACAAAATGCAAGCCCCGTATTACCTCCCGCTTTCTGAAGAAGAAACACCTAAAATAGAATTGGAAAACACAACCATTGGCGTGGTAGCGGGAAGTTTTATGGGTGTTCTCGGCCCTGCCAAAACATACAGTCCACAGACACTGCTTCGGATTGACGCTTCATCAGCTTGTTCAATTGAAATACCATTACCAAAGCATTACAATACGCTGTTGTATCTTTTGAAAGGGGGTTTATCTGTTGAGAACGAAAAGGTCTCGTCTAAAACGATGATCTGGTATAAAAATGATGGAGACATGCTGACCATAAATATTTCAGAAGCTTCTCAATTTATTATATTGTCTGGTGAACCTATTGGAGAGCCTGTGGTTTCTTATGGTCCATTTGTAATGAATAAACATGAAGAATTACAGCAAGCGGTTTCTGACTTTCAAGATGGAAAAATGGGAGACTTAATTGAGACCTTTGCGGATTAAATTCCGATTTTAACACAACGAAATTATTCAAAATCATGAATAAAGAAAATTGGACTACTGAAAATATTCCCGACCAAAAGGGTAAAATAATTATAGTGACTGGCGCTACAAGTGGACTTGGCAAACAAGCAAGCAAGATTCTTTCAGGTAAAAATGCGACTGTGGTTATGGGGGTCCGAAACTTAGAAAAGGCAGAAGCGGTAAAAAAAGAATTTATATCATCAAACCCAACAGTGCTCATAGATATTTTAAAATTAGATCTAGGAAACCTGGCTTCTATAAAAGAATTCGCAAAGACCTTTTTATCCAAATATGAGCGACTCGATGTTTTGATAAATAACGCGGGAATCATGATGTGTCCATACTCCAAAACTTCAGATGGTTTTGAAATACAGATGGGAACGAATCACTTTGGACCTTTTGCACTTACGGGTTTATTAATGCCCATTTTAAGAGAAACACAAGGCGCCCGTATCGTTTCAACCTCGAGCTTAGCTCACCTTGGAGGAAATATCAATTTTAATGATATTCATTGGGAAGCACGCAAGTATAAAACAAATAAAGCCTACAGTGATTCCAAAATTGCAAATCTCTATTTCACGTATGAAATGGCAAGAAGAAATAAAAATATTTCAGGCTTTCCGACAGTGGTTACGGCTCATCCCGGCTGGACCAAAACAGATTTGCTAAAACATTCATTCATGCTTAACACTTTAAATCCTATATTCGGTCAGACTCCAGAAATGGGCACACTCCCAACACTTCGAGCTGCAACAGACCCCTCAGTGAAGTCGGGTGACTTTTTGGGTCCTGATAAAATGTGGGGCATGCGCGGTCATCCTGTATTAGTAACATCCAACCCTCTTTCTAAAGATGAAGAAATGGCCAAAACACTCTGGAAGGTTTCAGAAGAATTGACTAATGTGAGATATTGATTAACAACCCATGGTTTAGCCTACGAAAAACCTTACAATGTCTTGGGATTAAAAGTTAAAGGCATTAAGACTACCTTTTTGACGGTCTAAAAGACTTTATTCTTTGATTACCTTCTGTATGACGGATTTGTCTTTCATTCTTACCTCTATAAAGTAACATCCCGAATCATAATCTGACATCGAAACGTTAATGCTGTTTTGAACATTTTGAATATACTCAACTTGTTTACCAAAACCATCCGAAATGATGATTTGATTTTTCCCTGGACTTACTATTTGAATTTCCAATTCGTCAATAACTGGATTTGGAAACATTTCAACACCATCAAGCTTCACGACCTCTAATCCATTTGTATTACAAGGAGTTCTTAGCGTATCAAACCAATAATAGACATCAGACAAAGAAGGTAAAACACACTCATTGTGCATCCCATCACCCATATATATAGCTTCTACATTGTCGGCTCCATTACCTTGCATTGTCGCTTCAGCTGCGAGGGCATTTTGAAATGAAACTTGCTCATCACCTGTACAATAATACATTCGAACAGGACGAGTTGGAACCCAATCATGATTGTCATTGTCTGACATCGCTTGCCACAATGGGTGAGAAAAATCAGAGGCTGAATTTAGGAAATTTTGAAGTACAGAATCAACAACAAGCTCCTGAATAATCGTTGGAAGCTGATTGTTTAAGCTCCCCATTCCTAAAGAAGTGTTGTTTCCATTAAAATAGGGTACTACTATTTCATCATAAGGTGAACGTAAAATGTCTGAATAAGTATTATACAAGTTTCCGTAAACCGACTGATATGATGCCATTAAATACACGATATAACCGGGGTTCGAGTATGATGCCGCTAATATGGTATCTGCCATTGCCCCTGTGATTTCATAAGGCCCTGAACAAGGCGCTGAGGCTAAAATATTGAATTCAGATAATAGGTTGTTGTCTTCAACATATTTGTGAGTCGCCATTGCAGCATGTCCTCCTTGAGAATATCCCGTAAGAAACAACTCCCCATTGTCTTGGGTCATGCCAGGAATTAAACCTAAAGTTTCCCCTTCTCTAACTGCGCGAATCATATCTAAAGTTGCCGTTGCTTCAGATTCTCCATGACAATATGGATGAAGTCCTGGACTCTCTCCCATTCCGATATAATCAGGCATAATCACATTATATCCCCCTGCTGAGAATATCTTTCCAATGTAAGCTTCTTGGACATCATAAGAGGGAACATCTACTTTCCTTAAACTTGTTCCGTGCTCATATACCGCCATAGGGAAATTTGAACAATCCTCTGAAATAGGTATACAAAATGCCCCAGAAGCAATTGTTGGATTACCCAATGCATCAATCGTATTATAAATAATCTTGTATGTTTCAACATCGTATTCAAGTGGTAAATTTGCAACACTCGCAAGCGTAACTTGAGGTGTCGTATTCATGTAAGTTGCTGAAATTATATACTGTTGAGACCAAGAAGCGCTACTTAGTGTCGCCATGATCAATGCTAATAGTAAATTTAGTTTCATTGGTGTAGGAATGTTTAGATACGAAAAATATGAAAAAAAGAGCCTATTTCAAAATAAAGCCTAGGCTAAAACCAAGGATGTTAAAGCTCTCCTAAATTCATTCCAATGGTAAAGCTAAGCTTTGGGTAAAAGCCTCTTTGATCAATTGATTGATCCGTTGCATTACCGAACCCATCTGCCCAGGAATCGAGTTTGTCAAAACCAAACCCATAATCAAGACCAAGCATTCCAAACATCGGAAGAAATACCCTAATCCCTATTCCTGCCGATCTTTTTACATTAAACGGGTTGAAGTTTTCAAATGTAGGATAGGTATTTCCTGCCTCTACGAAGGTAAGTGCATAAAATGTGGCTGATGGATTCAATGAAATCGGGTATCGTAATTCTAGGGTGTATTTCGCAATAATCGGATCCCCTCCTGCTGAGGACACATATTGATCTTCATAGCCTCTTAGAGCAATGATTTCTCTTCCTCCCAGCTGATTGACACCAGACAGTCCACTTCCTCCCATAGAATAACGATCAAATGGCGTTACTCCCTTATCCTTATTGTATGCACCAATATAACTAAACCCAACTCTTGGCATTAAAACTAATTTTTTATTTGGCGAAAGAGGCACATACCATTCTCCCGTAAAACGGAATCGATAATACTCAAGGTATTTGAATCGGTCTTGATTTGAGGCAGTAGAATAATCAATATCCGTAAACAATGAATACGGAAGAGTCGCTTTTGCAGTGAACTTAAAGTTTGAGCCACTTTGGGGGTAAATTGGTGCACTTACCGAGCTACGTTGAAGCACGTACTTAAACGCAATATCATTTGCATAACCCTCTGTAAACAACGGGAATCGAAAATCATTTACCACATCATAATACTGATAACTAAATTCATAATAAGCAGTAAAGTAATCATCTGGCCACTTTTTTCTTCTTCCAAGACCAATTCCTGTTCCTGTTATGGACAAGCCGTTATAATCCGGATTGGTCCTTAACAAACCATTCGAACTCAATGCTGTGTTGTTAATCCAAAACGATAGTGAGTTTGGTTTTTTTCCACCTAACCAAGGTTCTGTAAATGAAAAGTTATAACCTTGATAATAACGACCATTGGATTGTGCTCTAATTGAAAGTCTTTGACCATCCCCTCCAGGTAATGGACTCCAGGCTTCTTTTTTAAAGAAGTTTTTTGTTGAGAAATTGTTAAATGTCAGGCCTAGTGTACCTATAATCCTTCCGCTGGTAGTTGGTCCTGCTCCTCCATAACCTCCAGACAATTCGATTTGATCAGAGGATTTCTCTTCTACAACATATTCAATGTCAACCGTTCCTTTGGCAGGGTTTGGAAGAGGATTTACCTGAAAGGCTTGTTCGTTAAAGTAACCTAATTGAGCGAGTTCTCTTTGGGTCCTCATTATGTCTGCTTTGTTAAACAGATCTCCCGGCTTCGTCCTAACCTCTCGCAGAATGACATAATCATTTGTTTTGGTGTTCCCTCTAATGGTAACGCTACCAATACGTGCTTCTTTACCCTCGAGCATTCTAACTTGATAGTTGATATGCCTATCCGTCACATTGGTTTCGACTGGAATAACTTGAAAAAACAAATAGCCTCTATCCATATATAATGAAGAAATATCTCGACCGTCTCCGTTACCAAAAATTCGCTGGTCCAAAAGAGACTTGTTGTATAAGTCACCTCTCTTAATTCCGAGAATAGTATCTAGATAAGAAGAACGATACTTGGTGTTTCCTGTCCATGAAATATCTCCAAAATAATACTTGCCTCCTTCGTTTATGGTAAGGTCAATAACCAAGTTTTTTGCGTCTAATTGATATACCGTATCGAATGCGATTTCTGCATCACGCAAGCCGACTGCATTGAACTTAGCCAAGAGTGCTTCTTTATCAGTTTCGTAACTTGATTGCGTAAATTTCGACCTTTTAAAAATCCTTAATATTGACTTCTTTTTTGTGTCCTTCATGGCGAACTTTAACTTCCACATTGGGACACCACTGACTCCATTGATTTTAATCTCTTTTATTCCAACTTTCTCTCCTTTATTGACATCGATTACAAAAAGTTCAGAATTGTTAATTACCGTGTCTTTAATTCTGTCGATATTCACTTTGACATTGTAAAAGGACTTTTCCCGAAAGAAACCTCTAATTTGATTTCTGGTTTGAAACACTAGGTTTTCAGTTATCGTTTTTCCCGAAAAAAGAGATATTTCTTCGCGGATTTTATCAGCTTCCCTTTTTGAAACACCCGTAAACTTAAATCTTGAAAGTTTTGGTCTTGGTTTTAATTCAATAATTAAATACACAATGCCTGAAATCTCTTTTTCAGCGTATATCGATATATCAGAAAATAAGCCCTCTTTCCAAAGGTTCTTAATTGCCGTATTGATTTGTTCGCTCGGAAGCGTAATAGGTAGGCCTTGTCGTAATCCTGCAATTAATTTAATCGCTTGATGGTCATAGTTGTTCGCACCATATATTTTTATAGGACCAAGCTCATATTCTTTAGGGCTTAAAAAGGAAAAGTCTAATTCTGACAATGATCCTCCTATTTGAGCAGAGCTTGTAAATGGAAAGATAAAGCACAAAATAAATACGCCTAATATTCTCATTCTGTAATATTTATTTGTTCTGATACCATGCCAAACCTTCTTTCTCGATTTTGAAAATCATAAATGGCTCCAACAAATTGTTTTCTTCCAAAATCCGGCCAAAAGATATCTAAAAAGACGAATTCTGAATAGGCAATCTGCCAAAGTAAAAAATTACTTACTCTTCGTTCTCCACTTGTTCTAATCAAAAGCTCTGGGTCGGGAATACCTCTAGTGGTAAGGTGATTGGAAATCAATTCATCCGTGATGTCATTTTCCGTAATTTCCTTTTGGATTAAGTTCTTAGAAATGGTTTTAACCATTTCCGTAATCTCCCATTTAGAGCTATAGTTTAATGCAAGAACAAGAGTAATCTCTTTATTTGATTTTGTTTTTTCAATCGCATTTTGCAAACTATCTTGACAGTCTCCAGGTAATCCATTAATGTTTCCAATAGCTTGAAGTCTCACTCCATTTTGATTCATTTCATCAACCTCGTTTGACAATGAATGAACCAGTAAGTTCATTAAACCTTCAACTTCTTTTTGAGGGCGATTCCAATTTTCGGTAGAAAAAGCATAAAGTGTAAGATATTTTACCTTGAGCTCTGTGGCGGTTTTCAAGGTTTCACGAACCGCTTCAACACCTTTAGAATGACCAAAGAGACGGTCCTCTCCATGACTTTTTGCCCATCGACCGTTACCATCCATAATGATGGCTACATGTTCTGGAACATTATTCAGATCGATATGACTTAAATCACTCATTGTAAAGCTTAACGAAGATAATTAAACATTCTTGTGTCAAACCTCAAATTAAAAGGCTTAACATGTCTTAACATATATGAATTGTAGAGCAACACGCGTTACTCAATAATGATTCATTATTCTGCTAAAACGATCAGCTTATTGTTTGTCAATTCGGCAACGCCACCCTTAATCTTTACAGAAATTTTTTCTGGTGATTCGATTTCAATTGCCTCATTTTTTTGTTCTTCACTTAATGGGCTCTCTAGGTCAATAGAAAGAATTCCTTCAGACAAGGCAGAGATAATAGGGGCGTGATTGTTAAGCACCTGAAAAATACCATCTTTTCCTGGAAGAGAAACAGCTGTTACTTCTCCACTAAAAATACCTGACTCCGGAGTAATTATATCTAATTTCATAGTGATTATGCCTCAGAAAGCATTTTTTCTCCTGCCTCAATAACATCTTCAATACCACCTTTTAAGTTAAAGGCAGCTTCTGGGTACTTGTCGTATTTCCCATCAAGGATATCGTTAAATGCAGTAATGGTTTCTTGAATATCTACTAATACTCCTGGAAGACCAGTAAATTGCTCAGCAACATGGAATGGCTGAGATAAATATCTCTGTACCCTTCTTGCACGATGAACAATCATTTTGTCTTCTTCAGAAAGCTCATCCATACCTAGAATGGCAATAATATCCTGTAGTTCTTTATAGCGTTGAAGAGTTACTTTCACACGTTGAGCACAATCATAATGTTCGTCTCCAACTATTTCTGGAGTCAAAATTCTTGATGTTGAATCCAATGGATCAACTGCCGGATAAATACCAAGTTCTGCAATCTTTCTGGAAAGTACCGTTGTAGCATCAAGGTGAGCAAATGTATTCGCTGGTGCTGGATCTGTAAGGTCATCTGCAGGTACATATACCGCTTGTACAGACGTAATTGAACCACTTTTTGTAGAAGTAATTCTTTCCTGCATCGCTCCCATTTCTGTAGCAAGTGTCGGTTGGTAACCTACCGCCGAAGGCATTCTTCCAAGTAGTGCAGAAACTTCTGAACCTGCTTGGGTAAATCTAAATATATTGTCAACGAAGAAAAGGATGTCTTTCCCTTGACCTTCTCCGTCACCATCTCTAAAGTATTCGGCAATGGTAAGACCTGAAAGCGCTACTCTTGCTCTTGCCCCTGGAGGCTCGTTCATTTGACCAAAAACGAATGTCGCTTTTGATTCTTTCATCTGCTCTAAGTCAATTTTATTTAGGTCCCATCCACCTTCTTCCATTGAATGTAGGAAATCATCACCATATTTAATAATACCTGATTCAAGCATTTCTCTAAGCAAATCATTTCCTTCTCTTGTTCTTTCACCAACTCCGGCAAAAACAGAAAGACCTCCATGACCCTTAGCAATATTATTAATAAGTTCTTGGATCAGTACTGTTTTTCCAACTCCTGCTCCTCCAAACAAACCAATTTTACCTCCTTTTGCATAAGGCTCGATCAAGTCAATAACCTTAATTCCTGTAAATAAAATTTCTGTTGCCGTTGAAAGGTCTTCAAATTTCGGTGCATCTCTGTGAATTGGGAGACCATCCTTGTTTTCAACTTCATTGATTCCATCAATCGCCTCTCCAACAACATTAAATAATCTTCCCTTTATCTTATCACCTGTTGGCATTTTGATGGAAGTTCCGGTTGAAACAACCTCCATTCCACGTGTAAATCCATCTGTTGAATCCATTGAAATTGCACGTATAGAGTTTTCTCCAACGTGTGCTTGAACTTCTAGAACAACTCTTGTTCCGTTATCCTTAAATACCTCAAGGGCATCATAAATATTGGGTAGCTCTACCTCTTTCTCGAAAGCAACGTCAACAACTGGACCGATAACCTGAGAAATTTTTCCTTTTAAACTAGACATTTATACCTGTTTGAATTTGGGTGCAAATATAACCCATTTATTTTAAATAAAAGCGATTGAAAACATTAAAAAATTATAGCTTAAATAGCATCTAATCGTTCCTAGTCAATAATTTAACCGTAATAAACGTAAATAAAACGGTTAAAATGGTGACTGAAAAAACAATCGTAGAGAAGTCAATCCAAGAGAATCCGATTGGATAGGGTTGATTTGCCGAGATTTTTATGGGTTCAAATTTCATTTGTAATGCACATATCAGATAACCCAATAATGCACCTAAAAGGGCACCCAAAGCAGAAATCATAATGCCTTGAAAAAAGAAAATTTGAGAAATCCCCTTTTGGGTCATCCCAAGACTCTTTAGGGCGAGAAAATTATTCTTTTTCTCGATGTAAATCATCGTAATCGACGACACCAAGTTAAAACAAGCCAAAATAAAGACGAAGATTAAAATCAGGGTTAAAATGAGTTTTTCAGATTTACTTGTTTTGAATATGAGCGCGTTCTTTTCTTGATATGTTTTAACTTGAAATGAATCTCCCAGCTTTTGTTGAAAACTGTTTTTTAGGTCAACCAGGTCCGCACCAGGCACTGCTCTTACATATATGTGAGAAATTGTCTCATTTGTGTCTTTAACAAATTTTCTAAAATCACTTAATGGCCAAAGAAATGTTTCTTCATTTACAATCTTATTTTGATAGACAAGCACTGAAGAGATACGTGTTTTTTTCTTTAAGAACGGCTGCTTTGCTCGAACTGATATGTTTTTCTTAGGGAGAAAAATCGTGAATTCTGAATTTATTGATGCCTCAAGCTTATTAATTAACCCTATTCCCATTATTCCCATTGGGCCTTGTGGATCGTGTAATACAGGGAGACCGCCTTTGTGATGGTTGGGCAGCGCTGTAAGATCCAAAAACGCATCATCAACAGCGTAGAGCTTTGCATTGGTTCTTTTAATTCGGTAGTCTTTTTGCTCTTCTATGGGTTGGCCATACTCCAAAACAATTAGCTCCTCTCTTCCTTTAGCAATCGTCTTGACACCTTTAATTGAAGCAAGTTCTTTCCAGTTAACTTCGGCTTCAGAAAAGGTTTTTCCTTTCGTTGGTGTGATCGTAATTGAAGCATCAAATTCACTGTAAATTTGATCTATCAACTTTTCCATTCCGTTAAAGGCCGAAAGTAATATCACAAGGGCACAAGTAATTACGGCAATTCCGATAACAGCAATTCGAGTGATGATGGTAATTACATTTCGCTTTTTTTGCGAGCGTAAATACTTAAATGCGATATAAAATGATGTTTTGATATCTATTTTTTTAGAAGCTGGTCTATTTTAGAAGCATAATCAAGAGAATCATCAATGAAAAATTTAAGCGCCGGTATTTTTCTTAGGTTTTTTAGTTTTCGCCCAACGTCTCCCCTAATTTTTCCTGTATTTTGCTCTATACTCTCAAAAACTTCTGCTTTGTCTTTTGCGCCAAAAATACTTAAGTAGCATCTCGCCAATGACAAATCACTTGTAACTCTCACCACTGTTACGCTCACCATAGCCCCTAAACAAATTGAGCTGTTTTTCTGAAAAAAGCTGGCAAGCTCACTTTGAATAACTGATTCTATTTTACCCTGACGTATTGATCCCATATTACAAATTTAAGAATACTATGATACCATTGTGCGAAAACTAAAAATGTATCTTTGCACTAATGATTAAATCATCACTTGAAATATTACGCTATACGCTGAAGTATAAGTTTTTGACCATTATGGTTGTGTTAAGCAACCTTTTGTTTGTCATTTTCAACCTGCTTTCTCTTGTATTATTCATACCCGTTCTGCAATTGATTTTTAGAGACCCAAATGACATAGAAATCACAGTAGAACCGACCTTTGAGTGGGGGTTTTCAGATCTTTTTGTTTACGCAAAAGATTATTACAACTTCACCATGTCAACAATGGTAAAAAACAACCCTCTTGATGCCTTGTTTTTTGTCTGTGTCTCGGTCATGATCGCCTTTTTTTTAAAGAATTTATTTAGATATGGAGCCGTTTGGTTTCAGTCAGAGCTTCGAATGGGCGTTGTTCGCGATGTTAGAGATTCTCTTTTTCATAAAGCCATGAACTTGCCTTTGTCTTATTATTCAAATGAAAGAAAGGGAGATTTGATGGCAAGAATGAACAGTGATGTCAACGAAATAGAAATAGCTGTTGTGTGTTTGTTAGAGCTCTTATTTAGAGAACCGTTTGCAGTTATTATCAATGTGGCAACCTTGATTTATTTGAGTCCGCAGTTGTCCCTTATATCGTTTTTTCTATTACCTATATCAGCCTTGGTTATTTCTGTCATTGGAAAAAGCCTAAAACGAACAGCAAAAAAGAGTCAAGAACAAACCAGTAGATTGTACTCTTCTATGGATGAAGGGATTGATGGAATACGAATTATAAAGGCCTTTAATGCCGTATCCTTTATC
>Ga0209251_1001528_pt1 | contig 17373 bp, 19 predicted proteins | sample SaaInlV_100m_DNA_6_FD_184665 | JGI IMG/M metagenome (GOLD analysis project Ga0209251, IMG submission 184665) | Marine microbial communities from expanding oxygen minimum zones in the Saanich Inlet - Saanich Inlet SI073_LV_10m_DNA (SPAdes) (version 2) | ecosystem: Environmental > Aquatic > Marine... | reverse complement strand
TTGTCGGATTCAAATAAGCCAACGCTCAGCATCAGCGGTAGGGGCACGTCTCCTTTAACCGAGCGCAAGATTCGGGCATCATTTTTGACATCGCGCAATTGTTGTTCGACGGCTTGGAGCCGATCCTCCGAGACCAAATCGCACTTGTTGAGAAGCAGGATATCTCCATAAATCACCTGAGATCGGCCCACTTCCGTAGCAAGGATTCCATCATCAAAATTTTCAGCATCGATCAAAGTAATGATCGAATCGAGTCGGGTTTGATCGCGAAGTTCACTTCCTAAAAAGGTCATGGCCACTGGAAGTGGATCCGCCAGCCCTGTGGTTTCCACCACGATGTAATCCATCGGCTCCGGACGATCCATGATTCGCTCGACGGCTTCCATCAGCTCACCGTTGATCGAGCAGCAGACGCAACCATTGCTCAGTTCGACCATCTCTTCACCGGTGGTCACCACCAAATCATTGTCGATGCCGATTTCGCCAAATTCGTTGACGAGAACAGCCGTTTTGACACCCTGCTGATTGCTCAGGATGTGGTTCAACAGTGTGGTTTTACCTGCACCGAGAAAGCCGCTGAGGATGGTGACGGGCACCCCGGCTGGGGCAGGGGTTGTGGTCATGAATCAAATCAATCTGAGCTCATGCTGGCAGTAGATCGTCGATTGCCGCGGCCAACTCTTCGTCAAGGGTGCTTAGCCCGCCCAGATCGTGGGTGGTGAGCTCGATGTTCACTCGGTTGTAGACGTTGCTCCAATTGGGATGGTGATTGCGTGCTTCCGCTAACAGAGCAACTTGGGCCATGAATCCGAAGGCTTCAACGAAGTTTTTAAAGATCAATTGGCGTTGAAGGCACGCATCGTTCACCGTCCAATGCGGTAGCCGGCTTGCCAAATCCTGGATTTGATCCTGATTCAGTCGCTGTGTTGTCATCGTTGAATCAGTGGAGACTCCCATCCTGACTTGGTTCATCCGCGAGGTCATGGAGACGGTCCACGAGAAAGTCCACCTCGGTTTCGACCCCTCCATCGTTTGCCCAGGCTTCTGGGACATGGCGGGTCTGAATTTCCTCGTTAATGCGAAGGGTTTCCCTGGCAAGAGATTGCTCTTCACCCATCAAATGACAAGCCACCGTTCGTTGATGCGGGGCACTGCGGTGCTCCCATAGGTAGATCGCCTGCCAGGTTCCCAAAACCAGCCGACCCTCCTGAACACTCAAGCTCATGGTTTGGCTGGTCAGAGCGGTGCGGATGTGGGCCGGCATGTCATCGACACCTTCGTCGTTATGGACGTAAGAACGACTTTCTGGCACCACGTCTGCCATCCAATCCTCGAGGTCTTGAAGAACCCGTGGATCCGCATTCTCATTAATGGTGAGGCTGGCGCTTGTGTGGAGACAGGTGAGATGCAATACCCCTTGATGCAAACCAGTGGTACGCAGCCAGGCATTCAATGGCCGATCGATCCGGGTGAAGCCTCGTCCTGGGGTTGATAGGTCCAGTTGATGTAGAACCTGGCGGAGGGGCATTGGTGTGGCCTGATGAAGACGACATCGTTGAAGTTTGGAATGTGGCTGACGGTCGCGTCTGATGGTCACGGTTGTCCTCATCGTTCGGCCAACGTGGTGAACCGTCGTCGTCTCAGCATGTCCCGTACTGATCAGCCGGACCTCACATTGCTGTTCGACGGTGGATGTCCCTTATGCGTACGAGAAGTTCGCTTCCTGCGCGGGCGAGATCGCCATCACCGCATCGCCTTCGTCGATATCGATGCACCGGATTACAACCCCACTGATTTCGCAGGCATCAACTACAGAATGGCGATGGGGCGGATCCATGCGTTGACGTCCAAGGGTGCTGTACTCACCGATGTTGCTGTGTTTCGAGAGGCCTATCGCTTGATTGGTTTGGGCTGGTTGTATGCCCCCACGCGTTGGCCCCTCATTGCTCCTTTAGCCAATCTTGCTTATGGATTTTGGGCGTCAAGGCGCCTGCGCTGGACAGGCCGAGCTGACTTGGACACGCTTTGCAGAGATCGCTGCAACCTGTGATGAGGAAATGGGGAAAAGGAGCATTGACGAATGGCTTCGCTCCTGAGCGATTTCCCCTATTAAAAACCTAGTAATTAATGTCATCCCTGATGGGACGAATTGAGCAAGATTGTTGTTTCTGGCTGCGTTAAGTCCTTGGCATTTGTGCCGTTGCCTGCTGGTGGCACGTGGGGTTTGGATCGGCTACTAAAGCTTTAGCCACTCCGCCGTTTCTCTTGAACCGTTCTATCAGTGTTTCGAGGGCCCTTGATGTTCTGGGCCGTATTCTCATCGCCGCGTTGTTCGTGAACGCGTTGCCCGGGAAAATGACTAACTTTTCCGGAACCGCTTCATTCATTGCATCGAAAGGAATCCCTGAGCCACTTTCAAGTGCACTCTTGGTTTGCGCAATTGTGGTTTTGATTTTTGGCTCCGTATTGTTGGTTTTTGGAAGCAACACGATTCTCGGCGCTTCATTGCTGCTGATTTTTCTTGTTCCTACAACCCTTATTTTTCATACCAATCCCCTTGATCTTCCGCATCTGTTCACCAATCTTGCGGTGATTGGAGCGTTGATTTTGGCGATTACGCGTTCGACGGGTGGTTCGGTGCCAAGTTTTCGCTTCTTAAGAGCGGGACGCCGTTAAACGGATGTTCTTTTGTCTCGTCAGGGCTGGCGCTCCAATCGTCATGATGGTCACAGTTTTCGGGGCCCAGTGGCAGACCTGATCACAGCCTGGGACAAGCTTGGCGCTCATATCCGAGAGACCGCTCTGACGGGGAGCATCCAGAGCACGCTTTATTGGGACCAGAACACGCGAATGCCCAGGAGCGGATCAGCTTGGCGTGGGGAGCAGCTGACTCTTTTGGCTGGCCAGCTGCACGCGAGGCAGAGTTCGCCTGCCTATGCCGAGCTCGTTGCGGAAGCGCGCCAAATATGGGCTGCAGGTGAGCGATGTTTAGAGCAGGGGCGCAATCTTGATTTGTTGGAGCAGGATCTCCGCCGTCAGCAATCGCTTGATCCAGCCTTGGTGAGTGCTTTGGCCACGGCAAAGGCTGATGGCTACAGCCGCTGGCAACAGGCTCGCCAAGACTCGGATTTCAGTTTGTTTGCACCGGCTTTGCAAACGCTGATCGACCTGCGTCAAGAACAGGCGCGTCAATTGGCTGAGCCTCGTTCCTGCTGGGAAACATTGGCGCAACCCTTCGAGCCAGATCTCACGCTGGATCGGCTGATGCAATTGTTTGCGCCATTGAAAGAGCGTCTTCCTCAACTGGTGGCAGAGGTGGCTGCACCACCTCGTTCCCGCTCTGCGTCGTGGGAGCTGTCGGAGGTTGCGCAGCAGTCTCTTTGCGACCAACTCTTGATGAGCTGGGGGCGTGATCCGGACTCCACATGTCTGGCCCGTTCTCCCCATCCGTTTTCCATCACCCTCGGTCCATCGGACTACCGGATCACAACGCGGGTGGTTCCGGGCCAGCCCCTGTCCTGCTTCCTCGCAACGGCACATGAATGGGGCCATTCCCTGTACGAACAGGGTTTGCCAAATCAAAGCCACCAGTGGTTTTCATGGCCGGTGGGCCAAGCCACCTCGATGGCGGTACACGAAAGCCAATCGTTGTTTTGGGAGAACCGCGTGGCGCGAAGCTTTGCGTTCTCAGAGCAGTGGTGGGAGCGTTTTGTTGAGGCGGGCGCTCCGCTACGAGCACCCCGGGATCTCTGGCGCGCCATGAATCCACTGTCGCCGGGGCTGAATCGAGTCGAGGCGGACGAGCTCAGCTATGGGTTGCACATCCTTATTCGGACAGAGCTAGAGATTGCTCTGCTGGAAGGCGGCTTGGCGGTGAGTGATCTGCCGAATGAATGGAACCGGCGTTACGGCGAACTCCTTGGTGTGACTCCTGAGAATGATGCAGAAGGCTGTTTGCAGGATGTGCATTGGAGTGAAGGGCTTTTCGGTTACTTCCCCTCCTACCTCTTGGGTCATTTGATCAGCGCTCAGATCAGTGAAGCGATGATCGAAGCGATTGGTTCTCCAGAGGATCATGTCGCTCGCGGGGATATGGCCCCGTTGCTGGCCTGGCTCCGCGAGCATGTTCATCCCTTGGGCCGTTCTGTCAATGCTGAGCAGTTGGTGGAGCAGGTGACGGGTCGCCCGCTCGACGCTGGATCATTCCTGACGTATCTCGAGGGCAAGCTGGCAGCATTAAGCACCGCATAATTATCGAGCACAATTACGTATAGATATCGTGTGCATATTTGCGCGATACCGTTCATTCTGGCGGAAGTTTGGGATGATTCGATGTTGCCCCGTAGGATCCCGGGCGCTGTTCTTCGCCTTGTATGGCCAACCTCGATCAGGCTCCGAGCCGCAGCATGCCCAACCTGTTGCATGTGCTGCCCGCATTCGCTGATGAAGCCGAGCTTCGTCTCAACACGATCGTGGAGCTGAACTCCAACACGATCAATAAGTACGAGCTGATCACTGAAACTGGCCACCTCAAGCTTGATCGTGTCGGCTACTCCTCCCTGTCGTATCCGTTTGCCTACGGATGTATCCCTCGCACATGGGATGAAGATGGTGATCCCCTTGATATTGAGATTGTCAATGTGACAGAGCCGCTCGTCCCGGGATCAATCGTGGAAGCTCGCATCATTGGTGTGATGACGTTCGACGATGGAGGAGAAGTGGACGACAAGGTGATCGCTGTTTTAGCGGATGACAAGCGTATGGATCACATCAAGAGCTTTGAGGATCTTGGCGCTCACTGGAAAAAGGAAACGACTTACTACTGGGAGCACTACAAGGATCTCAAAAAGCCAGGAACTTGCACCGTGAATGGTTTCTTTGGTACTGATAAAGCCGTGGAAATTATCAAGGGGTGTGAGGCTCGTTATATGGCTGAAATTGATCCAAAACTGGTCGACTAACATTTCTCGATCGTTGTAATAAAAAGGCGAGGTAATCCTCGCCTTTTTTATGGTTTAGCGCTGATACATATTCACCAAAACAGCCCGTTTTGCCTCGGGATGCTGAGGATGACCGCAGTGGGCTCCTTTTTGGGATGAGAGCACCATATCTCCAGCTTTCGCGAAAAGAGAAATCGCTTCGGCACCTTCAAGTTGGCTGAATTCAAAGGGACCGAGTTCATTTTTTTTGTTAAAGGTTGCACTGCGCCACCACATGCGACGCCGTCGATGTGAGCCTTTGACATAGCAATAGGGACCGTCATCAAGTTCATTCACATCACTGATGTAAACGAACGATTTAAATTTCAAAGACCGGCCATCGCAGTGATAGCTCCGCGTGTCTTGGACACCCTGGTTTAAGTACAGGTTGCGGCATTTCACCCTCATTCGATTCATGCTGCTCACCAGTAACAGTCTCTGGATGAGCGTTTCATGCAGGCAGTTCTGGATTCTCTTTCCCAAGTTGATTGAAAGTCGTTCTGGGTGAAAAATGTCGATCATTCCAGCATCACTTCCCGTACGGCCGTCAGGTCGCTTGACCCGGTAATTAATGACAGGACGGTCCGCATCTCGGAAGTTGTTGTATCCCTTCAGGACTCGAAGGTTCGGAAGGTTGAGGTAAGCAATGTCCTGGAGATTGGTGAGATCGTTTGATTCGATGTCCGCCAGCAAATTGTGAATGTCGCTTCGGATCGAGGCCAAGTCTTGATCTGAAGCAGCGCCGGTCAGACAGATGATCCCGTGGCGACGCAGTGCCCAAGCGGCGGCCAAAAAGCTGCGCCGGCTTTGCACAATCTCGGAAAACTCGAAGCTGATGCTGGCAACGGCTTGGGCCAGGGCTTCACCATGCAGCAAGGTTGGCTTTTTTGTGGCGATCGTCGTACTGGACAACACGGCTCAACGGCGTGTGGGCAGGGTACCGCCGGCCCCAAGAACCCCGACACGTGCCAGCTCAATCTCACGAGATGAGACGAAGAGATTCTGAAGAGTTTGATGTTTGGGCTTGGATTTGAAGTTTTTTTGACGTGTGATGAATACGTTTGAGACCAGCAAGACTTTTGTGTCTCATGCGGCTTTCGTGGTGTTTGCTGCCAATCGTGGTCGCTGCCCTGGCGACGGCAGTTCCCTCGAGGGCGGAGGAGTTAGCTCTCAGGGCCCCAGTGCCGTCGCGCATTCTTTTGGATTTGCAGCGGCGTGAAATCAGCGTGGTGCTCGATGGGCGAATGCGTGGTTCCTGGCCGGTGGCGATCGGTGACCCAAAGACCCCCACTCCTCATGGGGGATTTGCGATTCTCAGGAAAGAAGTAAACCCTATTTACGTTTCAAATAAGTCAGGACAACGTAAGGAGCTCAGCGGCCCCACGAGCCCTATCGGAGATCGCTATTTGGCCTTCCATCGCAATGGTCGCGGTGAATTTGGTATCCATGGCACTCCCTGGCCCCACTGGGTGAAAACCCGCGCCGCTGTCAGCTTGGGTTGCGTACGCATGCTGAACGATCACGTTCGTCAGTTGTTCGACCTTGTTGACGTGGGCACCAGCCTTGAAATCCGGTGATGAGCTCGCCCCGTCATTGGCCTGCGGTTGGCTTAGGCCTCTGGTCGAACGGCGTCGAAGATCTCCTTGAGAATCTCGCCAGCTCCAAGCCCTTTCAGCGTGGTTGCCAGCTCAAGTCCGATGGATTCGGGGTCGGCGGCGGGGCCTTTTGTCTGCTCTCGGATTAAGCGCTTCCCGTCGAGGCTGGCCACCATGCCTGTGAGGATTAATTGGTCACCCTCGAAGTGTGTGTTCACACCAATGGGCACCTGACAGCCCCCTTCCAGTTCGCGGAGGAAGGCGCGTTCCGCGAGGCAGCGCTGGGATGTGGGCCCATGCTCGAGCACTTTGATGATCTCCATCACTTCGGGTTTGTTCTCGACGCATTCGATTCCCAGAGCGCCTTGGCCCACGGCATGTAGGGAGATATCGCCAGGGATGGATTGGTCAATGCGATCCTCGAAGCCGAGTCGACCCAGACCAGCAGCGGCAAGGATTAGGCAGTCGTAGGCACCGCTATCGAGTTTCTCCAGGCGGGTAATGACGTTGCCGCGGACGTCCTTGAACTCCAAATGGGGGTAGTGATATCGCAACTGGGCAAGGCGTCGCAGTGAACTGGTCCCCACCACAGCGCCTTCGGGGAGTGTCGCGAGATTGAGGTGCTTGTTTTTGGCATGCAGCACCAGGGCATCGGCGGGATCTTCCCGTTCGGTGATGCAACCGAGCATCAGGCCCTCAGGGAGATTGGTCGGCAGGTCTTTTAAGGAATGAACAGCGATATCCGCACGCCCAACAAGCATTTGGGCTTCGAGTTCTTTCGTGAACAGCCCCTTGTCGCCAATTTTGGCCAGGGCAACGTCGAGAATTTTGTCGCCTTTGGTGGCCATCGCCTCAACCTTGATGGTTAGGCCTGGATGAGCTTTTTCCAGCTCTGCTTTGACCCAATTGGTTTGCACCATGGCCAGCTGGCTGCGTCGTGAAGCGATGCGCAGTTCGGTGAGGGCCATGGATTCGGCGAGTCAGCCGCTCAGACTACGCAGTCGAGCGCTTCGGAATAGGTCTTTGTGAAGGAAATGGGTGATTTGCATTGTGAACAACGCTTAACATTTGCAAAGTCTTCGGTCATGCGATGCCAGGTCCAGTGGTGAACGGAGTACGCCAAATCGGGGCTCTTGGTCAGGGGCCGAGTGACAGCTTCGCTGAGGAGACGGTGTTGCCACTGATGTCTGAAGGCCGCATTCGCCTGCTGTTGCTCTCCAGTGGAGAGGTATTGATGGCGCGCCTTCGGAACACCACCGACCGGGATGGCGACCACGCCTACCAGCTCATTCGACCTCGCTTAGTCCGGCGAAGCTCCTCCCAAGAATCCGACTGGAGTTTGCATGCCTACCTGTCGGGACTCACCACTCAAAGCAATGTGGTGTTGTTCAAATCAGCGGTGGCATCTGTGTTGGACCCGGATCCAATGTTGGTTCAGGCCTATACCGAGGCCACGAATCAGGAGTGTCCACTTGAGGAAACCCCGGTTGAACGATTGAAGCGGGCCTTCCAGGAATTCACCGAAAGCGTGGATGCGAATTAAATCTTGGCTTGAACGTTGAAGAAAACGTTGAAGAACAGGTTGAAAACGGTGCTGAGGGCGGTGGTGAGGAAGGTGGTGCTCTCAAATTTTGTTCAAAAAAAAACCCAGCTAAAAACTGAGGTTCATTCTCTTCCGTGTGAGGAGGGCGTCTCATTTCCCTCTTCTCTCTTTATAGGCGATCTAAGGCGCACTGAAGATCCGGCTTCGTACTTAGTTATCCAACACTTCAATCAGTGTTGGATAACGCCTGGCAGGGATGGCTGCCGAACGCTTTAAACAAAATTAAGGATTGTCATGTGATGAAAAGTCACCTCCGGTTTGATATTGAATAAGTTGCAAATTTGGACATTATTTTCACTTTAAAGCATTCGTTTTGTGGCTGCCATGGCTATTGCTTTACTCCGTAATATCGGGTCAAAAGTTTAATAAATAGCCTGTTCTTCAGCGCTTTTGTTCTTGATGCTGATGCCGCAGCAAATGAATTGATTGAGCTGTTTCTCGTTCACGCCTTGTGTTTTTGTGATTTGGCTTCATTGAATTGATATATTTAATGAACCGGCTTTTTGGGCTAGCCTGGCAGGAATAATCAATCGAATACTGATGCTTTTTTCGGTACTTTTATTGCTTCCATCTATTGCGGGCTTCCCTGATAGCACTCAGGTGAAAGATGCTTTTGTCTATCCCAGTCAAGGAGTTGTTCTGCAGGCTGAGATGTCTGAATTGGTTGCTCAAGGAGTTAGCAAGGACATTCACGAACGTTGTTTGGCAGCTAAAGACTATTCAGGCTGTATTCAATCCAATAGTGGGCAGTCGCCGGATGTCTTGGGAGCAACGTTTGGCTCCTCAAGCATCTTGGGTCGGGAGAAATGTTCTGATAGTGGTGTTTGCATAGCTCAGTCTGGTCAAGATCAACTTGGTCTGGCTAAGGTTGTTGGGTGGTCTTATAGGTACAATCCTTCAAACAATACAGTTAATTACTGGAACTCTGAGGCGAAACGAGTGCCTCACAAAGGGCAGCCCGCTCGATATATTGCCGAGAATAATGTTCAACATTATTATCAGCAGCCTGTCGCTGCTACCCCTGGCTATTACAGAGAAACTAGCCCGGCAAAAACTACATGTACCCCCACTTACAGCGGTGGAATATTTATTAATGGTGTCTATAAAAAAAATAATTCAGGCCAAACTTGTACGACATCCTCACCTACAAAAATCTGGGTTGCAGGGACTCCAGGAACTGCAGGTGGTCCTCGCAGGTATTCTTATGTAGAGATCATCGATTGCCAAGATTTGACCCATGCCACCTACCATCAAGGCAGATTAAGGGGAAACTGGTCAAAGTACATAGGTGACGATGCCCAGTACGCACGCAATAGATGTTCTAACCGAGCGAATTTTAAGGTTAAAGCTATGAAATTGTGAAGTGTTTATTGATATTACTGCATTGTTTGTCAGATAATCCTCTATTCGAAAACCCCATGTCTAATAGGATTTGCGAATAGAGGAAAAGCCTATTTTTACATCAATAAGTCTATTTGATGTATTCCTTGAGAACGCCATTGCGGTTTGGATGGCGCAATTTGCGAAGGGCCTTGGCTTCGATTTGGCGAATACGCTCACGCGTTACGTCAAAGATCTGACCAATCTCTTCGAGGGTTTTCATGCGGCCGTCATCAAGGCCGTAGCGCAACCGAAGTACATCTCGCTCGCGAGGGCTCAATGTTGCCAGCACACCTTCTAAATCTTCCCGAAGAAGATTTTTAGCAACATCTTGTTCAGGATTCTCGATGTCGGCTTCGATGAAGTCACCCAAGCGTGAATCTTCTTCTTTTCCGATAGGAGTTTCCAGGGAGATGGGCAATTGAGCGCTCTTGGCGATAAACCGAAGCTTCTCAATGGTCATCTCCATTGATTCTGCAATCTCTTCTTCAGTTGGTTTGCGTCCAAACTCCTGACTGAGCACTTTTGTTGTTTTCTTGATTCGTGAAATCGTTTCGTAAAGGTGAACAGGCAGGCGAATCGTCCTGCTTTGATCGGCGATCGCCCGTGTGATCGCCTGACGGATCCACCAGGTGGCATAAGTGGAGAATTTATAACCCTTTTCGTGATCGAATTTTTCAGCGGCGCGAATGAGGCCAAGGCTGCCCTCTTGAATCAAGTCCTGGAAGCTCAGGCCTCGATTCATGTACTTCTTCGCAATCGACACCACAAGGCGCAGGTTGGACTGCACCATTTTTTCTTTGGCTCGCCTGCCCAGCATTAGCCGGCGGCGGAAGCGAATGAGCGGCATCTCAACGAGTGCTGCCCACTCTTTTTTGTCGGGCTCACGCCCGTTGTCGCTCTCAAATTGTGCGGCGAGTTCTTCGAGATGAAGCAGATCGGCAATTTTGCGGGCCAGTTCGATTTCTTCGTCGGGACGTAAGAGACGAATCCGTCCGATCTCCTGCAGGTAAACACGAATCGAATCTTCGGTGTAGACCCCTTTTGGGCCGATTTTGATGCTTGCCAAAGCTTTGGCCTTGGCTTCTTTTTCTGCACTGGCAGCTTTTGCTTTTTCCTCGGCTGTGAGTTCTGGTGCCGCTGGTTTGGCCGCTGCTGGTTTGGCTTTTGTTGTGGCTGCTTTCTTCGCTGTTGTTTTTTTGGCCGTGCTTTTCACCGATGACGCTTTCGGGGCTGCTTTTTTCGTTTTCCCCTCTGATGCTTTGGTGGTGTCTTCTGCTTTGGCGAGGAGCTCGTCTGCTGCTGCACTCAAATCCTTAGTGCTTGAACTTGCATTCCGTTTCCGTGCCGGAGCTTTTTTTGCAGCGCTCTTGGCAGGGGGCACCACATTCTTCACCTGTCCTTCGGCATTGGCCAATAGGACGATGTCCGGCTTCGCGGATTTGGTGGCAGCAGGAGTCATAGGTGTAGTGAGTTCGGGTAAGGAAGCGACAGGGACGTGTCTGGATACCGCTTTGGTAGCGGTCTTCTACGAAAGTGGGGGGGTAGCCAATCAGGAGACCGTCAACACTTCGTTCTTCCAGAAGGTTTTCAGTAGTAAATGAGATGGTGCGTGGTGTTACCGCCAACCGAGTGGTGCACACATTTGAGCTGAGCTGTCCGGGGTGGTCTCAGACCGGTCTGGATGTTCAGAGCAGAACTCTGATTCCAAGACTGCATGTCTTCCCGCTGGATCGAGCGCAGCGTTGGCTTCCTTGGCCAACTTCAACATTTTAATGAAGTCTTTCGAAGTTTGCAAGTCGCCAGTACGACCCCAGCGGCTGGTTGACGTTTGGCTGGATGCTGGTCGAGAAGGCCGCGAATTTAGTTATTTGGCGAGTGCGGAGCTAGGCCTTCAATCCGGAGATCTTGTTCGCGTCCGCCTGCGTGGTCGATCCATGAATGGGTTGGTCGTTGGCGAGCGTGAGTTGGGCTCCACCGAATTAGATGGTTTGCAGCCCGTGGAGGCCTTGCTTCAAAAAGCCGCCGTTGATCCGTCATGGAGTCGATGGCTGGAACAGGTGGCGTTGCGGTGTCATCTCAGCTCCTTTCGCATGCTGAAAGCGGCTCTCCCGTCCGGGTGGTTGGGGCAAGCGCGCAGTGTCGGGCTCGCCGGTGGTCGACAGTTGTGGTGGGTGCAGTGCCGCGATGCGGCTGATGTTGAACATCCGCCCACGCCCCGGCAACAGCAGCTTTTGGATTGCTTGTCTGAGGGTGGTGGAGGCGCTTGGCAGAAAGACCTTCATGCTGCAGGGTTCCGGGCTGGGTTGCTCCGCCCTCTCGAGCAGAGCGGTCGGATTGAACGGACGCAGCGGCGTTGGGAGGGTGAAACAGCGCGAACTGGGGAACCGCTGGAGTTGCCGCAATCGCTCAAGCCTGAGCAGGCAGCAGCAATTGAGGCCTACCAGGCTCTGCCTCAGGGGGCTGGATTGCTGCTCTGGGGTGTGACGGGCTCTGGCAAAACAGAGGTGTATTTGCAGCTGGCTGCGGATGAACTAGCCAAGGGCAGGCATGTGTTGCTGCTTACCCCAGAGATCGGCCTCATTCCCCAATTGGTCGACCGCTGCCGCCGTCGGTTCGGTTCCAGGGTCGTGGAATATCACAGCGGATGTCGCGACGCTGAAAAGGTGCGTGGCTGGCGCCGTTGTCTGGATCCGGATCAACCCCTCGTCGTGGTGGGGACCCGTTCGGCAATCTTCATGCCACTGGCGCCCCTCGGGCTTGTGGTCCTCGATGAAGAGCACGACAGTTCCTACAAGCAGGAATCGCCAATGCCCTGCTACCACGCTCGCGACTTGGCGATGGACCGGGTTGCTCAGCATGGCGCACGGTTGGTTTTGGGTAGTGCCACGCCGTCTGTCGAGAGTTGGTTGCACTCTCAGCCCGGCGGACCTTTGCGTCTCGCGCGGCTGAAGGAGCGGATTTCAAAGCAGCGCTTACCACCGGTGTATGTGGTCGATATGCGCCATGAACTGGCAGATGGGCACAAGCGACTAGTGAGTCGACCCTTGATGGAGCGTCTGGCTGCGCTTCCTGAGCAGGGTGAGCAGGCGGTGGTGCTTGTTCCTCGACGCGGCTACAGCCCGTTCCTTGGTTGTCGCAGCTGTGGGGAAGTGGTGCAGTGTCCGCACTGCGACGTGGCACTGACGGTCCACCGCGGTCAGGGGGGAAAGCAGTGGCTGCGCTGCCATTGGTGTGATCACCGCGCATCGATGGGGACCCGTTGCAGCCACTGCGGATCAACAGCCTTCAAGCCGTTTGGCGCTGGTACGCAGCGGGTGTTGGAGCTCCTCGATGAGGAACTGGACGGTTTGCGCTTGCTGAGGTTCGATCGCGATTCCACGGGTGGGCGCGACGGACATCGCCGCTTGTTGGATCGTTTTGCTGCCGGTGAGGCGGATGTGCTGATCGGAACGCAGATGCTGGCCAAAGGAATGGACTTGCCTCGGGTCACCTTGGCGGCCGTTTTGGCTGCCGATGGACTGCTGCATCGCCCCGACCTTCGTGCTGGAGAACAGGCCTTACAACTACTGCTTCAGTTGGCAGGTCGTGCTGGCCGAGGGGAGCGACCAGGGCAGGTGTTGGTTCAGACCTATTCCCCGGAGCATCCAGTGATTCAACACCTGGTGGATGGCCGCTATGAACTGTTTTTGGCTCAAGAGATTGAGCTGCGCCGTGAGGCGGGTCTGGTCCCGTTTAGTCGCGCTTGTCTGTTGCGGTTGTCTGGAGAATCAGCCAGCGCGACAGCAACCGCTGCATCGGTTCTTGCAGAGCGTCTGAAGCCCCTATGCCAAAAGCAGAATTGGTGGCTGTTGGGCCCAGCCCCAGCCCCAGTCGCGCGAGTGGCTGGTCGAAGCCGCTGGCAACTCCTTCTGCATGGTCCGGTGGGTTCTGCCCTGCCTCTCCCGCCGGGTCCGGCCCTTTGGGAGGCATTGCCTCGAGGTGTTGCGCTCTCTGTAGACCCTGATCCACAGCAGCTTTGATTAGGCGGGAAGTTCTGGAAATCCGAAACCCAACTTGCGGCGAACACCCTGCAAAAGCAGGCTGCAACCCATCAAAACCAGAATCATTAAGCTCCCCAGTCCCAGAGGACTCCACCGCCAGCGGGTTTGTTCGAGCTCCACTCGCTCGCCGCTGTGCAGGGTGTGCTGAAGGCGTCCGTGATCTACACGCAGATTGACTTCCAGCCCAGGGATGTCGGGGAGATGGCGGAGATCAATCTGGAGATGGAGGTGTTGTTGGACTCCGATCAACCAATTGCGTTCCACGAGGTTGAACTCCGGCGGTGGCAGTAGTTCGACCCCAGCGCTTGTTCCTGCCAGGCGCACCATTGTTTGCAGCAGCTGGTTCAAGTCGCGGGACGATTGAACCCCAGGGCTTATGCGTTGACGGCCTGGGCTGGGATGCTCGATGGGCAGGTGAGGTAACTCGCGTTTTAAACGTTGTTCGAAGGTTTTTTGCCATGGCAAAGGCTGATCGTTGAGGCTCTGCACCTGCCAAATGAGTTCCGTGCGGTCTGGGCCGGGGAGTTCCAGGTCGGCATCAATCCGTACGCAGCCGCTCAGCAACAGGGTTAGGCCGGCCAACACGGCGACAACAACCACGGCAAATCCAACGCCTGGGCCCTTTGTGGGTCCGGTGGGGGGTGGCGGTGGTGGTTTTGGTTTTCTGGAGCGGCGTTGGCTGCTCGCGGCAGGGGGAGAGCCGCCTGTCGCTGTGACCTCGAGTGCAGGTAATTGCATGGTCCAGCTTTCTGGGCGCTCGAGGCTGGGGGCATCGAGAATGACGACAAGTTGTTTGGCCTGCTGGCGCATCTCCATGTCACCGCCTCGGCTCAACGCGCGGGCCATGGTCAGGGCTTGATCGTCTTGCCCTTGCCCCATCCAGGAGGTGATCATCAGCAATCGCACCTGAGACCCTTCCGGGGTGGCGATGGGGTGCTCTTCTGCCAGAGGAGTGAGCAGCTCGAGGGCTTGGCCGTAGTCCCCACGTTCCAAGTGGGCATCCACGGCGCGGAGGTCGGGGGATGGCCGTTCATTTTTCACGCTTTGACCCCTCTACACACCCCATGACTTGAAGGGAATCGCAAGGGCACTTCGCCAAAGTTTGTTGGTTCCTTCTGACGGCGAGCATCGCCTTCCAGCCAGCTTGCAAAGCAGTTTATGGACTGCTGGGGTTGGCATGGGTTGCCAACAAAGCCGATCGAGGAGTAGTACAGATGTACTTGCGTTGGTTGGTATGGAGGAGTGGGGCTTTGTGGAGGATCACGACTTGCAGGGTTGGAAGGGTGCATGTCTTTGCATGACCTGCCAGCACTTCGCTTACGGAATCGATCAGCACTGCCGCACGTTGGTGGGCTGCAATGTTCGTCAAAAACAACTGCGTCAAGGTGATCACCTCACCAAGCGCTGCACGCTTTGGGCCCCCACATGGCAGAAAGAGCATGGCTGGGCCCCAGAGGCGAGTTGATGCCTTCACGGTGCAAGGTGTGATCTCGATAGCGTCTGTCAACTCGATGGGTCAACACGATGAAGCGTCATCCGAACATCGCCTTCTTTGGTGGCACGGTTGTGATCGCGTTGATGGTTTTGGCTGCGTTTTCAAACATGGCCGTGGCCGGTGGATGTGCTCGAAGCGGTGAAAGCACATCGCTCAGTTCGGAGCAGGTCGAGCAAAAGCAAAACAGCGATGCCGACGCTTAATCGCTGTTATCCGCCTACAGCTGGCTAGTCAATCGCTTTGCTGGAGTGGTCTTCGCGTCCCACCACCATCGTTCCGATACCGGCATCGGTGAAGACCTCCAGCAACAGGGCATGGGACACCCGTCCATCAACGATGTGGGCGGCCGACACACCCTGAGCTAACGCACGGATGCAGCACTCAGTTTTTGGCGTCATTCCCCCTGCAACCACTCCGTCATCAATGAGCTGACGCGCTTCTGATAAGCGGAGCTTGCGAATTAACGATTCCGGCTGATCGCGATCCCGGAGAATCCCAGGGGTATCGGTGAGCAGGATCAGTTTTTCTGCCTGCAGTGATGCGGCCAGCTCCCCCGCCACTGTGTCGGCATTGATGTTGTGGGCTTGGCCGTCACTCGGGGTTGCTGCCACGCTTGAGATGACAGGTACATAACCCTTGTTGAGCAATGGCTCAAGAACATCAGGGTTGATGCGGGCTACATCACCCACCAGACCATGGCTGCCATCTCCCCATGGACGGGCTTCCACCAAGCCGCCGTCACTGCCACTCAGCCCTACGGCTCGTGCACCCAGTTGGTTTAAACCGTTGACGATCTGTTTATTCACACGACCAACCAACACCATCTCCACCACATCCATCGTGTCGGCATCTGTAACGCGTAAGCCGTCTCGAAATTCTGCCGGGATGTCGAGACGTTTGAGCCACTGATTGATTTCTGGCCCCCCACCATGAACAACGACCGGTTGAACGCCGACACAAGCAAGAAGCGCGATGTCGCGAAACACAGCAGCTCGCAGCTCGGCGTGGGCCATGGCAGCTCCGCCGTACTTGATCACGATGCGTCGACCTGCGAAGCGCTGGATGTAGGGCAGGGCCTCACTCAGCACAGAGACGCGTAGGGCGTCATTGGCGGAATGGCTTAGATCACTCATCAACTAGCTGGCCTGCACAGGCAATAGCAGGAGATCCAATTGGTCTCCACCGAGATCTTTAATTTCAGCCCGCAGCCCTTTCGCGAAGAAGCGACCCAGTCGCGCTTCCCGTTCAGTCCAGCGCTCTAGGGAGACCGCTCCGAGTTGGAAGCGCATCCGCAGGCCATAGCCGGCATCGGTGTCGAGTTCTTCAATCTCCTCAAGTTGAGGTGGATTGTCGTCGTCCCAAAGCTTCAGGGCTTCCAGTGATGTTTCAAGGTGAGCTTTTTGTCCATAGCGCCACCGCGTGACGTCATTCACCAATTTTCCGAGTTCTGGATCAGCGGCCTCCCGTTGACTGCGAAGGGCTTCCATTGGGGTGATCCTGACTGCTGGGGGAAGCTCTGAGGATTTCAATGCCAACCCCCCCAGCAAAATTGGAATGCCGTAGAAGATCGTTGGCAAACTGAGATTGGCGCTGCCCGTGGTGTAGGCAATGGCACCAACCACCGTGAGTGCACCGCCGGCCACCGTAATCAAGCTGCCTGGGGAGAAGTAATCCTTCATGGATGCCATTGCGTGGTCGCCATTGTGACTGGCTGACGACCAGGATGGGTGCTCTTCTGTGACCACGCATCTGTGTCCCAGTCCCCGTCATCTGAGATTCAGGAACTCCTCCAACAATTGGATGGAGATCGCAGTTGGTTGCTGCAACAGATCGATGGTGGTCGTTGGCCTGACCTCCGCCTTGATCTGGCTGCCCTGGAACGGGAGTTGGGACAAATGATTACGCGAGCAACGGAACTTGAAGAAGATGCCAGTCGCTGATGGGCCTTAGAACGGAATGTCATCCGTGTCGGGCACAAGGGGGGCTGAATTCCAGCTGGCTGGTTCAGGCTCACTTGGCTTTGGAGTGGCGGCGGGCGCAGCGATGGGGGTCGGACGCTCAGGTCTGGCCGAACCACTGGGGGGCTGGGATCCTTGCGGCGCTGAACTGGCTGTTGATGAACTGGTTGTTGAGGCGCCGATCGGATGGAGGCGGGCCAGGGTGAACTCGGCCCGTTTCTCCTTCATGCCGTCGCCGCGTGGAACGGTGTTCATGCGCAGACGCCCTTCAATAAGAAGCCGTTGGCCCACCTGAACGCGATTTTGCAACTCCTGAGCCA
>Ga0209251_1001524_pt1 | contig 17394 bp, 21 predicted proteins | sample SaaInlV_100m_DNA_6_FD_184665 | JGI IMG/M metagenome (GOLD analysis project Ga0209251, IMG submission 184665) | Marine microbial communities from expanding oxygen minimum zones in the Saanich Inlet - Saanich Inlet SI073_LV_10m_DNA (SPAdes) (version 2) | ecosystem: Environmental > Aquatic > Marine... | reverse complement strand
CGCTGACCTCCCTCACACTACTGGGGATGATAGCCTTGATAGGGGCATTACATAACCATGCTCACTTTACAATGGATAAGGATGCAGATGCTTATGTGAAACAATGGTGTAGGTCATCACCAGAAAACAAAAAGATCTGTATCAGATATGGTGGAAACGATGACTACTAACTGACCTATATAATACACAACCAAAGAGACCTCACGGGGTCTCTTTTTGTTTGAGGTAACCTATGAACATGTATGTAAATCTATGCCCTGCCTATGCTGAAAAGAGTGAGACACTTACTCTTGACATTGCACCTGAGGAGATGGATCAATTCATGCAGTATGTTCACATCCTTGCTGATGAAAAGAACATTACTGCTAGACGCGCCTTTACTGATATGGTAAAGTACACTTATGAAAATTTGATGGAGAAAGACTATGAGCGTAAGAATCGTAAGAATGCAAAACGGCGAGGACGTGATCGCTGATGTGTATGAGATGAGGGATGATCGAGAAGGTCCCCCTCTTGCTTACAAGTTGGATAAACCATATACTGTTGTGATTCAAGAGAAGCATAACCTGTTTGAAGAACCTTCATACACTGATGAACCAAAAACTTTGGACCAGATTGATATTGAGTTCCAAGCATATGTACCTTTCTCTAAGAGTTCGCACATCTATTTGCCTCTTCCATCTGTAACATTCATTTACAACCCTATCGATCAAGTGGTCGAAAAATATAACGAACTTATTGCTAACAATGCTGAAATTACTGTTGTTGAAGAACGATCCGAGCACGTATCTGATGGGGACGCTGACGGAACTGGACGAGGAACCGAGTCTACTACTTGAAAACTGTTTTCGAGTAGCACCTGATGGAACTCTTAGCGTCTTCCCTCTACACACAGACCAAAGAGATGTCTTCTTGACTTCCGACCTGATCTTTACTATACTGGACCCATCCACTGCTCTGGTGGATCAGTATAAATCGATGGTTAGTTGATGAAGTTTTACACGGATGTAATTCTACTCGGTGATGTTATCCTTTATCGGGGATACGAAAACGGAGAACCCGTTGAGTATCGAGAGAAGTGCCGTCCTACCCTGTACTTTGTACCTGACAATCAGAACAAAGAGTCTAAGTTCAAGACTCTTGATGGTAGATATGCACATCCTAAACGCTTTGATGGTGCTAGGGATGCTCGTAAGTTTATCGATCAGTATACTGATGTTGATGGGATGGAAGTGCATGGATATGACAGGTTCGTGTATCAATTTATCGCTGATAAATTCCCTGATGAAATTCGTTTCGATATGAACGCGATGAAGATCTATACGATTGACATCGAAGTTGGTTGTGACAATGGATTCCCCTCAGTAGAGGCGTGTCAGGAGGAGATTCTTTGTATTACTATCAAGAATCTTGCCACCAAGGAGGTGATAACTTGGGGTACTAGGGAGTTTACACCGAAGGACACAGAGTATCGTGTCTTTTGGAAGGAAGTGGAGATGTTGGAAGACTTCCATTCGTGGTGGTCACAAAACACTCCTGATATTATTACTGGTTGGAATTGCAACTTGTATGATATTCCTTACATCTGTCGTCGATTTGAACGGGTGCTAGGGGAGACGTGGAAAAAGTCACTCTCCCCATGGAACCGTGTGATTGAACGTGAGATTACTATGATGGGTCGCACTCAGATCGCTTATGACATTAGTGGTGTGACAATTCTAGACTATCTAGATCTGTATAAGAAGTTCACCTATTCTGCACAGGAAACATATCGTCTAGATCACATTGCAAATGTAGAACTAGGTCAAGCAAAGATCGATCATAGTGAGTATGAGAATTTCAAAGAGTTCTATACTAAGGATTGGCAGAAGTTTGTTGAGTATAACATCGTTGACGTAGAACTCGTTGACCGTCTAGAAGACAAGATGAAACTCATTGAACTGGCACTGACTCTTGCGTATGATGCTAAGGTTAATCTCAGTGATGTTTACTCTCAGGTTAGGATGTGGGATACCCTCATCTATAATGACTTGAAGCAACGCAACATTGTGGTTCCACCTAAGATCTCTACGCAGAAGAATGATCAGTATGCTGGTGCATATGTCAAAGAACCTATACCAGGTGCTTACGATTGGGTAGTATCGTTTGACCTTAACTCTCTATACCCTCACCTTATCATGCAATACAACATCTCACCAGAAACTCTGGTAGAGAGGCGTCACCCAACAGTGACTGTTGATAAGTTGCTTAATAAGGAAGTTGAGATTGATGGAAAGTATGCTGTGTGTGCAAACGGTGCTCAGTATCGTAAAGACATACATGGTTTCCTACCCGAAATGATGCAAAGGATCTACGATGAACGGACCATATACAAGAAGAGAATGCTTCACGCTAAGCAAGCTCTTGAAAATGCCACCACACCTAAGGAAACCTTGGCATTACAAAAGGATATTGCAAGATATACCAATATCCAAATGGCAAGAAAGATCCAACTCAACTCTGCCTATGGTGCCATTGGAAACCAATACTTCCGATACTTCAATCTGGCAAATGCTGAGGCGATTACTCTCTCGGGGCAAGTAAGTATTCGATGGATTGAGTCTGATATCAACAGATACCTAAATAAAATATTGCAAACTGAGGGAGAAGATTATGTCATTGCATCTGACACTGACTCAATCTATCTTAATCTTGGACCTCTTGTTACTAAATTTCTTGGTAGTAAGTCTGACGATAAAGCAGCAACTGTTTCCTTACTTGATAAGGTATGCCAAGAAAAATTGGAACCTTTTATTGAACGTTCGTATCAAAACCTGGCAACGTATGTTTCAGCGTATGATCAAAAGATGCAAATGAAACGTGAGAACATCGCTGATCGTGGTATCTGGACTGCCAAGAAGCGATATATCTTACATGTATGGGATAGTGAGGGAGTTCGATACGAGAAACCCAAACTCAAAATCATGGGTATTGAAGCAGTCAAGTCATCTACTCCTGCACCTTGTCGTACAGCAATTAAGGATGCTCTTAATGTTGTTATGAGTGGTACTGAGGAAGATATCCAAAAGTTTATTGCAAAATTTCGTCGTGACTTTGAGAGTCTTCCGTTGGAAGACATTGCATTCCCACGTAGTTGTAATAACATAGGGAAGTTCTCTTCACCCACAGGAATATATGGTAAAGGATGCCCCATGCATGTGAGGGGTTCTTTGTTGTATAATTATTACTGTAAGAAGTTGAAGATCTCCCACAAGTATCCTCTGATTCAAGAGGGAGAGAAGATCAAGTACATCTATCTACGAAAACCTAATAGGATGGGGGAGAATGTTATTTCATTCTTCCAGACTCTACCCAAAGAGTTTGATGTCCATGGTTCAGTTGACTATGATGAGCAATTTACCAAGTCTTTCCTCAGTCCTGTCAAGGTTGTTCTTGATGCTGTTGGTTGGACACCTGAAAAACGTAACACTTTGGAGTTTTTATTCGGATGAGTTTTCTTAACGATGTAGTCAAGGAGATTGGCAATGAGTATGCTGGCGTTGTCAGCGAAGGGGTTGCTGCTGGCGACGTTACATCTTTTGTTGATACTGGGTGTTATCTATTTAACGCCGTGGTTTCTGGTTCTATTTTTGGAGGAGTGCCTTCCAACAAAATTACGGCTATTGCTGGTGAATCGAGCACGGGAAAGACTTATTTTACTCTTAGTATCGTTCGTAACTTTCTTGATTCTGATCCAGATGCTGGATGCATATATTTTGAGTCCGAGTCTGCAATCTCTCGTGACATGATCGAGAGTCGTAAGATCGATTCTAATCGTATGATGATTGTTCCTGTTGTTACAGTGCAAGAGTTTCGTACCCAAGCGATCAAGATCATTGATAAGTATTTGGATCAGAAACCTGAGGACCGTAAACCTTTGATGTTTTGTTTAGATTCTCTTGGTATGCTTTCAACAACCAAGGAAGTTCAAGACGCTACTGACGGTAAAGAAACTCGTGACATGACACGAGCACAGATTGTAAAGTCTATCTTTCGTGTGTTGACCTTGAAACTGGGTAAGGCAAACGTTCCTATGATCGTGACAAACCATACTTATGATGTGGTTGGTGCCTATGTGCCAATAAAAGAAATGGGTGGTGGTAGTGGACTAAAATACGCTGCATCCTCTATAATTTACCTAAGCAAATCAAAGGAGAAAGACGGCGACAAGAAAGTGATTGGCAACATTATCAAGTGTGAGACTAAAAAGTCTCGATTTACCCGAGAGAATGCTAAGGTTGAGACTAGACTTTTTTATGATGAACGTGGACTTGACAAGTATTATGGACTACTGGAACTGGGTGAGAAGCATGGAGTCTTCGAGCGCATTGGGAATCGTTACAAGACTGATTCTGGGAATGTATATCCTAAGGTTATCCTTGCCAACCCCGAGAAATATTTTACAGAAGAAGTGATGGCAAAACTAGAAGAAGCAGCACACAAGGAGTTTACCTATGGAGCATGATCATTTTATTAAAATTTATGATGACGTTCTAGACGAGAACCTCATCAAGAACATCATGGAGTCTTCCCGAGATGTTGATTGGGAATATTGGGATCGTGGTGGAAGACCACAGTTTCATCAGTTCAACGTGACTGAGTATGCTCAGGACAATGCAGATTCCATCTGGGCTAAGATCCACAATCGATTGATTGAGGCAATCAAAGATGCCTCTGAGCGATACATGGAAGACACTGATTGTAAGTCAGCATGGCCAGCAGAGAACGCATTAGAACAGATTCGTTTGAAGAAGTATGTTGCCGAAGATGATGATCGTTTTGATCCTCATGTTGATGTGGGTGATCATAGCAGTGCTCGTAGGTTCCTTGCTCTATTCTTCTACCTCAATGATGTTGACGAAGGGGGAGAAACGTGGTTTACTAAGATGGGAATCAAAGTAAAACCAAAAGCAGGTCGCTGTCTTATCTTCCCTCCTACTTGGACCTATCCCCACGCAGGACTACCACCACTTAATACTAACAAATACATTATTGGCACCTATCTCCACTATATTTAATGCAAAAGATCGAAGAAATTGCTCTCAGTAAACTTATACGTGATGATAATTACTGTCGATCTGTACTACCTTTTTTAAAGGATGAATACTTTGACAATCAACCACATCAAGTATTGTTTCACGAGATCAATGATTATGTGACAGAGTATAATCAAATCCCAGAGACTACTGCTCTCAAAATTGAGATCGAGAAGAGGAGGGATTTGAGTGCAGAGATTATCAAGGACATCGAAGACTTTCTTGATACTAAGATTGACGACACTATCTACAATGAAGAGTGGTTGTATTCAACTACTGAAAAGTGGTGTAAAGAACGTGCTATATATCTTGCCCTGATGGAATCTATTAAGATTGCTGATGGACAGGATAAATCACGAACCAAAGATGCTATTCCCCACATCATGGCGGAAGCACTTGGTACATGTTTTGATGATACTGTTGGCCACGACTACTTACTAGACTCCGATGATCGCTACGACTTCTACCACAAACAGGAAGACAAACTCCCATTCGATTTGGAATATCTTAACAAGATTACCAAAGGTGGTCTCCCTAGCAAGACTCTCAACATCGCTCTTGCTGGAACGGGTGTCGGGAAAAGTTTATTCATGTGCCATATGGCTAGTGCCGCCCTCTTGCAAGGCAAAAACGTACTCTATATTACACTTGAAATGGCAGAGGAGAAGATTGCTGAACGAATTGACGCAAACGTCCTGGACGTTAACATCAAACAACTCTCCGATCCGTTATTCACCAAACAACAATTCCGATCCAAAGTAGATAAGGTTGCTGCACAAACTCAGGGTCGTCTAGTTATCAAAGAATATCCTACTGCTTCTGCTCACGTCAATCACTTCAAGTCTCTCTTGAATGAACTGAGTATGAAGCGTGGATTTGCCCCTGATATCATCTTCATTGACTACCTAAACATCTGCGCCTCTGCACGTTATAAGAACGCTGTGGTAAACTCTTACACTTACGTCAAATCTATTGCAGAAGAACTGCGTGGTCTTGCTGTTGAGTGTGACGTGCCCATTGTGTCTGCCACCCAGACTACACGTTCTGGATATGGTAGTTCTGATGTTGATCTACAAGATACATCTGAGTCTTTCGGTCTTCCTGCTACTGCTGATCTAATGATTGCTCTCATTTCCACAGAGGAGTTGGAGCAAATGGGACAGATTATGGTTAAGCAATTGAAGAATAGATACAATGATGTGAATATGAATAAAAGATTCATCATAGGTATTGACAGAGCGAAGATGAGACTGTATGATTGTGATCAGTCCGAACAAGACAATATTCTTGACTCTGGTCAAGACATTGAGGATAAGATCCTCGAACACAAACCCCAAAGTAAATTTGATTCCTGGCAAGTATGACCGATTCCGCTAACCAAAGATCCCGTAACAACAATGTTGATGTTGATTTCGGTGGTAACGACGCTGCATCAGCAGCAGCAGAACAACTTTCTAATGCTGCTCAGGATATCAAGGAAGGTATGGAAACCAACCTTGAAGATATGCAAGAGGATACTCCTCAAACACCTGAGGATTTCATCAATAAGAAAGGGTTCAATGCCTGGGTTACTGCTGAAAAGATTAAAGAGAAAGAAGCAGAGAAGAACAAAAAGAAAGATGAGCGTTTTCGTGTAGATCTAGATAAGTATCTACACTTTGCTGATGATACATGCTCAGGACCAAGTAAAGATCAGACTAAGTATATCGAACGCCTTCGTCAACTGCATGAGGATGGTGTCAACATTGCTCGTCTTGATACTGCTGCTGCTGGTCTGTCTGCTGAGTCTGGTGAGTTCATGGAGATTGTTAAGAAGTTGAAGTTCCAAGGTAAACCTTGGAATGATGCTAACAAAGAGCATCTGGTCAAAGAACTTGGTGACATCATGTGGTATGCTGCTCAGGCATGTCTCGCTCTTGACGTTACTATGGATCATGTTCTTTATGTCAACTCTCTGAAACTGGCAGCACGTTACTCCGAAGGTAGTTTCTCTATCGAAGAATCTGAGAATCGCGTAGCAGGCGATATCTAATGCTCTCCCTCTGGATCCACTTGCGAGCATTCTTTGCTGTTGTAGTTGTTGGTTGTGCTCAACCTGTCAACTGGCAGCATTGCTATCGAGTGGACCAGTGGTTGCTACCAGAGATTGTACAGGGTTATAGACTGTGGACTGGGGAAGAAACACCATATCAGAATGAAAAAGATTATCTAAATAGTTTGGATAATCAGTGCCTAGAAGATGGCAAGATCGATTAAAGAAGCATGGGATGACTACAAACGTCATTACCAAAAAGGATTTGAGATTGTATCTAAGAAAGAAATCGTTGTATACGATGGTGCTCAGAGTAAAACAAAGGTAGGAGTTATCGCTAAGGGTGATGGTGTTCATGTTAAACCCATCAAAGGTGGTAACTACCAGGCCAGAATAGAAGTCTTGTATCAGAATGACAAGTCGGGGTGGATCTCTACTCCTTTGTTAGGTAAACCTAGGTCTGCCACAGGTAAGAAGAAGATGCCCGAGTTAAAACCTCAGGCGTTTGACATTCCTATGGATACTAAGATGTCTTTTGATACTTACTATAAGAAAGTCATCGCTGCTATTAAGAAAAGGGATGATCTTCAACTGGTAATCAAAGAGTATCTAATTGAACTAACTGATTTTTGTATGGAGCATGGTGCTACTGAGAAGAAGGAACTACTTAAAGCATATGCAGACTTAGCAGCATCAGAATACATTGATATTATGAATAACGTGGAGAAAGATTTCTCTGAGATTACTGCTCCACTATGTGTATTGGAACGTGGTGCTGCTGACTTAGATAAACTAGGGTATGGTAGGTTAAATAAGAAGAATGCACAGGTGTTCCTACCTGCTGCTGGTAATGAACCACTGATTGACTTTGTTATATTTGATGAGGAAAATACGTCATACCCCTTCTCCGTTAAGAAGATCAGTAAGACAACTAACGTAGTCAAACCTCAGGATATTATTTCTCTTATCAATAAGAAACAGATTGATGGTAAGAAAGATGATTGGGTTGAGAAATATAAGAAGACTGTTGAGTTTAAGATCTTAGAAGTTCTTGCTGAGAACAAAGTGAAGGATGGTTCTTTCCTTGCACTGGAAGTGATTGCTAAGGACCTTAAATTAAAGACAAAATTACCCACAGAGGTGGTCAAAAACATTGATGCTATGGTGAAGGGTGGTGACCCTAAGGAATCAGATGTCAAAGCGGCACAAGCCTCCTGGTTGAAACTGGCAGAGATGTATTATAATGATGCTAAGGACTACTGGGAAGCACCCAAGCACAGTAGTGGCAAAGTTGGCATCGCCTCTCTCATCTGTCAAATGATGTTACGAAAGATCAGCAAGGATGGAGGACTGGTGTATCGTGAGGTCATTGAGCACTTTGTTATGAAGGAGGTCACCTACTACAAGTTCGCTACGAACAAAGGAATGCCAGTCTTCTACATGGAAAACCACTTGAAGAACAACCTCAAACCCACAGACCAGTACCACCTCAGAGAGAAATCATCTATTGGCAACCCTTACCGCGATAAAGTCGGAGTACAACCATGAGTAAGAACACACACCTCGAACACCTTGAAGATGATATCTTCAATAATGGATATGCTGGTGCTCAGAATGCACTTGCATTCTTGGAGGGTCTGAAAGGTATGCTAACCACTGGTAGTGGTGGTGGTAATACTAAGGTTACTGTGAAGTGGGATGGTGCTCCTGCTATCATCTGTGGCATAGACCCTGAGACGGACATGTTCTTTGTTGGAACCAAGTCTGTCTTTGCTAAGACTGAACCTAAGGTATGCTACTCCCATGAAGAGATTGACCTATGGTATAGCGGCATGGGTGTGCATTCTAAGTTGATTGCTGCATACGATTACCTATCAAAGTTGCCTATCACGGGTGTGATCCAAGGAGATCTTCTGTATACAGAGACACCACCACTGGTTACTATGGGTGGCAAGAGATGCTACAAGTTCAAACCTAACACTATTACTTACTGTGTAGAGAAAGCAACCGAGATGGGTGGCAAGGTAGGTAAGTCTACGGTTGGTATTGTATTTCATACTAAGTACACTGGTCAGACTCTTGCTGAAATGTCTGCTGGTTTTGGTGTTAATGTTTCTGGTCTTCAAGGTGTGTCTGATGTAGCAGTATTCTCATCAGACTTCACCAACACCAACGGCATTGCAAACCTCAGTGCAGGAGAGAAGAACAAACTAGACATGAGTATGAGAACTGCCAAGCGCAACTTAGATTCATCTAAGAAGTTCTTGAATGAGATTGGTGGTACTACTAAGGGTATGGGTCCTGCTGCTTTGTTTAAGATTTATTTCAACCAAGTGATCAAGTCGGGTAATATGCCTACTAGTTCAGGACAGATGTTAAATGGGTTCAAGACCTTTGTTGAGACTAGATATGCAGAGAAAGAAGCAGGTGTGAAGACAGCAAAGGCAAAGGCAAACTGGGCAGAGAAAAAAGAAGAAGCAATTAAATACCTAAATACTAATAAGTCTGAAATCTATCGCGCCTTGGGAGGATTTATGAATCTCATTAACGCTAAGGAACAGATCATCAACCGCCTCAAAAAAATTGAGGGTGTTGGTACATTTCTAGAAGATGAGAAAGGATACAAGGTCACTAGTCCAGAAGGATTTGTGGCCATCAAGGATGGCACGGCAGTCAAACTTGTTGATAGACTTGAATTCTCTCGTGCAAACTTCACCGTAGCAAAAGATTGGGGCAAATGAGATTTCGTCAGTTCATTATCGAAGCAGCAGCCGCTGTTGCTAAGAAAGCATCATCTTCTAAGAAGAAGAATGAAGTAATCGACAAGCATGTTGCTATTACTTTCGGTAGGTTCAACCCTCCCCATGCTGGTCATGGTAAGTTGATGGATGCTGTCAAGTCACATGCTGGTGACTCTGGTAACTATCGTATCTATCCCTCACGTACTCAGGATCATAAGAAGAATCCTCTGCACCCTGAGCAGAAGATTGAACACATGCGTGGCATGTTCAAGGGTCATAAGGATGCTATTCAGAACTCTGAGCAGCATAGAAACATCTTTGACATCCTTCGTGACCTACACGATGAGGGTCATGAGCATGTCACTATGGTTGTTGGTGATGATCGTGTCAAAGAGTTTGAGAACTTGACACAGAAGTACAATGGTAAGCATTACACCTTTAAGTCTATCAATATCAAATCTGCTGGTGCTCGTAACCCTGACAGTGAAGATCCTGTTGAGAAACTTTCTGCTAGTGATATGAGAAAACATGCTCAGAGTGGTAAGCACGATGACTTCCATGCTGGTACAGGTGGATATAAGAAGTCTAAGGAGATGATGCAGCACGTCATCGATGGTATGAAACCACCTGAGAAGAAGAAGAAAGCACCTGCAAAGAAAGAGAAAGCAGCAACAGTCAAGGAATCTGTCTGGGAGTATGCTCCTAAACTAGACTATGATACATTCCGTGACTACTATATGCTCAACCATATCTTTAAGGTTGGTGCTATTGTTGAGCATGATGACACTGGTATCCGTGGTGAAGTTGTACACCGTGGTCCTAACTACATTGTGTTCCGAGATAACTATCAGAACGAACAAAAAGCATGGTTGCAACACTGTACTCAGATCACCGAAACTGAGGATCAGTCTAACTATTCTGCCGATGATGGTAGTGGTAACACTTGGAAAGCAGGTACTGATGAGTATAGAATTGCTGTTCAACAGATGACTCCTGGACAGGCAACTAAGAAGTTTAGTGAGTTTGTTAAAAACCAAAAGTCTATTAAGAATAAATAATTCTATACTTTTCCCTAGATCAATGCTGGATATCAAGGTTAGTGCTGCACTAATGGGGTTCACCCTGTTGGAACAGCGCACAATTCTCGACTGCGTGAAGGAAGGTAAGCAGGCACCCACCGCTCGTCTTCGATCCGCAGTTACCACAGTCGAAGAGATTATCGACTCACACGAAGAAGTCGTAGAAGGATACGCTGGGTTCCCCATCGAGAAAGAACTCATCACTAAGAACAAAGGTAAGTTCAAAGATGATCGTAATATTGGTAGAGTGATCTCACAAGGTGGTCAGTCAATGGTCATCACAGGTAAGAAAGCTGATGGTCGTTATTCTGTTGTAGGTAAGAAAGGCGAGAAGACTGCTAAGGCACCCGAAGACATTGGTTTGAATATGCAGAGGGAGCATATTGATATCGATGATCTGCATCAACAGATGGTCGAAGGTATGAAGGCAGCACGTAAGAACGTTGGTGCTGATTCTTGCTGGGATGGTTACAGTGCAAAGGGCACAAAGAAGAAGGGCGGTAAGGAAGTTCCTAACTGTGTCAAAGAAGAAGAACTAGACGAACTCTACAAGGGTAAGCACGGTCAGTCTGAGAAAGAGTATCAGGACAGTCGCTCTGACGGTGGCAAGATGATCTCTGGTGACAGCAAGCACAGTGGTGCTGCATACTCACACCGCTCCTTTAAGGGTGTCGGTAAACCTGCTAAGCCAGGTGAGCGTCAGAAGAACCAGGGCAAGATGGACAGAGGCACCCGTGCTGATATTGCATACCGTAAGGCAAACCTTAAAGCAAAGAACGAAGAATTTGATGCACTCGTCAACGAGATTATTCTTGATGAAGCATTCGATGATTATACATTTGAAGAACTGCATGACATCTGTGTAGAGGCACTTAACGAACTCGACATTGATGATCTCCATGAAACCTTTGCTATCCTTGATGATATCGAACTGCTGACTGAGGTTACCAGTCCTGCTAAGGTTAATGCTCTTCGATTGAAGGACAAAGCATCTGCTGCTTCTGGTGAAGGTCAGAGTGCTGGTAGGGATGCTGGTGCTGAGGCACGTAAGCGTCTTGGTGATAAGAAACCTGAGGCAAAACCTGAGGTTGGAGCACGACGCGAGAAGATGAAAGCAGCATTGAAGTCTGCTGGTTCTGTTGTTAAGAAAGGTTTGAAGACGGCAGGTGCTGCTGCATCTAAGGGTGCTGGTTATGCTGCTGGCGCTGCTGGTCGTGCTGCTAAGGGTGCTGCTAGTAACTTCAAGAAAGGTTATGAGCGTGGATCCCAAGGATCTAGTGGTAGTAGTTCTACCTCGTCAGTCTCCTCTGGTTCTACTAGCAACAATAGTGGTGGTTCTACTAGTTCATCCAGTAGTGAACCACGTACTAGACTGCGTGACAAGATCAAGTCTGGTATCAAGAAAGTTGTGGGCGGCGTGGCACGTTCGGTTTCTCGTGGTGCTCGTGGCGTAGCAAGACGCATGGGTGAAGAGACTACATATTCATGGCGCGATAGTATGGGTCTAGACCAATGAAGGACTCCCAAGTAAAACAAAATATTACTACCACTCAGAAGAAAGGTAACGTAATTATCAATCCTAAAAAAGAAGATCTCATGTCTGAATCACTAAGAAAAATTGTTCGCTCGGAGGTAGAATCTCTTAGAGAATCTGCTAAGAAGAAAGCAAAGAACATCAAGGCCGCCAAGGCAGGTAAGCGTTGGCAGGATTCTGATGGTGACGGCAAGTGGTATGAACCTGGTCAAGATGTTGCCGTTAAAAAGGAAGAATGTGAAGCACCTGCAAAATCATCAGTTGATGACTCTGAGTCTAAGGCAAAGAGTAAGGAACGTATGAAGCAGAAGATGATGCAGATGACTCAGGACCATGATGCTAAGCGTTCTGGTAAGAGTGTAAAGTGATTAGCGAACTGAAATCTTCTCTTCTTGGCGACAAGAAATATATGGAGAAGAGAGCAGAGTCTGAAAAGAAGCACAAAGAACAAGACGCTCGCATGAAATATGGCAAGCGTTATAAAGATTTTGTGAAAAAGGATGACGATGCTCCTACTAAAACTAGTAAAGGTGTCCGTGCTCTCCATAAAGGAAAGTGGGGATACATGAAGGATAGGAAGTTTACAGCAGACTAGAAACATATATAGTATAGTTTGTGTGATCTATTATGTCCTTCCTACTTCCTTTGGCATCCAAAGTTATTGATGCTGCTGTTGCTAAGATTCCCGATGATGCAGAACTTGGTGAGAAACTAATTGATATTTGTTTGCTTATTCTAGGTAAAGCAGTTAAGTTGACCAAGACTACTGCCGATGATGAACTACTTGCTAAGGTTGCATCTGCAATCCAAGCACGATGACACTTCGAGACTGATCCAAATGGGTCGGTCTCCTTTTTTATAAATAATTCATAAGACACACGACCTTTCAGGAATTCAAGAGACATGGCTGTATTTGGAAAACTAGACGCCAAGGCAATGGGCACTGATGTTGCCGTTACTAATGGCGATGCCACTGTTACTACTGCTGGCGACTTCACTAATGCATCTGACAACCTAGTTGTTGTTGGCGATGTGCTAGAAATTTCAGGCGTTGCTTACATTGTTAAGCAAGTTACTAGTGCAACTGCTCTGGAATTGCACAAAGCATATGCAGGAAGCACAGCAACCATTGCTGCCGCCGCTGCTGTACGCAGAACTCCCCCTAAGGCAGTTGCTGAGTTTGTGATTAAGGGTGGTGATAGCAACTCCTACGACCTGGTGTTCGTTGACACCACCGAGATGCTGCTCGCAGAGAACAAGTCTCGCGGTATTACTGGTCCTGGTTGGTGGCAGTATCGCACATTCACCACTGCTGCTGGTGACACTAAGCATAAATCTGAATGCCTTGCATTCGTCCATGCTGCTGCTGGCGCTGCTGGTGACGACGCTGATGACACCATCGTTGCTGACGTAGCATCTGCTGTGACCGTTACAGTTCAACCTGCTGCTTCCACATCCTCCTCTGGTGCGGGTACGTTTACTCTTACCACTACTACCACAGGAACACCTGGTGCTCTTGTATATGTCTGGCAGCGTCAGACAACAACTGGCAAGCGTTGGACCAACGTCACTGCCTCTCTTGACACTGGTGTAACTTATGCAGACTTCACGACCGCAACTCTTGCTTACAGTGGCCTCGCTGCTGACACTCTGGACGGTTATAAGTATCGCGTCAAGATTACCTCAGCAGGTGGAACGGAAGAAGTCATCACCGATGGCGCAGCGACCCTGACATTCGGTACTTGATGATATAACTTTGTTATGAGATTTGATGAACTAAACGAATCTAATCACTTGATGTTTGCCATCAAGTATTATGAGAACCCCCATTCAGTAACTGTTGATGACTTCATGGAAGACATGAAGAAGTTTAAGTACCTTAAACGGTTACTTAAACGATATGTATCCACGGGGGTTCTCCGAACCAATCTAATATTGAATCATTTAATTATACTATATAATGTGTTTGGTGATGGAACATTACCTTTACTAATGTATAAACTAGAAAGGGAATACTGGTCAGTCCTTAAAACCTTTCTAATTTATATCAACAGATACCCTACTACGGGTGAAGGATGTTTTGAACATGTTGATATAGATGATCTAGCAAAACAGTTATTGGATGACCTGTGATTAACGAAGACGCTCCTACTAATTCAGTTGGCACTGGTGCTGAAACTGCATTACCACCATCTCATGAACCTCCTGGACTCACACGTCTTACTAGGCGTAAGGTAAAGAAGCGTAAGTTTGAGAAGAGTGTGGACCAGATGCTGACAACTGAGAATGTGGATAAGAACTATCTTCCATTTAGAGTGGCATTTGATGACGGACAGACTGACTTCATTTTATATGGGAAGTCGGAATCGCAAATTAAAATTGAACTGAGAAAGATCTATCGTCCAGAAATGGCGAAGAAGTTTAAGGTAACCAGACTTTATCCTAATCAAGTTATTAAATTCTATTGGGATAAACGTCAACAAGCACTAGGACACTAATTATGTCAGACATTAACTCCGCCATTCTAGAAAGATTGGAAAGAGTAGTTGATTCGTTACAGGATAATTCTGTAAAGATGGGTCAACTACTTGCTGTTCATAATGAAAAGATAGCAAAGCAAAGTGAAGTCGATGGAATTCTATTTGAAAAAATAGATAGACTTCATTCAGACCTCAATAAAGAGACAGACACAATCAAGAAAGGTTGTGAGAGAGACATCCGTCTTGTAGATGAAAGACTCAGGATGATGGAGAAAAAGATGTGGTCTATCTTTGGTGGTCTTGCTGTGATCTCATTCCTGGTTAGTGTGCCAGGTCAAAGACTGCTTAGGTCATTGACACCTGATGATCCATCTGCTATGGTAGGTACCACGGTACTGGGCATGATTGATGCTGGACGAGATTTACGTCAACAGAATGAGTTGGCGGTTAGACAAGTTCAAGAAAGTCAAAGACGGACTGTATAATTTTAGATGCCCCTACTGTGGGGACTCCTCTAAGCACAAGAACAAAGCGAGGGGATACTTTTTTGTCATGAAGCAACGCATGGTCTTCAAGTGTCACAACTGTGGCATGGGTAGAACGCTTGCTAACTTCCTGAAAGATCAGGATCCTAACACATACTCAGAGTATCAGTTAGAGAAGTATAGAAACAATGCTACTGGCAAAGCAAGTACAGTAGAGAACTTTGTGGTGCCTAGTAGTAAACCACATTTCAGTAAGAAACCTACATCAGGTTTGGTCAATATCAAAGACCTAAATAATGAACATCTCGCAAAGAAATATCTGCTAGATCGTTTGATCCATGAGGAGAAATTAGGATGTTTTTATTATGCAGATAAATTCAAACGATGGGTTAACACCCAGAAGCAAACGTTTGACTCCTTGCAAAACGATAGACCTAGAATTATTATCCCTCTCATTGGTGAGGATGGTATTTGGTTTGGTATCCAGGGTAGATCTCTGGCACCAACAAGCACGTTACGATACATCACCGTGATGTTTGAAGATCGTTTGAAACTATTCGGTCAAGATCAAATCAACCCTGAGCAAACAGTTTATGTCACAGAAGGACCATTCGACTCCACTTTCATTAGCAACGCTGTCGCTATGTGTGGTAGCGATGTTGACAACAGCACTCTACCTTATCGATCTAGGGTCTGGGTCTTCGACAACGAACCGAGGAACCGACAGATTGTTGATAGAATTGAGAGAACGATCAATACCAACGACCCCGTAGTTATATGGCCTAAGAATGTAAAGCAAAAAGATATCAATGATATGGTACTATCAGGTCTTGACCCTAGTGCTATAATAAGAGACAATACCTATCAAGGTTTAGAGGCAAAACTTAAACTAACAGACTGGAAAAAAGTATGAGCACCACAGTAGTAAAAAGAGACGGCATTGTTGAAGGTCTAGATATCAACAAAATTCATGTGATGGTCGAACATGCATGTAAAGATCTTGCTGGCGTGTCAGAATCTCAGGTAGAGATGAATGCAGAATTGCAGTTCTTTGATGGTATTGCTACCGAAGATATTCAAGAGATTCTAATTAAGTCTGCTAATGATTTGATCTCACTTGATGCACCTAACTATCAGTATGTTGCCGCTCGTTTGCTTCTATTCAGTCTTCGGAAGTCTGTATATAATGGACACCCAGAAGGACATCCTACTGTGTATGAACAGGTAAAACGTGGTGTGAGTCTTGGTGTATATGATCGCGATCTAATTAACTACTACTCAGAAGATGAGTGGGATGTTATTGATGGATACATTGATCATCATCGTGATTATCTATTCACCTATGCTGGCCTTCGTCAGGTTACAGATAAATATTTGGTACAAGATCGTAGCAGTGGTCAAGTACATGAGACACCCCAGTTCATGTATATGCTGATCGCAGCAACTTTGTTTGCACGATACCCAGAAGACACTAGGATTGATTATGTCCGAAGATACTACAACGCAATCTCCAAACACCAAATCAACATTCCCACACCTATCATGGCAGGGGTGCGAACTCCACTTCGACAATTTGCTAGCTGTGTTCTTGTTGATGTCGATGACACCCTCGATAGTATCTTTTCTAGTGACATGGCGATTGGCTACTATGTTGCTCAACGTGCGGGAATCGGTATCAACGCAGGCAGAATCCGTGGCATCAACGCTAAGATCCGAGGGGGAGAAGTGCAGCACACAGGTGTTGTCCCATTCCTCAAAAAATTTGAGAGCACTGTCAGATGCTGCACTCAAAATGGCATACGCGGTGGAAGCGCAACTGTCCACTTCCCCATCTGGCATCAAGAAATAGAAGATATCCTTGTTCTGAAAAACAATAAGGGTACAGAAGACAATCGAGTGAGGAAACTTGACTACTCAATCCAAATTTCAAAACTTTTCTACGAACGTTTCATTGCGAATGGAGAGATT
>Ga0209251_1001521_pt1 | contig 17410 bp, 15 predicted proteins | sample SaaInlV_100m_DNA_6_FD_184665 | JGI IMG/M metagenome (GOLD analysis project Ga0209251, IMG submission 184665) | Marine microbial communities from expanding oxygen minimum zones in the Saanich Inlet - Saanich Inlet SI073_LV_10m_DNA (SPAdes) (version 2) | ecosystem: Environmental > Aquatic > Marine... | reverse complement strand
TATTCACAGCCAGCATCAATCAGGACAAGGTCCCCGTCTCGGAGTTTGTCGCGGTTCTCGGTGTAGTGCAGCACACAAGCATTAGGACCGCCCCCAACAATACTGTTATACGCCGCAGCTCTGGCACCATTTTCAATAAACTCGTGAAGAATGGCTCCCTCAAGATGGAACTCGTATCGGCCCTCACGGCTTTCACGCATAGCGCGGCAATGCGCCTCTGCCGAGATCGCTCCCGCACGTCGCATTATCTTTAGCTCTTGAGCCGTCTTAAAAAGCCGCTGCTCGTGCAATAAAAACGCCAAATCGGTGAAGTCACCCGGCGGCTTCGCACCCGTTCTGATCTGGCGTCGAATATGATTAACCCAGCCCATAACCCGACGATCAAAGTCATCGTTGTGACCCATGGAGTAGTAAATATGCTGCTTGCCCTCCAGAAGCCCCGGCAAAATATCGTCAATGTCATCAATGGGAAAGGCGTCATCCATACCGAATTCAGCAACAGCTCCTTCCGGACCCGCTCTATAACCGTTCCATAACTCCATTTCGGGGTCACGATCCCGACAAAATAGTACAACCTGACCTGCTCTGCGGCCGGGGATCAATACCAGGACGCCATCTGGCTCATCAAAGCCGGTGAGGTATAAAAAATCGCTATCTTGGCGAAAGGTGTATTCAGTATCTCGGCTGCGAGTGCATTCTCGAGCAGCAGGCACCAGTGCAATGCTATTAGGCTCCATCATTGCCATTAAATTTTTGCGACGGCGACTGTATTCGGCTTTGCTGATATTCACGGGGCTTCCTTCTCAGTGGTTAACTTAGTCCTGATGACTCAAGGCATCAGTCAATATATTCAAAGCCGCAAGTCGAAGATAATCAATCAACTCTTCCAGCTCGCGTTCATTGTCATCACTATCCTCTTCGCCAATATCAATCTGAGCAATGGCGGCAAAATCCTTCAAAGAATCTGCCGTATTAGGATCAACCGGCTCAGATGCCGTATTAGCCGCTGCCACCGCCTGAGTAAATCCGGTCAAAAACCCTGTCGCCCAGCAACCAAGTGAAGTCAGCCGTATTTCAAAGGCTTCATCGTCATCAGGAAGCAAAGGGCCAAATGCAAAGTCGGTATCTCTAGCTGCCGATAAAGTCGCTGCCAGCAAACGGGTCGCAAAGTCCGCCGACTCGCCGTGTAAATCCACGGCCAACGCTTTTTCCAAGAGACCCAGTGCCGCCGTCTTTTGCTCATCGGTGTCATGAGCCATCCCGGTTGCCAGCAATCCCGTCGAGGCACCATGAAGCTCTGAGGGATTCAACATGAGCCCAACACCCAACAATACGTCAGCCGATTCCTGCCAATCGGGCATGGTTTCATAGTCACCTAGAGCATCTAGCACGACTTTTTCTCCTGTAAATGAGCGGCGCAAACAAATAATTTGCTATCTGTACCACCCAACTTCTCAACTAATTCTTCGTTTTATGAGCCAGAACACTGATATGTCTCACTTTTCAATGCATTGACCCATCGCGCTAGCTGCACATATAGTGCAGGATAACCTCTTTAAGTGTAATGGCCGTGGCTGAGAAACTCATCCAATCTTTGGAAAAGAAAATTGCCGACCTCATTGAGTTAAGCAATGAATTAAATCGTGAGAACAGGCAGCTCAAATTGCGAACAGCCGAGCTGCAGCGTGAGCGCAAGGAATTGCTAGAGCGGCAACGGCAAGCAGGGGACTTTATCAACGGCTCCCTCGAGCGGCTGCGCAAAATTGAGGGCGGACTATGAACCGCACGCCCACGTTAACGGTTGAAATACTCGATAAAGAATATCAAGTCGCCTGTCCACCCGAGCAGGAGTCTGAGCTGCTTTCTGCCGCACACCACCTTGATCAGCAAATGCGAGATATTCGTGCAGCGGGCAAGGTCATTGGCCTTGAACGTGTTGCCATAATGGCTGCACTCAATCTTAGCCATGAGGTCCTCAGCCTCCAGGGCGGCGAAGCACCAAAACCCTTTGATGGCCATGAAGATCGGCTAAAGACTCTCGCTAGCAAATTAGATGAAGCCCTCTACCAGTTAAGGCAACTGGAAATCAACTAACACCTTTCCGTTATACTAGCAGCGCAGCCTGGCGTATTAGCCAGACAGTCAGTCCTCGAGCCGATAATGCTACACCCGGGGACCACCGTACGCTGTTGTTGCGCAAATCCGGCACGACCGGAGAGCCTGATGCAGCACGGCGGTCACCACCTTGAGCCTCAGGGTTCAAGGGCGACACCGTCAGCGGTACGCTGGGTTGCCTTCCAACAAGGGCCAAGCCATGAACGCCACTAATGCCAAGACGACTTGGCGCCGTGATATGCGGAAGATGCGGGACCAAGAAGGGCCCGTGTCAGATCCGCCCCAGCTTCATGCCCTAACCGATTCCTCCATCTGGATAAACGCAGAAATCGTAGCAAGCTATTGTCCAACCGGCTCCGAACAAACCCCATCACATATTGAGGCGGCGGCCTTAAGATTGGGTAAAACCGTTGTTTACCCTCGAGTTTTAGGTGCTGGGAAGATGGTCTTTAAGGCTCCCGTGCCAAGAGATACTTTTGAGGTCGGCCACTACGGTATTGCTGAGCCTCCAGCCACCGCGAAAACTTTAGATATTTCAGCAATAGACCTCTTCCTCATCCCACTGCTGGCCTGTGACCAATGTGGAACTCGGCTGGGCTATGGTGGGGGTTACTATGATCGACTGCTCGAGGCAGCATCGGGCTTCAGATGTGGTTTAGGTTTTGATTTCCAAAAAGTCACAGATCTACCCCGGGAGCAGCACGATGTGCGCATGCAGGGATTTCTTTCGGAATCAGGATTTGAGATTTTCTAAAACGCGCTGGGCACAAAATTATTGTACGAGGATTCCCGCTTGCTGCGGAGCCATACGGGTATCGGGGGCGGCATCCGTTATGAAGGATCCGGTAACGGCGCCTAAAACCACCACGAAGGCAATAATCAATAGGATGTCGGGTTTTTTGTGACCCATAGTGTGTGCGCCCAAAGCAAGATGACTTTTATAGGACCCGCGCCGGTTAAAAGGTGACGCGTGTCACAACTTAGCCTGTAGAATGCGCCCTCAGCTATATTTTGTCAATATTTCACAAAATTAATCGGCTGAGGCGGTTTTGGGCTTGAGGTAGGCCTCATACGCGGGATTGCTGGTTTCTTCCCAATGGGGATAACCGACATCGGCCAGTACCTTCAACAGGGCAGAACGACGCCCATCTGCCAGCCTGAACCCTACTAAAATTCTGCCGTAGGCCGCTCCATGATTGCGGTAATGAAACAGAGAAATATCAAAATCATTACCAAGGGCATTTAAAAATTTCAGCAAGGCGCCCGGACGTTCTGGAAATTGGACTCTGAAGACACACTCGCTCCCCCCGGTACAAGGAGCCTGTCCACCCACCATGTGTCTAACGTGCAGCTTAGCTGTCTCGTTATCGGTCAGGTTATCGATCGAATACCCTTTCTTCTCAAGCTTGTTGGTCAACTGCTCCAAATCTGCGCTGTTTGGCGTCACCGAAAGTCCCACAAAAACTTTTGCCACGCGATCATCAACATAACGGTAATTGAACTCGGTGATATTGCGCTTACCCAGCTCGTTGCAAAATCGGCGAAAGGCGCCGGCACGCTCAGGGATGGTGACGGAAATGACAGCCTCTCTTCGCTCTCCTATTTCAGTGCGTTCGGAAATATAGCGCAGCCGATCAAAGTTCGTGTTAGCACCGCTCACCGTAGCCGCCATCGAGACACCCTGGAGACCGTGCAGCGCCGTATATTTCTTCATACCCGCCACCGCTAATGCTCCAGCGGGCTCAGCGATTGCCCGGGTATCCTCGAAAATATCTTTAACGCCCGCACATATCTCATCAGTAGTCACTGTAATGACATCGGTGACGTGGCTTTTTATCAAGCGCAAAGTTTCTTTGCCGACCTGCGCAACGGCGCAGCCATCGGCAAACAAGCCGACTTCTCGTAACCGAACACGCCGCCCCTTATCAAGAGCAGCACGAACGCAGGCAGCATCTTCGGGTTCAACGCCAATGATTTGGGTCTTTGGCCAGACATACCGAAGGTAGGTGGCCATGCCCGCAATAAGCCCGCCACCACCCACGCAAACAAACACGTAATCTAGGGGAGCGGGGGCCTGACGCGATAACTCCACAGCTACTGTACCCTGACCCGCAATTACATCTGGGTCATCAAAAGGGTGGAGGAATGTCATACCCTCAGCTTCAACAATTTCCGCCGCTAGATGCGCAGCCTCATCGAAGGTGTCGCCGTGCAAAATGACCGAGGCCCCATAGTTTCTAACCGCATCGACCTTGATGGCAGGGGTGGTCACCGGCATTACTATTTTAGCTTTGACCGATAATTTCTGAGCAGCTAAGGCTACCCCTTGGGCGTGGTTTCCAGCAGAAGCGGCAACAACACCCCGTCGCCGCGAGGGCTCATCGAGGTTAATCATCTTGTTATAGGCGCCACGCAACTTGAAGGAGAAGACCGGTTGCAGATCTTCTCGCTTTAAAAATATTTGATTCCCCAGGCGCCGGGTCATCAGCGGCGCATCGCTTAAAGGCGTTTCGTGGGCGACGTCATAGACTCGCGCATTTAGGATTCGTTTGATGTAAGCATCTGTCATGGCCGCTTTCCCGCGGAAGTCGAAAGGGGATAATACGTGTAAATCAGTAATTACGTCATGATGTGGTCGAGTTTCATTTGCCCGTGGACCTTCCATCACCGACAATGCGTCTTTCCCCTTCGTCACACCCTCGGAGCCACTATGACGTCACGCTTGCAACTCGCCAATGCCATCAGGGCGTTAAGTATGGATGCCGTGCAAGCGGCCAATAGCGGACACCCCGGTGCCCCTATGGGTATGGCGGACATCGCGGAGGTCCTCTGGAACGGCTATCTGAAACACAACCCCAACAATCCGGACTGGCCCGATCGTGACCGCTTTGTACTATCTAATGGTCATGGCTCAATGTTGCTCTACAGCTTGCTCCATCTCTCGGGGTACGACCTTACTATTGAAGATTTAAAAAATTTCCGGCAATTTCATGCTAAGACAGCGGGGCACCCCGAATACGGTTATGCCCCCGGCGTCGAAACCACGACGGGGCCTTTAGGTCAGGGATTAGCCAACGCCGTTGGTATGGCGCTTGCCGAAAAAACCCTCGCCGCTCAATTTAATACAGAAAAACATACGCTGATTGACCACCGAACCTGGGCCTTCCTTGGGGATGGCTGCCTTATGGAAGGCATCTCCCACGAAGCTTGCTCCCTTGCAGGAACGCTTGGGCTGGGCAAGCTTGTCGCCTTTTATGACGATAACGGTATTTCCATCGACGGCGAAGTGACCGGCTGGTTCACCGACGATACAACCAAACGCTTCGAAAGCTATGGCTGGCAGGTCATTCCAAATGTCGACGGGCACGATCATGCCAGTATCAGCGCTGCGATCGATCTCGCACTTCAGGACGGAGAAAAACCAACTCTCATCTGCTGTCGCACCATTATTGGTAAAGGTGCGCCCAACAAGCAGGGTACCGAGTCATGCCACGGGGCGCCTTTGGGTGCGGATGAGATTGCCGCTACGCGGGCTGCACTGGGCTGGGAGCACGGGCCTTTTGAAATTCCGGAAGCCGTCTATGAGGGCTGGGACGCCAAAGCACGAGGGGCCGAGCAAGAGCAAGACTGGCATTCGAGATTTGCCGACTTTTCAAAGGCGGCACCCCAGCAAGCCGAAGAACTCAAACGGAGGCTGGAAGGTACTCTTCCCGATACGTTTGAGGCGCAAATGGACGATTACATTACCCAGTGTGCCGAGGCCGGTACAGACATGGCCTCACGAAAAGCCTCGCAACAAACCCTCAACACACTCGGGCCATTGCTACCCGAGATGCTGGGTGGCTCAGCAGATCTTGCGGGCTCTAACTTAACCCTGTGGCAGGGCTCCAAAGGCGTCACTGCGACCGACGCCTCAGGTAATTACGTTTACTACGGCGTCCGAGAATTCGCGATGTCTGCCATGATGAACGGTGTCGCATTGCATAAGGGTTTCATCCCTTACGGCGCCACGTTCCTCATCTTCATGGAATACGCTAGAAATGCGGTGCGAATGGCTGCGCTCATGCGTCAACGGGTGATCTTTGTGTACACCCATGACTCAATAGGTCTCGGTGAAGATGGGCCCACCCATCAACCTGTTGAACAACTCACAGCGCTTCGCAGTACACCCAATCTCGAGACCTGGCGCCCCTGCGATACGGTAGAGTCCGCTGTTGCGTGGAAAATGGCGGTAATGCGCGACGCTGGGCCAGCCGCGCTCATCTTTTCACGTCAGACATTGCCCCACCAAGACCGTGCAGAAGAGGGCGTTAAAGCAATAGAGCGCGGTGGTTACACCTTAATTTCAGAGACGGGAGAACTCGATGCCATCATTATCGCGACCGGATCTGAGGTGGGTCTCGCAGTAGCCGCCGCTCAAACCTTGGCCGAGAACGGTCGGGGTATTCGAGTCGTGTCGATGCCCTGTGCCGAACGTTTCATGGCCCAAGAGGTCACCTATCGTGAGTCCATATTACCCAGTGACGTACTGGCGCGGGTTGCGGTGGAAGCTGCTCATGCAGACTATTGGTACAAATTCGTCGGCCTCGATGGTCGAGTTGTCGGCATGCAAAGCTTCGGTGAGTCTGCACCCGGCGGGGAGCTGATGGCGCATTTCGGCTTTACTGTCGAAAACGTGGTGGCTGCGGTAGAAGATGTATTTCTCGACTAACGCGCGCTGAGTCAGTAGCACATCCCCGTGAACCAACGTATAGCCATTAATGGCTTTGGGCGCATAGGCCGCACCGTTTTACGTGCCTGGACGGCGAGAGAATCGTTACGCCAGACGGTTAGCATCGCCGCGATTAACGAAATTGCCGACCCAGAGACGGTTGCGCACTTGACCCAATACGATTCAACACATGGACGCTTTCCCGGCACGGTTGCACGTACCGATGACGCGCTAATCGTTAATGGGCAATCCATCGCCCTGCTGCGCCATACCCACATCGATAAACTACCTTGGCGCGATTTAGGCATTGACCTAGTGATAGAAAGCACCGGAGCGTTTAGCGACCGCGTCACAGCAGAGCAACATATAAACAGCGGCGCCCGCCGAGTCTTGTTCTCTCAGCCGGCACAGTCCGACGTAGACGCCACTATTGTCTGGGGGCTCAACCAATCAGAGCTGCAGGGTAATCACCAAATTATCTCTGCGGGGTCTTGCACCACCAATGCGCTGTGCCCGGTGTTAAAAATCATTGATGATGTTTTTGGTATTGAGGCCGGAACCATCACTACGGTGCATTCAGCAATGAATGATCAACCCGTTTTGGATGCTTACCATCACACTGATCTGCGTAAAACCCGAGCCGCATTTCATTCCATTATTCCTGTCGACACGGCACTGGCTGTTGGCATTCCGAGAATCTTACCCGGGCTTGCCGACAAGCTTACAGCCCATGCCCTGCGAGTACCCACACTCAACGTTTCGGCGCTCGATATCACACTGCAAACCCGAGGCAACTGCAATGCCGCTTCAGTAAATGGAGCTCTCATTGCTGCTGCGGAAAGCAGCCTTGTTGGAATTTTGGGCATCGCTACGGAACCGTTAGCTTCCTGTGACTTTAACGGAGAGAGCTGTTCTGGTGTGGTGGATGCCAGCCAAACACAGGTTGCGGGAGACCGCTTAGTAAAAATATTAGTTTGGTTCGACAATGAATGGGCCTATGCCCAGCGACTGCTCGATATTGTTCAACATTTGGGTGCGCTAGACAAAAGCTGAAGCCCAACCTGGAGTTTGCCATGAAGCTAATGCACGAGCTTGATCTGAGTGGAAAGCGGGTACTGATCCGCGAAGATCTCAATGTGCCGATTAAAGATGGGAAGGTTACTAGCGATGCTCGCCTGCTCGCCACGCTTCCCACCATACGGCAGGCGCTGACGTCAGGTGCTGCAGTCATGCTGATGTCCCATTTGGGCCGTCCGGAAGAGGGCACTTGGGAAGATCGTTTTTCACTGGCACCGGTGGCCCATCGATTAAGCGAACTTTTGGAGGTAGAGGTTAAATTAGTCACAGACTGGGAGTCTGCGGTGCCCCAACAAGGGCAAATTCTTCTACTTGAAAATGTACGTTTTAACTCGGGAGAAAAGCAAAATTCAGATGCACTTGGGCAGCGGTATGCAGCGCTGTGCGATATCTTCGTCATGGACGCCTTCGGCACCGCCCACAGGGCTCAAGCTTCCACCCATGGTGTTGCTCGATTTGCCGCCGCGGCCTGTGCGGGACCACTGCTTGCAGCCGAGTTGTCGGCGCTAAAAAGCGCTCTGGCACAACCTGCGCGCCCCATGCTGGCCATCGTCGGTGGCTCAAAAGTATCGACCAAACTCGCCGTGCTTGAACAGCTGGCCAAGACCTGTGACAGCCTCATCGTAGGCGGAGGTATTGCAAATACTTTCTTGGCTGCGGCGGGCTATCCGGTAGGCCGATCACTTCATGAGCCCGATCTTATCGATACAGCGCGGGAGCTACTGCAGAAGAGCCATATTCCCTTACCGCTGGACGTGGTCGTGGCAAAAGACTTCAGCGAAAATGCCACGCCTACGCTCAAGTTGGCCAGCGAAGTCGCGGAGGATGACATGATCCTCGATGTCGGCCCTCAGTCAGCAGCAGCCATGGTAGAGCAGCTTAAACAAGCAGAAACCATTCTTTGGAATGGTCCTGTAGGTGTTTTTGAGTTTGCGTCGTTCTCACACGGTACCGAAGAACTTGCCAGAGGAGTTGCGGCTTCTCAGGCTTTTTCTCTGGCCGGGGGTGGGGATACACTGGCTGCAATAGATCAGTTTGGCGTGAGTGATCAGGTGTCCTACATCTCTACCGGAGGCGGCGCTTTTCTTGAGTATGTTGAAGGGAAAATATTACCCGCTGTGGCCATACTCGAGGAACGTGCTCTGCAGTAACAGATCTATGTGCTTAAGACGCACCATGGACCGAGCATTAATGACAACGTCTTGCGGAGAAAACCAACCGCGCGATGGCGAACGATACAACAGGAGACTAAAACATGGCACTGATTAGCCTAAGACAACTGCTCGACCACGCAGCCGAGTACCAATATGGCGTACCGGCATTTAACGTGAACAACCTCGAGCAGACCCGCGCCATTATGGAAGCCGCCGATGCCACAGATTCGCCAGTCATTATGCAGGCAAGTGCCGGTGCCCGAAAATATGCCGGAGCCCCCTTCCTCAAAGCCCTGATGGATGCAGCAATGGAAGAATTTCCTCACATCCCAGTGTGCGTGCACCAAGACCATGGCACGTCTGCGGCTATTTGCCAGCGTTCAATTCAACTGGGCTTCAGCTCAGTAATGATGGATGGCTCCTTGGGTGAAGATGGTAAAACCCCCATGGACTATGACTACAACGCTGGCGTCACGCGAACGGTTGTCGATATGGCCCACGCTTGCGGTGTCTCTGTGGAAGGCGAAATTGGCTGTCTAGGATCCCTTGAAACGGGTGAAGCCGGTGAAGAAGATGGCATTGGCGCAGCAGGCAAACTCACCCATGAGCAAATGCTTACAGACCCTGAGGAGGCAGCACAGTTTGTTGCCGATACCCATGTCGATGCTCTGGCCATTGCTTGCGGCACTAGCCATGGGGCTTACAAGTTTACTCGCCCGCCCACCGATGACATTCTCGCCATTGATCGAATAAAGGCCATCCATAGTCGTATCCCAAAAACGCACCTGGTAATGCACGGGTCATCCGCTGTGCCCCAGGACTGGCTCGCCATTATTAATGAATTTGGGGGTGAGATACCCGAGACCTATGGCGTGCCCGTGGAGCAAGTAGCGGAGGGCATTAAATACGGTGTACGCAAGGTCAACATCGATACCGATTTACGCCTAGCCTCTACGGGTTCAATTCGCCAGTTTTTAGCTCAAAATCCGACCGAGTTTGACCCCAGAAAATATTTTCAAGCCAGCTTAGTGGCCATGCGCGATATTTGTATTGCACGTTACGAGGCTTTCGGCACCGCCGGTAATGCGTCAAAACTTAAGCCCTTATCCCTTGCAAAGGTTCAGGAAGCCTACAGTCAGGGGCATTACTAACGGCCAAAAGCTGAATTCAAAACCAGCATGTGCAAGCCCCACTGCCACGGAGTGCTTTTTAGTCGGTAATCCGCAGTAGCCAGAGCGCTGCGCCTGTAAGAGTGGGTGCGAGCCAGGAAGGGGCGGTTCGACAGTCCAAAATATCCCGACCCAACATAACGGCACAGAAACAGCTGAACCCATCGCCGGGTCACTAACTGATCTTTGTGGTGCAGTAAGCCCGCATTCACTCAGGCATTGATCTCGGTGGTTCTGGACTGTCCAGCGCGCCACCAAAAATGGCGCGCAGCGGCCCATCATAATTACGCCAGCGCCCTTGTCTCGAGGTCGTCAAAGGCTCCCTAACCTGCCACACACTGGCCGTGCGCACCGAATTTGTTAGCTCATGAAAGTTTAGGCAGTCGGAGTGCCATGGCGCCCCTAACCACTTAAATAAGGGCATTAACTGTTTTTCCGGATCAGTCACTAGCGCCTCATAACTAACACGATAAACACTTTTAGGATAATTTTCGCACCAAAAGTCAGCAATTTTGCGACAGAAGCTTATATGCTTAGCAATGTCTTCAGGGCTCGTTGCATAACCATGCTGCGGATGTAGGCGCGTGCCAAATATAGACACTAAAGTATCGCGCCAGTCGCGCTCAGTAATAACGAACTTCGCCTCAGGTAATACCGCACGAATGCTTGCCATATGAAATAAGTTATCGGGGCGCTTATCGGTGGCGACTAGACCTGGCTCGACATTGCGCTCGGTCAAGTGCGCCTGCCATTGCTCACGTAGCTGCGCGCATTGCTGGGGATTGGGCAAGCGGCCGGGCGACACCATGCTCCCCCCCAAAGCGTGAATCTGTCTGGGCCAAAACTCAGATTCACCCAATGGTGTAAAACCTGAATGAGCCGCCAATATTTGCTCCAGTAAGGTCGAGCCAGTTCGGAACAAACCAAGAATAAAAACGGGAGTCTGTTGTGGCGAAGTAGGCACAGTAGCGCTGGGGGCTACGGTCCCGTGGGAATCTAACGGCGGAGACTGCTGCGACTTCACCTCGGCCAACTGACTCAACAATTTCGACTGAACAGGCAGCGCTTGCCAGTCGGGGTAAGCTTTTTGATCGACCGCATTTACCGCAATAAGGGCTTCCCAAGCCGCGTTATACCGCTCTGCCCGCTCCTCATAACGAGCCAGAGCCATCAGCGCGTCGGTGTCTTTAGCCTTTGCAAACTGACGCAAGGATTGAACGGCTTGCGATGCCTCCGGTAGCGTGAGGTTGGCTTCGATCCAACGCGCCACCGGATAAGCCTTATCTGGGGCGAGCTCGGTCGCGAGCTTGAAGTACCGACAAGCAGTCTCACGATCACCCATTTGCTCTGCAATATGAGCACGATTAAAAATTGCCGGGTAATAATGGGGGTTTTCTAATAAAGCGCGATCAAGCCACTGCATTGCCGGTTCAGTTTGACCCAGACGCTCTGAATACACTGACGCCATGTTTGCCATGGCCTCTTCCGGGGATTCAATGCCAAAAGCTAAGGCTTGTTCATAAGCCTTTAGGCTAGCTGCAAATAGGCCAACCTTTGTCGACCACCAGCCTAAATTGAACCAGGCGATAGCGTTGCTTGGCTGACTCTGCGACTGCGCCAGCCAGTGACGATATTGTTGCTGAGCTTCCGTCATTTCAGAAAAATCCAAAGCAAAAAAAAGCGGGCCATTGGCCCGCTTCTTATTGACGCAGCTTACGCTGCTTCATTCAAGCCTTACTTATAGACGGAAAGTCACCTGAGCAAACAAGTACTGACCGAGGGTATCGTAGAAACCCGCTGTCGCGTTTGCGTTAGAGGACAATGAACCACCTACCAGTGGTGGCTCTTCGTCTAAGACGTTGTTGATACCGACCAGGATCTCAGAATCACCCAAGAAGCGGATGGTTGCGTTCAGATCGAGGTAGTTCTCACCGCCGTCGCTCTCGTCCTGTGCGATGGTATCGATACCTTCACTACGACCGTTGGTCAAACCACCGTCATAGTCAACACCGCCAAAGTGACGCCATCGGATGCTGGCTGCCCAGAAACCGTTGCTGTCGTAAGACGCAGTAGCTGTGTGACGCCACTCAGGTGAGGGGTAACAACGGCTGCTGATCAAGCCAACACAGTCGTAAGTATCAGCACCAGGAATCTCAACTTCCTTGGTCAGCATGTAAGTACCGATCAAGCTTAAGTTGAAAGATCCACCCAGAGCGTCAACGCCCCAAGCACCTGCAACGTCAACACCTTCCCAGGTATTCTTACCGCCGTTCAAGCTAGCGTTCAGAACCGAACCTGTCTCGCCCTGCCACAGTGAACCGTTGCCTGAACGCGTAATCGCGTCACAGAACAATCCGTTCTCAGCACACTGGCGAACGATGTTCTCAGCACCGATACTTGTAACGGTCTCTTCGATTTCGATACTCCAGTAATCCGCAGAAATTGTCAGATTATCGGTAGGAGTCAGTACCACACCGAAGGTGATGGTGTCTGCTTCCTCAGCGTCCAGACCTGGGTTACCACCCGTGATCTGGTTGTATTGGTCAGCAGGACTCAAAGCGATGTTGCCATATTGACCGGCTGTAACACCCGTATTCGCACATTGTGCCTGTGAATACTCTGGCGCCTCGCCATTAGCAATGATGCCGCCACAGGGGTCAACACCAGCCCAGAGGCCCAGATTCTGCTGTGAGTACAGCTCTGATACGTTTGGTGCTCGCACCGCGCGGTTGTAGCCCATACGGATACGGAGCAAATCGATAGGCTGGAAGTCAGCACCGATTCGATAGGTATCCTGACCGCCAACCGTGCTGTAGTCAGAGTAACGATATGCCAAGTCAAGAACTAAGCTATCGAGGACTGGGACGCTAGCTTCACCAAAGAATTCAGAGACGTTGTAGCTGCCTCCCAGTGAAGGTGTTGGACCGCCTTGTCCTAACAGCTGACCTTCTTCGAAGACAGTATCAGCGATACGCTCAAACTTCTCGCCGCGCCACTCATAACCGACAACGACCTTGATGGGGTTGCTGGTGGTAGGCAGTGAGAACAAGTCGCCTGTTACATAGCCGTTGATGACTTCTGTTGACGTTGTACCGTTCAGTACGCCAACACCTGTCAGGCCTGCAGCCTGCTCAGGAGTAACGCCTTGATAGGTGAAAACGTCCCACAAAATATCAGCGGTATCAGGATCGATGTTCTTCGTGATCTTAGGTGCGAAGAAGTCGTTAATGTACGTCGCAGTCGATCGTGTTTGTCCGTACAAGTAGCTGATGTCATATGACCATGTGTCATTGATATCACCCTTCATACCCGTAACCATACGGAACGAATCGTGCGTAGTGTTGCTTGAGCGTGGACCGCCCTCTACGTTTCGCTTACCAACGTAAACACCAAACTCGTCATACCCTGGGCCATAAAGATCAACCAGTGCATCCTGGAAAGGAGCAGGGAAGTCATCGAGGTCAAGGATATATGCTTCAACGAAAAAACTGCCTGACTCAGCAATTTGAGCGCGTGACTCGTTGCTGGCATACATAGTTTCGAAGTAAGGCGTGAAGTGATCGTTTAGCTTGTACTCAGCAAAAGCGCCAATTGACCACTGCTCGATAGGACGCAGGAAGTGGTTGATTGGTGCGTAGTTGTAACGGTTAGTACCGTCCCAAGGTGTTAAACCACCTGAAGAGTTGATGTTGCCGAAGAACTCTTGGTCGTAGTCATAGTTACGACCATTGGTACCCGCAGGGCCCTGTCCACCAACAACTGTAGGTGCCAAAAAGTAGTTTGGAATGATAGCGTTAGCTGAACCACCTACACCTGTAGCAGCACCCGTCAAAGCGCCTGAAGAGTAATCTCTTGATTCTTGACGAAGTTCTTTCTGCTCACGCCATGTACCGTAAACAGTCGCATTACCTTTGCCGTCAGCAAAGTCGCTACCCATGATGAAATCGATCTGGTAGTTCTCACCGTCGGGGCCTTCGGTACCGGAGGGGTAATCAAAGTTACGAGCGTCTAACAGTGGCTGAATGTAGCCGTTGTCGTTGTCGTGTCGGTAACCTGACCAACCGCCGCGGATTTCAATACCATCCATCTTGCGGGTAACGAAGTTAACAACACCAGCAACCGCGTCGGCGCCGTAGGTTGCAGATGCACCACCGGTCAATACGTCGACACGCTCAAGGGCAATAGTCGGAACCTGACCAACATCTGGCGCCTGCGAGTAAATACCACCCGCCTGCATACGTCGACCGTTAATCAATACCAAGGTTCGGTTAGTTCCTAAGCCACGCAGGTCGACTGTCGCCGTACCGGTTGAGCCGTTAGAAATGTTGGCGTTTTGGCTGGTCTCGATTGAAGGCAAGCTGTTCAGCACTTGCTCAATGTTCACAAAACCCAAGTTCTTGATGTTTTCAGCATTAACTACGGTTACTGGGCTAGTAGCACCAAAGCCGTCTTCTGTCTTAATACGTGTACCGGTAACGATTACCTCTTCTACGGTATCGTCTACAGCACCATCAATATCTTCGTCTTGTCCGAATGCCAGACCGCTGGTCAGCGTGGTTGCCAAAGCCGCGGTAACGGCAAGGCTAAGCTGTCGCTTATGCAGTGACTTCATGGGAAAACCTCGTCTTCTAGTAATTTCTAGTGTTAGTTAAGAGCGCTCTGTCCGGCTCGAATATCCGGACCGAAGACGCAGAGTAATCAATTGTGGACAGTAAGTGAGAGCCTTTAGAGGCTACTTTGTGCATTATTCACGCTCACAAAGGGGAACTTACGCTTTGCAACCCATTCAACTGTGAATTTTGCGGCCTCTAGCGGGGCTTTATCGGCCTCAGTCAATGCGTCGAACCCCCACAGAACGTCCAGTCGACAGGACTGTCATTGTCCACAAGCCTATAAAATTCTTTTTGAAGTGCACCTTATTGTCTCCTCGAGTGTGTCTATATTTACTGCTCCCAGTACGTTGCCGCCAGACTTGACCGTTATCGAGGGCAAATATGGACTTACCGCTCCAGCCGGAGAAATTACCCACGATCATGGCGTCAAAGGGCTCGGTCAGTGCCTGAGCTTTTGCAGCCTCGAGTTCCTCAGCCGCCGCAAGCTCCTCATTGACCCGACGTTCAACCTCGGCTTCGATCGCTTTTTCTTGCTCAACATCACTCAAAGTGGCTGCGCCCATGCTCTGGACATCGCCTACCGGTGTCGCAGTGTTCAATTCTGTGGATAGAAACCGGTCTCGCAGCCAATTATCGAGAAACTCTTGCTGTTCACCCGAAAGAGCACCTACACCCGAAGCCTCACGCTCTGCAGATGTCATCTCTTTGGCAAGACCTTTAAAAAGATCTGATTGCGTAAATGCCCACATAGGCAGTAGACAAATGAGACAGACCGTTATTACACGCAGCATATGGTATCTCCTGTTGCGAAGGTGAGTGGGAGGCCGCTCCACAAGAGCTGGTCGCGAGTCAGTATATAGCCGGTAGAGGCTTCTTACACGAATCACGTATTTGCAGGAACATTAGTGGTGGCCATACTGACTAGTGGTGGCCGTACTAGCATTACTATTGAATGCGCTGGTTATAGTGCTGACGCGGGCATTAACGCGTTAGAACGCCCTCGGAACACCGGACCTGCGATAGGTTTAAACTGTTCATCGACTCTGCCGAACGTGGCGCTCAGTGTCCTGAAGATAAAGATGCACAAGGTGAATCCTCAAACAAAGGGCAGTAATAGCAGTGACTAAAAAGTAGCCAATGAATCCCACCCAACCGCCTCAAGCTATGGCCGCAGCACTCAGCGCAATTCTGGGACGTGAGCGCTTTTTAACGGATAGCCAATCTTTGCAACATTATGGAAGGGATTGGACGCGATTTGCCGCGCCAGCGCCCTCAGGCGTGCTGCTTCCTAATACGATCAGCGAAATACAAGCCATTGTGGGCTTAGCCCGACAACACGGGATCAAACTCGTGCCGTCAGGGGGCAGGACAGGGCTAAGCGGCGGTGCCATGGCCACGAACGGCGAGCTGGTTTTGTCTATGGAGCGCATGAGAAAAATTTCGCCCGTCGACAGAGCGGGGCGCAGCGTAACTTGCGAAGCGGGTGCCATCACAGCGCAAATCAAGCGCGCTGCCGCTACGGAAGGGCTAATGTATCCCGTTGACTTTGCCTCAAGCGGGTCGAGTCAGATCGGGGGTAACATTGCTACTAATGCCGGGGGCATTCAGGTTATTCGCTACGGAATGACCCGTGACTGGGTGACTGGGCTGAAGGTAGTGACCGGCACCGGTGAGCTGCTGAAATTGAACCACGGTTTGATTAAAAACAACACGGGACTCGATTTTCGCCATCTGTTTATTGGCTCTGAAGGGATTTTAGGGGTCATTGTTGAGGCGACGCTGGCACTCACCGACCCACCGACAAACCCACGGGTGATGGTGCTTGGTGTTCAATCCATGCCAGCCATTATGCAAGTCCTTGCCAAGTGCCAAGCCAGACTCTCAGTGCTTGCCTTTGAATTTTTCTCTGATCTCGCTCTGGAAAAAGTGACTGCTGCACATTCAGTACAGCCTCCCTTTCAAGCGCGCTTTCCTTATTACGCACTAGTGGAGTTTGAGAGCATTTCCACGGCGGCAGAGACACAGGCCCTTGAATTGGTTGAAGCTTGCATGGCTGCAGGGTGGGTAGAGGATGCCGTACTAAGTCAGAATGAAAGTCAGCGCCGCAGCCTTTGGCGCCTGCGAGAAGACATCTCCGAGACCATTGCCCAGTGGACGCCTTATAAAAACGATATATCCACGACAGTAGAGCAAGCGCCTGAGCTATTGAGCAGCGTTGACGCGTTAGTTGCCCAACAATACGCCGATTTGGAAGTCGTTTGGTACGGTCACATTGGCGATGGCAACCTGCACCTGAATATTCTCAAGCCCGACGGGATATCCGTGGGTGCTTTTCAGGAACGCTGCAAGGCGGTTAGCACCCATCTGTTTACCGCGGTACAAAACCTTGGAGGCTCCATCTCGGCGGAGCATGGGGTCGGGCTACTTAAAAAGGAGTTCTTACGGTTCAGTCGTACAGAAGCCGAAATTGAGCTGATGCGGGGTATCAAAGCCCAGTTTGACCCCGACGGAATCTTCAATCCAGGCAAGGTCTTCGACGCATAATCCAGAACGCCTCTCTTCAGAACCCTT
>Ga0209251_1001519_pt1 | contig 17438 bp, 12 predicted proteins | sample SaaInlV_100m_DNA_6_FD_184665 | JGI IMG/M metagenome (GOLD analysis project Ga0209251, IMG submission 184665) | Marine microbial communities from expanding oxygen minimum zones in the Saanich Inlet - Saanich Inlet SI073_LV_10m_DNA (SPAdes) (version 2) | ecosystem: Environmental > Aquatic > Marine... | reverse complement strand
CCCGCTTTCGTGTCGACCCAAGTGCTGGTTTAGGCCACCTTTCGTTCGAAAGCGACCGGGCTTTTCCAGCCCAGTGCTGAGTGTCGGCGCCGCGGGTTATAGGACCCGTTTATGTATTCGAAGATCGCCCTCTCAGCCTGCCGCCGCGTTTCCCTTGACTGCCGCCTGATTAGTTCAGCTTTGTTGGATTTGAAGAATGTCTCGACGGCCGGATTAACATAGCAATTGCCTTTTCCGCTCATAGACGCCTTGAACCCGTGCCGGAGCAAGATCTTCTGATAATCATGCGAACAAGATTGGCTGCCACGGTCTGAACCGCCCCTTGTTGGCCGGAGACCCAGAAGTAAGGATACTGGGTTATGGAAAAGAACAAATGTGGAAGCAGATATTCACCAAAGGTTCGCGACCGTGCTGTTCGGCTGGTATTCGAGCATCAGGGCGAATTTGACAGCCAGTCTGCTGCGATCAAATCGATTGCGCCCAAGATCGGTTGTGGGCTTGATACGCTTCGGGCGTGGGGTTCATTTCTGCATTTTGTCTGCAACGGTTTCTATCAGTTCATCATATAGGTGTTTTTCCATTTCAGTCTCTTTCTGCTCGTAGCACCAACAGGTATTTTGATCACTTGCGTGGTGGAATTGTGGAACGTCCTTTCGTCACCCTGTTTGCGACATATTGGATTGTATTTCTGATTGTCTGGGAGAACGCAGATGTCCCCTTAAAATAAATGTATGAAAGTTGAGAAAAGAACGACACTGTTGAAAAGCAAATGCAAATATCGCAATAAATATCAACTTGGATACATCAAATCAGCCTACCCTGTTTTACAGTATAAAAATGGAGATTAATGAAATGCGAAAAGTAAATCATGCAAAAGAAAATAACGGTTCAGTTGCAAAAAATAAAAATTTTTAATGGTCTCTATATCATTCATTAGCGATATACAATTTGGATTCGATTTATACATTTATACCGAAAAATGCCTGTTCAACTATGAGATTTTCGATTGCGGTTCAAAACGGATTTTTAGACGAAAATTCTGATAAAAATTGGATTCATGAGAACAATAATACTTTTTCGACATCCCAAGAATTTGCAATGAGATGTAAATATGCTTTCGTGATCTTGCGTTGTCCTTTTCGTAGGATTGCCTCGGCATATTTAAACAAAGTTGTTGATGGTGTTACTGAATTTATCCCAGAAGGAAGTACGGACCCGTTAGACGTATCCTTTCGAGTTTTTTTATCTATTGTTATGAGTCAAAACGCATATAAACCCACAATGGATAGCCATTGGCGTCCTCAGGTAGACTTTCTTTTGTTTGAAAATTATGATGATTATTTTTGTTTGGAAGATTTTAATTATTTCCAGAATGTTTTGTTGGACAAGGGACTGAGACTATTTGATACAAGGACGGACTTAAAACACGATACATCTTCATATGAAAAATTGAATGGAGAATATTCAAATATTCCTTTAAGTGAAATAAAAAAGATGAAAGATGGTGGCGTATTGCCTACCTATGAATCTCTATTTACGGATGAGTGCAAAGACATAGTTAAGAGTATATATTCAAATGATATTCAACTTTATATAGAAAAATTTGGACAGAAAGGTCTATTATTCTAGGGTCAACTTTTTAAGAAGAAGGATTTAGTATCTAAACTCGGCTTACTCGAAAATCCGAAAGGTGTACTGTGAGATCATGCGATAACTGCCAGTTACGGAGGATGGGGAACTTTAAAGATAGAAAAGTCATCTGGGCGGGAAAGTTTCGTTGACTGAACTTGGGCCGACACACGTCGCCAAAAAAAACGGCCAACTGTCCGATCACATCTGAACCACTACAGATAAAAAGCGCGTTACCAAGGCCAACAGAGGGAATTTTCGTATTTAAATCAGTCCCAAAATTGTCGCGAATTGTATTGGCCTAATTTAAAATAATTAGTTTGAGAGTGTTTTAAATTTCAAACGTTCTCCTAAACGGGCCTTTCATCGACTGCCGTTTATCCAATTCTGGCATAATGCTCACAAGTTCACTGCATATACCAGTGGATGGCAAAATTGGCGTAGGATAACGATCCTCGCGGGAAAATAGAGGAATTTTTGCAGCTTTAGCTCATATTGCCGCTATTCTATCACTTGTTTCTTTCGCCAACCGTTTGTTTGGTTTCGTAGTCGGCTAAAATTAAAGTAAAACAGGTATCCTTGGCTGTTTTTTGTTCAGAATACCGAAAAATACGGTTTTTGGTAAGCGACGTATGGGCGGTGTTTTGGTCTATCACGACTTAGGCTCGGGAACAGAGCATAACTGCTCTGCGGGGTCCCCGCAATGTGTTGGCTATCTTGCTAAACCTCAGAAGTAATTAGAAGTAATTTGCTTTTTGGGATCGAAAAATGGTTTTTCCACCACAGATGCTGGAACGATTCCCGACGAGGTTTCAACCTCGCATTCAAGACCAATATCTGCTTCGTCTGCCGACACCATTGCCAGAGCAATATTCTGCTTCAAACGTGGGGAATAAATGGCAGAGGTGACCTTGCCGATGGTTTGTGATCCTTTTAAAATCGGCCAGAACGTGGTGTTTGGCCCCTGCAATGGAGGGCCTTCGATGCGCAGCCCCACTTGTTTCCGGGTTACACCCGCGTCGCGAATGGCTCTCAATGCCTTCTTTCCGATGAAGTCAGCATCCATATCGAGATTGACAAGGCGGTCAAGGCCAAGCTCATAGGGATTTGTTTTGAGGTCAGCATCTGCGTGATACGACAACATACCCCCCTCAATACGGCGTATTGATGACGTGTGACCGGGCCTTAAACCAAACTTAGCCCCAGCCGCCATGATTTTTTCCCAGAGCTCGCCACCCCGTGTCTCATCCTGAAGATAGATCTCATACCCTAATTCACTTGACCAACCGGTACGCGAAACGATCAGTGACATGCCGTCCAATTCGAGATGGCGCAGCCAATAATACCGCAAATCCATTATACTATCACCAAATAGCGCCTTCATCACCTCACCGGATTTTGGACCTTGCAATTGTAGAGGCGATGCATCTGGTTCGCATAGGTCCACGTCGAGCCCAGAATTCACCGCCACGCCCTGCGCCCAAAGCAGAACATCACTATCGGCCAATGACAGCCAGAAGTGGTTTTCCCCAAGCCGAAGTAGAATCGGGTCATTTAAAATGCCGCCGTCGGCATTGGTGATCAAGACATATTTACACTGACCAACCGCCATCTTCGAGAGATCGCGCGGTGTCAGCATCTGGGTGAAAGTCGCCGCATCTGGTCCCGTAATCTCAACTTGCCGTTCTACCGCCACGTCACAAAGGATGGCATCATTAACAAGGTTCCAGAAATTCTGCTCGGGGTCGCCAAAATCGCGTGGGATATACATGTGATTATAAACTGAAAACTCTTTTGCACCCCAGCGTACTGTCGCGTCGAAATAGGGCGATTTTCTGATTTGTGTCCCAAAACCAAAGTCGTTGCTGTCAGCCATGGTGTTTGCCTTTTATCGTGCCGTTTTGGCGCGCTGAGTGTTTGAACCAAAGGACCGTATGAGTGGGTAAAACGGCCGTAGCCCAGCCTGTAATCCATTTGGTCAATTGGTGAGGCGTATATTGCGGCGTTTTTAAGTTCGGAGCAGACATCTTTGGAGCAAAAACGCAAAAAAATCTGGACTTTTGCTTGTTTTAACGAATGTCGCGACACTGACGTCATTTTGAATAGATTTGAACAATACGGTGGGTGCGGCTACGGGGTTTCTGTATCGATTTTGCAGATGGGTTTCAAACGTAGGCTTTCCGCTAAGCTTTTACGTCGAAGGTCCAACTGGTGTAGAAATTGAGTAAGATGCACTGCGTTGCATATCCTTCGAATTCATACAAACTTTATTACAGAGGGTGAGCTGCGATCCCGTTTCACAACAGGATTGGATTATTTCTCAATGTTTTAAAAGTCGGTTTGAGCAAAGCCTGCAAGGTATCTCACATTTCAATTTATAAAGTCCAGCGCAACCGAAGATGGTTTCACACGGGTGGTACTGCGTCACACCGTACCAGCGCATCGACCGCCAGACCGTGGGTTTCATAGATAAACAATGGATTGATTTCGATTTCCTGCAGGTGATTTTGCGTATTTTGTACAAAATGGCATAGAGACAAGATTTGCGCGCTTAGGGAGGTAAGGTCCGTCTTGGGCCTGTTTCTGAATCCGTCTAATAGGGCGAAGAGTTTTAAACTTCGGATAGCTTTCGCAATTTGGCTGCCATCCGTGGGCAGTAACAGCGTTTTGGTGTCTTGTAAAAGTTCTACATAAATCCCACCGCTGCCCAGCGTCAGTGACCATCCAAATTGTGGGTCCCGTCGCAGACCGACGACCATCTCGGCGAGTGGCTGCGGGACATGAGCCTCAATCAGAAAATCATCAGTGAGGGCGGTTGGGTCATATGCCACCACTGCTGCCTGCATGGTTGCCAGTGCTGTTGTTACCTCGCTTTCCGAGTTCAGCGCCAAGGCCACTGCGCCGGCCTCGGTTTTATGCACAAGCTTTGGTCCCATCATTTTTAAAACCACTGGAAACCCGATGTTGCGGGCCACTGCCGCCGCGGTCGAGCCATGTGCTTGTTCCCCTTCTGGAACCATTATTCCAGCCGATCGCAAGATTTCTTTTCCTGCAACTTCGCGCACCAACTGCCCCGGGTGCATATCTTCCGGCACTTGCAGGGTTCCAACGTGCGATGCCAGAATCGTCTCTCGGTTTTCGCGCCAAGTTGCTGCCTGTGCAACGGCATTGAGTGTTTCGTGAATGCCTTGCATAGGCGCAACGCCAAGTTCGATCAGCAATTCGCGGGTCTCGATATCCATATTTTCTGGCAGAGTTGCGCAGACAGCGGCAGGCAGATTTGCCGCTTTGGCCGCTTTGGAAAATGCGGCAGCATCATTGCGATAATATATTTGGGACTCGTCCAACCCGCTGTAAGGATAATCTTGCACAAGCAGGGCGGCATCAACACAATTGGCGTCAATCGCTGTTCTAAAAACTGGCTCTGTATAAGCGGGCTGTCCCCAGATCGGTGTTGTGTAGTCGAGGGGATTTGAGACGGTTGCGATCGCAGGCAGGGCTTCGGTCAACCGCGTTGTGACTTCCGGGTCAAAGGTCGGAAACCGCAGGCCAATTGTTTCGGCATGATCTGCCAGCATTGTGGCACCGCCACCCGAGCAGGTAAATCCAACCACCCGATGACCTTTGGGTCGATCCACCACGCAGAGGTATTTGAGTGTTTCTAGCAGCTGAGACGGGTTGGTTACGCTGATCACTCCACAGCGGTCAAACAAGGCGTTATATAGTTCTTTGGCGCCTGACAGAGACCCGGTGTGACTGACGGTCAATTGGCTGCCAATCTGCGATGATCCGGTTTTGAGCGCGACAACGGGGGTGTCGTGGCGCAAGCATTTCAACGCTGCCTGCTCAAATTTTGCGATATCTCCGAGGCCCTCGATATGTAGCCCGATCGCTCGCACGGCAGGGTTTTCGCATAAAGCGTCAATAAAATCAGCCAGCTCCAAAACCGCCTGATTGCCCGCTGAAATTAGATGGGTCAGCGGCAGCGAGCGTTGGCTCATGGTAATGTCTGACGAGAACATACCGCTTTGGGTGATAATCGCGGCGCCGTAACCCGGCGACCCACCGCCATGGGCAAACGGCCAAAGCGCCACATTGTCGAGATAGTTGATCACGCCATAACAATTGGGTCCGATCAGGGCCATATCCCCGGTGACTTCTTTCAAGCGCTGTTCGAGCGCATCACCATCCGATCCGGATTCTTTAAAACCGGCCGTGTAACACACTACGCCGCCAGCCCCCATTTGGGCCAGTTTTTCCAGCGTGTCGACGGCGGCTGCGGCAGGGATGGCAAGAAAAACAGCGTCCGGAGCTTCTGGCAGATCGTCTACGCGGGCAAAGCACGGCAGATCGCACATATGATCCCGCTTGGGATTGACGGGCCAATACGCACCCTCAAACCCACGTCTGCGGGCTTCGCCGATCGCGATCATGGCGTCTGTGCCGCCAATAAATGCGATATGGCGGGGCGATAAAAGTCGGTCAAAATGTCGGCGCTTTTCTGGGGTCATCCCCCCAGCGGCCTCAGGATCGAGCGGGTTATGATATGGCGCTGGATTTCCGAGGTTCCATCCCAGATGCGTTCTAAACGGCTGTCACGCCAAAGGCGTTGTATTGGCATCTCCTCCATCAATCCCATGCCACCGAAAATTTGAACGGTATCATCTGCGACCTTGTTCAACATTTCCGAGCAATACACTTTAACCATAGCAGCATCCATATCTTGCATCTTCCCCTCATCGGCACGGCGTACTGCATCCGTCACCAACAAATCGGCAGTCCGAAGGCCAATTGCCATATCCGCCAGCCGAAACCCCGTGGCCTGAAATGTGCCGATTGGTTTGCCAAACTGTTTGCGGTTGGCTGCCCAATCGGCAGCCATATTCATAAGCCGCTCGGCTTTGCCACAGCAGGTTGCCCCAACCCAAATACGGCCCATTCCCAGCCATTTCCCCGAAAGTTCCAGACCGCGCCCCTCTTCACCCAAGATTTGGTCCGGTCCGAGACGCACGTTATCAAAACTCAGCTGAAAGGTTTTATACCCGCGATAACTTACGCATTTGTGACCTTCTCGACAATCGAAGCCTGGCAGGCCAACATCGACCAAGAACGCGGTCACGCGCTTGCGGGGGCCACGCGGTGTCTCATCGATGCCGGTAGCGGCAAAGACGATTGCAAAGTCAGGCATCACCGGTCCCGAGATGAAATGTTTGGAGCCGTTGAGAATCCAGTCACGTCCGTCGCGTTTCGCATTGGTTTTCATGCCCATAACATCTGACCCGGCCTCGGGTTCCGTTAAAGCGAAAAGTTCGCGTTTCTCGCCGGTGACACAGGGATCGAGATATCGGGCAACCTGATCTCCTTCACAGGCCAGCAGCAATTCGGTTGGACGCGCGATCCAAGATTGTAGCGCATGCGTGGTTTTGCCATATTCACGCTCGACGATGGACGATGAGGTGTAATTTAGGCCGCCACCGCCAACAGCTTCGGGTAGATTTGCGGCAAATAGACCAACTTCTTTGGCGCGGGCCTCGATCTGACGCCCCAATTCGAGCGGAACCTCACCGGAGCGATCGACCGCGTCTTCATGCGGGTAAATCTCATCTTTTAAAAAACATTGCACGGTGTTGAGCAAAAGCTCGTTTTCATGGGACACAACTGCGTTCACTTTATGCTCCTGCATGGATATTGTTTCGGGGCCATTGATGGGATGTGAATTGGCCTCATTTGAAGTTAGGTACAGGCCGCCTATTTCGAGGCACCGGTGAGGTTCAATTTGTTACGGGCTTCCTGTGGGGTGAGCGCGCGCGCGCCCATCCGTTCCAAAATCTCAACGGCGCGTGTGACCAATTGACCGTTTGTCGCAAGAACGCCTCTGTCGAGATAAATATTATCTTCCAGACCGACGCGGATATTGCCCCCCATTGCAATGGCCGTTGCAGCCATCGGCATCTGCATTCGCGAGATGCCGAAGCCAGCCCAAGTTGCACCCGCAGGCAGATGGTCTTTCATGACTTTCATTGTATCCACGCTTTGATCCGCACCCCAGGGAATGCCGAGACAAATCTGAAACATCGGTGGATCAGCGATCAAGCCTTCAGTGATCATTTGCGTTGCAAAGCGGATGTGGCCCAATTCGAACACTTCCAATTCGGGTTTGACGCCCCATTGTTTTGTCAGGGCGGCCATCTCGCGTAGCATGGGCGGTGTCGAGATGTAAATCTCGTTGCCATCGCCAAAATTAAGCGTGCCGCAGTCAAGTGAACAGATTTCGGGCAGGCAGTCTTTAACGTGACGCAGACGTTCTTCGGCACTGATCATATCGGTGCCTGGGCCAGGCATTGCCGGATCTTGTGCCGAGGGCACCCAATCGCCCCCCATGCCTGCGGTCAAGTTGATGACAACGTCCGTATCGCTGTCACGGACCCGGTCGACTACTTCTTTGAAAAGCTTGGGGTCGCGGGAGCCTTTGCCGGTCTCAGGGTCGCGTACATGAATATGCGCAACCGCGGCCCCAGCCTTCGCCGCCTGTATCGCAGCGTTGGCGATTTGTTTTGGCGTTACCGGAACATGTTCACTGCGGTTTGTGGTATCGCCAGCCCCGGTGACAGCACAGGTCACTATGACATCGTAATTCATCGGTCGTCTCCGTTCGCTTTCGGCATTATTGGAAACACAAGTGGCTTGACAATATAGATTTTTCGTCAATTGATAGCGTATATCTGGCGATAATTCTTGTATTTTTAATTTACCAGGTCCGGCCGCCGGATCTTTCGATGAACCTGAGGGCACCCTATGAGCGATCGACTTTTTTATGTTCTGCTGCCGCGCTTCAATATGTTTAGCCTGACAAATTTGATGGAGCCTGCACGCATCGCAAACTATCTTTCGGTAGAGGATGTCTACCACAAAAAATACCTAAGCTTTGACGGGCCCGACATCACGGCCAGCAATGGGATGGCGGTGAAATGCGAGATGGCGCCGGAGCAAATACGCCGAAATGATCTTATCTTCATTGTGGGAAGCTGGGGAGCGGAACATTACGCTAACAGGAAATTATTCTCTTGGCTACGTCTGCAGGCCAGAAACGGTGTGCGGATCTGCGCGGTTGAAATGGGTGCCTATGTTCTGGCGCGCGCCGGGCTTTTAGCGCGGCGAAGCGCCACCACGCACTGGTCGTATCTGGCGGGGTTTCAGGAACAGTTCCCAGATGTGGATGTTCAGGAGCAGCTTTTCACCGAAGACGGGCCAATATTGTGTTGTTCGGGCGCTACGGCTGGCCTTGATCTTATGCTCTATATCATTGGCGGCCGCCATGGGCAGGCGCTGGCCGGGGAAATTTCAGATCAGATTATACACCATCCTGTGCGGCAAGCCAAAGACGCACAACGCAAAACATTGGGACGCGGGATTGCCAAGCTGCCGTCTGATGTTCAAGCTGCAATCGAGGTGATAGAATCCAATATTAGCGAGCCAGTTGCTGTGCCTGAAATTGCCAAGACAATCGGTTTGTCGCAACGTCAATTGGAGCGGCAGTTTAAGAAATCTGTCGGCTGCAGTATTGTCCAGTTTGGCCTTCTTATGCGCTTGCAGCACGCGCGGGTGCTTTTGATCTCAACCGACTTAGGGGTCCGCGAGAGTGCGACCGCGTCGGGGTTTAATTCACTGTCGCATTTTGCATATGCATTTAAAAAGTGCTTTGGACGTCGACCTAGCGATTACCGGCAAGCTTGGCCCGAGAATGACACAGCGCCGCATTGGCCGGGAACTTTAGGCCGGTTTTTAGACACGCTTCAGCCACAACGCCGGGATGGTCTGCCCCGCTAGTGTGTCTAAGGTTTGCCTTGCGAGGGTCTGCAAAGATAGAGGGTCTGCAAAGATACGAGAATTTACGTCACAACAGATATTGAACCAGCGTTGCAAACTAACCAAACGGTATTTTTTTTGACCATTAGTCAGAAAAAACGACAGATGCTCAATTAATTTGATAAAATTTTACTGGCAAGCGTGGTATTATCTGGCTAACGTGGCATATAATCTAACGGGAGAAAAGTGGATGAAGTTCAAAAATTATCTCAGCAATTTGTCTTACAAACTGACAGATGGTCAAATTGATCGTCGTCAATTTGTAATGTCAGCCTTGGCAGCGGGTGTTGCACTGCCGTCGGCTTTGGGCATGGCGGATATGGCAGCAGCAGCTACACCGAAAAAAGGTGGGCGTCTGCGGATTGGTGTGACCGGTGGGGCAACCACTGACACGTTGGACCCAGGTCAAATACTTGATATGTATATGATCAACGTTCAGTTTGGTCAGACACGCAATAACTTGACCGTGGTGGGATCGGATGGATTGCTTCAACCTGAGCTCGCCGAAGAGTGGGGCGCATCTGCGGATGCCAGCGTTTGGACCTTTAAAATTCGCAGTGGTGTTGAGTTCCACAATGGCAAAACACTGAGTGTTGAGGATGTGGTTGATTCTTTGAACCACCATTTGGGCGAAGAGTCCAAGTCGGCGGCAAAAGGCATTTTGTCAGGTATCGATTCTGTAAAAGCTGACGGCAAGAATCACGTGGCTGTTGCTCTCAAAGGCGGCAATGCAGACTTCCCGTTTATGCTGAGTGATTATCATGTCAATATGTGCCCCTCAAACGGTGACGGGACAATTGATTGGCAATCGGGTGTGGGCACCGGAGGCTATATGATTGCCGAACATGATCCAGGCGTCCGGACCTTGACCAAGAGAAATCCGAATTATTGGAAAGATGGAGCCGCGCATTTCGATGAGTGCGAAACCATCCAGATTGGCGATACGTCGGCACGGACAAGCGCGCTTATGACTGGCGCTGTTGATGCCATCGCCAATGCGGATTTGAAAACGATCAATCTGCTCAAACGGAATCCGGAAATGGCGGTACGGTCCACCACAGGTAACAAGCAGATCACCCTGCCAATGATCACCACCATGGCTCCGTTTGACAATGCTGACGTGAGAAACGCGGTAAAACATGTCATTGACCGGGAAGATTGGTTGGAGAAGGTTATCCTTGGTTATGGTGAATTGGGCAACGACAACCCCGTCGGTCCGGCCAATATTTACCGTGCAACAACCGACGAGTTGCCGCAGCGCGCCTATGACCCTGAAAAAGCCAAGTACCATCTTAAACAGGCGGGGCTCGATAAGCTGGCCATCCAGTTCCACGCCGCCGATACCGGGTTCTCGGGCGCGGTGGATGCCGGGTCTTTGATGGCTGAATCTGCGCGCGCCGCCGGGATCGATGTCGAGGTGGTAAGAGAGCCAAACGATGGTTATTGGAGTAACGTCTGGATGAAGAAAGCGTTCTCTGCGTGCTATTGGAGTGGACGACCCACTGAGGATATTTTGTTCTCACAAATCTATGCCGAAGGGGCCAGCTGGAATGACACGTATTGGAGCAATGATCGCTTCAATGAACTGCTTTTGCAGGCGCGTGCCGAACTGGATACCACTAAGCGCAGAGACATGTATGTGGAAATGCAGCAACTACTTCACAATGATGGCGGTCTATGTCTGCCCTTGTTCCAAAGTGACGTGATGGCGCATAACACATCGTTGCATGTGCCGGATCAGATCGCAAATAATTTGGTTCTTGATGGGTGCCTGAACTGCGATCGCTGGTGGTTTGCTTAAACCGCTCGGCTTGGGTTAAAATAGGAAGGCCGGCCTGTGGTGCCGGCCTTCCACACAAAATGGGTAACGTTGCGGTGTTAAGCTTTTTGGATTCGCAAGAATAAATAGATGGTCCATCGTCTTTTGTATTTCGGTCTGCAGCCTGCTCATGTTGAATAATAGAGGTAATTGTTTTTGCATCCAGTATTAAAGACCGTGCTTGAGCGCCTGGGCTTGGGCCTTGCGACACTTTTTGTTGTGTCGATCATTATATTTTCGGCCATAGAATTGTTGCCCGGTGATTTTGGCCAAGCCGTGCTTGGGCAGTCGGCGACAGAAGAAACCATCGCGGCCTTCCGACGCGAATTGGGCTTGGATCAACCTGCCTATCAAAGGTATTTACACTGGGTGGGAAATGCCGTCCAAGGCGATTTTGGCACATCGTTCTCAGGCAGAAATTCCGGAAGTTCCGGTGCTGGCACGCGGTCGGTTGTTGACTTGATCGCCCCGCGGTTTTGGAACACGCTTTTTCTGGCCTCAGTCACAGCAACGATCGCGGTGCCGATCTCTTTGGCGCTGGGTATTACCACGGCGCTTTATCGAAATTCCACCTATGATCGCACGGTTAATACAGCAACGTTGACCACAATTTCATTTCCTGAATTTTTTGTAGCTTATATTCTGATTTTGCTCTTTGGGTCCTTATGGCCGATATTTCCGTCCTTGGCGAATGTGAACGAATCAACCCCACTTGGGGAACGCCTGTTTAGAACAGTTCTTCCTGCCCTGACGCTGACGCTGGTTATTGTTGCGCATATGATGCGGATGACGCGAGCGGCAATTATCAATCTTCTCGCCAGTCCCTATATCCAGATGGCACGGCTGTCCGGGGCGTCGCGGTCTGAGGTGATCCTAAAGCACGCTCTGCCAAATGCCTGGGCACCAATCGCTACAGTGATTGCGTTTAATCTGGCTTATCTGGTCGTCGGGGTAGTGGTGGTCGAAGTTGTCTTTGTTTATCCGGGTATCGGGCAATTGATGGTCGATGCTGTCACGGCGCGTGATATTCCTGTTGTGCAGGGCTGCGCGCTGATCTTTGCAATGACCTATATCCTTCTCAACCTGATCGCCGATATTATCGGCATTATCACCAATCCAAGATTGCTGCATCCAAAATGACACAAGAGCCTGACACCTATTCCGCTCTGGCCGAAGTTGGCGCACCACAAGAGCGCAGAAGCTTTTGGGATAAGTTGGTACTAGATCTCAAAAAATCTCCCTGGAGTGCCCGCTTTGGGATGCTCGTGATTTTAACCTATGCCATGGTGGGCATTTTTGCTCCAGCTCTGGCACCCCACGGTGAGGCTGAGGTGTTTGCAGAGCCCTATGCTCCTTGGAGTTCCAAGTTTATATTTGGCACCGATCAAATTGGCCGCGACATTTTTTCAAGGATGATTTTTGGCGCACGGAATACAGTTGGGATCGCAGTAGCCACCACTTTGCTGGCCTTTTTCATCGGCGGCAGCCTTGGTTTAGCGGCGGCCATTGACCGCGGCTGGCTGGATCAGTTTTTAAGCCGCACGGTCGACGTTTTGATGGCGATCCCAAGCCTGATTTTTGCGCTGGTCTTGCTGTCTATTTTTGGCTCTACCGTAACAAATCTGATCATGATCATCGCGGTGCTGGACTCAACTCGCGTATTCCGCCTGACCCGCGCCGTTGCGCTGAACGTGGTGGTGATGGATTACGTCGAGGCCGCGCGTCTGCGCGGCGAGGGCCTTAGCTGGATTATGCGGCGCGAAATTCTTCCCAATATTCTGCCGCCACTGATTGCGGAATTTGGTTTAAGATTCTGCTTTGTGTTTTTGTCGATAGCGGCGCTGTCGTTTCTCGGTGTCGGCATTCAACCCCCGACAGCCGATTGGGGATCTATGGTGCGCGATAACGCGTCCCTGATTCAATTTGCCCAATATGACCTGAAAGCTGGTTTGACCCCCTTGCTGCCTGCGGCGGCGATTGCGCTGTTGACGGTGGCGGTCAATTTTGTAGTGGATTGGTTCCTGCATAAAACAAGTGGGTTGCGCGATGAGTGAACGTACAAAAAAAGGCGATATCCTGCTGTCGATTAGAGGCCTGAAAATCCAAGGATTTTCTGATGAAAAATGGCATGATATCGTCAAGGGTGTCGATCTGACCCTGCGCGCGGGCGAGGTGCTGGGGTTGATCGGCGAGTCCGGAGCAGGCAAGTCAACGCTTGGACTGGCCGCAATGGGCTATACCCAACCGGGTTGCCGAATTACTGAGGGCGAAATCATCTTTGACGGTGTCGACTTGGCCAAATTGTCAGAGGAAGAAAAGCGTAAATTCTGGGGCAACCGGATGACATATGTCGCGCAATCAGCGGCGGCTTCGTTCAATCCCGCACACCGGTTGATCGCCCAGACCACCGCCTCAACCATACGTGCAGGCATCAAAGATCACCAGTCGGCCTATGATGATGCCAGACAATTATACAATGCCCTGAATCTGCCGGACCCGGACCATATTGGCGACCGCTATCCGCATCAGGTTTCGGGTGGGCAGTTACAGCGGGTCATGACGGCAATGGCAATGTCGCCCAGACCAGACCTTTTGGTGTTTGACGAGCCGACAACCGCGCTTGATGTGACGACACAGGTCGAGGTTTTGGCCTCGATGCGGTCTATAGTGGAAGAGTTCAATACAGCTGCAATCTACATCACCCATGATCTGGCGGTGGTGGCTCAAATGGCAGATACGATTAAGGTTCTGCGCCATGGGCACGAAGTTGAAGAGGCGCCAACACGCCAGATGCTCAGTGCGCCTGAGCAGCCCTATACCAAATCGCTTTGGTCGGTGCGGGCGCTGGAAAAGTCACAGCAAGCGCCTCAGGCTTCTGTATTGTCGCTGCAGGGTATTGATGCCAGTTACGGGGTGCAAAAGGTATTGCACAATGTCAATATTGAAGTCCCCAAAGGATCAACAGTTGCGGTTGTAGGCGAATCTGGTTCTGGCAAGTCGACCACTGCGCGGGTCATCACCGGCCTGCTGCCACAAACATCGGGAAGCGTGAAGTTCAACGGCGAGGATTTGCCGGCTGTGTTGGCGGACCGCAGCAAAGATCAAAAACGCCGGATCCAGATGATTTATCAAATGGCCGATACCGCGATGAACCCGCGCCAGACCGTGCGCGAGATCATTGGCCGGCCACTTGAGTTTTATCTTGGCATGCGGGGGGCTGAGAAAACCAAACGCATCGTGGAACTTCTTGAGATGATTGAATTGGATGCTGTCTTTATGGAGCGTCTGCCCGGAGAATTGTCTGGTGGTCAAAAGCAGCGCATTTGTATCGCTCGTGCGCTGGCAGCCGAGCCCGACTTTATCATTTGTGATGAGGTTACTTCTGCGCTGGACCAGATTGTGCAAGAGGGCATTCTCAAGTTGTTATTGCGGTTACAAAAGGAACTGGGACTGACCTATCTGTTCATCACCCACGACATCTCTACTGTTAACGCCATCGCCGATCAGGTGGTGGTCATGAACCAAGGAGAGGTGGTGGAGCAGGGTTTAAAAACGGAAGTTTTTCAACCGCCATATCCAGACTATACCGCGTTGTTGCTGTCGTCTGTGCCCGAGATGGATCCCGATTGGTTAACCAACCTTATCCAGAAACGCACCGAGACAAGCGCCTGATTTCGATAGCTTTCTAAGATCCGCGGCACAGGGCTTGCGCCATGCAGTGAATGCCGCCGCCGGTTTTAGAAATCTCGGACATATCGATTGCGGCCACCTCGAAGCCTCGGGCGCGTAATTTGCCAATTAAGGATGTGGACAGGGTTGGTGCAATCACTCGGTCCTTGCCCAACGACATAAAGTTACAACCCAGTGCCATGGTTTCTTGAAACGGTACATCAATAATCTCGTGGCCTTTGGCCTTCAGCCAGTCCACAATTTCGGGATCGGTACAGTCAAGACAAACGGCTGTCAATTTTGGGGCAATCGGCACCACCATTAAATCAATATGTACATAGTATTCGTCGATAAACGCCAGGCGGGTCTCCCAACCTTCGGCGTCAAACCAGCTCTGGACCTGTCTGGCCCCTTCCTCTTGGGTGCGCGCGCCACCGCATCCGATCAGCACACAGCCCTCTTCGATTACATTAAAATCACCGCCTTCGAATGTGCCTGCCGTCACCATGTCATAAATCGGGATGCCAAGTTTTTCATAGGTGCGGATCGCGGCATAGTTTTCGCCACGGCGCCACCAGTTTGCCATTGCGGTGATGACGGCACCGTAAGGTGTCATGACTGAGCTGTCGCGGGCATAGACCTGCATGGGCAGCTCGATCGTTGGCTCGTGTAAATGAACAGTCACATTAAAATGCGTGTAGGCAGAGACCATTTCAGCGTGTTGCGCCTGAGCAACCTGAATGTTGCAGGGTGCGTCGCGCAGGTGTTTGCGTGACAGCGACGAGGTCGACAAGTGCTGCAAATGAGCAGGGGATCCGAGTAAAACATCGGTCAATGGATCGGTTTCGTTTTGAAAGCCCCAATCGGAGAGGGCCGCAGTGCCCCCTGATAAATTTCTGCGTTGCAGACAAAAAGGGTCTTTTCTGGACGGGATATCGAGGGACATTTAATCCTCCTTTGACGCGGCAGTGTGGTGAGACTAACAAAAAAATATCAGATTTTAAGGCCTTATTTTGAGAAGTTATGATTTAACAGTGGCCCCCTTAAAACTGCCTGCCGCGTGGCGTTTCCACGTATTCGGGCCACTTGAAGTCGAGCGGCGGGGCATAATCGCACAGCGGAGCCATCCAAGTCTTGCCGCCAATGCCACCGCCGGTGCGTGTTTTAAACTCTGCCATGACCCTGTCTCTTGCGACTTTATCCTGCAGTAACCTCAAGGCCGAAACCGAAAGAATTTTGGCGGCCGTGGTCACCATCGGATCAATGGTGGCGGGGATGCCACCAAGCGCGTTCATGACCCAGGACGGGTAGGGGCCTTTCGGGGCTGGTTTTAGGGCGGGCCGGGCGACATAGAATCTGGCTGTGGGCGTATGCCACGTCATATCGGTATAATCATCTGACGTTGAGTTGGTCTGGCTTGGTGGCAGATCCTGGCGTAAAATTGCCTCAGCTTCTTGCGGCGAACGCAATTGGCTGCAGTCTTCCAAAAATGGTGCTGTCATAGGCTCCATACCAAGCGAGCTTTGGATGTCACGCGCCACGTTGACCGCTTCTTGGCCCCATTCTGGTGCGCCAACATTTTGCATCGCCGCCCAGACAATATCTGACATCGCATGGTTGGCCAGGCCGGGGCGGGATTTGCACACCCAGTGTTTTTCCCACCGGCATCCCGTCATTGCCGCAGCGGCCTCGGCGTTGCGCTCAAGTGCCGCTGTGACTTGTTTGGCCATCTCTACTGTGGGTACGCGGATCATATATTGAAGGTCGCTTAACTGTGCTGGTAAATTATCGGCGGTCGCTTGTCCGGTTGATAAAATAGCTTCTGAGATCGACCAGCCCCCGGCATGCGGCAGCATCGAATCGCGCAGGATTTTCGAGGCTTGATACATCATCATCAAGGCATCATTGGCACCTGGCGCACGGATCGCACTGTGGGACTGTGGAATCGGTGCGCCATCGCTGTGGCCCCAGGTCTCTGGTGCGTCACAGATGAATCGAAAAATCAGGGAATAGGCTGCGCCACAATGGGTGTCCCAGCGGACCGTATTGCACAATGGCAACATATAGAAAGGATGAAATGACAGCATAGCAGCCAGGCCGTCATAATACCCCTGTGCGGCATGAATAGGTTTTGACCCCCGTGTTTTTTCGGCCGGCTCGCCCATAAACCGCAAGCCACCCTTGATATTGTGGGTCTGCATCGCGGCTTTGGTTGCCAGTAATCCGCCTAAGGCACCGATGCCCAACCCCGAATGCGGGTCCGTGTGTCCGGCGGCCTGAAGCGTTAAACCGTCTCGTGGCTCACATTGGGTGCTGGCGGCCTGACAATTGCCCGGCACGGCATCATATTCTGCGTACATCCCGATGATTGGGCCGTCACCGTTGGACCAGTCGGCGGCAAACGCCGTTGGCATCCCGCCCGAGCCTTGTTCTACCGTGAAGCCTTCGGCGCGCA
>Ga0209251_1001516_pt1 | contig 17457 bp, 18 predicted proteins | sample SaaInlV_100m_DNA_6_FD_184665 | JGI IMG/M metagenome (GOLD analysis project Ga0209251, IMG submission 184665) | Marine microbial communities from expanding oxygen minimum zones in the Saanich Inlet - Saanich Inlet SI073_LV_10m_DNA (SPAdes) (version 2) | ecosystem: Environmental > Aquatic > Marine... | reverse complement strand
CAAATTACTGGAGTGAATACGAAGGATTTGATCGTGACAATAACGGATATGGAGACACGTCTTACATTAATAAAAGTTATTTTGATCAATTATGGATGGATAATCCATGGCTGAAGTTTTATTACGCTTCTCCGGTGTTGTCAGGATTGAATCTGCTGGCAAAACTGGCACCTCTTTCTGAACCAAAACTATTGATGATTGATACAAAGCCTGTTTTTCATGAAAATGACCCTCTACTTCTGTCTGCAGAAATCCTGGATTATCAACCACCTGAAATTGATGAAGACGATCTTGACGAAGAGTGGGATGAAAATAGTTAAAAAATTTAGTTTAAAAATTATTACAAAACAACTATTCGGAAATGCAGGAATAAGACGCAGACAAGGGACTTATTCTGAGTCAGTTGGTTTATAAAAAAACATGATAAAACTCTCAAATATTAACAAATCTTTTGCTCAACATCAGGTACTGGACGAGCTGGAGCTTGAGTTGAAGATTGGTGACAGAATTGCGCTGATCGGTCAAAACGGTGCAGGAAAAACTACTTTGATCAGGACTTTGTTAGGGCAATACACAGCAGAAGGTCAACTAAGCATGTTTGGACTGAATCCGCGTCAACAGCGGATTGAAGTACTGCAGAAGATAGGTTTTGTGCCACAACATTCTCCACCGATTCAAATGAGTGTGGGAGAATTAGTTGATTTTTCCGCAGCTCTTAGTTTGACTCCGATGAAAGATGAGGTCTATGCATTAGCGGGGAAACTAGAATTTGATATAGAAGAGCAGGTGGGCAAACCCTTTTTTAAACTTTCCGGTGGTATGAAGCAGAAACTGCTGATTGCACTTGCCTTAAGCAAACGACCTGAATTTCTCATCATGGACGAACCTGCAGCAAATCTTGATCCTGCAGGCAGGAAAGCATTTTTTGATGAACTGAGTCTTCTGCCTCAAAATACGACAATGCTGCTCAGCAGCCACAGAGTTGATGAGTTGCTGCCCTTTATTAACCGTATCATTGAAATGGATTGCGGACGTATTGTGCATGATCAGCAGCTTGCAGACGAAATAAAAGCAGGTAAATCACTCGACTGCAAAATACAAATAACTGGAGAAGGTGAAGCAATCCGCAAAACTCTTGATTCATGGAAATTCAGCAACGGTTCAAACCCCGGACTCTACTCAGGAAAGCTTGCAGAAGCAGACAGGACTAAGTTTTTTATTGAAATTGCTCAGTTTTCAAAGCAGATAAAAGAGCTCAAAATGGAGGCAGAATGAGCACATTAACTCTCCCTTTAATGGGTTTTCAAAATTCGTTCATAACTACAGTAATAGCCGAAATAAGGGAATCGTTCAGGGCAAAATGGTTTTTTCTCTACACGCTCATTTTTGGCGGTGCCATCGTTATGCTGTTGGCGTTGGGGATCACAGAATCGCAGGTCTTAGGTTTCACAGGTCTGAGCCGGTTGCTGATTACCTACATTCAACTTTGCGTCGCGATTCTACCTGTATTTATTCTAATCACCACAGTCCGGACGGTAGTGGGTGACCGAGAATCAAATGTATTGGAATATATACTTTCACTACCAATTTCTCTTGGTGCATATTACTGGGGAAAGTTAACAGCACGTTTTATTATAGTTTTTATTCCAGTGCTGCTGGCCTTGAGCGGAGCAGTTTTCTGGGGAGCAGTAAAAAACCTGACTATCCCCTGGTCCATTGTCGGTTATTATTCTCTGATGCTCGCTTCACTTGCCTGGGCTTTTCTGGGTACAGGCATGTTTATCTCAACACTTGTACGCAAACAGGAGTGGGCATTAGGCTTAGCGTTTTTAGTCTGGCTGACTCTGCTGTTGTTCATTGATGTGATTTTGATTGGAGTTTTGCTGCAAAATCAGCTCATGGAAGAAGTTATCATCGGAATTGCTCTTTTAAATCCGTTGCAGGTTTTCCGTACAGGTGCAATTTTACTTTTTGATCCGGAACTGTCTCTGCTAGGACCTGCGTCTTATGTGATTCTGGATAATATGGGTTACACAGGATTTTTGTTTTACAGCATCCTTTATCCGTTAGGGCTGGGCTGGGCCTTTTCCTGGTTGGGTTATAAAATATTTAAAACAGGAGATCTAGTTTGATGAAGGACGTTTCGCCAAATTATAAAAATGTAAAATCACGTCACATTTTCCGGACTGTTGCAGGTTTGGCAGCGCTGTTGTTTTTAGTCCTGTTGTTTACGGGTTGTGAAAAAAAGAATGAAAAACAACTGCCTTCAGAGGTTGTGTGGGATCGTGATTTATGTTTGGAGTGCAGCATGGCACTCAGTGACCGGCGTTATGCCGCTCAGGTAGTGGATCATCAAGGCAAACCAAAGATGTTTGATGATATAGGCTGTGCAGTGAACTGGTTGAAAAATCAAACCTGGAAAGACAAAGCTCTTGTCTGGATACAGGATGTAAATACTGAAAAATGGATCAGTGCTAATGAAGCAAACTGGATATATGGTGATCCAAACACACCAATGGGCTACGGTTTTTCCGCGACTAAAGCAGAAGTTAAAAACTCATTGTCTTATGAAATTGTTGAAGAAATGATTCTAAACAACAAAACCTTGAGAAGTCAGCACCTTTCAAATCATAAAAAAAGTAAATGAAAAAAGCAATTACCCGCCGCTTTTTCTTTAAAAAAACGTCCACTGCAGTGATTGCCGGTGGTGCGGTTGTCTACGGAGTTGCAGGAGTTCCATTGTTGAAAAGCAAGGAGTTGCTGTTGCGTCCGCCTGGAGCATTGGATGAGGACACCTTTCTCGCAAGCTGCATCAAATGCGGACAATGTCTTCAGGTCTGTCCACCTCAGGTCATTGATTTAGCCGGGATTAGTCAAGGTTTGGGTATCGGCACACCTTTTATAGTTCCGCAACAAGGCGCATGTATTCTCTGTAAAGGCCTGCCCTGCGTACTTGCTTGTCCAACCGGTGCACTGGATCATCAGATTTCTGAAGGCAAGGAAGCAGCAATGGGTCTCGCTGTTTTGAGCAAGCCGGAAACTTGTTTAGCCAGAAAAGGTGAGAATGACATTCTCTATGAATTAAGCCGGACAACTTTTGAAACACGTTTACAAGCTCTTGCTGAAACCTTGACTAAGCTTGTTCCACGTTTAACATTTGATGAGAAAAAAACAATAAGCGCAGAGTTGGGGTTGGGAAATCTGGAGCTTTCCGGAATTCCACGCATTGTAGCGGAGATGACTCCGGAATTGTTTGCATGGTTAAAAAAATATGTTGCCGAAACAGAACAGACAAAAACCGCCTGCCGAATTTGTCTGCAAACATGCCCTATCAGTTCCGAACAACCGATTGTGTTTCAAGCTGAAAAAGAAGCGAATCCTGAAAGTAGCAAGCTCAACAGCGTAGAAAAAATGCGTCCTGTGGTCCAGCGAACCTGCGTAGGTTGTGGAGTTTGTGAAGAAAAATGCCCTACCACACCTCCTTCGATTACGATTGTTTCACGTAAAAAATGGCAGCCTCAAGCCCTGAAAGTGAAGGTGCAGGCATGAGTGAATTACTAATTAGTGACAATGAAACTGTAGAACAAGACCAAGTATCCGGAGAAAACAACGTTGCTTCCGGAACGAAAAAACTTAAAGTTAGCAAAAAATCCGCAAAAGCAAAAAAGCGAAAAGGCCCAGGACTGCGTGATGTTTCTATCCTGGAAAATCCTCATCGTAACAAATGGCGCTTAATTCGCTGGAGTTTCCTGCTCTCAGTAAATTTCTTATTTTTTGCTTCTTTTTATTTTGACGTCCAAATTCTTGAAGGCTCATTGAGTGGTTCACGATTGTTAGGATTTCACCTGGCTGACCCTTTTGCGGCACTGCAGATGATGCTGGCGAGTCAGGTTTTTAATATCAATTTAATCATCGGCACAACCACAGTCATCATCATTTACCTGCTGTTGGGAGGACGTTTCTTTTGTTCATGGGTTTGTCCATACCACATACTTGCCGAATGGGGAGAAACTCTGCATAAATATTTGCTGCACAAAAGAATTATTAAACGAAATCATATGTTTAATGACAGGTTTAAATATTTCTTTTTCGCATTATTTCTGCTTTTATCTGCTTTTAGCGGTTACACAATTTTTGAAGTAATAAATCCAGTGGCAATTCTCAGCCGTTCTATTGTTTATGGTGCAGGACTGATTATTTTGTGGGTGGTGGCCTTGCTGCTATTTGAAATATTTTACAGCCGCAGAGCATGGTGCCGTTACTTTTGTCCGGTAGGAGTTTCTTATAATTTAATCGGCCGGATTGCACCGTTCAAAATTCATTGGAATGTTAAAAAATGTTCCAACTGCAAAAAATGTCAACGTGCCTGTATGGTACCGTGGGTGCTGAAGGAAACAGTAAATATGGGAGCCGCGGATTATGTTGTCTCCGGTGACTGCACACGCTGCGGACTGTGCCTTGATGCCTGTGAAGACGGTGCCTTGTCTTATAATATTCGTTATTTAGATAAGTTAATTTAAAGAATGAACAAAGCTCTTATGGAAAATCATCCTGAGAAAAAAGAACTTCAAAAGCGCATTTTTAAAATATTTGCAGCAGTTACTTTGCTCTTTGCAGTCTTCCTGCTGGTGGTTCTGCCATACCGTCTTTATACACGTGATGTTCAGGACATTCGTCAAAACGCGCGTGAAATTTCTGAACTGTTAAAATCAGGTCTGCTTTCGACGATGATCAATACTGGTGAAGCGGAACTGGTTAGAAGTTTAATTAACGATTTCAAAAAGAAATATGAATTTGAGTTCAGGATGGTACGTAGTCAACACGTGGAAAAGCAGCACGGCGTACTCGAAGATGAACAAGCAACAGACGAATTGTTAAAACAGGTGTTGAAAACCGGCAAGAGCAGAGATGACTGGATAGACCGTACCACCTTCCGTTTTGTCTCACCTTTCATTGCGGATGAGCGTTGTCAGGAGTGTCATGAATCAAAAGATGGAGGTATGATTGCTCCCGGACAGGTTTTGGGCGCATCCGAAATTATCTTTGACCTCTCTGCTCAAGAAAATGACTCTGTACGCTTAATTGCGGAAATCTTAATCTTACTGGTTGTTTCACTCTTTTCAATGAGTTGGGTACTCTACATGGTAATAAAAAAAGGTCTTATTGAAGGAAAAACCATCGTAGATGACGAGGAAATAAGCTAAGCTATACTTTCAGGAAATTTATAAGTCAATCTTAACTAAGCTTTTATTATTTCATTTTCATTAATTACAATGTAACTGAACCGTACACAATCTGCTGGTTGAGCTGAGTCGAAACCTGAATCAAGTCTTAATAATCCCTTCCCGTCAACAAGCTCAGGACAAGCGACGCCGTTTAGGAAACGGTTTTTAGAACGGCCATTATATTAGTGTTTAGCATAAAATTACTTTCCCGTTTTGTGCAAAATGACACGTTTTTGTTACTTTTACTAATGCCTCAAAATACTAAATTATCATGAAATTTAACATTTTACTTTTATTGTTATTAGCCGTTTTTTTCGGCTCAGTCTCAAACGCACAAGAAGCCGGAACCGCCGGAGTGTCCGGTGTTGAAAAAGAACCACTGAGGATATATGAAAACCGCGGCGGTGATTTTGAACTGATTGGTCCCGACGGTAAAGAAATTTCATCCGCAAGTTTCCGTGGAAAAGTAATTCTGATTTATTTCGGCTACACTTATTGTCCGGATGTCTGTCCTATGTCACTTTCACATCTCAAAGTTGGTATGCTGGAGCTTGCGGAACAGGCCAAAGAAGTGCAGGTTCTTTTCGTTTCCATTGACCCTGAACGGGATACTCCGGAAAAACTGAAAGATTATGTACCGTATTTTCATCCCGATTTTATCGGACTTACCGGTTCTGTCAATGATGTAGCAGAAGTAGCCAGACAGTATGGCGCACGTTATTTCAAAGAATACGTTGAATCTGTGGAAGGTTATTTCATGGCGCACACGGATGCGGTTTTTCTTGTTGATCAAGAGGGACGTTATCGGGGACGTTACAAAACTGAATGGGATATGGAAAAACTTGTTTCCGATATTCAATGGCTGCTTAATTCGGATTCCTGAAAATAATTTGAAAATGAATTTTACAGCAACCCGATCAAGCTTTTCTTTTGCTTTTAGAGCAGGAACACAGGTTTGTGTACTGTTTTTGTTGAACTGGATGGTATGGCAGCCTTTGCACAGCGTACATCATCTTGGTCCAAAGCTGATAGAAACGTCCCAATTTCAAGTCAAAGAACACGAACATCTTCATGCCGATTCATCAGTTCATAGCCACTCTGAGACTTCTTCACCTGCAGAAAAACAGCATCAGAGTCAGGCAGTAGAAGATTGCTGGTTTTTGTTCTGCAATACTTCAGCAGAACTGGATTACCTTCCAAAGCAGAGATCTTCGCTGACTAGACTGGATAGCATACTTTATAATTTTAATTATACTGAAATTGGACTACTTAATAATATTCAGCTGATTAGTGAATATTCCCCCCGTGGACCTCCCCTGTTTCTACTTCAAAACTAGTACTTAACTTTATACACCTCTCTTTTTGTACTTGATTACAATTGATATGTGTTCAGTTTTTAAGCTAAACTATTGAACCATTAAAATCTCTGAAATAAGACTGTTTTAGAGCATTTGCTGTTTGTTCATTAGGAAAATACAAAAAACAACTACAAGGAAAATTATGTTTCAAATGAAGAGTTATCTCAAAATTTTGCTGCTGCTCGGCAGTCTGTCTATACTTCTCGGTTGTACAACAACTGTAGATCAACCTCATGCAGAGATGGGACAAAAGGTTCACGTTCATGGTGCATGGGTACGCGCAGTACCACCAGTCTCTCACATGTCTGCTGCATATTTGACATTAATCAATCACGGAGATCAGGAGGATCAACTATTGTCTGTTGAAACAGAACTGGCGAAGGTTGTTGAATTACATAATGTGAAGAAATCGGACGGCATGATGTCCATGTATCCTGTGCCATTTGTACCAGTTCCGGCTGGAGGAGAACAAAATCTGAAACCAGGCAGTTATCACATTATGCTTATCAATTTAACTCAAACTCCAAAGTTAGGTGAAGAGTATGAATTAGTTTTGCATTTTAAACACGCAGGTATGGTGAAAGTTGTTGCTGCTGTTAGAGAGGGACGACCCATGAAAAAAGAGATGCATAAAGGTCCAAAGGAGAAGGGGGCAAAAAGCAATAGTTCTACTGACTCATAATAAATTAATCTTGAGTGGTATCTGAAACGTTTTAACACGATGTTTCTTTGCCACTCCAGTTAATAATTTGACAAAAGTCTCCATCTTCATTTAAGTGCAGCTCGGAATATCACCTCATTTTTAGACTAATGCAACATATACATAACTGGGCCACCCAGGCAGCTAAATTGTTTTTCAGACCGAAAAATATCTACATTTTATTAACAGCATGTATGATTTTGGCAGGACAGTATTTTTGGTTTTGGAAACCTGTCCAAATGACCAGGGATATCGATTATGAAAATGCTGATTGGCAACTCCTAAAAGGTCTTGAGATTGAAGAAAAATGTGTAAATCTTCAACCCGGACAGAAGCTGGAATACTCATTCAAAAGCTCCGCTGAACTATCATTTAATATCCATTTTCATCAACAGGGAAGTCCAATTTATCTGCAGAATGAAAAGGATGTTGTTTTCAAAAAAGGAGTTTTGCTTCCACCAAAGAAAAGTCAATTCTGTCTAATGTGGGTAAATCCTGGCATGGAAGATATCCGCTTAAGTTACAATACTCAATTATTGTCCGAGCTGGAAGATCAAGTGAAGAACCGTATTCCTGTGCATTTTAGAGTGTCAGCAGATAAACAAGCTATCCGGATAGTTGCGGATTCAGGTCTTGAACTTTCGAGACTGGAGATAGGATCAAATATTTTGAATTTTGAACTTAACAACAATGCAACAATGCTGGCTGTTTCCGTTGCAGATTTAAGAGGGAGTCTGTTGATCTATGATGTCAAGACCCTGCAAATTATCTCAAAAGTTGCGATAAAAAGATTTCCGACATTATTAGCATTTTCTGCTGACAATCGGTTTTTGATAGTTGGAGATGAGCATACAGAAAATATAATCCGTGTTGAGCTTAAAAACAATCAACAGCATTCTTTGACATTACCACTTTTGCCTCTTGCTTTAATGACAGGAGAAGAGCCAGGCGAGTTGCTTGTACGTGCAGAAAGGGAGGTGATGAAAATACAACTTGAACCGTTGAAATTAAGAGAGAGAAACGCCAGGATTGAATTTACTTTTGGAGAAGAAACCTTTTTAGCAGACCCAGATGAATTCTGCACAGCGCATGGTGTGCCACACCCGCTTTTTACTCCCAGTGAAGAAGCCATGAGTACTGAAGGACTCCAGGGATATTATTTTGAGTCTAAATGAAAAACAGCAAATCAAACTGTCTTAGCGTCTTACTCAAATTGTACTTATTTTTGACTGATGACTTTGTGGAATCACTTGAACCTATTATTTGTCATCTCGAACGAAGAGAGAGATCTTAATAATATCAGTGCTTAAGATAAAATAGATTTCTAGTTCTGTAAGCAATGACACGTATTTTTGACTTTTTATTGCTTCATCAATAATACAGGTTTATCAAAGTTGATCCTTTATAAAATCATTTAGAATATTAGCTGTTTCTTCCGGTCGTTCCACCATCGGTGCATGACCAACGTTTTCCAAAATAACAGTTTTATGATTGCTAAGGTAACGTTCAAACACACTCACACTTGATACATGAATTACTCTGTCTTCTTTTCCCCAAAGTATAAGGGTTGGCGTTTTAATTGCCGACAAAACCTGTTGAGCAGTATATTTTCCAGGTTTGATTATGTCAGAAAATATTTTTTCATTGAGCTCTTTGCGAGCGCTTGATTTTCTTGACATTACGTTAGCAAACGGCCAAGGTAAAAACGGTGGATCTTCCATCGCGAAATCTAACAGACGTTCATAATTTTCAGCAGAATCCGCAATTAAAGGATTTTCACCTCTCGTCAATAATTTTGATAGTTCACTTGGTTCAGGTGAGATGACTCCGGCCGAATCAAACAATCCTAAAGATTTTACACGATCAGGATGTTGGAATGCGAAAAAAAAAGCTATTGCTCCTCCCATTGAATTACCAAGCAGATGAAATTTATCAACTCCAATTTTACTTGTAAATTGAGCTAATCTTGCCGTCTGGCTTGAAATTGTATAGGAGTCCTTCAACGTTCCTCCACTTTCTCCATGACCTGCCTGATCAGGAATTATGACTTTATATTCACTTACTAGAGTACGAGCAAATCTTATCCAGTTACTTTTGTCCGCGGCGAAGCCATGTAATAAAACAATAGTTTCTGTACCTTGACCTCCCTCAAAATATACAAAATCAATTCCACCTGCATTTACTTTTTTTTGTGTTAATCCGGAAGAGCTTATTTCCCAGTCCATAATTGTTTCGACGAGAGCGTTTTCCATCTTAACGCAGCCTGAGAGAATAAGGTTGATAAATATCAGCGTAAGAAAAATTGCTAAAAAGCGTTGCATTTGTTGATTTAGTAAAAGTGAAACAGTCAGTGATGCTAAATGATGCTAATCATTGTAGGGCTTATTGTAGAACTTATTGCACGTTGTCTAAAGCACATGAAAGATTTTTCGTGCTTCAAGTTAACTGAGCTGGAATTTAGTGGAACTCTGCAGCGTTTTATTCAACGTTATGAATAAAAGTTGAAGCCGTTTGTGTATATTGAAATCCTGCAGGTTGATTGAGGATGTCCTGTCAGGCGGTAGGGTGCAGACCAAGTGGTCAGGAGAAAAGGATCAAAAAGAATATTTGTTCATCTATCAAATTACCGTGTACCACCCAGTCTGCCGGGGGAAAACTATAGATCGTCCCAGCGTTCTTCTTCTTCTAGGATATTAGCGAAATCACCGTCGAAATTTGCGAAAGCACGCTTTTTAAAATCACCTGTCTGAGGGCCGCTAATACGCTCTATGCTACCTCCAGATTTAAGATAATCATCCATGGCACCTGTTACCTGTTCACGTGTTGGTGCCACAGAAGTTTTTTTCTTCTTCTTGTAAAATGTTCTTTTTGAGTTAAATTTATTAGCCATGATTTTATCTGTATCTGGATTGTTATTTTGTATAGCGGATGCACATATTAGTAAATCTATGCAAACTTGTCAAGTGATTATTAATTTTACACAAGAAATAAATCAGCATAATTAAAGTATTCTTTAGTTTAAAATAAGTATTCTTAAACAGTATTTGAAAATTTCGGAGAGCCGCCTGCTTTAAGATGTCGGTCAAAAGGTATGGCAAGATTACGTGTAAAGAGCATTCCTATTGGAGTCAGTTCAATTTTAGCAGGGCTCAGATTTACTAGCCCTTCCTCTTCAAATTGCTCCAGTTGAATCCAGGCTTCTGCAAAATGTTGCCGAAAATCTATCTCATACAGATCTTCAAAATCTGGAATAGTAATTTCGCCGTGACACATCAGTGTTTCAATCACTTTACGCCTAAGCTGATCCTCTTTTTCCAAAAGGAGTCCTCTGCGTGGAATGAGTTTGTTATTTGTGGTTTCTTCCATGTATTGATCAAGTTCTTTGGGGTTTTGCCAGTAACTGTCCCCAAAATCAGAAATTGCTGAAACACCTACGCCAATCTGTGCCATATTGTGTAGCGTAGTGTAGCCCATGAAATTACGGTGTAGAGTTCTGTTTTTTAAAGCTTGAGCAAGTTCATCTTCAGGCAGCGCATAGTGATCCATGCCGATCATTACATAACCTGCTTCTGCAAAAAAATTAATAGCTTCGAGATAAATTTTAATTTTTTCTTCAGGAATCGGTAAGTCTTTTTCTTTGATTGCGCGTTCATGGGTTTTGAACATACCTGGCAAATAAGCAAAACTGTAGACTGCCAGTCTGTCAGGACGCATTTTATTAACTTCTTCAAGAGTCTTTAGGAAACCACGCGGAGTCTGCAAAGGAAGTCCATAGACTAAGTCCAGATTGATACTTTTATAACCCAGACTCCGAGCCGTTTCAAGAGTCTTCCACGATTGTTCGGCAGTTTGATTTCTGTTAATTGCCCGTTGAATTGCAGGATCCAGATCCTGTACGCCAAAGCTGACTCTCCGGAAACCGAGATCATAGAGGACCTCCAGTTGTTTAGTAGTAGTCACTCTTGGGTTTGCCTCAAAGGCCCACTCACCGTCCTCCAGAGTGTCAAACCTTGAAACAATCATCTCAACAACTCTACTCAGTTGCTCAGGATTAAGAAAAGTTGGGGTGCCTCCACCGAAGTGAATTTGTGCGAGTTTTTTACGCTGAGCTAATCTCTCTGCTACACCTGCTAGTTCCTGTTCGAGCGCAGTTAAATATTTTTCAACTATGTTCTGGTTATTGGTGATGTATTTATTGCATCCGCAAAAAGTACAAAGTTGCTGACAAAACGGAATGTGAACATAGAGTGAGAGAGGTTTTTCGTTTTGACCTTCTTTCTGCAGAGATGTTGCGTAATCATCGGCAAATTCACCTTCTTTCCAGACAGGAACTGTAGGATAACTGGTATAGCGTGGTCCTGGACGATTATAGCGTTTAATCATCTCAGGTGTAACTTCTAACTTAACTGAATGTTGCATTTTGCTGTAGATAATTTTGTATTGAGAATTCGTTTTTAGACGATGAATAACAGGTCTTTTAAATCAGTTATGGGAAGCACTTAAGCCTGCAAAACCATCATCCGGATTAAGCTGAATCTGTTAGACTTCTGACTGCTTTTCTGGTATAATTATACATGATTCCAACTATTATTCACAATCCAAAATATACAGCAGCAACAAGAGCATCGTATTTTTGTTAACATTCTAATAATATAAGCTAATGTCAGCACACAAGGCCAGCATTCAATGGAAACGTGACACAGAAGATTTCAACATAAAGACTTATAATCGTGATCATGAAGTAAGCTTTGAAAATGGCGTCATAATTACGTCATCGGCAGCAGTCGCATTTAACGGAAACCCAGAATTGAATAATCCGGAAGACCTGTTTGTTGCCTCTGTGGTGGGCTGTCATATGCTGACTTTTTTGGCAGTTGCCTCAATCAAAAAATTTACAGTGGATCATTATACTGATAATGCGGAAGGATTTCTGGAAAAAGACAGTTCCGGAAAAATGGTGATGAACCGTATAATTTTACGTCCCCAGATTGTTTTTAGAGGCAGTCATAAACCTACTACGGAAGAGTTGGCAGCATTGCACGAAAAAGCACATAACGGCTGTTTCATTGCAAACTCCATCAAATCAGCTGTTATCATTGAACAACAGTAGTTTGATAATACAGTAAAAGAAACAGCAAAGAGGTAAATCCAATGTGTGAAATATTTGCAATGTCCAGTCGTTTTGAAGAAAATATTTCAACCTCGCTGGATGAGTTTTCCCGACACGGCGGTTCAACCAGTGACCACAAAGATGGTTGGGGCATTGCTTTTTATGAAAAAGGCGATGTTCACCTTATCCGTGAAGTTCAGGCTGCAAGTGCAAGTTCCTATTTGGAATTTATCCGTAATCGTGAATTCAACAGCAAAACTTTTATTTGTCATATCCGTAAAGCTACACAAGGCGAAGTAACTCTCCGGAATACTCATCCGTTTGTACGTGAAATGAGTGGAAAAATGCATGTATTTGCGCATAACGGAAAATTAGCTGCTTTCGATCAGGAGCAAAAACTTAGCGGACGTTTTCAGCCTGTAGGAGAAAGTGATTCCGAATTTTCGTTTTGTTATCTGCTGGACGCCTTAGCACCACTCTGGCAATCAGGTTCTGTACCGGAACTTGGAAAAAGGATGGATGTAATTTCGCAGTTTGCTAAAAAAATCCGGAGTTATGGTCCAGCTAATTTCATTTATGCAGACGGAGATGCTTTATTTGTTCATGGACATGAGAGAATGCAGGCGGATGGAAAAATAGCTCCTCCTGGACTTTTTAAACTTTGCCGCTTCTGTCAGTCCGAAAAATCACCCTCCACTGCTAAAACTGAAATACAAAATCCCGGCAGTAAAGTACAGCAGGTAAGCTTGTTCGCGAGTGTGCCTTTAAGCGGAGAAGAGTGGACCAGAATGGAATCCGGAGAGTTATTGGCTATCCGTGACGGCAGGGTAATCATGGAGGAAAACAGTTCCAGAGATCGTGAAACCTGTCATCAAGCAACAGCCCTGCTTTCTGCTCCAGAATAACTCCGAATGCTGTAATCATGTGCTTTATAATTTTTACACGGAAATTAAATCATGCATGATGGCTCCTTAAATAATTGTCTTTCCCGCGAAAACTGGAATGACAAAAAAGTATACCCTATTAGACTTTTTACGGCTTCATCATGCATTTTCAGCAATATAAATATTGATTAGCGCAGTCCAACCTTCACAAATATATCAACAATCTCCATTTTATTTTTTCTGTGGTAGAAGATTAGCCGCGAAAAAAAACATAACTGCTGCTATTACAATTGAAGGACCGGAAGGTGTGTCAATCTGCAGTGAAGCACCCAGACCAAGTCCAACCGAAGCCACGCCGATCAGTGCACCACCAAGTGCCATTTGTTCCGGTGTTCGGCTGAATCTCCTCGCAGCAGAAACTGGAATAATCAGGAGTGAAGTCACTAGTAGAATTCCGATTATTTTCATCGACAAAGCAATAACCGCGGCAATCAGCAGCATGAAAATTAATTCAACTCTGACAACAGGTACACCTTCAGCCTGTGCCAGTTCCTGATCAAATGTAATTGCAAGCAAAGGCCGCCAGAGCCAGAGTAATGTCATTAAAATTAAAAAACCGCCGCCATAGATCCAGTAAAGATCAACGAGACTAACGGCCAAAATATCTCCGAATAAATATGCCATTAAATCAATACGTACCCAAACCATCAAACTGATCATTAATACTCCCATCGCAAGTGACGCATGTGAAAGTGTTCCTAATACCGCATCATTTGCGAGTTGCTTTTGTCTTTGAAAGAAAAAAAGCAGTAGAGCAACTGCAAGCGCAACCGTAAAAACTCCGAGCATTAAATTAACTTCCAGGAAAAAACCAAGCGCGACTCCCAGTAAAGCTGAATGAGCCATGGTGTCACCTAAATAGGACATTCTTCTCCAGACTACAAAACAGCCCAGCGGTCCTGCAACCATGGCGACTCCTATTCCTGCTAGTACTGCTCTCCAAAAAAAATCATCTAAAATCATCATTGTCTGTCTTCCTGCAGTTTGCCTGAAATATGATGTGTGTGGTCGTGATTGTGACTGTAAACCGCTAACGCGCTTCCGGAATCCAAACCAAACAGTCGTAAATATTCAGGGTGCCGACTTACATCTTCAGGCTGTCCTTCACAGCAAATGTGCTGATTCAAGCACAGTACGCGGTCAGTGGACGCCATCACAACGTGTAAATCATGTGATACCATCAGTACTCCGCATCCGTGGCTTGTACGCAGATTTGCGATCAATTTATATAATTCGGACTCACCCATGTAGTCAACACCCTGTACAGGCTCATCGAGCACCAGCAGTTCCGGACTTCTCAACAGAGCACGTGCCAACATTACACGCTGAAATTCTCCACCCGAAAGTTGGTAGACAGGTTTATCTCTCAAAGAAGCAACTCCTGTTTCTTCAAGCGCATTCTTAATTTGCCGGCTGGAATAATTGCCTGTAAGCTTCATTATCCTGCTGACAGACAGAGGAAGAATATGGTCAACCGCAACTTTTTGCGGGAGATACCCTATTCTGAGTTTGGCTTTTTTAAAAATACTTCCTGCATTCGGAGGTATTAATCCAAGAAGCACACGCAACAGGGTGGTTTTTCCCGCACCATTGGGGCCAATGACTGTTACAATTTCTCCTGCTGAAACTGTAAGTGTAATATTAGAGAGCAACTCACGCCCGCCTGTCACTAGAGAAAGATCTTGAGTCTGAAGCAGGAATTGTTTTTTTTCTACGGTTTGCGAATTATCTGCTGCAGTTTCTCTGTTGCTTGACATTGACAAATTAGTGAATCAGAGTTAACTTAGAATGAGTATTATTTGTAACACATTTTCCTCTTCAAAGCAAAGCTGCAAAGCAAAAACTGGATAGTAATGAAAACTGGATTTTGCTTTATTTTGATTCTACCCCTGCTGTACATAACTCAGCTAATGGCAGCTTCAGACATAAAAGTCCTGGTTTCCATCAAACCTTTCCATTCACTTGTCTCAGCAATAATGCAGGATGTTTCTGAACCGCTTCTGTTGATTAACGGCAATAATTCACCACATTCCTATGCACTTCGTCCGAGTTCTGCAGAAAATCTGCAACAGGCGGATCTTGTTTTTTGGGGAGGTGAAATACTTGAAGGATTTTTGACAAAACCTCTTCAATCTTTGGCCAGCAGGGCAAAGTTGGTTTCACTGCAGGAAACAGCAGGTCTGAGACTCTTGCCGCTGCGTTCAGGAATAGTGTGGCAAAAACATGAAACTGATTCTACTATTGATCATTCTGCAGAAGATGACTCAGCAAGCACTTCCGGTATAGATCCACACAAACATGAAACTGATTCAGCTAATGATCATTCTGCAGAAGATGAAACAACAAGCACTTCCGGAACAGATCCACACATTTGGCTGGATCCGTACAATGCAAAAATAATCAGCAGTAAAATAGTGGAAATTTTAACTGAAATGGATCCTCAAAACGCACAATCTTATCGCAGAAACGGTGAAAAATACGGACTCCGTCTTGAGCTACTCGACCGCAAGTTGAAAGCAGAAATGACTAAAGTTGCTGAGACACCGTATATGGTGTTTCATGATGCATATCAATATTTTGAGAAAAGATATCAGCTAAATGTTGTTGGTTCTATGACTCTTCACATTGGCTTTGGCTCAAGTGTACGCAGATTAACAGCAGTGCGTAAGACAATTCAAAAAGAAAAAATACGCTGTATTTTCAGCGAACCACAGTTTTCACCAAAACTGCTGCAGACTGTTATTGCAGGTACAAATGTAAAACAAGGAACTCTTGATCCTTTAGGAGCTGGACTTGAATCTGGAGCAGAACTGTATTTTACATTACTAAATAATCTCAGTCATAACTTAAGTAGTTGTCTTAACTGATTATTAGCAGTAAAAAACCGTTTAATCCTGTAAAATCATTAGAGAAACAGTATATCAACTGAAAAAAATAAGCAGAGATGCATAAAGCACAATTGCGAAATTAAGCACTATTTCCATAAATTAAAATGAGTGAAGACAAGCAAAAACAAGCAGCAAATAAAAAGGAACAGGGTGAAACTGCTGCTTCAGTTTTCAAGCAGTTTTCCACTCAATTTTTGCGTGGAATGTCAGTAAGAATGCGTGAAACTTACAGCAAGACTGAGTTGGATGGATTTCTCAAGGAGCGCTTTGCTTTTTTTCAGGAAGCTACACGCAGGAGCGGAATGGTCCGGGTTAAAGCACATAAACTTTCGACTGTGTCACAGCAGGAGTCACGTTTCAACGGCCATGTGATAGTAGAAATTTCTGCTCCGGACGCTCCATTCATCGTTGTTACAGTTGAAGCGTTGATGCGGAAAATGGAGTTGCTGATTCATCGAAAACTTCATCCTATAATGGGTGTGGTACTTTCTGCAGAAAAGGAGATAGAAGCAGTTATTTCTCCTGAAGAAAAAATGGAAAAGTTTGATCATCTCTATCTGGAAATTGAAGCGGATGCGGATATTGTCTTTTTAAAACGTCTTGAAACTCTAATTGCCGGACATATGCTGGCAGTACAACTTGTCCGTAATCATCGACAAAAAATGCTGCAGTCACTGGCATCAATGCAAACAGAAATTGAGTCTGTGAGAGCAGTTTCAGCAGACACAAAGGGTGAGTGGTCAAAACTTTGCGGTTGGCTGAAACTGGACAATTTTACGGTGATGGGCTTTATCACATTTTTAGAGGAGGATTCAGCATCTGCGGAATTTATCAAAACCGTGGAAAACTCCGGACATGGAATATTAGCTCCGGAATATTTGGAAAAATCTTCAAATAAACTCTTAAACGTTTTAACAGCGCAACTGTTGAAACGTCGTCACTCAGATTTTCCTTTTGCACTTGACCGTGTACGATTCCCAAGTCCGGTTTTACGTTTTGAGAATCTGATGATCCTGAGTTTACGTATTCCGGATGCAAAACTTGGCATGGTTGAGCATGTATTTCTTGGTCTGCTCAGAGGGAGTTCACTGAATGTAAAAAATACTGAGACTCCGTTGATTCACCAGAAGATGCGTTATATCTTCGAAAACCGGAACATGCTTCAGAACAGTTACGATTACAATGAGGTTGTGCGGATCTTTGGCGCAACACCTAAATTCGAGCTATTCCGT
>Ga0209251_1001508_pt1 | contig 17589 bp, 17 predicted proteins | sample SaaInlV_100m_DNA_6_FD_184665 | JGI IMG/M metagenome (GOLD analysis project Ga0209251, IMG submission 184665) | Marine microbial communities from expanding oxygen minimum zones in the Saanich Inlet - Saanich Inlet SI073_LV_10m_DNA (SPAdes) (version 2) | ecosystem: Environmental > Aquatic > Marine... | reverse complement strand
AAGGCGATGGCGTTGTGATTGCCAAGGCTGTAGTCATGAACTGTGCTGATCAATCCCTGTTGAAAATCCATGTGGTGTTCAATGCGACAACAGAGGCAGGAGACCTGTCCCATACCTGAACGGTGTTCAGGAGAGAAGTGATGCAGTCCCAACGCGATGAAACGCTGAAGACTCTTCTGAGTGATCTCTACCGAGATGATTCTTCCGTTGATCTCGAAAAGTTGTCGTCGCAATTGCTGCAGATTTTGAGTGAATCGTCAGCAGATGATGACGTTCCAATCAGCTCTTCTCGATGGAGGGAAGATGACGTTGTTTTGATTACTTATGCAAATACTGTTGCGGATGATGCAGTTTTTGGTCTGCAAAGTCTTCGTCGTTTGGTGAACCGCCACTTGGAGCCATTCGCTCGGGTGATTCATGTTTTGCCATTTTTAAAATCCACGAGTGATGGTGGTTTTGCTGTTTCGAGTTATCAGAAGATTGAGCAGGAGTATGGCGATTGGTCGGATCTCAGCGCCTTGGCTGAGGGTCGTCGCTTGATGGCAGATCTTGTGCTTAATCATGTTTCTGCCTCTCATCCTTGGGTCCAGCAGTTCCTGCGAAACGAGCAGCCTGGCGAGTCTTGTGTGCTGGAAGCGAGTCCAGATCCTTGTTGGAACGATGTGGTTCGTCCGCGTAGTTCCGCCTTATTTACCCAACTCAGTGGGCCCAATGGTCGTCGTCAGGTTTGGACCACATTTGGTCCTGATCAGGTCGATTTGGATTGGCACCACCCGCAGGTTCTTCTCGGTTTCATCGAGCTCCTGCATCGAATGTTGAGTCACGGGGTTCGTTGGATTCGACTCGATGCTGTGGGTTTTGTTTGGAAGGAGCCCAACACAAGTTGTATTCATCTGCCGCAGGCGCATCGTCTTGTTCAGGTCTTGCGTTATCTGCTGGATCGCCATGGTCCTGATCGGGTTGTGGTCACAGAAACCAACGTTCCTGAACAGGAAAATCTGTCTTACTTGCGCAATGGCCAAGAGGCGCATCTGGCTTACAACTTTCCCCTGCCGCCGCTGTTGTTGGAGGCTGCCATGAGTGGTCGAGCTGATCTGCTCAATGGTTGGTTAACCCGTTGGCCCCAATTGCCTCAGCAAACCGGATTGTTGAATTTCACCGCTTGTCATGACGGAGTCGGTTTACGGCCTCTTGAGGGGTTGATGGCCGATCAACGGGTCCTTCAGCTTCTAATGGGCTGCGAGCGCAGAGGCGGTTTGATCAGCCATCGACGTCTCAGTAGCGGTCAGGAGGTTCCCTATGAGATCAATATCAGTTGGTGGAGTGCTATGGCCGATGGCGGGATCGATCCTGATCACCATCAGCGTGAACGATTTTTGCTCACCCAACTCTTGGTGATGGCTTTGCCAGGGATCCCAGCATTTTATCTCCCTGCGCTTTTGGCCACCCCCAATGATTTGGCACGTTTGCGGCGTACTGGACACCGCAGAGATCTCAACCGTCCTCAGTTCAGATTGGAGGCATTGGAGCGTCGTCTTCAGGATCCCGATGCCGATGCCACCAATGTGTTGGCTGTGTTACGTCATGCCCTGGAGGTTCGTTCTGCTCAGCCAGCACTGCATCCCGATGCAGCGATGACGGTGCTCAGTTCAGATCGATCCGACTTAGTGATTTTGAAGCGCTCGATAGATGGCGACAACGCGCTCTATGCCGTCCACAACATCACCTCGAATCGGTTGACGTTGTCGTTGGCTCAACTGAGAGCTGAGTCTGATAGCGGCTTCGTTGATTGTCTGAGTGGGCAGTCGTTTGCTGCCCAGCAGCAGCCCTCTATCGAGCCCTACGCGGTGCACTGGTTGGTGAAGTCATGACCAACACAACTTCAATCCCGCAGTGGTGGGTGGTGACTGATCTAGACGGCACCCTGATGGATCATCACTACGACTGGTCACCTGCGGAACCAGCCATCCGTCGTTTGCAGTCGGCAGGGATACCAGTCATTCCCTGCACCAGCAAAACGGCGGAGGAGGTGATCCGATTCCGAGAGCAATTGGATCTTCATGACCCATTCATCGTCGAAAACGGTGGCGCGATCCATGGTGAGTCGTCAACGGGTCAGCTCTGGGGGCTATCCCTCGGCCCCGATTGGACGGAGCTCAAACCTCAGCTTTCAGCCCTGGAATTGGAGTTGGGGGAACCACTGCGAGCCCTCGATGAGCTCACCGATGCGGAGGGTGAACGGTTGCTCGGGCTTCAGGGAGATGCTCTGCGTCAGGCGCAGCGGCGGTGTTGCAGCGTGCCGTTTGTGCCTCCTTCGGCGCAAGCGCGGCTGCGGCTGGAGACGTTAGTTGCAGAAAGGGACCTCACCGTGGTGCAGGGCAACCGCATGGGGCATTTGTTAGGGCCGGGGATTAGTAAAGGGAAGGCCTTGCAGGTGTTGAAGCAGCACTTGAACCAACCCGATGTTGAGGTTTTGGCGCTGGGTGATTCTCCGAATGACCTTCCCTTGCTTGAAGCCGCTGATCTTGCCGTGGTGGTTCCTGGTGTTGAAGGTCCCCATCCCTTGCTGCTGCCAGGTTTAAACAGCGGTCGCTTTCAGTTGGCGGGTGCAGCCCACGGCGCTGGCTGGGCTGAGGCGGTTCAGCGATTGCTGCCACCTTTTTTCAACAACAGCTGCCAAAGCTCCTGAGCTGAAGCGTGTGGCGTGAGGGATTGGTTGTCGTGCGTTTTGATCGGCTTGCAGCTGAGGCTGTTGATCAGAAGGCCTTGATCACTGCTTTGCAGCGTTTCCCCCACGTCGGCTTCCGTTGCGATGCCGAGGCTGATGGCGCGGGCTCGCATCACCCCAGGGAGGCAGCCGCTGCTTAAGGGAGGAGTGATCCAGACACCCTTTCGCTGCACCATCAGGTTGGCAACCGTTCCACAGCACAGTTCTCCCTCGGTGTTGTGCATTAGGGCGTCATCGGCTCCAGCCCGTTCGGCTTCGCGCCGAGCCTGAATCGCAGCGCCATAGGCGAACGTTTTGCATCGACTAGTGAGGCTGTCGCGATTGCGGCGCTCTAGTCGACTTGTGATCGTTTTGATTGGCTGGAAATTCGTGCTGCAAGGCGTGAGTGTGAGCCAAAAACGATGGTTGTTGACGTTGGCTATGCCAATGCCGCGCCCTTGCCCGGAGCCACGGCTCCAGTTCAAGCGCAGGGCCCCACTGGCCTTGTCCAGTTCGCTTTTGACGATGGCTTCATCGATGAGGCCGCTGAGATCCTGTTGGGATGGTGGTGGTTCCATGCCCAGCAGCTCAGCGCTCGCGACCCACCGCGCAAGATGCTCAGGCAGCAATTGCGGTGCTCCATCCAGAACCAAGACGGTTTCGAACAAGCCATCCGCCAGTTGCAGGCCTCGATCACTCAGCGGAAGTTGCAGGTCGTCTGGCCCCCCCCAGCGTCCATCGATCCAAGCAAGGTTCACTGGCATGCCAGGGCCTCCAGCAGAGGTTGCAGTTTCCAGTTCAGTTCGTCAGCTTCCCCTTCTGGATCCGAGTCGGCAACGATGCCGCAGCCGGCATGGGCTCGCAGGGTGTGGCCTGCTCGGATGAGCGACCGAATCAGGATGTTGCTGTCGAAACGGCCATCCCAATCGACGTGGATCAATGAACCGCAATAAGGGCCGCGGCTGGTGGGTTCTAGTTCATGCAAACGCTGGCAGGCCCTCAGTTTTGGTGCCCCACTGATCGACCCACCAGGCCAGCTCGCTTCCAGGAGATCAACCCAATTCAGCCCGTCTCGTAGTTGTCCTTCCACAACAGAGGTGAGGTGATGAACGGAGGCATAGCTCTCTAATCCCACGAGCTGGGGCACGTGAATGGAGCCGGGAGTACAGACGCGGCCCAGGTCATTGCGGAGTAGGTCCACAACCATCACGTTCTCGGCTCGATCTTTGTCGCTGCATACCAATTCAGCTGCCAGATCAGCATCTCGATTTGGATCGTTGTGCCTGGGTCGGGTGCCTTTGATCGGACGGGTTTGGACTCGGCCCGAACAATCCACAGAGACAAATCGTTCCGGAGAGGAGGAGAGCAAAGCGTCGAGCTTTTCTGTAATCACCAGGCCCGCGAATGGTGCTGGGCAGCGTTCGCGAATCCGGCGAAAGAGCTCCAGTGCGCTGGTGTCAGACGGCCATCTCGTGCTGCAACAGGCGGTGAGATTGGCTTGGAACAGATCCCCGGCGGCAATGAGCTCTCGAATCCGTCGCACGCCATTGGCAAATCCGTTGCGATCGGTGTGGTGCCTCCAAGCATCAAGTGCGATGGACGGCGCGCTTGTGTTGATTGGGGTGGGTGCTGTGGCTAGGGCCTCCACCATTGCCGTCATGGCGCTGGGGTTGGTCCCTTCGATCCAGAGCTGCTGGTTTTGGAGATCGAAACGAAGAATTGGGTCATGCCTGGCGATCCAGAGGCATGGCATGGCATCGCCCGACCAAGCATTGCCTGGTTCAGACCAGGCGGCGGCTTCATAACTCAGCCATCCGGTCCAGTGACCATCGTTGAGTTGTCGTAGCGCCTCGAATGGATTGCTTGCGCCTGGATCCCCCGGACGTCCCTGGCAGCACACGGTTTCAACGGGAGCCACGCCGAGGGTCACCCAACGCCCCAGGTCACTGCCGTCTCCATCCAGCCAGATCAGACCTTTCTCCCCGTAGAGGGCTGCGAGTTGAGTCGCCACCGTGACTGGTGCGCGCCAGGTCATCTCGAGGCGCTGCAACCTATTCATCCTTGGGCGCTGCTGCATAGGTCTGGTCGGCCGGCCTCGCGAAGGGCTGAATCCCGAATACGGCAGCTGTCGCAGACGCCGCAGGGACGACTGCCTCCGCTGTAGCAACTCCACGTTTCACTGATGGGTACCCCCAGCCGGAGTGCTTCGTCCACGATTCTGGTTTTGCTCCACTGCACGAGGGGAGCCCAGAGCTGAGGTCCATGCCCCTCCCGTCCAGCCTTGCTGGAGAGAGTGGCCAAGTTTTGAAAGGCGTCGAGGTAATCAGGACGGCAGTCGGGATAACCGGAGTAATCAACGGCATTCACACCAAGAACCAATCGTTCGGCCCCTCGGGCTTCGGCAAGGCTGAGCCCGATTGCAATGAACACCGTGTTGCGTCCAGGGACGTAGGTCACGGGGATGACACCGTCTTCCACACCGCCGGTGGGAACGGTTTGGTTGGGATCTGTGAGGGCCGAGCCTCCCCAGGCTCCGAGATTCACATCCACTTGGTGATGTTCCGCCAAGTTGAGATGGGCGGCGATTTTGGAGGCAGCTTTGAGTTCTCGTCGATGACGTTGCCCGTAATCGAAGGACAGTCCGATGACACGATCACCGGCCTCCTGAGCCAAGGCGGCAGCCGTGGCGGAATCCAATCCGCCGGAAATCAGGGCAATTGCGGTGCGTTGGGCCATGCCCTCATTAAAAAACTTCGTGGATCGCTGTTGTTGTTTCGGCGATGGTTGGGCCTATGTCGTGGCTTGCGTCAGCTCATGGAGGGCGCAGTAGTCCTGGTCATCCAGTTGTGTCCCGTTGGCTTGGTTCAGAAGTTGTGCCAGTCCTTGCAGGCCAAGGTCTTGCACTCCTGCAGCGCTGGTTTCCTGCAGGAATAACTCGAGATCTTTGCGGAGCAGGGCGGTGCTGAAGTTGGGATCCTCGTAGTGACCTTGCAGCATGCGCTCGAGCTTTTTGTCGAATGTGGGTGCGTAGAGGGCTGAGGGCCGCAGGATCTCCATGAACGTCTCGACGGGCACACCTGCTTGCTGAATCAGACGCAGTGACAGAGAAAAGCTGTGGGTGAGGCTCGCGATCAATTGGTTCAAAGCAAGTTTGGTGGCGGCACCACTTCCCACGGGTCCCACCAACTTGGGTTGTTGGCTGAGATGTCTCAAGAGATCGAGCTGTTGCTCAAAGACGTCGGCATCGCCGCCAGCCATCACCAGTAGGGATCCGCTGAGGGCTTGGGGCTTGCTGCCGAGCACCGGTGCTTCGAGATAGGAACCGTTCTGTCGCAGAACTTGTGTTGCGAGGGCTTGGCTTTCGCTTACTCCCATCGTCCCCATGGGGATCACGGTGGTGTTGTGAAGCGACCCGAGTTCAGCCACAACGGTTGTGGTGACTGGACCATCCCGCAACACCGTGATGATGGCGTCGCATGTGCTGGAAACCTCGGAGAGATCTCCGATTTCTTTGGCTCCCAGAGCGAGCAGTGGTTGAACGCGTTCTCTGGTTCTGTTCCAAGCGTGCACGGATATGCCCTGGCTCAGACACCGTTGAGCGATGGCTTCCCCGAGGAGCCCAGTACCGAGAACCGCCACAGACTTCATGGTTCAAGCAAAGACGAAGGTCTTGTGCGATTGAACGTAATGGAGCTGGTTCAGCGGATTGCCAACCATTTGTGGCTTTGAAGGCTCAGGCGCCAGTTGGGATGTTGTTTGACGTGGTGAATCGCCAGGCCTTGTGCGGTTTCGCTGTCCCAAACCGGCTGCACAAGAAGTTGGGCTGCTGGGTCGGTGTCTTTGGCCATGGCATTGGCAAAGGTCAAATCGTCGGTGTCCTGAACCACAACCTTCAATTCATCACAGCGCATCAGCATGTCCCGCTGGGGCGGGCGATGCCGTTTTGGCGACAGGGTGACCCAGTCGAAACGTCCACTGAGCTGATCCACGCCGCTTGTTTCGAGATGGAGTGGCAACCCACAGTTGTGATCCAGGGCATCCGTTAACGGTTGAAGATTGTGATGAAGGGGCTCTCCCCCGGTGATCACCACAAAGGCTGCTCCGGCTTCCTTGGCTTGTGTTGCTTGAACGGCGAGAGCGTCTACGTCTTGTTTGACATGGTTGGCCATGGGCCAGGAGTGCTTGGTGTCGCACCAAGCACAGCCCACAGTGCAGCCCGCCAAGCGAATGAAGAAGGCACTACGGCCGTAGTGATGTCCTTCTCCCTGGAGGGAATGGAAGGTTTCCACCACTGGGATGGACCTTGCATCACTCATGGAGCGCTGACTTCTCCTTGGTTACGGATCGCCTGGGCTGGTGAATCGGGTAGCCGTTGTTGAGCGGCTTCGATGAGTCCCCGGAACAGGGGATGGGGGCGACCGGGCCGCGACAAAAATTCTGGGTGGTACTGACAGGCGGTGAAGAAGGGATGGCCCTTGAGTTCAATTAATTCCACAAGCCGTCCATCCGGGGAGGTCCCACTCACCACGTAACCCGCCTCCAGGAAAAGGGTGCGGTAAGCGTTGTTGAACTCGAAGCGATGGCGGTGGCGCTCATACACCACCTGTTCGCCATAGAGCCGCTCCGCCAGGGTTTCAGGGGCAATCCGACAGGGGTACACCCCGAGTCGCATGGTGCCGCCGAGATCGACGACGTCCTGCTGCTCAGGAAGAAGATGAATCACCGGATGTGGGCTGTTCGGGTCGAGTTCTTCACTGGTGGCTTCGAGAAGTCCAGCCTGATTGCGTGCCCACTCGATCACGGCCGTTTGCATGCCGAGGCAGAGGCCAAGGAAGGGCACGCGTTGCTCGCGGGCCCAGCGGATCGCTGCAATTTTTCCGTCCACCCCTCGGCTGCCAAAGCCACCCGGCACCACCACAGCATCCATGCCTCTCAGGAGGGAGTCGGCTCCGTCGGTTTCGATCTGTTCGGCACACACCCAATGCAGATCAAGGGAGGCGTCTTGAGCAATGCAGGCGTGGCGAAGCGCCTCGACGACAGAGAGATAGGCGTCGTTGAGTTGGACGTACTTGCCGACTAACGCGACTTTGACCGATGGACCGGGATTGCGCAGGTTATGCACCAACTGCGACCAGGCCGTCATGTCGCTCTCATGATCCGTGAGCTGAAGGACATCCAGGACTTCGCGGCATAAACCTCCTTCTTCGAGGGTGAGAGGCACCGCGTAGATGGTGTCTGCATCCAGGGAAGGGATCACCGCCCGGTTTGGCACGCCGCAGAAGCCGCCAATCTTGCGTTTGAGATCTTCACTGATGTCCCTGTCACTACGGCACACCAGCACGTCGGGTTGGATGCCGATGGCGCGCAATTCCTTGACGGAATGCTGGGTGGGCTTTGTCTTGAGCTCGCCTGAGGTGCCGATAAATGGCAAGAGAGTGACGTGGATGTAGGCGAGGTCTTGGCGGCCAACATCGCCTCGGAATTCACGGATGGCCTCGAGGAAGGGCAGCGACTCAATGTCGCCAACGGTGCCACCAATTTCTGTGATCACCACATCGGCGCCGCTATTGGCGGCGACGCGATGGATCCGTTCGCGGATTTCTCCAGTGATGTGAGGGATCACCTGCACCGTGCCGCCGTTGTAGGCACCACGTCGCTCTTTGTTGATCACCGATTGGTAGATCGAGCCGGTGGTCACGCTGTTGAGTCGCGACATTGCGGTGTCGGTGAAGCGCTCGTAGTGACCAAGATCAAGGTCGGTTTCGGCGCCGTCTTCCGTGACAAACACCTCTCCATGCTGGAAGGGGCTCATCGTCCCTGGATCCACGTTCAGATACGGGTCCAGCTTCAGGATCGAGACGTTGTAACCACGCGACTTAAGCAATCGGCCGAGGCTGGCGGCCACGATCCCCTTGCCGATGCTGGAAACGACACCACCGGTGATGAAGACGAACTTGGCCATGACCTACCGGGCGATTCTTCAAATTACTTGGCGTTGGAGGACTGCACCATCGCAGGGGCGACGTGGTTAGGAATCCAAGCTTTGGATGTAGTCCCAAATTTTGCTGCGTTTTTGGGGTTGGCGCAGCTTGAGCAAGGCACGGGTTTCGATCTGACGCACCCGTTCCCGCGATAGCTGGAGGTCTTCTCCGATTTGCGCCAGCGTTTGTGGCGTGTCGTCCTCCAGGCCGAATCGGCGGCGGAGTACAGCAGCTTCACGGCTGGTGAGTTCATCCAAAAGACCTTCAAGGTCGTTGTGGAGTTCGTCGTGGGTCAAGGTCTCTTCAGGCGTGGCCTTGCCGTCTTCGATTAGATCCCCGAGCTGGGTGTCTTGATCTTTGCCTACACGGCTATCCAGTGACACCGAGCGCGGAACGCGTTCCAGGGTTTGTCGCACCGTCTCTTCACTGATGTTCAATTCGCGGGCTAGATCGGCAATCGAGGCGATGCGCCCCTCGTTGCTGGCGATGTCCTGCTGGACCCGTTTGATCCGGTTCAGCTTCTCTGTGATGTGCACAGGGAGCCGAATGGTGCGGCTCTGGGTGGCAATGGCCCGGGTCATGCCTTGGCGGATCCACCAGTAGGCATACGTGCTGAATCGGAAGCCCCGGGTGGGATCGAATTTTTCAACAGCCCGTTCGAGGCCAAGCGTTCCTTCCTGAACCAGGTCAAGGATTTCCATCCCCCGCTGTTGGTATTTCTTGGCCACAGCCACCACAAGCCTGAGGTTGGCCTGGATCATGTGGTCCTTAGCCCGTCGCCCGTTGCGCAGGCTCACCTTGAGTTCTTTGGCGTCGATTGCGGCTTTGTCAGCCCACGCCTCGTAGCCCGCATCGATTCGTGATTGCAGCTCCTGAAGGGTCAGACCCGCGGCGCGGGCCCACTCCTGTTTGGTGGGCCAATGGCTGTGGTGATTTGCCTCGCGGCGTTGGAGATCCTCTAAGCGATGCAGTTCACCAATGGCTGGATTGGTGTCGGACAGCTCGCGCTGCTGTTTTAAAAGCGCCTCGCGTCGCTGCACGAGCCGAGCCAGCGTGACTTCTTCTTCACTGGTGAGCAGGTCAACGCGACCAATGTCTTGGAGGTACAGCCGCAACAGATCCGTCGTCCCGCTGGTGCGGCGACTACGGGTCTCCCCAGTCCGTCGGGGTAAGCGCGGCAAAGGCTGAAGGCGAAAGTTCTCCCTTCAGGGTTCCTCGTAGTTCAGCTTGGTGGGCAAAAGTGCTGATTCCCTTCGGGATCTGATCACACCTTGTTGTCAGTCCTCATCATCGGCGGGATCCACCCAGGTGCTCGAAACATGGAGTTCCTGCAGCTGTTTTTCGGAAACACTGCTTGGCGCGTCGGTCATCAGGCAGCGGGCTTGCTGCGTTTTCGGGAAAGCAATGGTGTCGCGAATTGAGTCTTCTCCCGCCAACAGCATCACCATCCGGTCCACGCCAAAAGCGAGGCCACCGTGGGGCGGAGCGCCCATATCCAGGGCATTGATCAAGAAGCCGAATTGCTCTTCGGCTTTTTCAAGGGGTAATCCCACGGTTTGCAGCACTTGGCGTTGCAGGGCGGAATCGTGGATGCGAAGGGAGCCGCCACCGAGCTCAAGACCATTCAGCACAAGGTCGTAGGCCTGTGCTCTTGCCTTGGGGAGGGTCGATGCCCATTGGCCTGGATCACTGCCCAGGTCGTCTTTGTTGGGAGCGCAGAACGGGTGGTGCAGGGCTTCATATCGGTCTTCATCGCTGTTGAACTCAAACATTGGAAAGTCCACGACCCAGAGAAAGTTCCAGGTGTCGTTTTTCCGATCGGGCTTGATCAGGTTGAGTTCCTTCGCCAGGTACTGCCGCACGCGGTCGAGAGCCTTGTTCACGATGGCGGTCTCGCCAGCTCCAAAGAGCAACAGGGTGCCTGGCGTCGCGCCGGTTCGCTCTAACAACTCTGCTTTCTGTTCCTCCGACAAGTTGTCCTTGATGGCACCAATGGTGTCGATTTCGCCGCCTTCTCGGACGCGAATGAAGGCCAGCCCCCCCGCTCCAGCAGCTTGCGCTTCGCTGAAGACGTCTCCGCCTGGCTTGATCCGCACGTTCGACAACGCATCGTTGCCTCCTGGGACGGCGATCACTTTTACCGATCCGCCGGATTTGACGGCTCCACTGAAGACCTTGAAGCCCATGTCCTGGACGATGTCGGACACCGTCACCAGCTCCATGCCGTAGCGCGTGTCCGGACGGTCGGTTCCATACCGCTCCATGGCCTCATGCCAGGTCATGCGTGGGAAGGGACGGGGAAGTTCAATGCCTTTTACCGATTTCCAAATCGCACAGATCAGCGATTCATTGAGCTGCAGGATCTGTTCTTCATCCATGAAGCTCATTTCCATATCCAGCTGGGTGAATTCCGGCTGGCGATCGGCGCGCAGGTCTTCATCTCGGAAGCAGCGAGCCACTTGGTAGTAGCGCTCAATGCCTCCCACCATCAGAAGCTGTTTAAACAGTTGCGGCGATTGAGGTAAAGCAAACCAATCGCCGCCACAGACGCGGCTCGGGAGCACGTAGTCGCGAGCACCTTCAGGGGTGGACCGGGTCAGCACCGGTGTTTCCACTTCGATGAACCCCTCGTCTTCAAGAAAGCGCCGGGCGACCTGGATCGTGAGGGCCCGTAGTCGCAGGTTGTCGTTCATGCGCTTGCGGCGCAGATCGAGATATCGATGACGCAGGCGCAGCTCTTCGCGGGTGTTCTCTTCGTCGTGGACCGACACGGGAAAGGGCAACGTTCCGGTCACCTTGTTGAGCACAACAATGTCGCTGGCCAGCACTTCTACGGCCCCAGTAGCGAGCTTGTCGTTGAGCGATTCAGCGGGCCTGGCGCGCACCTTTCCATGCACTTGCAGCACGGTTTCGCTGCGCAGGTGTTCGGCAACGGCGAAGGCCTCGGCAGCAAGATCCGGATCAACCGTGATCTGAACGGTGCCGCTGCGGTCACGCAGGTCGATAAAAATCACACCACCGTGATCACGGCGACGATCCACCCAGCCACAAAGCTGAACAACCGCATCAATGTTCTCTTTGCGCAGGTCGCCGCAACCGTTGCTGCGCATGGAATGTCTTAGCTCGTGAGAAGCGAGTTTCCCATAAACCCGGTCTGGTTAAGCGCGTTTGTAGAAGGGACGCCGGACAACGGTGGCTGGTTGGGCTTTGCCCCGGATCTCGACGCTCAAGCTGGTGCCCAATTTGGCAAGGCCGGTTGGGATGGAGGCCAAGGCGATGGGCTCCTCCAGCGTTGGAGACCAGGTCCCGCTGGTAATCACGCCAACGGGTTCGCCGTTATGGAGAACTGGATAGTCGTGACGCGCGATGGCACGTCCCTCCAATTTGAGGCCGACGAGCCTTTTGTTTGGTCCCGTTTCTGCCGCCTGTTCCAGTGCTTGACGGCCAATGAAGTCGGCAGGCATTTCGAGATGCACGAGCCAGCCCAAGCCTGCTTCGAAGGGGTTGGTGTCGGCATTCATGTCTTGGCCATAAAGGTGCATGGCGGCCTCGAGGCGCAGGGTGTCACGGGCGCCGAGACCACAGGGTGCGACGCCTTTCTCGAGGAGTTGGGTCCAGAGTCGTTGACCGTCTTCTGCTGTGAGCAGCAGTTCAACGCCATCTTCACCGGTATAGCCAGTGCGGGCAGTGAAGACGGAATCGCTCAGGCCTTGGAGTTGAAGGTTTCGGTGACCGAAGCGGGGCAAGCCGCTGAGATCTTCTCCACTGAGTTGTTCGAGCAGGGGAATGGCTTGGGGCCCTTGGAGCGCTAACAAGACGCCGTTGTTTTTGATGTCGGTCACGGTGAGGCCCGCCGGTTCCATGCGTTCGCGAATCCAGGCGGTGTCGCTGTCCGCGCAGGCGGCATTGATCACCAGCACTAAGGCGCCGCGTTCTGCGTCGATGGCGCCGAGGTCATAGATGATCAAGTCGTCCCGGATGCCGCCCCGGTCGTTGAGCAAAACGGTGTAGCAGGCTTCGCCAGGTCCGATGCGATGCAGGTCGCTTGGCACCAGTTGTTGCAGGGTGTCTTTGGGGTTGGCTCCCTCGAGTCGCAGCACCCCCATATGGGAGATGTCGAACATGCCCACGCTGTTGCGTACGGCTTTGTGTTCCTGAATCAGGCCACTGAATTGCACTGGCATCTCCCAGCCAGCGAAGGGCACCATTCGGCCACCTCCAGCGCGGCAGAGCTCATAGAGAGGCGTACGCAGCATGGCTTTGGCCGAAGGGTTGGCGAGGAGCAATTTTATGGAGTGCTTCAGCTGGTTGAAGCGAAACCGGAGATCTCCTGTAGTTCATGGTCCATTTCAGCAACCGTCCTTAGCCTTTAGGCCATCTATTTCGCCCTCTTTTTGGCCAATAGGCTCAGCTGCCGTTCTTGCCAGCACTGCTCAGCAGTTGCAGCAGGTAGCTGGTGCCGGTTGCGGCATTTGGAGGTGAACGCAGAAATCGCCGATCTTGTGGTTTGTCATCACTGGACAGCGCGGGCGCCCCAGCTGCCCAATTTGCATGCGTTGCCATCGCAGGACGTTGAATGCCAGCTTGAGCTGGATCGGGCCTTGGCTTAGCCACCGCTTTTGCTTAGCCACCGTTTTTGGCTTAGCCACTGCCGAGAAGCAGCAGCAAACTGCGCGTCACCTTTGCGGCGAGAACAGCACTGATCCCGCTGCCGTCGAGTTGTGGCGCGAGTTCAACAACGTCCCCGCCCACGAGCCGATGGCTTTGGAGCAGGGTGACGAGGTCTGCGAAATCAGGCCAAAAATATCCCCCTGGTTCTGGGGTGCCTGTGCCCGGTAAAACGGCAGGATCGAACCAGTCCAGATCAACGGTCACGTAAATCGGACGGCCCTTGAGGGGGGCAAGGGCTTCGCGCAAAGCATCCACGGTTGGCATCAGGCGGCCGCTGCTGTGGAGTTCTTTGAATTCCTCTTTCGTTCCGCTGCGGATGGCGAGTTGGAAGAGGTCGCCACTGGGCAACATCTCGAGGCAGCGGCGCATCGCACAGGCGTGGCTGTGATGGCTGCCTAGCCACTCATGGCGCAGATCAGCGTGGGCATCCAGTTGCACGAGAACCAGATCAGGGTGCTGTTTCGCCACAGCAGCCACGGCTCCGGAGCTGATGGAGTGTTCGCCACCGAGCATCAATGGTTTGAGGCCGAGCGCAAGAACCGCTTGCGTGGCCTTTTCCACTTGGGCGACCACGGGTTCTGGGGCGCCGAAAGGGATCTCAACGGCTCCGAGATCCGCGAAGCAGAGATCGTCGAGATCCCGATCCAGTTGGGGGCAGTAGGTCTCAAGACCACTGCTCACATCCCGAATCGCGGCGGGTCCGAACCGGGTGCCAGGTCGAAACGATGTGGTGCCGTCGTAGGGCACGCCGAACAGCCCAACCCGGCAGTGCTCGGGAGCCCGTTGTGCCCCCATGTAGATCGCACCATCGGTGTCGAATAAAGTGCTCTCAAACAAAGTGGTGTCAAACAGGTTGGCCATCAGTTCAGCTCCCGTGCGATGAAGGCTGGGATGGCATCGAAGCCCCCCCGTTGCCAGCGCGGACTCCAGATGTGGCATCCATCGGCGATCGCTGCGGCTCGGTTGGTGTTGGGCTGGAAGTAGCGAGGTTGGCCCATGGCCGCGAAGGTCCAGCTCCACCAGCCGCTTGGGTACATCGGCACCCATCCGTAGAGGGGATCAGCGTGGTCGAACACGTCTCTGAGAAGCTTCACCATGGCGAGGTGCACCTCCTGAAAGGCCTCCGGTGATTCGCTTTGCGTCGCGAAAATTCCGCCAGGGCGAAGGATGCGGCGGCAATGTTCAAAAAATGATCGATTGAACAACCCCTCCGCAGGGCCGGCGGGGTCCGATCCGTCGACGAGCACCACGTCGTAGCTGTTGTCGGCCGCGGCGGCGGCCCATGCGATCCCATCCCCCACCGTGAGCTGGAGACGCGAATCGGTCCAGGCGGATCCACCAATCCCGGGGAGGTGCTCACGGCTTAAGTCCACAACGCGGCCGTCGATTTCCACCAGGTCCAGATGTTCGACGTCTTGATGGCGGAGGCATTCACGGGCGGTTCCGCCGTCACCGCCGCCGATGACGAGGACTCGCGCGACGCTGTCCGCTCCACAGAGGGCGGGATGAACCAGGGATTCGTGGTAGTGCCTTTCTTGCCTTTCCGCTGTCATCCAGCAGCCGTCGAGCAAGAGTCCACGCCCGTAGCGCTCGCTCCGGATCACCGTGATCCGCTGAAAAGGACTCGTTTCCTCCACCAGCACCTCGCCTTTGAGGCCGTAGCGGACGCCTCGATGGTGTTCATCAATCCAGCCACTCATGCCCTGCTGTGCTGCTTCCCTTCAGCTTGGGATCCCATGGGTTGCCGGCTAGACACCACAGATAGTGTGCAATGTGTTGACGAAGGCCAGATTTAGTGGTTGACTCGTCCAGGGAATGGAGTTGCTGTGGAAGAGGGCAGCTCCGGAGCCCGTTTTTATCAACTCATCTCGAGTCAAATTGGGCGGCGGTACGGGCGAAAACAACGCTAGAGAGGTTGAAATTGTCCAAGCCGGCAGCTTCGTGAATGCTTGATTTACTTCCTCCTGTTTATCTCGTAGCGCTTGGTTTGGGCGTCGCCGCTGTTTTTGTGGTTTTGTTTTACTCATTCACCAGTAATTCAAAATATGAAAGTCAGATGCGTCGTCAACAACTAGCTGAGCGGAGGGCAAAACAAGTTGCGGCAAAAAATGAATCTTCGACAAACGATTAGATGTTGCTTTAGGCAGGCTAGATATCGGTTTAATGGCAATTCAGCAAGATTTAGTGATTAATTCAAGGCTGAGTATTCCAGCAGCTGAGTTGTCATGGAAGTTCTCTCGATCCTCTGGAGCGGGAGGCCAAAATGTCAACAAAGTTGAAACTGCTGTCGATCTATCTTGGAATCTTGAGGAGTCAAAATGTTTGGGTCCTTTTCGTCGGCAAAAATTGTTGGCGTTTTATGGCGCGAGAATGATCGATGGTTGTTTGCGTGTTTGTGTTTCAGAGGAGCGTTCTCAATATCAAAATCGTCAGATCGCCCTTAAGCGCCTAAGCGATTTGATTCGAGAAGGCATCAAGCCGCCGCCGCCAGCCCGAAAGGCCACAAGGCCTGGGCGGGGGGCGGTGAAGCGCAGGCTTGAAAGCAAGAAACAGCGTGGCGATCTCAAACGGCAACGCCGCAACAGACCATCCATGGATGACTGATTGACTCGTGTGATCAGGGTTGTTCTGCGCGGATCTCGGCCTTGGCTTGTTGCCAGAGCGCTTCCAGTTCATCGATACTCCGCCCTTGCAGGTTGCCGTTGAGGGCTGCTTCTACCCGTGAAAAGCGATCGAGGAAGCGATGGTTGGTGCCGGCAAGACCTTCTTCAGGTGCGATGCCACACCAGCGGGCCACATTTACCAGGGTGAACAGCACATCCCCCAGCTCCTCTTGGGCATGGGATTTGTCACCGCTGATCACGGCTTCTTTCAGTTCATCGAGCTCCTCATGAACTTTGGCCCAAACCCCGGCCATGTCGTCCCACTCAAAGCCAGCTTTCGCCGCCTTTTTCGAGATGGTCATCGCTCCCGCGAGGGCAGGCATCCCCCGCACTTTGGCGGCGAGGGCATCGCTGAGAGGACTCGCTGATGGCGGTTGTTCTCCGCGTTCGGCGGCTTTGATCGCTTCCCAGGTGTCTTTCACGGCGGCGCTATCGCTGGCCACCGCATCACCGAACACATGGGGATGGCGGCGAATCAATTTTTCACGGATGCCTTCCGCAACATCGCTCAAATCGAACCGTTGGTCGTCCTGGGCGATTTGGGCATGGAGCACCACCTGCAGCAAGAGATCTCCCAGTTCTTCTTTGAGGTGAGCGTCGTCGCCATGGCGAATCGCATCCGCGACTTCGTGGGCCTCCTCTAAGACAAATGGCACCAAAGATGCATGGGTTTGTTCAAGATCCCAGGGGCACCCATCATCGGGATGGCGGAGACGTGCCACCACCGCCACGAGTTGTTGGATGGCGTCGGTGCTGGAGGGAGGCATGGTCAAGCTTCAGAACCAGGCTCACCCTCTCATCGCCGTCGCCTAAACCGTTGCCTGATCCGTTGAATGGCATGCCATTCGGTGGGGAGTGGATCCCCGTCTTGGATGAGATGCAGCCAAACGCTTCCCTCCAGTCCCACGGCTACAGCGATCAATTGATCGGGGTTGGCTGTGCTCCAAAGGTTGAGGGTCCGCCAGAACATTTCCATCGTGATCTGGGGCATTACGGCGCACAACACACTTGCCCAGAGGAACAACAGCATCACCCGCAGGCTGGTTCCAATGACTGGCCCGTGGGAGAGGAGGGAGCGATGGGGGATGAGGCGTCGGTAGGGCCACCAGATGAATTGCAAGGGCCCCCAACGTCGGAGGGCCCTGCAGCGGGTATCGAGATCGGGGGAGAGCCATAGCCCACCGAAGCTGAAGGCCGCCGCCGCGATTAGCCCGGAAGGCCAGTTCAGCAGCAGAGCAGTGCCTAAACCGATGGGCAGGCTTAAGAGTGCAGTGGCGCGGTCGTGTTCACGGCCTTGGGCCAAGGGTTGATGGCTCGGGGTGGGTTGCGCCTCAGCTAGCCACAGCGGACAGCGGTCAGGCAGAATGAAAATACGGGCGATTAGCTCAGCGGTAGAGCACCTCCCTTACAAGGAGATTGTCACTGGTTCGATCCCAGTATCGCCCATTTCAAGAGTTCGATTCCAGTCCGCTTGGGGCTTGAAAGGCCTGCTCATTGCAGTGGTCGTTTGACCTCTGCTGCGGTCGATAGGCACGCCGTTTCCACTGTCGGAGGTTTTGGTTCAGAG
>Ga0209251_1001502_pt1 | contig 17625 bp, 12 predicted proteins | sample SaaInlV_100m_DNA_6_FD_184665 | JGI IMG/M metagenome (GOLD analysis project Ga0209251, IMG submission 184665) | Marine microbial communities from expanding oxygen minimum zones in the Saanich Inlet - Saanich Inlet SI073_LV_10m_DNA (SPAdes) (version 2) | ecosystem: Environmental > Aquatic > Marine... | reverse complement strand
AAGCCTCGTGGCAAGTCGTGCCTGAGCCTCAACCCAATCCTCAACAGTGACCATGGGAAAGGAGCTGCCCCAAGGCTCGTTTGTCGCGGGGTTTATTGAAGAAGGCCCCGTTGAACCGTGACAACCTCCGATATTGTTAACCCCAATTACAAAAAATTGGTCGGTATCGAGCGGCTTCCCCGGACCGATGAGGTTATCCCACCAACCGAGGGTTTTCGCATCTCCATCATACGTTCCGGCGACATGATGTGAGGCGTTGAGCGCATGGCATACCAACACAGCGTTGCTTTTATCTTCATTTAACGAGCCGTATGTCTCATAGGTCAATTGATAGTCCGTGAGCGTCTCTCCACTTTTAAGTAGCAACGGCTCATCGAACATCATATTCTGCGGTTTAACATCGCCAATCGAAGATGTCATTTCATACTCCGTCACATAAATAAACATGTCCAAAACACAAAGTCGAATTCACTACAAACGTCATAACCTAACTTCCTTCCCGCGACAGGCGAACCAAAATTCTCGTCGCAGCCTCAGATGCCATATCAGAAATTAATGCGTCCTCTTCATTCGATTTCGCCGCGATTTCTAAATCGCTATGTGTGATCTTTCGGCGCAAGACTAACTGACTCTCGATATCCATCGAGGCATCGTTTGGAGAGTAAAATTTATAACGTACCGTATAAATCAATTCGTACTCGTCAACACTACCCGCGTTAGATAACACGGAAACTTCTCGCATTGAATTTTCACCCAAAACAGTAACGACTATTGCAGCCAAATTCACCTGATCAACAAGGTCGACGTTTGACTTCCTACTGATCTTCTTTTTTAAAGCTCTACCAACCTGGGAATTCATATCTGTTTGCAAATAAACAGTTTCGTAAGGAATCTCCCAGCCCCCCTTAAGCTTGAACCCGCACCCGGAGAGAAAGGCAACAATCAGCAGAAATAGTAAAAATTTTGTTTTCATTACAACAAATAATCCCAAGATTCCTTAAATTAAATAACGATATTGACTAACCGGCCAGGCACCACCACAAATTTCTTAATCGGCTGACTTTGAACGTAATTTTGAATCGACTCTTCAGTGATGGCTATCTGTTGAATTTCCTCTCTTGAGGCGCCTACGGAGACTTTAATCTTCCCTCTCAACTTCCCATTTACTTGTACTACTAGCTCCACCGAATCTTGAGTGAGGGCTTCCTCGTCGACGCATGGCCATGACGCATATTGTAACTCTCCACTAAATTTTAACTCGCTCCATAAACGCTCAGTAACGTGCGGAACGATCGGAAATAATATTCTCAACAAAATACCCATTCCTTCAGCGCGCAAGCTCGACTTCAAATCTGTCGCAATACTCTGATCTTCAATACGGTCAAGCGTGTTGAGCATTTTCATGCCCGCCGATGCTACGGTGTTAAATTGTTTCCTTTCGTAGTCAAAATTTGCCTGCTTTAATAACAAATGTAAATCTCGGCGTATCTCTTTCCCGTCTCCTGACTCAACTCGCAACTCAGCCAACGTTACGCCGTCAATTATGGAATCTTTAAATTGATAGCAATATCGCCATAATCGTTTGAGGAAACGATAAGCCCCCTCAACTCCGTCGTCATTCCAAGCCAAAGTATCTTCTGGAGGAGACGTAAACATCATAAAGAACCGAGCAGTATCGGCGCCATAACGCGTAATAAGCGACTGGGGATCAACGCCATTATTTTTTGACTTTGACATCGTTCGAATACCACCTGCATCGACTTCCTGACCATCGCTAATTAGGCGCTGCCCTATTCTTTTCCCATTATCATCAAACGTTAACTCTACATCCTGCGGGTTAAAATAAACGGTTCGGCCAGCGTCTTCCGTTCTTGAAAATATCTCATTTAAAACCATTCCTTGCGTGAGTAAATTTGAAAATGGCTCACTGATCTGCGTAACGTTAAGGTCGCGCATAACCTTAGTCCAAAATCGAGAATATAGTAAATGTAGAATCGCATGCTCAATCCCTCCGATATACTGATCGACCGGAAGCCAATAATTTGCCCGGTCATCGACCATCCGCTCATCAGAATCCGCGCTGGCAAAACGTAAAAAATACCAAGAAGAATCTACAAAGGTATCCATTGTGTCGGTTTCCCGCCTAGCCTCCTCACCACAAACAGGACATTCGCAATTTAAAAAATCTGGGCGCTTATTTAAGGGATTTCCTGATCCGTCAGGGACACAATCTTCCGGCAAAAGAACAGGCAAATCCTTCTCTGGGACCGGCACGTCGCCACAAGCCGGACAATGGATAATCGGTATTGGTGTTCCCCAATATCTCTGTCTTGATATCCCCCAATCTCTTAGCCGCCACTGCGTGTGTTTTCCTCCTAAATTTTTCTCCGACAAATCCTTGGTAATCGCTTCTAGCGAATCATGAAATTGCATGCCATCGTAACTACCCGAATTAATACATGTACCTTTTTCGATGTACCAATCTCCCCAAGCTGTCTCCGAGTAATCTCTACCTGGAACCTGTATGACTTGCTGGATATCGATTCCATATTTCTTAGCAAATTGAAAATCTCGTTCATCGTGAGCCGGCACGCCCATTACCGCACCCTCTCCATAAGTCATTAAGACATAATTTCCAACCCACACTTCAACCTGTCTGCCATCTATTGGGTGCGTGACAAACACACCCGTAGGCACGCCTTTTTTCTCCAAAGCGGCGACGTCGGCCTCCATCGTACTGCCCCGCTTACATTCCTCGATGAATGCTGCGACCTCAGGGTTAGACTTAGCGACGTACTCGGCAATTCTATGTTCCGCAGCGACCGCACAAAAAGTTACGCCCATAATCGTATCGACCCGAGTTGTGAAAACTTTCAGTGTTTGCTCTTCACCTTCTAAGGTGTACGGAAACGATACATTGGCTCCTTCACTGAGACCGATCCAATTCGCCTGCATCGTTTTGACTCGATCCGGCCATCCTGGCAACTCCTTCAGGGCCTCTAAAAGTTCTGGCGCATACTCAGTTATGCGCATGTAATACATCGGGATCTCTCGTTTCTCAACAATAGCACCGGTTCTCCAGCCTTTACCATCGATTACTTGCTCATTAGCTAGTACCGTCTGGTCTACGGGATCCCAATTAACCGACCCTGTTTTCCGGTACACGAGGCCTTTTTCAAGCATCTTAGTGAATAACCATTGGTTCCAACGGTAATATGTCGGGTCACAAGTTGCTAATTCGCGGCTCCAATCAATAGCAAACCCCAAAGATTGCAGTTGCTGTTTCATGTAAGCGATATTGTCTCGAGTCCATGCAGAGGGCGACACGCCATTAGCCATAGCTGCATTTTCTGCTGGCAATCCAAATGCGTCCCAACCCATCGGTTGCAGAACGTTGTAACCATTCATGCGTTGATGTCGGGTAAGAACATCACCTATGGTGTAATTCCTAACATGGCCCATATGTAACTTACCTGAAGGGTAAGGAAACATGGACAAGCAGTAATATTTCGGCTTAGTCTGATCTTCTGACGCCTTAAAAGACTGACGCTTATTCCAGCCGTTCTGAACCTCTTCCTCTATCAGTGCGGGGTGATATTGACTTTCCATGGGTAACCAATGTTGTAAACTAATGTCCAATTATAACTTTTGGTCTGCATTGATGATGCGTAATATTAAAGATCTGTACAAATTTAAGTCGACGTGAACAAAATTCACTTCTAGATTAAACAATGAATATACGAATTTAATGTCCCGAGCACACCCAATTGTTGCTGTTACAGGCGCGTCTGGTGCTGGTACCACGAGCGTCCAAAAGACCTTTAAATCTATTTGCGCCCAGGAAAAATACCACGCATGTTTTGTTGAGGGCGACAGCTTCCATAAGTATGATCGCGACGCAATGCGACAACTGATAGATGCCTGGGAGCGAACTGCCGGACGGAGTATCAGCCATTTCGGGCCAGAGGCAAATCTCCTTAATGAATTAGAAACCTTATTTTCGAATTACGGAATGAACGGAACAGGTCAAACTAGACAATACTTACACAATGATGAATCAGCTCGGACCCGTGGGCAAAAAGTAGGTACATTCACGGAATGGACAGCCGTAGATAATAAATCCGACCTTTTGATTTACGAAGGCCTACATGGTGGCATCATTACCGACGAGGTAAATGTTGCGCAACACGTTGATTTACTAATTGGAATAACGCCGACTATCAACTTGGAATGGATTCAAAAGCTGCATAGAGATCAAAGGGATAGGGGCCATACCGTTGACGACGTTACCCAAACAATACTTCGACGGATGCCAGATTACATAGAATATATCGTTCCACAATTTTCTCGAACCCATATTAACTTCCAAAGGGTCCCAACCGTTGACACATCAAATCCATTTTCAAATACAGGCATCCCTAGCGCCGGTGAAAGCTTAATTGTCGTAAGATTCAATGATCCTAATCAGCAAGAAATTGACGATATCATTAATGGCATTGGGGGCTCATTTCAGACTAAAGACGATTGTATTGTTGTTCCCGGACAGTCCTTCGAGCAAACCTTGGCGTTAGTGATCACGCCCAGGCTTAATAAACTCATCTTAAATAGTCAACTAGATTAATCTAGCGACCGATCAAACTTTTTTTCAAAATCTTATCGAATGTCAGAATTACTCAAAGGACTTAACCCGCCACAGTTGGAAGCGGCAACCCACACAAGCTCGTCTGTATTAGTGTTAGCTGGAGCTGGCTCAGGAAAAACAAAAGTTTTAACCACTCGCATTGCTTGGCTAATTCAAACCGGCCAAATCAATGCGTTCGAGCTATTAGCAGTGACATTTACGAATAAGGCTGCGAAAGAAATGCTCCTTCGCATCACTACAATCCTGCCCATTAATTCACGCGGCATGTGGGTAGGTACTTTTCACGGCCTATGCAACCGACTTCTTAGAACGCATTACAAAGAAGCGAACCTCCCCCAAACTTTTCAAATACTTGATTCGTCTGACCAACTATCACTGATAAAAAGGATCATGAAAAGTCAATCGATTGATGAGGTGCGATATCCGTTCAGACAAGCACAGTACTTCATTAACTCTCACAAAGAAGAAGGTTTGCGACCAGAAAAAGTGGAGCTTATTGATGATTTTAGTCGAACTTTTTTAGAGGTTTACCTCGAATACGATCGCGCCTGCAGAAACGAAGGCGTGGTCGACTTCGCAGAATTGCTACTGCGGTCCTACGAACTTTTACTAAAAAATGAGCGATTGCTTAAGCATTATCAACAACGATTTAAACACGTACTCGTGGACGAGTTCCAAGATACCAATAAACTGCAGTATGCCTGGCTCAAGCTGATAGCAAATCAAGGGGCATGCGTCATGGCCGTAGGCGACGACGATCAATCAATTTACGCTTTTCGCGGAGCGCACTCCGGAAATATGCTCAATTTCGAGACGGACTTTGCTGTCGATAAAGTAGTAAAGCTCGAGCAAAATTACCGCTCTCTCGGAAATATACTTGATGGCGCAAATGCTCTGATTAAAAATAATGATGGTCGACTTGGGAAAAACCTTTGGACAGACCAAGGTGAAGGAGAGCCGATACGAGTCTACAGAGCGATGACAGACGGCGAAGAGGCATCGTTTATTATCGAAGAAATACAGGCGCTCAAAAACGCTGGTGCTGAACTTAAGAATATTGCCCTGCTCTACAGATCAAACGCACAGTCTCGGGTGCTCGAACACAACTTGTTTAGATCGGGACTACCATACAAAGTATACGGCGGCTTGAGGTTCTTCGAGAGGCAAGAGGTGAAACACGCCTTAGCGTATCTAAGATTGATTGCCAACGACAACGATGACGGGGCGCTTTTAAGGATCATCAATTTCCCGACACGTGGTATTGGAAATCGGACAATCGAACAAATTCGGGATTCAGCTGAGCTGAGTGGGGCCTCCTTATGGCAAGCTGCATGTGCCGCACGTTTATCTGGTCGAGCAAAAAGCGCCGTTTCGAACTTCGTGACACTAATAGAAAAGATTAAAGCTGATACTCACGGTTTTCTGCTTCCAGATCTAATTGAGCACGTAGTTGATAAAAGCGGTCTGACAGAACACTATCGAAAAGACCGAGAAGGCAAAGATCGTATTGAGAACCTAAACGAACTCATAAACGCTGCATCCGTATTTGTTTCAGAACGGACAGGTTCCGCTTACGTGGAAGAACCATATCCCGATGCTGATGGAGGCGATTCAAACACAGCTGAAATTGACCCTTTAATCGAGTTTCTCGCACACGCGTCACTTGAGGCCGGCGATAACCAAGCTAACGCAGGTGAGGATGCACTTCAATTAATGACTGTACATTCGGCAAAAGGTCTAGAATTTCATAGCGTATTTATTAGCGGCTTAGAGGAAGGCCTATTCCCGCATGAGAACAGCATCAACGAACACGGCGGGCTTGAGGAAGAACGACGGCTGATGTATGTCGCTATGACACGAGCGATGCGTCGACTTTACCTGTCACACTCTCAGATGAGGATGTTACATGGTCAGACTAGATACAATATCGAGTCTCGATTCATTGATGAAATCCCAGAGAATTTGCTGAAAAAAATAAACCATGTAGAGCCGTCAGTGAATAATTCTTTTTCAACTAGTTACGCCGGATCTCAAAAAACACAAAATACTGTTAGTGGATTCCGAATAGGGCAGCAGGTAACCCATGCGAAATTTGGTCCTGGCGTTATTGTTCAGGCTGAGGGTCAAGGTGCCGATGCCAGACTCGAAGTTAATTTTAGGGAGGTAGGTCGAAAATGGCTCGCCCTTGAATATGCGAAACTATCGAGCACCTAAGTACGAGGGACTTTCAACTAGGAAAGACTTGTCGCTGCTTCCTATGCATCCTTAAAATTTGCTTAAAAACCGCAGGATTGTGCGCATGAGTTAATTCGCCTGGTCGGGGCAAATGAAAATCATATAAACGAGAAACCCAAAATCTCAGTGCCCCAGCCCGCAACATATCCGGCCAGGCAGCTTTTTCCGAATTCGTGAATTCTCGAACACTCCTGTATCCGGCAAGCAGCAAATGCAATCTGTCGCTATCTAAGCTCCCGTCAAGATTAGTACACCAATCATTGGCTGTTATGGCAACATCGTAGACCCATGCGTCTACGCAAGCGAAATAAAAATCAATAAAACCGCCGACTCGCGGCCCGTCAAACAACACGTTGTCTTTGAATAGATCAGCATGTATCGGACCGCTTGGAAGCGCGTGACTTCCAAACTCGGCTTGATGCTCTATCTCGGAGCGTAACAACTCCGCATCATCATCACCCAAAAACCGATAAACCTCGTTCGCAGTCTCGGTCCACCAGACTCTAGCTCTTAAATTATTTAATTTACTGCTAAAAGTTTGTCCTGCCAAATGCATATTTGCGAGCTGCTCTCCAACCATACGGATATGCGTACCGGTCGGCGTTGTCGTGGGAGAACCTGGTATACAGCTAACAATTGCGGCGGGCTTTCCATTTAGCTCACCTAAAAATTGATTATCTAATTTTTTAATTGGCGTGGGTACAGGAACGCCGTGACTACTCAAATGCGCCATTAAATTTAAATAAAAAGGCAACTCTGCCGCCGTTAGCTTTTCAAATAAAGTGAGTACGTAAGTCCCAGCATCGGTATCCAGGAAGTAATTAGTATTCTCAATGCCAGATTGGATTCCACGCAAACTAACGACCTTACCAATCGAATAATATTGCCTGAGCCACTGAGACGCCTCTTTTATGCTTACCTTAGTGAATACTGACATGACCTAACTCGCCACCATATCGACAAGAACATTAATTAAAGAACGTTATATTACCGAAATTATCGATCGAGCAACTCTGACATAATGTAACGTGCTCAACTCATCTCCGCTGACAACAAATTAAAATGAAAAAACTACTGTTAATAGACGGCTCCTCCTACCTTTATAGGGCTTTTCACGCGCTTCCCGATTTTCGAAATAAAGCAGATGAACCAACCGGCGCTATTTACGGTGTAATCAATATGCTTAAAAGAGCTAAGAGCGAGGTCAATCCAGATTATATTGCTTGTATTTTTGACGCTAAAGGAAAGACATTTCGTGATGAACTGTACTCAAAATACAAAGCAAACCGTCCCAGTATGCCAGCCGAACTAAGAGTGCAGATTGAACCTCTCTATGACTGCATTAAAGCTATGGGTATCCCACTCCTGGTGGTACCTAATGTGGAAGCAGACGATGTCATTGCAACCCTAACTCAAATGGGACTGAAAAAAAATATTGAAACTCTCATCTCCACAGGCGACAAAGATATTGCGCAACTGATCAAGCCGGGCGTCACAATCGTAAATACGATGTCCGGAGAGATCCTTGACGAGGAGGGGGTAAAAGCCAAGTTTGGTGTTCCTCCTGACAAAATGATCGATTTCCAAAGCTTAGTGGGGGACTCAGTGGATAACGTCCCAGGCGTTAGTAAAGTTGGTCCAAAAACTGCTGTTAAATGGCTAAACGAGTACGGAAGCCTAGACTCAATAATAGAAAATGCCGATAAAATTGGAGGTAAAGTCGGAGAAAATCTGAGAGAAGCAATCAATTGGTTACCAACCACCCGATCACTCGTCACTTTAAAACGAGATCTTGATCTAGACGTTAGTTTAGACGCATTGGTCTACAAAGAGACCGACAAAGACTCGCTTGCAGTCTTATTTGAAAAACTTAACTTTAGAACATGGCTAACCGAACTTCATGGGCCAGCGACAACAGCGGCAAACGAAGAAGAAGTTTCGACGCCAAAAAATACCGTTCCCCGCGAATACGAGCTCATCACCACCATCAGCGCGCTTGACGCTTGGATTGAACAAATAACTGACGCCGAGCTCACGGCCATTGATACGGAAACTACAGGCCTCAACACTATGCAAGCGAAATTAGTGGGCATATCGCTCGCCACGAAGCCAGGCAAGGCCTGTTACATACCGCTGGGGCATAACTACGTTGATTGCCCAAAACAGCTAGAACTAGACCTGACCCTAGCTAAACTAAAGCCTTGGCTTGAAAATAAAGAATGTAAAAAACTCGGGCAAAACATTAAATTTGATTTACACATATTTAAAAACCACGGTCTCTATGTTCAAGGAATAGCTCACGATACCTTGCTTCAATCATACGTTCTAGAAAGCCATCGCAAGCATGATATGAATAATCTCGCTTCACGACACCTAAACCTTAAAACAATTTCCTATGATGACGTAACGGGTAAAGGGACAAAGCGAATCGCTTTTTCGAGTGTCGAATTGAATGTAGCTAAGGACTATGCGGCTGAGGATGCAGACATCACCCTACAGCTGCATCAATACATGTGGCCATTGCTAGAAAAAGAATCGACACTTGCCAGTATTTACACAGACATTGAGCTTCCTTCGATGGAAATTCTGTTCGAAATAGAACGCTTCGGCGTGCTGGTTGATACACTGTCACTAGATGAACAGACCAAGGACTTAAGCGAGAGAATTCAGATCATCGAAAAAGAAGCATTCGAAGATGCTGGCTCTAGTTTCAACCTAAGCTCTCCTAAACAATTACAAGAAATATTGTTTAATCAAAAAAACCTTCCCATTCTGAAAAAAACACCCGGCGGACAGCCCTCAACCAATGAAGAAGTTCTGCAGCAACTTGCGTTGGACCACCCCTTACCCGCACTGATACTAAAACACCGAACATTAAATAAGCTCAAAACAACGTACACAGAAAAACTTCCCCGAATGGTTGACCCTCAGACTGGTCGAATTCATACCAACTACGCGCAAGCGGTAGCCAATACAGGTCGGCTCGCTAGTAACGATCCAAATCTACAGAATATACCGATCAAAACCGAGGAGGGGAGACGCGTTCGTGAGGCTTTCATCGGGCCGTCTGATACAACTATCGTCTCAGCAGACTATTCTCAGATCGAATTACGAATCATGGCACATCTATCCGAGGATGAGGGCTTAATCAATGCCTTCAGAAATGATGAGGATATTCATAGGCAAACCGCCAGCGAACTTTTTAATTTAACGGCAGACAACGTCTCCGAAGAACAGCGACGATACGCAAAAATCATCAATTTTGGTTTAATTTATGGCATGTCAGCGTTTGGTCTTGCTAAACAACTAGGCATTGAACGCCCCGCTGCACAACAATATATTGATCGGTATTTTGCACGATACCCTGGTGTCGCGGATTATATGGATAGATCAAAAAGTCAGGCGAAAGAGCGGGGCTATGTTGAAACTGTATTCGGTCGACGCTTAACGCTACCCGACATACACGCATCCAACCATCAAATGCGACAGGCTGCCGAACGAGCAGCAATAAACGGGCCCATGCAAGGCACCGCTGCTGACCTTATAAAAATCGCGATGATTGCAGTCAATCAGTGGCTACGCGACGAGGGGTTAAAAACAAACATTATTATGCAAGTACATGATGAGCTTATCTTGGAAACCCCGAACAACGAATTAGAATTAATACTAACTGAAGTCCCCGAGCGGATGTCATCGATAGCGAAACTTAACGTCCCGCTAATCGCTGATATAGGTTTTGGTCACAATTGGGAACAAGCTCACTAGACATTACTAGCTAGACATCTCGGCAGATAAATGCTCGACCCAGCGCATCACCATTGAGATCTAGAGCGCCAACCATTTAGGCGGGAATTTCGCCTTTAACCGTTGTGCGGTACATTTCCCTCCGATAGCCGTCGTAGTCATTGAACGCATGGTGACAACAAATACGATTATCCCACAAGACAAACGTGCCGGATTGCCACCTTAATCTGCATGTAAAAGCCGGTTGAGAAACATGTTCTTTTAAAAAACTCAACAAACCTGCTGATTCATCAGCAGTTAATCCCTCAATTCCGCTCGTGTAAGTTTGATCAACGTAGAGAGCGCGCTCTCCTGATCTTGGGTGCGTCCTAACTAATGGATGAAAACTCCCGTCCACCATACTCTGAGTCCTCATATCCAATTCCATCGAGCCAAAACCTTTGGTGCGTCCGCTATCAACATCATTTTTTTGTTTATTCCCAGCCTCTTTTTTTAGTTGATTGACAACGCGTTTAGCAGAAAAATGGATTTTTAAAGGCGCTATCATTTCCTTCATAACGTCACTCAAACAGTTATAAGCCAGCACTGAATTAGCCCAGATTGTGTCGCCACCAAACGGCGGGATTTGTACTCCATAGAGCATGCTTACAGAGGGAGGCTGCTTCATAAACGGGGAGTCGACATGCCACCCATTTCCAAAGACTGCCTCCACCTTTGCATCAGCCTCCATGATCACTGGATGGACATTACGGTTACCCTCCACGCCGGTCGTGTACGCATCATCTGCAAACTCTCCAAAGCGTACAGTGAATGATTCCTGATGGGCATGTGAAAACGTTTGATCTCTTAAATAAATCATCTTATGACGATATAACGCATCCTCTAGCTCAATAAATTGATCGTCATTAATCGTGCTGATATCCACACCCCTGACTTCTGCACCCATTGCCGCGGCCAATGGAACGGCCTGAATGTGCTGATACTCTCTAGAAGAATTATCAAACCGTCTTGTCGGATGTACTTTCATTTTATAACCCCTTAAGATTTAAACACGCTAGCTGTACGCATTACCCTCATGAAAGCTTTATCAAATTATTCGCTAGCATAAACCGCATAAAGTTTTTCATATCGCCCTTTGCGTTTCATCAGCTCATCATGAGTGCCCACTTCCGCAATCCGCCCGTTGTCCATAACCACAATCCTGTCAGCCTTCTCTATGGTGGAGAAGCGGTGCGCAATAATGATGGTTGTTCTCCCTTGTCGAAGCTCCTCGAAAGCTTCTTTCACGAGCATCTCTGAGGTGGCATCAAGAGCTGATGTGGCTTCGTCCATTATAACGATGGGGGCATCCTTATACAAAGCGCGAGCAATCGCTAATCTCTGTCGTTGTCCGCCTGACAATTTCATACCTTTCTCACCAACTAATGACTCATAACCATCCGGCAGTTTCTGGATAAATTCGCTCGCGAACGCCGCATCCGAGGCCGCATTTACCTGTTCCACATCTACTACGCCGCCAGAACCATAAGTAACATTTGCCATCACTGAGTCATTGAATAAGGAAACCTCCTGGCTCACTAAAGCAATATTTGCTCTCAAACTTTTTAATTTTATCCCTGATATTTCCTGCCCATCGATGATGACTTTACCGTTAGATGGTGCGAAGAACCTTGGCAACATATTCGCCAATGTCGTCTTGCCGCTTCCCGAACTTCCAACTATTGCGACACTCTCCCCGGGCTTGATAGTCAGGTCGATTCCTTCTAGAGCATACTCAGCAGAATCCGGATATTTAAATGAAACATTCTCAAATATCAACTCGCCACGGACATTTTTTAACTCCCGTGTTCCAGCGTCATCTTCCTGCTTTTCATCAATGAGGCCAAACACACTTTCACAAGCCGCTAAGCCTCTTTGTAAGTGTTCCATAATGCCCGTCAGTCGCTTTATTGGAGACGTTAGCATCAATAAAGCCGCCAAATAAGAAACGAAACCGCCCACGGTGGTTTGGTCGGCTCGGACCTGTCCCATGACATGATAAATCACAATAGCCGTAGCTATCGCAGCTATAAACTGAACGATTGGAACATTTGCGGCTACCGCCATCGTTTGCTTCATGAGCAATCGACGCAGTTTATTACTCACTTCGAAAAAACGTTCACGTGCGACCGCCTGCCCACTAAAGATCTTAACGACCTTATTACAATCGATGGTTTCCTGAACCACTTCCGTCACAGCCCCAACCGAATCCTGAGTCTCTCGACTAGCCCAACGCAATCGACCGTTAAAGTATCTAACGACGAGCGCTATAGGCGGCAACATAATCAAAGAAATCAGGGTCAACTGCCAATCTAGATAAATCAAGTAACCCAAAAGACCGACAACAGTTAACGTGTCTTTGACGAATACCGTTATGACTTGAGTTGCTGCATACTGCACTAGCGACACGTCAAACGTAAATTTCGATAACTGACTGCCAGAGCTGTGCTCATGAAAATACTTCAACGGCAAAACGAGGATCTTCTCGAACATCTCCTCGCGTAAATCCATAACCATCTTGTTTCCCACCCAAGCACTGGCATACTGAGCAATAAATCCGCCCACTCCTCGAACCAAAAAAATTAAAACGAGAGCAATAGGCGCCCAAGTCATTAAAGACGGATCTTTGTCAATAAATGTTCCATCTAAGAAAGGCTTGATCACGATGGGAAGCGCGACCTCTGTGGCCGCGGCAAGGATCATCCCAAAGATCGAAATAGAGAATACGAGCGAGTAAGGTCGCAGGTACCCCAACAAACGAAGATAAAGCTGGGCGCTTTTTTCTGATTTCATCGATGGTACATTACCAGACGGAGCTCAAAAGCTACAGGCCTCCCACTATTTATTATGGGATCATCAGCACAATACTTAACCCAAAAGGCGATTATTAAATACCAAAATTTTTCCCAATCGTTAAATAAAACACACGCTCAGGCAATGGAAAGACACCAAACCTTGTAGGCGTAAATCCACTCGCGACGGCATAGGTATGATACTCACGATCAAATAAATTCGAAATGCCGGCTCCAAGCTTCCATCCATTAGATTTTTTAGATAACTTCACATTGGTCACTGAGGAATCAGGAATATTAGTATGCATAATATTGGGCTCATCGTTATCCATCACCTGCTCACTAAAATAGTTAAAATCCATCGATAGATCAATAGCGTTGGGAAGAAGATAAGTGCCTGTGACATTCAGACTATGTTTCGGTGTTAACGGTATGGTTTTTCCACTCAGATTATTCGTACCGGTAAAGCCCCTAGAAAACTTCGCCCTAGTGTAACCATAAGTACTGGAAACAGAAAAGCGTTGCTCAGTAAAACTAGTTTGAACTTCAAAACCCTGACGCTTAGTTAACGGAAAATTTGTATTTCCGGCTCCAGTTGTCAGTAAGTCCAATCTGATCTCATCTCTAGTATCAATCTGAAATAGATTAACGTTATACGCATAGTTCGAAGTATTTCTTCCAAAAAATAACTGATGCGTATGCGAGATTTGCGGTCTCAAAAATTGAAAAACCTTATTAAAGGTGCTGTCAAATTCACCAACTGCTCCTATTTCATCCACGTTTGCCAATCGATAACTCTTGTTCGTGCTAGCGCCAATGTACCCTCCGACTTGGAGTTCACGTTGCAAATTAAGCTCGTAACCGCTAACTGAGATTTTTTGGTCACCCGCCGGGGCTTCGGATTCAAATTTTGCCGCCGCCCCTGGGGCATTCGCGTCGAAAGTGTCATTTGCCGTTTGTGTTTGTTCATCCCAACGCGCCCCCACTGAGAACATCCACAAATCCGACAAAGCCAATGAATCCTCCACATAGAGCCCATAGTTTCTTTGCTCGGATTTAAATATATTGTGTGGGCCGCTTATATTTTGCTCTGCATCAGAAGCATTGCGTGTCACCGACCATCTCTCGTAGTCAAAACCAAATTTAATATCATGCTCAATCGAGCCTAATGCAACCACGCGACGCAGACGGGGGGAAAAATGCCAAATAGTCCGATCACGCTCCGCATAAGTATCATTAAAGGCTTCAAAAAATGATTCGTCGTCGCTCGATCTCCATCCGAAATTAATCATTATCTGCGAGTCATAAGACTGAACGTTAAGGTCCCCGGCCACATAAGTTTCCATTGCTCTTGCAAAGTCGTTCGGGGTGGAAGTCCCCCTGCGGCCTAAAGCCTTTACCTCATCTGTCCCATTGCTAGGTTGAATAACAAGAGCACCCGGAAACCGAACATTTTGTTGCGACGTTCCAATTTGAATCGATGTGTCTACCGTTTCACCATAAAACTCATACGCTAATTGACCCGAATGACGTGTTTCTTTGTTGTTACTCCTATAATTGTCTGACGTATAGGTATAGGTATTTACCGCCAGACCGTACTCGTCAGTTCCAAATGATCCTGATACGGCCCCCGAGTCAGTGTTATACGTGCCAGTCGTCCCCTCTATCTCAACGAAATTGTCACGCTTACCGGAAGCCATTGTCACAATATTGATGACTCCCGCGGTCGCACCGCGACCATAAAGTACCGCACCCCCGCCACGATGGATCTCTATTCGTTCTATGAATTTTAACGGGATTGATGACCAATTTACCGCGCTCAAATCGTTATCTTTCACGCGGCGACCATCCACTAGGATTAATGTGTTTTCATCTGCTACCGAACCGAAAGCCCTCAAGTCTACCTTCGCGGAATCAGAACCGTTACCGAAAAAGTCCATAGAAGTAAAAATGCCCGCATATCGGCGCAGCAGTTCAGGAACACTAGTTGCTGCACTTCGTTCGATCTCTTCAGAAGATATTATTGTCACGTTAGCCGGTGTTTTTTCTAAGGCAGCGTCAAAACGGCTTAAAGTTAAGGTGACAGGATCAATGTCTACAGATTTCTGTGCGCTAGCAAAGTTAATTGTTAAAAAACAAAAAAATAAGACTGCCAAGAGACCCCTTGGCGCTAAAGGATAAATCATTAGATACCTCTTATATGTACCCTCGCGCCCACCGCACAAGTTAAATATATAAATCTTGATACCTCAAGACCGCTTCAGGCTAAATGGCCGGTATCCGGACTCACAAGACATAACTTCACGCCTTCCCCGAGCCGAGAGTAAGCACTCATGGCCTAGGTGGCTTTGTAGCTTTTTGGGGCTACTGATGTAAAGCTCACACTTGTTCACCGTTGCGGGGGCAGTACAGGGGTTGCTTTTTAAAGCTCACCTGTTTCCCGATTATCTCGTGCCTCCTGAGAGAAAGCACAAGCACCATCTGAACTGAGTATACAACTTAGACGCTTAATATGGATATCGAGTTGACATTTTTTTACGCTCGCCTATAGTCTCGTGATGCTTACGCAATTAAAAGCGCTGGAAGAAAAAATACACGAGTTAATGCGCCTTACGCACGATTTGCGTGGCCAAAACTTCACACTCCGACAAAAAATCGTTTTAGTGGAAAATGAAAAACAAGAACTACAAAAAAGAATTACCCTCGCGACTTCAAAAGTAGAGGAGCTCTTAGATCAAACTATAGAAGCAGACTTACTTTGAATAAATCGACTGAAATCGAAATCGAAATTCTTGGCCGCACTATTCGTCTGGGTTGCCAAGAAGAAGAAAAAGAAGATTTGCTCAGCGCTGTAGGATTACTTGAAAATCAAATTCAAGAAGTTCGCCACAATGGCAAAACGACCAGTTCCGACAAAATTGTCATAATGGCAGCGCTTAATATCGCGCATAAACTTGTGACCTTTCAGACTCGAGGTATCGACCTCCATGAAATAAGGAGTAAAATTGATCAGCTAGGAGACGAAATCGACACCGTTTTAAATGATCAAGACAATTTATTTTAACAATGTGTTCGCTATGGAAGGGCTGCTCGATTAATTTTCTGAGCCAATACACCATCTAAGGTTGCCGACTCAAGTAATGCTTTTGAGCACGTTCCAAGAGAACGCACCTACGGCATTCGGAAGGCAACCGCCTTGAACCTTTTGGTTCAGGATGAAACGAGCAGCTCTTCCATAGCGAACACAAACAATACAAAAAAACAACGATGTCCCAAAAACAAGAGACGCACTATTGGCTCATGAAATCAGAGCCGAACGTATTCAGTATCGATGACCTGAAAAATCGTCCACACCAAACAGAGCCATGGGACGGCGTGCGGAATTACCAAGCTAGAAATTTCATGAAAGACCAAATGAAGGTTGGTCATGAAGTACTTTTCTACCACTCCAACTGCGCCCCTCCCGGTATTGCCGGCGTCATGACAGTGGTCAAAGAAGCGTACCCTGACGAATCTCAATTTGATAAAGTAAGTAATTACTTCGATCCGAAGTCAACTCGTGAGTCACCCCGGTGGTTTAATGTGGACGTTAAATTTGTACGTAAAACTAAGCTCTTGTCGCTACCCGAACTGAGAGAGCATAAAAAGCTTGAGCAAATGAAAATTCTGCAAAAAGGATCTAGGTTATCAATCACGCCCATAACTCCTGCGGAGTGGCGTTATATTCAGAGCCTTATTTAATGACCGAAATAGTCATGCAATGGTGGCTTGCCTATTTAGGCGTTGGAATCTTTGTGGGGTTTTTTGCCGGCCTTTTAGGCATCGGCGGAGGGACTCTATTGGTCCCACTTATGGTGTTTTTATTTACCGCACAAGATTTCTCAAGCGAACGAATATTGCACTTAGCCATTGGCACCTCACTCGCGTCTATTATTTTTACATCGCTGTCGAGCATTCGTGCGCATCACGCACGAAGAGCGATTTTATGGCCTACAGTCAGGCAATCTGCGGGCTACCTTGTTGCGGGGACTTTTCTTGGCAGCTTTTTTGCAGAATCTTTAACCCCCTCGGTTTTAGCCGGTCTTTTTGTTATATTTGCTGTATACGCCTCTGCACAACTCATCCTTGACTTTAAACCAAAGCCAACCCGAAGTTTACCCAAAAGGGTTGGCA
>Ga0209251_1001495_pt1 | contig 17661 bp, 12 predicted proteins | sample SaaInlV_100m_DNA_6_FD_184665 | JGI IMG/M metagenome (GOLD analysis project Ga0209251, IMG submission 184665) | Marine microbial communities from expanding oxygen minimum zones in the Saanich Inlet - Saanich Inlet SI073_LV_10m_DNA (SPAdes) (version 2) | ecosystem: Environmental > Aquatic > Marine... | reverse complement strand
AAACAAACTGATCCAAGGTTCCGCTGCGGATCAAACCAAGAAGGCGATGGCTGACTGCTATGCAGAGGGACTTTTGCCTATGCTCACCGTCCATGATGAACTATGCTTCTCAGTAGAGAGTGACGAACAAGCGAAGCGCATCAAGGACATTATGGAAAATGGACTGGCGGATGTCTTGAAGGTTCCCTCTAAGGTAGACGATGAACTCAAGGATAATTGGGGAGAGATCGAATGAAACTTGATAAGATGAAAACCGTTGGCCTACGCGACATGCACCCTATGCAGGTCTACCACCTAATGGAAATGGTAGGCATGACCTTGAATCTCGCAGCCATGACCAGAGACGCGGACATACTTGAGGAAACAGAAGCGTATTGCGACGAATTGATTAAGCTGTTTGGAGGGGTGGGTGTATCAATGTCAATTGATATTGACCCAGGCCCTACCCACGGCGGTTCGCAATCTGTGCATTAGCTGCGGCACTAAACGGATTATCTCCCAACAGAGCAGGGTCCACGGGCCCAGGCGCACGAGCCGTGGTCACCGGAAAGGTTGGCTGCGGTAAGCTGCCCTGCGTGTCTAGCTTGAACCCTGGAGGCAGCTGATTAGCAGGAGCACTAGGAACAGGTGCTGGGTCTAGCTTAAACCCTGGGGGCAGTGTTCCAGCGGGGTTTATTCTAGAGGCCGGAGCAGGCGTTGCACTTCCCGAACCACCGAGAGGCTCGTTAAGTCTGTCCGCAGCCATCCGGTTAAACGAACCAAACGGAACACGACCTTCGGTGAAAGATCTACCCTCTGCTTTACGCGCGGCGTTGATATCTTTGGCGAGTTCACGGGATGCTGCCGTAGGGTAGAACTTACCTTTCATGATAGTATTGACCTCGGAGCGACTCATGTTTGCGCCATTCACAAGGTTGCGTCGGATGTCTGTGTCGGACAATCCGAGTTCACGAGCAGCCTGGATGTCCGAGTACAGTTTCGTTTGCTCCCGGTACAAGTTATCCAGATACGTCGAGTATGCCGAGTTCATGTCTTCAAGAGAAGCGTCAGCCTGCTTGATCACACGAGTAGCGGTAGACTTAGCGTCAGTCCTGCGGGGGCCGTACTCTAAACCTTTGAAGGCGAAGTCGTTTTTAAGGTCCACTCTCATGGGTGTGAACCCTGTTACGAGCCGAGCGCCTTCTTTGTACACGTTGTATTCTTCACCGCGTGGCCCTGGCATGTCCATCACCCCGCGATACAAACGCCCAGGAACAAACTCGCCGCCACGCTCTTCAACTCCGAGGCGGAAATAAGACGGGATAACGCCACCAAGCATGTGTTTAACGCCCTGGGCAAACTTAGATCCAAAGGCCTCTGTCTCTGCATACACGGGAGATCCTGTAGAAGTCTTGCCGCCGCGACCTACACCCGCACTGAAGAGACCTTCGCTGGGCAAAACATCCCTCAGACGCTCAAAGATCATAGACTCAGAACCAAACGGTTCTGCGAACATCTCAAGGCCTCGCCATGCACCGCTTAGAATCTGCTCGGCTTCACTCTTCCCTAGCCGCCCTGCTTCATTGTACCTCTGTATAGCTGCGCGAGCAGGATCAAGGACAAAGGCGTAAGGGCTGACGTAGCTGAGATCGATGTAATCTATCTTACCCTTCTTGTCGTTGCTAAGTATAGTAAGATCATGGCCGTCCATGTATTCAGGGATCTGCTGACGAAGTGCAGCCATCTCTTCCGGAGTTGTACCCGTCGCGATCATCGAACCTTTGACCATGGCCTGTGGTAGAAGTGTCGCAACAGACGCATAAGACATCATCCGTTGCGCACCCATGGCCCGCATTTGTTTCTCAAACGCCGCCGCTTTTTCTTCTCCGATTCTTTTTCTTAGCTCTGGAGAGATCTGGAAAGACATCTCCTTCAACCCGCGGTCCAAGATGTTAACAGAGTTACGGATGTTCTCTGATGCAAACGATGTAAAGTTACCAAAGATAGGAACCATGTCGATGCTGCGAACAGCTTTACCTACTCGTGGGTAGATGGGCATTGTATCTTTTACAATGTCTCCAGCCATGACCTCGATCTGATCGAGTCCTTCTGTTAAACGAGTGTCCCCAGAACTTCTCTTAATAAGACCGTTTTCTTGTAAAGCCCTCAACACAAAACCGTTGTCAGTGCCAAGTTCGGAGTTTGCAAACGCTCCGCGAAGTTTCTTTTCCTCCCCGAGAAGGGAGAGACCTTTGAAGAAAGTATCCGACTCGCCATAAACCCGCTCGAACAGCTTCATGAAAGGTATTTTGTTTTCAAAGTAATCTATCCCGCTAGAAACTTTCCCTGAGATCGTCAGGTCTTTTCCAGCGTTTCTGTATTCTTTTAGAGCACGAGTGATCAAACTTGTGTCCGCAACGCCCGTAAGACTTATCTTCTTGGCAAGACGCTCTAGACCTAAATCATCCAGAGTGTCGAGGCTGGATGTAAATATCTTAAACATATCTGTGAAGTCGGTGTCTCGACCCAGATTAGCGTTGGCTGCAAGCATCCCAAGGTTGCCCGCGATGTTACGGACCTGCGCACCAGGGTTTGGAACGATTGTCATCTTCTGGGACAAAGACCGCATAGAGGAAAGGATTCCAGTAACCTCGGCCAAGGCCCCAGAGCCAAGTTTCAAAGGTGCGGTGAGCGCCCCGAAAGATTCGGGGGACACGAACATCCCTGTTAGATCCCCGTAAGCTCCACCAAAGACGTGTTGAATGTCCTTGCTGTCGCCCAACTGTCTGTACCCAGCATCTCGAAGACTTTGCGCGTACTGTTGAACGACATCTTCCGCGCGTACATAGTTTGGGTTGTCTATTGTACGGCCTGCGGCGTCTTCCACCGACATAGGAACACCAATGTTTTGCTCCCTTGCAATATCTCTGAAAGGCTGCATCGCTTTGTCGTATGCTTCACTTGTTAGATTAAGTGAGTCTGGCATTTCTATAATTGCAGGGCGACCACCCTTTGCAACTTTGTTCAACCCATCAGACAGGTTCGACACAAGGTTTTGAGACCTCATCCCAGCGTACATATCTGCCGCGGCATTAGCTTGGGCCATGTCGTTGACTGTACGTTTGTAGATTTCAAGAGGCTCAGTCAGTTCACCCAACAGCTTGCGAAGGTTAGGGCTGCTCTCTAAGATCTCTTTTCTTTCTACAAAGATGTCGTCTATGGACTTCAGGACGGGGCGTTCTTTCGCCACCAAGCCGCCATAGTTCCCTTTCGCGCCTTCTTTGATAGACTTGATCTTATTCGCCAAGGCTCTTTCTGGAGGTAGTCCAGCCAATCCTTGCAAGCCAAGAGAGTCATACACAATACGACGCGCTTTCGTTAGATCATTCTGGTCCGCTGCGCGGCCTGTTCCTTTTGCAAACAGAGACGCCACCTCGCTGACCGCGTCATCAAAACCTTTAGAAGTCAAATCTAAGTTGTCGTAGAAAGATTTGGGGTCCGTGTACCGCTGAAACATGCGGCGCAGGTAGCCGTTCTGTGCTTTCTGCGCTGATGTCATTTCTTTTAAAGCGTTAGCTGCCGTGATTTGCCCTGGTGTAATGGGGTCCTCCAGCTGCCGCCTGCCTGTTACGGGATCGATCAACCTCTCTTTTGTGATCGGGTCTTTCTTGATGCCGACCTGCATCTCCAACTGCGTGATAATATCGTCATCCAATGAGGACCGGATATCCACCATCTTGTTCGCAGCTTTAAGCAGCTTCTCGTCTCCAATTTCGTCCAGGGCTTTGGTATTCCCCATCAAGAAGTCGAGCAGACTTGTCTCTAGTTTTTGCGCACCCACTGGAGTGTTGTTGTTTAGCTTCGCAGCTTTCAAAAACTCGTTAGACGCCTTTGACCAGTCTTCCGCAGCCTTCACTCCGAGCCGCTCATACATGTCTGCTTTTGCACGGGCATCTTGTGTCGTCTCATACAGCTTGGTATCTGCCCCGCCGGACGCCGAGAAGTATTTTTGGAACTGTCGATTGGCCGCTTGCAGTCCGCCACGGGTCTTGTCCGCAAGAGGCTTGTCTATGGTCTCCAGGGTTTTCATAAATGCCCCACCAGTCTTGGATGGAACTGACCGCAAACCACGAGCCAAAGCTCCTCCGGTCTTAGTCTGACCCAAGAACTTAGATCCAACTGCAGCACCCTTTAAGGCGGCATCAAATCCAAGACTAAGAAGGGCGTCTTCCGCACCAACCGCAAACTTGTTCGCGAACCTGCGGCCTGCTTCTTTGCGGCCCGTTAGCCCAGTATCTTTTTCTGTTTGCAGTATGCTAGGCATTATATCAAAATTGTCAGACGCAGTAGCGCGGCCATCCGTTGCCACAGCAGTGCTGTATCCCAGTGTCCCAACAGCCGTGGAACCCGCGAGACCTTTCCAGGTCTTGAGAGTGTTTCTGCCGACCTTTGAGGAACCGTATTCAATAGCGGACTTAGTGAACTGACCCCGCCCTGCGGTAGACAGAGCTTTACCTGCGTTTGCAGCCTTAGCTGCTTGGCTAGCCTTACCCAGCCAACCTGCGATAGGAATAAAGCCTACGCCAAACGCTACGAGATCCTCGGTGACTTCTCCGGCGGCACCCATCTCAGGCTTTATGGATTCAAACGCTTCAGTCACTGCTCTAGAAGTGTTAGTTCCCAGTGCAAGGTCGATACCTAAAGCACCAAGTTCCGTGATCCCTTGAGGTAGGGACACGACTCCAGAGTAGATACCTTTGCCAATATCTTCCGCAACGTCAGGCACAAGACCCTGGGCTCCGGAAAGGTATGAACCTTTCTCCTCGGGCGCGGCATCAAGAGTGAAACCTTCAGGTAACGCAGTAGGCGCAGGAGCGGTATCAAGAGTGAAACCTTCAGGTAACGCAGTATTTACTGGACTTTCTGCCATGATGTACCGTCCCATTGAATTTTCTGCCCGTTAGGCCCGGTTGCAGTTTGACCCTTCTTCAAGCCTTGATCGCTTTGAGCAGTAGGCGTAGCACCGCCGCCCGATCCTCCAGCGATAGCCACTCTGACTACAGTACCGATGTTGTTACCCAGTTGCTCGTTCATCATCGCTTCAACTTCGACAGGATCTTCGTTGTTTTTGATGCGCTCAATGTACAACTCTACAGCAGCTTTACCTCGTTCTGTGTCCAAAAACCCGCTGCCCGCAGCATCCGCTTTTGCTTCAGCACGAGCCGTGGCAGTCTGCTTGAAAGCCTGCAGACCAAGGAGCACGGCCTGAGTAAACTCTTCTGGGCTTTTAGCTACGGAGCCGCCAATAGCTACGTTAGCAATCCGGCGGTTGATCTCGTCAATATCGTTGACATCTTTCAAACCAAACACGTTCTCTGCAAAGTCCATCTTTGCTGCTTCTGTGGGCTGTTCACCTGCCGCAACCACGACCGCGTCTGCAATCTTAGAAGGATCTTCCGTGGCTTCAGCCGCACTTTCAATAATCGAAGCCTTTCGAGTACCTTCCTTTGCAGCCTCTTCAATAGAACCAAACTGGTTTGTAACAGCGCCCTCGGTTTTCTTGTCCATGTCTTGAACGAAGTCCATTGCAGTTTTAAATATGTTTACCGCCGCATAATTAATAGGGCCTGTTTCGGACAGGCTGACGGTAGCTTCGGTCCCTTTAGGGGCGTAAAGCAAACTGTTTAAAAATCCGCCGTCTTCAAGTTTAACAACAGGTTGTTGCCCTGCGGTGGTTGGAGCCATAGGATTCAAGGGCCGAGGTGCGGGAGCCTGGGCCATAGGAGCCACGGTAGTAGGCATTGGCATCGCCTGCAGCGCAGGTTGAACTGTTGGCATATTAGTAGGCATCGGCGCAGGTTGTTGTTGCGGCGGTTGCGGCATCATAGTGGGGCCTGCAACACTGCGCATCAACTCCGGCGAAGACGCTAGAATACCACTAGGGCGTTTGATCCCTGCCATTTGGTCCAGCTTACTACGGGCCTCACGTTGAGACGCTCCGAATAGACCTGCGTTGTTGATGCCACCTTGCATATTATGCCCCGCTTACATTTCTCAAAGAACCAAGCCCACCAAGTATAGGCTGTGATCCACCTTGTGCGCCATAAATTGCGTTGCCTCGCATCAGGGCTCCGCCCATAAAGCTGGCTTGTGGTGTCGCCGCTGCGGACAACGACGTGCCGCTTGAAGGAACACCAGAAAGAATGTCCCGCATATACGAGAATCGAGCAAACGGTTCGTATGCTTCCTCTAGCTGGCCTGCCCGCTGTACATCGTACTCAGCCTGCAACTGCTGCTGCTCAAGAGCACCCGTGTTGAACAGGGTGTTTACGTCTTGGAATCCTTGCGACTGTGCCGCCTCTCCAAGTGCGCCGATCCCAGTGCCAAGGCCCTGGAACAATTGCGCTGCGGTCTGCCCGCGCTTCTGTTGGTTTTCGAAGGCTGACTGAGCCTGCTGTTGTGCGCCAGTGTAGGCTGCAGAACGAAGCTGCGCCCCGAGTTTGGCTTCTTCCGCTGCAGAACGGCCAATGGCTTCGCCTTCCATTAAATCGCGACGACTACCAAATGCACCTCTAGCCCCTGCCTCAGCACCAATACGACTACGTTCCCTGGTCAATGCCTCGGCGATGTCCGCCTGAGATGTCTCGATGACATCCTCAACAAACGGATCGTAATAGTCCTTGTAGCTTTGCGGATCATACAGGTCTTGGCTGTCCTCAAGAGAAGTGACACCCGTTTCAAATACCTGTTCCGCTCTATCCAAGTAAGGCTCGTACGCCCCCATCATGGATTCGTACTGCTCACCCGTTACAGGATCTACTCCGCCAGTCAGGCGAGCAATAGCCTGTGTTTGTGGGTCAGTGAAACCAATAACATCAGGCGCAGCAACGCCGCCCTCAACAGCAAAGATAGGCTCACCGTATTGGTCGGTCATAGCCATAGCTGGATCGGATGTGTATGTGCCGTCAGCAGCCTGATACATCTGTGCCCCAGTTTCGGGGTCCATGATTGGTTGACCATACAAAGGACTTTGGGCCGCGATCCCAGTGATCGTGCCCGACTCTTCGTCTACTTGGTATATGTTTGCTAGAAGGTCCTTGAGAAAGTTTTCCTGATACTCAGGAAGAAGGTTCATGACCTTTGAGACTGTCTCCGCCATTATGCAACCCTCTCAAATTGATTCATCATCTCGTACATCTTAGCCGCGCCAGCATTCCGGTCGCCACCCCCTGCACCACGAACAGCGTCTGCCGTCATAACAAACTCACCGTCCGAGAGCCGAGCTTCTTGGACCGGGCCTCCGTTTTGATAGATCGTAGCGGGAATAGAATCGCTGGTCCCTGTGCCAGGGCCCTCGATGTAACCGCCCATGTTCATCATCTTAGGACGGTAACTCACGGTCGGAGTACCGGGAGCCGCGGTCCCACGATAGCCTGGGCGGCGCTCGCCAGATGCGTATTGCTGCTGCTCCAAGGCTGTCATAACCGGATCAAGATTAACCTTACGCTGATCGAACAAGGCCTGCTGTAGCAACCCACCGAGGATCGGATCTGTGCGACCTTGTGCGTCTTCTACTCCTGCCGCCTGCAATATCCCACGGATCGCTCCGGTTGGGCCACCTTGGAATCCACCAAGCATAGCCTGTTTGGCTGCTATCTGCTGGCCTTTCTCGCCGGACAACAAGCTCATGACGTTCTGACCTTGGTTCTGGAAACTACCAGCACCGCCGCCACCGCCGCCCATAATCCCAAGAGCGTTCATGGCTAGGCCTGCTTTACCGCCTAGACCTGCGCTAAACAAACCACCAATACCAGACTGAATCGCATCTTCCGTAGAACCGCCGCTTAACAAAGTCCCTAGTCCGCCGCCAAGAGCCGCGCCAACAGGACCGCCTGCAACCATGCCAACGAGAGCGCCAATCGAGGAGAACAGATCCCCTTTGTTCTTGTCTGCTTCAGATTCTTTAGCCATCATGCCTCTCCCGAAATTGCTTCTGGGGCAGTTACTGTAATACTTGTACTGCGCTTTTCAGATCCTGTCCAAGGTTGCGAACACTGCGGACAATTACCATCAGGGTAACTTGCGATCTCTGCGGGTGTGTCAACTGCGTTGTCGCAGCTTACACAATGCACTGTATCAGAACTCGTCGAAGGTTTCCACTTCGAACCGTTTGCCATTGTTAAAATAGTATCGCTCATGTTGTGGTCACCGTAACTGTTCCAACCCCGCCCGTGCCAGTGGATCCGCGCACATGGGGACTGTTGCTTAAAGTTATCTTAACAAAACCGCCCTGCTGAAACAATGCCCCTGTTTCAAGACCGGAATCATCTGTTTGCAAGTCGGTCAAAGTTAACCTGGTGGCTCGTTCTTCACCAGGGTTTTGCTGCTGCTCCATGTAAACAGCAAAACTCCGCGTTAAGTTCGCGAAGTACTGCTGGTCATATGCTGTGGGCGGAACCGCAAAGAACGGAAGGATCAGGTTACGAGACACTACCTTCTCCCGTCAGTCCGAATATCCAGCCTTGGAGACCCCAGCCTCCAACCTACGCCGGAGTCATCAGATTCCACTCGCATTGCAAAGCTACGGCCACGCAGCCTCAGATGCACTTGCTCGGTAAACTGCTCAACAGGAACAGAAGCCGTCTTGGTGATCTGCTTCTCCGTAGACTGCAGATAGTCGCCACCAGGGAAGTTCCGAGTCTTGATTGTAAAGTTCGCACTCGGGCTGACCGCAGTAGACCCGCGGAACGTAACGTCAGGTATCATCCGCTTGATGAACGCAAACTTATCGCCGTCCCCAATGTCGATCTGGCTCGACTCGATGTACGCAGTAAACGCAGACCCATCGTCGTCGAAACCCGTCTCCTGGGAATACAAGTAGTTATTAGGACCCGCCGCGATAGGCTGATCGAAGATACCACGATCCATCCAGAAGCTGCGCTCAAGTGTGCCGTAGTACCAGATCTGCTGCTGGTAGTTGTAAACAACATAGCGGTTGTTTACTTCGCTATCCGCAGACGGGTAAAACCACCAGACCTCTGAGAAGGAGGTGTTGCTTGAAGCTACAATTTTCTCGCGCTGCGAAAGGTTAATGTCGTCAAAGACATAGTCTCGAACGGTGCAAGGTAGCCTTTGAACTGTACCGCCATACGCATAGAACTCTTTCAGACCCATCCAATACACGTTGTCCTCAACAGGAATCGCTGCGAGCGGCCCCATAGTCGTGACATTTTCGGAGACCAGGTTCACACCAAAGGTAAACGGTGGTCCTAAGTACTGCATCGCGTACAAAGATTCGTCTGTAAACACCAAGACCTGCTGGCGCGTTTCAATCGCCATGACAATCTCGGACCCAGAACCAAGGCGCAAGTCCCCAGCCGTATTGGTCGCCGTAGCACCCCAATCGGTCAAAGATTCTTGAGACGAGAACCGAATAAGCAACGGATCCTGCACACCAGGTGTGGATTCGCTATCACAACCAAACGCAATGATGTGGCGGTCACGGTCAGAAACCAAGACCTGCTTGGCAATAGTCGGTGTCGAACTCGCGCCAGCCAAAGAATCAAGGCTCACGGCCCGAGAAGCTGGGCCCCCGGTCTTGTCCCAATAGTAAATCCCACCATTGCGAACATTAACGAGTAAGTCTTCGCCAAAGTTGTCATGTGTCCAAACGCGAAGTGTGGAGGTAATAATAGGCGTGGAAGCGGCAGAGCCCCACGTTCCTCGGCCCCAGAAACCGACACCCCAGCCTGCGCCAAAAGTGGATGTGTCTAAGCCTATGTTGATCTGATACGCGCCGACAACCGCCGCGCCACCGTTACCTGTGTCAGAGCCATTCGCGGGAACAAGCGTTGGAGCAAGCTCCCCGTCTACAGTGATGTCAGCAATAGTAGTGCCCGCGGTTCGCGCAGATATGGTGTATGTATCGCTCGTCAGAACCCCTGTGATGTTATACTCTTGGTTCAACACCCCTGCGGTGATCGTCCCGCCAAGACTCGCCGCACCACTGAATGTCACAAAGTCTCCGGACACCGCGCCGTGGTTTGCATCTGTCACAGTTATTGTTGATGACCCGTTGGTAGCTGCAAAGGTTACATCGCCTGCAGCGGTTGTAGCGCGAATTGGGGTTATGTCGGTAAAAGAACCACCGTCTTGATTCAGGTAATACTTGAGGCTTGTACCAATCCCGATGTAACGACTGTTGTCCAAAGCCACCCAAGGGTGCATCGCTCTAGCAGTTCCAAGGTACGAGAACCCTGAAAACTTTTCCCAGCCGCCGATCTTTTCGGGCATACCAAAACGAAACCGCACCTTATCCACATCAAACCAGCCGCCCTCGTTCGTGTAGGACGTTGTTTCTCTATTAACACCAGGCTTGAACTGTAGTTTGGTAAGCGGCATACAACATCACCTTATGTTTTGACTATGAGCTTTGTAGCAGATATTGCAGTTCCCGCCAAGACGCTTGGGTCAGCAGGGGTCTCGCCTATCGTGCCATCTGTCTGGACGAAGTATTGCTGACCAGCGGTGAGACTTGATTGGTTTGTGGATACAGTGCCTACGATGTCTACTGTTGCAGCGCCACCATCTGCGACTTGGCCCACGGTAACAATTGTGCCAGCATTTTGAACGACTACGGCTCTCGCATGTTCATTATTAAGCTGATAACTCATAATCGTTTGTTTGTTTAATTCGTCATAGGCATTGATTATGAACTGACTGCTGGCTCCAACACTACTAGCGTTTATGGTAATAGCAGACTCAAAAGAAATACTTGTGTCATCCACTTCGCCTAAAATTAGTTTGTAAGCGTAAGGAGAATCAGCCCTCCAAGCAAACACAACCTTATTAACACCGCCGTCAAAAATAACACTAGAATATAAAATGTCGCTCCCCGTGTTAACATCAACTCTTGTGCCAAAGCTGATGGAGGTTCCAGAGACAGTACCAACAATGGCACGGACTTGACTTGACTGTCGGTAAATTATTACAACACGTTTTGCGTTAGAGTCATAAGCTAGATATTGACTGTATTCAACCCCACCTGATGCTGAGTCAAACACAACAGGAGAGCCAAAACTAATAGACGTTCCACTCACTTTACCCACTACACAAGTCCCTGCACTTGAGTTACCTGCATCTGGGTAACTTACAACAATTTGACCAGTAGTGCTATCAAAGACAGTCCGAGATATTGAACTACCAGAACTAGAATTAAAATTAACAGAAGACCCTACAGAAATTGAAGTTCCCGATACTGTGCAAACTCTGGCTGAACTTGGAGTGGTTCTATGAAACACAACAGACTTATTATTATCTGAATCGTAAACGGCAGAATCCAAAGTACCAGAAGTGGAATATAGAACTGCTGTGCCAAAAGAAATAGATGTACCACTGACAGTGCCTACACGGGCATAGGTGTAAGAACTAACTGTGTTAAAAATAACAAACTTGTCTGAACCAGAGTCGTAAAGTATTTGATAGTTGTAAGTAGCGGTGCTATCAAAAACAACGGGGCTTCCAAAGCTGATCGAAGAGCCTGTAATGGTTCCAACAACAGCCGTACCGTAATCTGAGTTATCTTCGTTGGTGTATATGAAAACAATTTTAGAACCCGATGAATTTATTGCTGACTTAGCGCCCTTAACACGGGTACTTGTATAGGTAATTTCAGAACCAAACGATTGGCTTACCGTTTCATAATTTATCTTTCCACCAGACATACCGATGTAGTTCTCAGAGGTGAGGTTGGGTTCGGAGCCAGCGTTACGGAATACGCTGGCAGTGCCGTAACCACCGTTGCCCAAGTCAATATAGGATATTACAACTTTATTAGCGTTAGAGTCGAAGGTGGCAGACATGCTGATGCTATTGGCACTCTCAAATACAGTAGAAGAGCCAAAGGAAATAGAGGTTCCGCTTACCGTCCCTGCTACTACTGTACCGTACTCGGAATTGCCATCGTCCCGATACGCAATGACTACTTTATTAGCGTTGGAATCGAAGGTGGCTGCAATATAGTTACTAATGCCACTACTATTATTAAAAACAACTTTAGTGCCAAAACTAATTGATGTACCACTAACAGTTCCTACTATAGCTGTACCTAAGCCATAACTGCCTTGGTCCCGATACGCAATGACTACCTTCTGAGCGTTGGAATCGAAGGTGGCAGAGATATATGTGGGCTGGGCGCTATTAAAAACCGTTGTAGAGCCAAAGGAAATAGACGTACCACTGACTGTTCCCACAACAGCAGTTCCGTAGTCCGAATTGTTATCGTCCCGATACGCAATGACTACCTTCTGAGCGTTGGAATCATAGACCGCTGAAATATTTTGAGTAAGAGCACTATTAAAAACCGTTGAGCTACCAAAACTAATTGATGTACCACTTACCGTCCCTACAACAGCAGTACCATAGTTGGAGTTGTTACTATTCCGATACGCAATGACTACCTTCTGAGCGTTGGAATCATAGACCGCTGAAATAGTATTTACATTGCTAGCAAATACAGCAGCGGTACCAAAGCTAATAGAGGTTCCGCTTACTGTCCCAACAATAGCTTTTCCGTTACTGTTGTCTATGTCTTCATAGGCGATGACTACTTTATTAGCGTTAGAGTCGAAGGTGGCAGAGATGGTGATGCTAGTAGAGGTCTCAAACACAACAGGAGAGCCAAAGCTAATGGACATATCACTGACTGTTCCCACAATTGCTGTACCATAGTCTGAATTGCCTCGGTCCCGATACGCAATGACTACTTTATTAGCGTTGGGATCGAAGATGGCTGAAGTATCATTGCTATTGGCACTCTCAAATACAGTAGGCGAACCCACTGCCTGACTAATTGCAATTTCTGCCACAACACTAACAGTCCCATCAGCATTTACGACAACAGGCTGACCGCTTGGCAGTGTCCCAGATGCAACGGCCTTGAGCTTACCGCCCTCTTGCTTTGGAATGGTATCTAGTGCCATGTCTTAGCCCTTCACGATAAGTTTGGTTGCAGCTACAGCAGTGCCAGCGAATACACTTGGGTCTGCTGGTGTCGTACCCAGCGTGCCATCTATCTGAACGTAGTAACTCTGCCCTGCGGTCAAGCCAGATTGGTTCTCGTCCACAGCGCCCTTGATGTTGATCTCAGCCTTGTCGCCATCGGCTACTTCGGATGTAACAACATAAGACCCAGACGCTTGAAAACCTATCGCTTTTCCTACATCACCATCACCGCCATCCATAAACGAAATAATAGATGTCCCTTGGTCAGAGTCAAAACCAACACTATGTGGGGATGTTTCTCCAGAGTTAAATGTAACAGGAGATGCAAAAGAGAACGTATTTCCGCTAATAGTTCCTAGCCTCAAAAGACCGGGGTAAGGAGAATTTATGCTTCGACATGCGACTGTAAACTTATTAACTCTTGAGTCGTAGCCCGTGGTCCCTTGCGATATACCACTTTGAAATTGAACCCCTGATCCAAAAGAAATTGACGTTCCGCTCACAGTGCCGACATAACCTTCTCCCGGTCCCGGTCCTGTTTGCACAATGACGCCTATTTTACCTGATGGAGCATCGTAAAACGCCCCATATATACTCGCTAGATTTGAATTAAAGGTTGTAGGTGACCCCACGCTAATCGAAGTACCAGATACTGTACCTACATAAGCTATTCCGTCTGAGTTAATATCGTTCACCTGAACATAAATAGTCTTATTATTCACGGGATCATAAGCCAGTTTACCGGAATACATCCCAGACCCAGAACCAAGGCTTGTGGCCGATCCAAAGCTGATAGATGTGCCTGATACTGTTCCCACTTTTAAGTAACTAACACTTGCCGCTGAATAGAGTACAACAATTTTACCAGAAGTGGAATCATACACTCCCTCATACACATACGATGTTGCAGAATTAAATACGACAGGTGTCCCAAAAGTCAAAGAGCTGCCGCTTATAGTTGCGACCACGGCGTAGGTGTAATTAGTGTTACCCCTAAAAATAACTACCAGTTTTTCGTTGACGCTGTCGTAAACTACCGACCCCGGACCCCCTACTTGACCCGTCAATTCTACAATTGAACCATATGACAGAGTAGTTCCTGTAGTGGTTACAAGGCGACCTTTTATTTTATTGCTATCACTAGCATCTCGAAACATTAAAAGCGTCTTCTTCTCAGCAACGTGGTACCCAGAGCACGACTCGTATACGGCACCTGTCTCAAAGGTACTCTCAGTTCCAATAGCTTCACTCTGAGACAACGTCTTCACCACCCCACCAGACATACCGATGTAGTTCTCGGAGGTGAGGTTGGGGGATAGAGTTCCAGCTATTGTCTTAACAACACCAGCCTGTTTGTCGGAATCGTTTTCGTCACGATAAATTATAAGAACTTTATCATTTACTGTATCCGCCGCAAGCGAAGGGTTGACCGACCCTACGGCTGTATCAAATTGCAGGTAAGAGCCGAATGTTAGTGTAGTACCGCTAACAGTAGCGTTGACCGTCTTGCCAACCTTACTTCCGTTTACATAAGCAAAAACAATTTTACCAGTTGTTGGGTCATAAACACCGCCGAACTTGTTTCCAGATTCACCACCCTCTCTTATTTCTACGGCAGTTCCCGCAGAAACAGATGTTCCACTAACGGTCAATACTTGAGAGGAAGCATTTACAAGAACATGCTTGCTGGCCGATTCATCATAAATTAAGTTTTCAGCGCCCTCCAACCCGCTTGTAAGTTTACTTCCAAAACTAATTGAAGTCCCGCTTACGGTCCCAACCACTGCTTTATTTCCACTTGAACTGTAAACAAAAAGGGTTTTATTCGCAGCGGTATCGTAAGAAGCCCTTATATATGACGTGTAAGCTCCGCTCTCAAACACTACTGGGGTGCCGAAGCTGATTGACGTTCCGCTGACGGTTCCAATAACCGCTGTACCGTAGTCGGAGTTGTTTTGATCTCGGTATCCTATGACAGCCTTATTAGAAGAAGTGTCATAAGTTACTGTAGTGTCGCCAATAAGCCACGTTCCAAAATTTGCTGTGGACCCAAAGCTGGCAGACGTTCCTGATATTGTAGCTACAACAGCCCTACCAAAGTAGGGAGTACCTTCCCCCCTCCAAACAATGATAACCTTTTCAGAATCAGGGTCATAGGTCGTTACAACGTAATCCACACCCTCGGACGCAAAAACAATAGGCGATCCCCAACTAATTGCTGTTCCAGTAATAGTACCTATAACAGCAGTGCCGTACTGACTGTTAGAAGGGTTGCCATAGGCAAAAAGTATTTTACCAGTAGAGGGGTCAAATGCAGCGTTACCCTCATAATAAGTTACTGCCCCTGTCCCAAAAGACGTAGGCGACCCCACGCTGTCAGATGCCTCGATAATTCCAACAACACTCACAGTTCCGTCGGCATTCACAACAACAGGCTGACCGCTTGGCAACACACCACTGGCAACGGCCTGTACTTCTCTCGCTTTTCCAGCGTTACCAATGATGCGCATATCAGATTAGTCCTCCAGCGTAGCAGGATCGACCCAATCAGGGTTCAAGGTCCAGGTAGTGCCGTCAAAGAAATACTTGTTGCCAGACCAATCGTCTGGGGCGTTTGTCACGTTGTCAGTGACGGTCACTGTGGTGCTGTTTAAGTCACCAATGATGAACTGTGCAGGATCACCGACTGTGATGTTATCAGCAGTAGCTGTGATTGTTACGTCATCTGCAAGCAGGTACTTTGACAAGCCGCTTGACGTTTCAACGATGGTCTTCATGTGTTTAACCTTTCACGATAATAGAGTTAGAAGAGATGGCCGTTCCAGCCACAACAGACGGATCAGCAGGGGTTGTACCCAGCGCACCGCTAGTCTGTACATAGTAAGTCTGCCCAGCGGTTAAACTGGTTTGGTTGCTGTCAACCATGCACGTTGAGTTAATTGCTGCGGATTGACCGTCAGCGTAGCCGCTATTGGCAAAGCCTACGAAGTTCTCAGAGGTGAGGTTGGTGGAGCCAGCAGTAAATACCGATGCTGTCCCATAAAATGAATTACCCTCATCATAGTAAAACACTGCGGATTTATTCGCATTCGCATCGTATGTTATATTAATATCATCAGCAGCAGCAGACTCAAAAACACCCCCAGACGCAAAACTAATTGATGTCCCAGACACAGAACCTAAAGCGATAGTTCCATAGTTTGAGTTGCCTTTGTCACTATACGCCACTAAAACTTTATTGAGACTGGTGTCATAGGTGGCGGATACTATACCCGCTCCGCCACTAGCAAATGTTACAGCAGAGCCGAATGAAATAGATGTGCCGCTAACTGTACCTACAACAGATTTACCTTTATCCCCGTCAGTAGCTGCCCGATAAGAAATAACCACTTTATTAACACTGCTGTCAAAAACTATGGCATTATAGATAGCATACTCACTGGTATAAACTGCCACAGAACCAAAAGATATAGAGGTTCCGCTGACTGTTGCCACGACAGCCGTGCCATAGTTGCTGTTGTCCTTATCCGAATACGAAATAACAACTTTATTATTGCTACTGTCGAATGCGGCAGAAGTGTAATCTGTTCGTCCGCCCTCAAAAACTGCGGGTGTACCAAAGGAAATTGACGTACCGCTGACAGTGCCTACCACGGCAGTACCATTAGAAGAACTAGTTAGATCGGCATACGAAATAACAACTTTATTGTTAGTTGTGTCAAAAGTAATTCCTACGCCTTCAATGCCGGAGCTTTCAAAAGTTGTTGATGACCCAAAAGAAATAGAGGTTCCGCTTACAGTTCCTACAATAGCTTTCCCAGCGCCACCATCCCTATATGCAATGACAACTTTATTGCTATTGTCATCAAATGTTATGGTTTGATGCTCTATAGATGCGCTTTCAAAGACAGTCGAAGAGCCAAATGTAATTGTCGAACCTGATATTGTCCCGACAATCGCGGCCCCGTATTGAGAATTTCCATAATCTTTGTAAGCAATAACAATTTTATTATTAGAACTGTCATACACACTAGAACTTGGCTGCATTGTAGTTGTTGCTGAATTAAAAACTACAGGACTTCCAGAACTGCTATTGCTACCTGCAACAACGCTCACAGTCCCGTCAGCATTAACGACAACAGTATCTCCAGTGGCTAACGCACCAGAGGCGATAGCACGAACTTCACCATCTACAGGGGCGTTGCCAATAAAGCGCATTAGCTGATCTCTTCGTAGCTTACAATTACTTCCAAGTCGTTTGCGGCACTAGCAGTCGCAGTGATTGACCTATCTTCCTCAAGATACACAGACGTACCTTTATCAAGAGCAACCAGCGAAGAGTCGGCAGGGACCGAAACAGTTGCAACCAGCGAGTAGGCTGTGCCACCGCCGGATGCCGCGCTGTGCATATCCACCGTAACGTCTGCGGCGTTTACGCCATCGACGTTTGCCACTTGGATCATGTTGATCTTAAAGACCTTACCACTAGATGCAGCGTTGCTAACCAGTGTGGTCTGTGAAGTTGTAGAAAGCGCGACAGTGGCGGACTTGCCGATGATCGTGCTTACATCTACGATATTTGGTGCAGCCATTTGTTTTCTCCTTTAGCCAAACACGATTGCCATAGCTATGGCTTTACCTGTTGATATACCAGCACTACCAAAACTAATAGTGCCACTT
>Ga0209251_1001490_pt1 | contig 17681 bp, 17 predicted proteins | sample SaaInlV_100m_DNA_6_FD_184665 | JGI IMG/M metagenome (GOLD analysis project Ga0209251, IMG submission 184665) | Marine microbial communities from expanding oxygen minimum zones in the Saanich Inlet - Saanich Inlet SI073_LV_10m_DNA (SPAdes) (version 2) | ecosystem: Environmental > Aquatic > Marine... | reverse complement strand
AGAAGCGTCGAACTGCTGTGCAGCAGCGATTTGGGAGCGGATATTTTGCGATTCCCCGCAAAATCCCCACAAAGGAACAACAAGCGACAAGGAGGATTGATCTAAGTCATTGAAAAGTATGGTAGCTACGGGTGGACTTGAACCACCGACCCCAGCATTATGAATGCAGTCCTGTCTCAGTAGATCAATTGTTTTTGCGTGGCGTTAAGCGTAACTAATTGTTTTTCTTAACTTATTGAAGAGACAAAAGGTTAACCGATTAACAACGATTAAGCACGATTTGCTCGGTCACGGTCTCAACGTGGACACCAATCCATAAGATTTTTGCGGCGCATACGCCGCGGTTTTGTCCTGTCTCAACGACCATCGAATTAGAATTCTCATATCAGCCTCAGTATTAAAATGCACATGCCAAAATCTTGCACGCGTGCAAGATTTATCTGGTTGTCGATCATGACGGGCACGGGCAGCGATGGACGTCGGATAGTCGCTAGCTTACGGGGCTGTTCTAGGCACTTTTTCAGTAGCTCCAACTGGGCTGGATTGTTGGGTGTTTCTCGCCGCGAAATAGTGATCGATAGTACCCCAGCTGTTATCTTTGCCACGACCAAGTGCGGACTCTTCTTTGGTCGGTAAGAAACTGTAGTCCTGTTGCTTCATCTCGCCTCTCGCCATTGGGTCAATCCGCTGGGAAAACTCTATTGCGCAATCGCCAGGCTTAAAAGGAGAGCCTTAAAATGCCTAGTACTGAGCACGAAGAAATAGTCGCCATGATAAGTGGAGGCCTAGGTCTGGAAGAGTTGTCCGTTGAGGAACAGCGAGCTGCTATGGAAGGCTCAGCAGGCATGTTTCCAGTGGAGGCAGACGTTGTCATCACTGAGGTTGATGCAGGCGGGGTGCCAGCAGACTGGGTCACAGTCGATGGTGTAAGCAATGCTGAGCGGGTTGTCCTGTATTTCCATGGTGGCGCATACGTTTTGGGTTCCAGAAACACCCATCGTGGACTTGCCAGTCGTATTGCTCGAGCGGCACAAGCACGAGTGCTTTTGCCAGAATATCGATTAGCGCCGGAACAACCATTTCCTGCTGCGGTTGAGGATGCCATGGCGTGTTGGCGTTGGTTGGTCGAAGAAGGAAATTCCCCGCAACACATGGCCGTCGCGGGCGATTCCGCAGGTGGGGGGTTAGCACTAGCTACGCTGTTAGCATTGAAAACTGCCGGTGCAGATCTGCCTGCCTGCGCTGTTGGGCTATCACCCTGGATTGATCTAGAGGGGACAGGGCCAACCGCTGAACCGGGTGCGGTAGATGATCCAATGCTGACTCCTGATGGCCTGCGTACAAGTGGTATGCAATACGCCGCCGCCGATTTACACAACCCACTGGCTGCGCCATTGCATGGTGACCCGCAGGGTCTTCCTCCGCTGTTACTCCAAGTGGGTACCAGAGAGATTCTTTTGTCCGATAGCACTCGCTTCGCTGAAAAAGCTGAAGCTGCTGGCGTGGAGGTTACCCTCGAAATCGAGGAAGGGCTGATCCATGTATGGCAGATGTTACCGGGTGTTCCGGAGGCAGAAAGTGCAATCGAACGCATTGGCACGTTTATACAACGCAGATGCTGTTGATTGTGCATCAGCTTGATCACATCGAAATGGTAGTGACTTTAAGCCCATCGGAGCGGTAATTTTTTCATGGTGCGTAGTTGGCCACTTTCGTACTCGAGCTGGGCATCCGATTCTAGATAAACGTCTGGAATGCGCTTAAGGAATTCCTCTACGGCCACGCGAATTTCCAGTCGTGCTAGGTGCTCGCCGATGCACCGGCGCGGTCCAATGCCAAAGGCAGTGTGGACAACTTCGGCTCGTTCAACATCAAATTCACGCGGGTTGCTGCAAACATCTGGGTCGCGTGATGCGGCGGCGAAGTTGAGCGCTACGCGCTCACCGGCCGCGATTTTCATACCATTGATCTCTACATCGTTGCGTACAGTACGCGCGGCCATCACGACTGGGGCATAGAGCCGCACCGTTTCTTCAACCGCTGTGTGCATGCGCGCAGGATCGCTTACGACGGCCGCTCGTACGGAAGGCCGACGGGCCATCTCATACATAGCGCCGGACATCGCATGGGTCGTAGTAGCCAGCCCACCAAACACCACATCTAGAGCCGTGTGTACTTTGTCTTCCCAAGGACAAGTTGAACCATCACGTTTGACTCCTGCGAGTATCACATCAACTAAATCGCCTTTAGGCGCCTCGTTTTGTCGACCCTTTAAAAACAACTCAAGGTATTCTTGAACTCGACCGAAGGCGGCGGCACGCTCTTCTACTGGACCAAATGAGTAACTGTCGATATCTGCGAAGAGCTGCGGTAAGTCCACCACGGGTACCGGCAATATATGACGAAACAGAATTAGCCCAGGTAACTTGGCAGCGAAATCCGCAACAAATTCGCAGCGTCCACTATCGGCGAATCCTTCTATCAATTCCTTAGCGTAGTTGCGGGCGTGATTCTCTAGCTGGGTCACCGCCTTGGCATTGAAGTACGGGTTCAATACCTTTCGCCACGCAGTGTGATACGGCGGATCTAAATCTTCCGGGAGAATCGGGATGTTGCCTTCCGGTGGGTCCATCATCCAACCGTCGGCGCTACTAAAAGTGCGCCAATCTTGTCCGATCTTGCGTACATCCTGGTATCGGTTGAAGACATGATATCCAGGGCCAACTTGGCTACGAGCAACTGGACATTCGGTGACTAGGTGTTCAAGGGCGTCCTCGAAACGCGTTACGAAAGCCTCGTCCTCGATGTTGAAGGCGGTGTGTAGATGCTCAAATTCCGTTGCCATTGTGTGCCTCCTAGCTAGATAGATGGGGAAAGATGGGGTCAGAGCCAAGTGCCAGAGTGAAGCGCCCGCTAGGGTTACCCGTGAACTTGGTGTGACCGGGGCGTTTCACTCTGGCACTTGGCTCTGACCCCACTCACTTCAAAATCTGTTGAATGCGACTTGGTGAAAGTCCCCAGTTTTCAGCTAGCTTCGCCTGACTTTGTTCCGCTTGATGCTGACCAGCAATGTAGGCGGGAGGGGTTGGCGATTTTGGGTGAGAGCGGCTAAATCGTGGCACGGGCGCAGGTTGAGGTACGCCATCGACTTCGATGTACGTGCCGCGCGCGGTGTTGTGTGGATGTTCAAGTGCTTCGGGAATTGAGAGTACAGGTGCAAAACAGCTGTCTGTACCCTGCATGATTTCGATCCATTGTGTTTGTGTTTTGGATTTAAAGATTTGTTCGAATTGAACCCGAAGCGCAGGCCAATGCTGTCTATCGTTTTGCTTAGGCAGATCGCTGGATTCGAGCCCCATCAGCAAAATAAGCTCTGCATAGAATTTTTGCTCCGCCGCAGCTACGGTAATGAACTTACCATCAAGGGTCTCGTAGACCCCGTAGTAAGGGGCGCTGCCATCGAGAACGTTCTCACCACGTTCATCACTCCATAGATTGCTGGCTCTCAGCGAGTGAATGTAGGTCATAATTGACGACACGCCGTCGACCATGGAGGCATCAACCACTTGGCCTTTACCTGAAGTTTTGGCTTCTATAACACCGGCTAAAATACCCAACGCCAGCAACATACCTCCGCCAGCAAAATCGCCAAGCAGATTGAGCGGAATTGGTGGAATGCTTTCTTTGGTGCCCATTGAATGCAGGGCCCCTGTTATCGCGAGGTAGTTCAAATCGTGACCAGCGGCTTGCGCAAGCGGCCCATCCTGACCCCAGCCAGTGATTCGTCCGTAGACCAATTTCGGATTTTTAGCGAAGCACTCATCGGGGCCGAGCCCTAACTTCTCCATTACACCCGGTCGATAGCCTTCGATTAAGGCGTCAGCCTTGGAGATTAACTCTATTAGCGTGGATTTTCCTTCTGCAGACTTGACGTCTATTGGCAAAGTCATTCGATTGCGATTCAAGATGTTGGCTGACAATCCAACGTTGGCCTCCAGTGGGGTTGGCCGATCGATACGTATAACATCCGCGCCTAAGTCAGCTAGCAACATGGCAGCGTACGGGCCCGGTGCCAAGCCAGCCATTTCTACAACTTTAATGCCGTCAAGTGGTCCCATATTAGTACTCGTGTTGTTTCATTTTTTTCATAGATATCGGCTTCGAGGTTGCACAACAGGCACGCTGGAGTTATCAGGCCTAACAACTGCTAGGCGACCACCTTACTCGTCCGCAAATTTGCAATGGTTGCGTCATCAAAGCCGCCAGCGACTAGTACAGCATCAGTATGTTGTCCCAGCTTGGCCACGAAAGCTCCGGCGTTCAGATCCATAGTGTCGGCTCTAAACGGCGCGCTAACTACAGTGAACGCACCAACGCTGTCGTTTAGGCTGGCGAAGCTGCCACGATCTATTAAATGTTGGTCTTCAAGGGTTTGCGCAGCGGTTCGGAAACGCGCACAGGGCAGACCGCTGTCTTGCATGTGGTTGACAACCGCTGCAACGGTTCGTGATGCCGTCCAATCTGCTAGGGCTTGGAGAATATCGGTTCGGTTGTCGAGCAACGAGGGAAAGGTTTTGAAACGCGGATCCTGCAGCAGCTCTGTTTCGCCTATTGCGCTCAATAAGTCTAGATAGTTCTTGTGATTGACCAACGGGATGATCACATGCCCGTCTTTGCACAGAGCTGGATGGAAGACAGTTGATTTGATCTCTTCGTGCCACTGTGCTTCCTGGGTTTGTAATGCCACCATGGTTAACATGCTGTCCATCAGGCTGACATCCAAATGGGCGCCTTTACCGAAGCGCTCTTTCTGGATTATGGCCGTTTGAATAGCACCGAACGCATAGGTGGCAGCCAATATATCGGCAACCATGATGCCGCAGCTTAAGGGGCCTTCGGCTTGGGGTTGCGCTACTTGCTGCGCATGATCGTAGCCGCTGAGTGCGTGTAAAACGGGTGCATAGGCTGGTGCGGTGGCCATTGGGCCGGTTTGGCCGAAGCCAGACACGGAGCAATAAATAAGGTCTTCTCGTTCACCTCTAACCGATGCGTAGTCCAAGCCTAGCTTCGCCATCACTCCGGGTCGAAAATTTTCGACCACAACATCGGCGGTTTCGATCAGCTTGCGCGCGATGTCCACGCCTTCTTCGCGTTTTAAATCTAAGCACATGTTTTTCTTGCCGCAGTTGAAGTGAGCATAGACTCGACTCTCACCGCCGGCCAGAGGTGGTGCGTAGCGCATCACATCGCCAGCCCCGGGGCTCTCTATTTTGATGACCTCTGCTCCGCAATCCGCGAGCAACCGGGTACACCATGGACCGGCCACCACGGAAGTGAAGTCAATGATTCGGTAGCCGGATAGTGGTTTTTGGGTCATGGAGTTTGTGTCCGTCAGTCTTTTTGAAAAGAGAGTTCAACCATCTTCTGCCAACGCTTGAGCACGCGGCGCAGCTGTTGGTCATCAGGGCGAATCATGGCTCGAATGGCAAAGCCTCGAACCAAGCTGGATGTCATGGCGATCAGATCTTCTGCGTCAGCATCTGACCAGCCTTGCTTGTCGAGATGGACACGCCATTCGTTTTCCGCAAATCCACGGAAGTCTCGGTGCGCATTTGCAATAAAACGGCGCATCTCTTTGTTACCGACACTGCCTTTGGTGATATCCATGGCCACGTCAAAGCTTGCGGAGAAGTAGTAGTCGCGGCTGTCTTCCGCAATCGCCATCACGATGTTTTTAGTGGCTTTGTACTTCGCCAAATTTTCATCTGCTAGGTGTCGTGCTTTGTCGATGGCGTAGTCGATAACCGCTTTGGTCATATCGTCTTTGGTGGGGAAGTGGTGGAGTTGACCACCTTGGGAAACCCCGGCATGTTTGGCTACTGAGGCGACTCGAAAGTTCGCGTAACCTTGATCTCTGATTAGTTCAAAAGCCGCGCAGGCTAGCTTTTCTTGGGTGGTGGCGGAACGTTCTTCTTGGGTCCGACGACGTGGTGCACTAGCTGCCACTTGGCCTCCTTAATAAAACAAACGGTTTACATAGCAGAGTATTTAGCATTTAATCGCATCTTACAAGGCGTTTATACGGAATGTATAAGGCCTGAGAAGCCTATAAATCCGGGCCAAAGGGCCCAATTACTGGGGACTTGCCATGTCGACTGCTCCGTCATCTGGGATACCACTTACCACCATCAATGAGCCCTATGTTGCTGAAGATATTGATCGCGGTACTTTTTTGGTGAATCGGCGGGCGTTTGTTGATCCAAACGTCTTGTCCACAGAACGCGATGTTATTTTCGATAAATGCTGGCTGTATCTAGGTCACGAGTCAGAGCTGGTGGGCAAAGGCGAGTTCCTGACACGCAAAGTCGGGGGCCGGGAACTAATCTTTGTTCGTGGTCAAGACAACGAGGCGCGCGCGTTTTTCAATACTTGCCCGCATCGAGGCGCCATGGTGTGCCGAGAAAAGCAGGGTAATGGCAAGATGTTTCGGTGTTTCTACCACGCCTGGACCTTTGATCTCACTGGCAAGTTGATTCAACGGCCGGAAGGCGAGCGCTACAGCGAAGCAGCTCAAGCGGGAATGCACAACCTGGTGCCGGTAGCGAGGCTGGAGCAGTACCGTGGCTTGTATTTTGTGAACTTCGATGCAGATGCAGTAGATCTAGTGACCTATTTAGCGGGGGCTACCGAGTATATTGATCTGACCATCGATCAATCTGAAGTTGCCATGGAAATTGTCGGTGGCATGCAGGAATACGGTTTTCAAGCAAACTGGAAGCTGTTGGCGGAAAACAGTTTTGATAGTTATCACGGTCTGCCAACCCACTCGACCTACTTTGATTACGTGCAAGCGGCTGGCGGCCAACTCGGCGAGAGTCTTGGCATGAACAGTCAACCCCGCGATCTAGGTAACGGTCATGCGGTGATTGAATATTCGGCCCCTTGGGGTCGGCCGATTGCAAAGCCTGTGGCAGCATGGGGCAATGAAGGCGCTGCGGAATGCGCAGAAATTTTAAAACGGTTGGAAGAACGGTTCGGCAAAGAGCGAGCTGAACGTATCGCCTACAATAATTTCAACATGGTGGTTTTTCCGAATTTTGTGATCAACAACATTATGGCGATCACCTTCCGCACCTTCTTTCCGGAAGCACCGGATAAACAGCATGTTAAAGCATGGACCTTAGCACCAACGGACGAGTCCGCCGCGATGCGCGAACGCCGTTTGTACAATTTCCTAGAATTTTTGGGGCCAGGTGGGTTTGCCACGCCAGACGACTGTGAAGCGTTACGTTTATGTCAGCTGGGCTATCAAAATCTCTCAGCAGCAGGTTGGAACGATATCTCGAAAGGGATGGGGCAAGACCCGGTCATCTCTAATGATGAAGAGCAAATGCGAGTTTTCTGGCGTGAATGGGATCGTCGTATTGCCGGAGCCGTAGCGTGAGCTTGTCGGTCAATCGGATAGACGTTGAAGATTTTTTGTACGCCGAAGCTGCATTGTTGGATGCTTGGCAACTGAACGAATGGCTGGAGCTTTTCGAAGAAGGGGCAGCCTATTGGGTTCCTCCGGCAGGTTCGAACGATGAGGTGACGCCTGATACCACGCTGTTCTATGTTGCCGACGATTGGTTTCGCTTAACCGAGAGGGTAAAACGCTTGGGTAAGAAGAACGCCCATGTGGAATTTCCAAAAAGCCGCTGCCGCCATCTGGTGAGCAATGTACGTATCGTTGCAGGCGACGATGATTCCTTCGAGGTCGCTTCCAACTTTGTCACTTATCGATCCAAAGGTGGTATTACCGAAACCTACTTGGGTCATCATCGGTATCAGTTGAAGGTTAACGACGGTTCCATACGCATAACACACAAAACCTCGTTTTTAGACACCGACAACATCAATGAGCAAGGCAAAGTCAGCATCATCATTTAAGGCAGTCCTATCATGCAGGGATTAAAGGGTAAAACGGCCATCGTCACCGGCGCTGCTTCGCCTATTGGCACGGCGATTAGCGAAAGCTTGTCCGCAAACGGTGTGCAACTGATGCTCGCTGACTTGGACGGTGATCGCGTAACAGCATTAGCCGATCGGTTGGGGGCCATTTTTGTGGTCGGTGACCTAAGCGATGAGGCTACCGTGCGGGGGATGGTTCAAAAAACCATCGATCAGTACAAAGGTTTAGACATTTTGGTGAATAACGCCGGAGGTGGCGTAATACGGCCGTTTTTAGAGCATGACGCCGCGTCACTGCGCACCACCATGGACCGAAATTTGTGGACCACCATCTGGGCTTGCCACGCCGCTCTTCCACAGATGGTTGAGCAAGGCTTTGGGCGCATAGTGAATGTTGGTGCAGACTCTGTGCGCAACGGTCTGTGGGATCACGCCGGCTACAATGCCGCAAAAGGTGGGGTGCACGGTTTGACCTCAGGTTTGGCGCGCGAGTTCGCCCAAAGTGGTGTGACTGTTAATACGGTAGCGCCATGTATGGTAGCAACCCCCATGGTCAAAGCGGCTGCCGCACAAGGCAATCCGCTCATCAAGAAATTCACGGATGTCATCCCGCTGGGTCGCCCGGCCGAGTGTGATGAGGTGGCGTCTATGGTTGCCTATCTTGCTAGCGAAGAAGCGTCTTTTGTCACCGGTCAAGTGATCAGTGTCAACGGCGGTTCGACCATGCTCTAAGGTGGTGAAGAATAGTGGGTAGCATTACTTTTATTGGTCCGGACGGTGAAGAGCAAGAGCTCGAAGCGCAGCCCGGTATTAGCGTTATGCAAATCGCCACCAGTAGCGCCGTAGACGGTATTGATGCTGAGTGTGGTGGGTCGTTGAGTTGCGCCACTTGTCACGTGTACGTACATGAAGACTGGTTTGCCAAGGTTGGAGCGCCGGGCGAAGTGGAGCAATCGATGTTGGAGTTCGCCGAAGAACCTGGTGCGACGTCAAGATTAAGTTGCCAGATCAAGTACACCGAAGACCTAGATGGCTTGGTCGTTACTATTCCTGAGAGTCAGTAGCGTGGACATCATTGATGTACATGCGCATGTGGTACCCGAGACATTTCCTGCCAATCCGGCGCCGAGCGCCGAATCACGCTGGCCTTGTATGTGTCATGGGGACAACCACACAGCACAAGTGATGATCTCGGATAAACCCTTTCGGGCAATCGATCATCGTTCTTGGGATGGCCAGAAACGCATTGAAGATATGGATGCTGCAGGCGTTGCTCGGCAAGCGTTAAGCCCTATGCCGGAGTTGCTGTCGTATTGGTACGAACCCTCCGTTGGGCTCGAAATGTGTAAGTGGATGAATCACACCATTGCTAATATGGTGGCTGATCGGCCAGCCCGTTTTTCTGGGCTCGGGATTGTACCGCTGCAGGATCCCGCGCTCGCCGCAGAATACCTAACGGACATTAAAAACGCGGGACTCAACGGCATAGAGATTGGCAGCAATATAAATAAAATTGTGTTGGGTGATGAGCGCTTCGAGGAATTTTATGCTGAGGCTAACCGCCTTGAGTTAGCAATCTTTGTCCATGCTTTGCATCCCATCGGTGCAGAGCGCCTGGCTGCAACGCCGGAACTGGTGCCGTTTTCCGCTTTTCCATTGGATACCGCCTTATCCGCGATGTCGCTGATTCGTGCCGGTGTCCCTGACCGCTATCCCAATCTGCGTTTTGGTTTTAGCCATGGCGGTGGTGCAGTGGTGCCGCTGGCGCATCGATTAGGAAAAGGTGCGCAGGTAACCGATGGCTTTGGCGGCAGGATTAGCAAAGCCCCCGTGGATTACGCAAAAACTTTCTTCTACGATAACCTGGTTTATGACCCAGGTTACGCAGCCTACCTAGCCAACGAGTTTGCTCCGGGCCAGGTGTTCTGCGGAACCGATTATCCCTACGCCATCATGGAAAGCGAACCTGCTGATTTTATTCAGGCTTGCACGCTTAATGATGCAGATTCCGTTCGATTCTCTGCAGCCACTAAATTTCTCACCGGGAGTTTTGATGCCATTCACTGAGCAATTGCCAGAACAACTAGCGCTGACTGCGATTGATCCCGATGCGCATGCCAACTGGGATAGTTTGCATGCGGCGTTAACGCAGATTCGTGCTGAATACCCATTCGCCCGTGCGGATGTAGACGGTTATCCCCCGTTTTGGATTGCTTCCAAACTCGAAGATATTCGAACCATCGCGCGTGATGCACATAACTTTAAAAGTGGTATGGGTGGGATGTTAAGTAATGAGCAGATTGCGTTCGAGCGAGAGGCGGGTATTGCCGGCTTGTTCCGCAGTGTGGTTGCCATGAACGAGCCTGACCATCGCAAGTACCGCACCTTGACCCAAGCTTGGTTTCAATTGAAGAGCGTACGACGATTGCAAACGGACATCGATAAGCTTGCCAATCGCTGGGTCGATAATATGGCTCAACTAACGCCTCGCTGCGATTTTGTCCGTGATATTGCGGCTCACTATCCGTTGTTTGTTATTATGTCGATCCTCGGCGTGCCCGATGCGGATGAGCCGATGATGCTGCGGCTCACCCAGGAATACTTTGGTACCCACGACAGCGAGCAGGTGCGTGATGCGGTACCGGTGACGCCGCAAAGCGCGTTTGAAGCCCAGCGCAAAGTCATCATGGAAACCAATGAGTACTTTGCGCATATCTCTGCAGCAAGGCGGCGTGAGCCCACCGATGACGTGGCTTCGGTGATCGCCAACGCGATGATCGATGGCAAACCGATAAGTGATATCGACGCCATGGGTTACTACATCACGCTGGCTTTTGCGGGCCACGACACCACTGCGTCATCTATCGCCGGTGCGCTATGGGCCCTGGCGGAAGATCCCGAACAGCTCGCGTTTTTGCAAAAGAATCCGCAATTCATGCCAAATTTGGTTGAAGAGGCGGTTCGTTGGACCAGTCCTATCCACCAATTCACCCGCATCGCAGCTCGCGACACCGAGGTGGCAGGGCAGACAGTACGAAGAGGCGACTGTGTGGTATTGAGCTTTCCATCGGGTAACCGTGATGAAGCGGTGTTTGATGAACCGTTTCGTTTTCGCGTCGACCGGTCAGAAAACCCGCACGTTGGTTTTGGCTTTGGTCCACATATGTGTCTTGGGATTCATCTAGCCCGGATGGAGCTCAGCGGTTTTTTCAATGCCTTGATACCGCGCTTGCATTCGATTGCACTGGATGGCACGCCGAAGCGCATGACCACCAATTTTGTCGGCGGACCTAAATCTTTGCCGATCCGGTTTGAATTTAAGTGATCGCCCGGAACTAAGCACCGTACCAATACGACACCAATATGACGACACCAATATGACGACACCAATATGACGACACCAATATGACGACACCAATATGAATAGAGGATACCTAGATGGCTGAAATATTAGGCGTAGGCATTACCCATTATCCGCCGCTGCTAGGTGAACCGGATACCTATGCCAACCTGTTGCGCATGGTATTGAAAAGTCCACATATACCTGCAGAGATGAAAGACCCCAGCGCCTGGCCGGCCGCCATGCAAGAGCAGTGGGCGTCTGAAATCGACGCGGCTCAGGAACATCAAGCGCGCCACCAAGCCGCATTTACCACCGTTCGCAAAGCGATTGACGATTTTGCGCCGGATGCCGTGATTGTCTTCGGTGATGATCAGTATGAGAATTTTAAAGAGGATGTTATCCCGCCCTTCAATATGTATTGCATGGATAGCTTTGCCACCGCTCCCTTTGGCTTTTTAAAAGGCGCCCCTAATATTTGGAATGCTCCCGCCGATCATCAATTCGACGTGCCGGGGGCGGGCAACTTAGCGCGTGAGCTGGCCAGCGAGATAATCAACGAACATTTTCCGCTTGCCTACTCTTACCGCTATCTAAACCACGAGTCGTTGACCCATGCCTTTGCCAACGCAATCGTGTATCTGGATTGGCAGAACGAAGGTTGGCCGTACCCCATTGTGCCTATTTCGGTTAACTGTTACGGGGCGGGTGTTGTCCAAACCCGCGGTGGCATGGCCCAACTTTTTGACGGCCGCCCTGAGAGTGAAAAGGACCCTTATTTAGACTTTCCTGGGCCTGCCGGTCCGACACCTCGAAGTTGCTTTGAGCTAGGAGAGGCGTTGCGGCGCGTGCTGGATGCACGCTCTGGTCGCTACGTTGTCATGGCGTCTTCCGGTTGGTCACACGCGTTTCTAACCGCCAAGAATCATTGGCTGTGGCCAGACCAGTCCTTCGATTTGGCCCGTTACGAAGAGCTGCAGGCAGGCGAGCAAAGTAAGTGGCGTGATTTGACGACGGATGCGATTGAGGATGCTGGCTCCCAGGAATTTAAGAACTGGATTTGCTTGTCTGGGGTGGTTCCAGAACGTACGCCGCGCGTTGTCGACTACTTGGACACCTGGATATTCAACTCGCAAAAGTGCTTTGCGTTGTTTGAAGGCTGATGTTCACGAACTTACATAAAAATCTATTGAAGGGAATTTAGTATGGACCTAGGTATAGCCGGGCGTAACGCCCTTGTTTGCGGCGGCAGTGCTGGACTTGGTAAAGCCATTGCCACAGCATTGTCAGCAGAAGGGGTTAACGTCACTCTAAGCGCCCGGGACCCTGGTCGTTTACAAGCAGCTCAGCGGGAGATTAGCGAGCTAACGGGCAATGCGGTTGAGGTTGTTGCAACGGACCTGTCGAACGCCGATGGACGTGCAGGCTTGTTAGAGCTGTGTGGACAGGCCGACATTCTCATCAACAATGCGGGTGGTCCACCGGTCGGTAATTTTCGAACTTTGGAGCGGGAAGATTGGCTCAAGGCGCTTGATACCAACATGTTAGGCGCGATAGAGCTCATCAACGCATCGCTGGATGGCATGATTGAGCGCAAGTTTGGACGCATATTGAGTATTACCAGCCATATGGTCAAAGCCCCGGTGGCATTGCTCAGTTTATCCAACGGTGCGCGTGCTGGTCTTACGGCCTATACCAGTGGCATTGCACGCGAAGTGGCGCAACACAATGTGACGATCAACAACTTGTTACCTGGTCAGTTTGATACCGACCGCCTAAAGTCCAATCATGAAAATTTTGCGGCGGCGCAAAAGATTGATCTAAACGATGCACGTAAACGCTTCCGCCAAGCGATTCCAGTGCAACGGTTTGGTGAGCCGAAAGAGTTTGGCGCCTATGCTGCGTTTCTCTGCAGTGATCTTGCCGGGTTTGTCACCGGCCAGAATTTGATGCTGGATGGCGGCCAATACCCTGGGGTGTTCTAGCACTTAGTCCTTAGTTTACAGGCTACGAGAAGCATCGTAAGCCTGGGCGATGTTGGCGAAGATGGTACCGCTGTTCTCTGTTTTAACATCTTTAGCATCGCCCACAAATATCGTTTGCGCGCCGACCAAAGCAGCAAGGTCGGCAACTGAACGATTGGATTTACGTTCATCAGCAAACACAATGGTGTCAACCATAGGCACCATTTCTCGCCCCTCGTCGGTGACTAACCACACGTCATCGTTGCCGCCGACCTCGATATCACGCACCTCTTTTACACGGCGAATGGTTCTGCCTTTCTGACGATTGAGTAGATACCAGCGGTCGTGTGCAGCTAGCTTTTGCGCAAAATGGCTATCTGCCTCAGCGATAGTAATCTCACGCTCACCATCGGCGAGATAGTCAGCAATCAACATGCCGTTTTGGTCACCCCCAACGATCAAGACGTGTTTGCCAGGGACTAAACCGTCTTCAAGAATGTCGTCCACCATCATAAAGTCGATGTTGGCTGCGTTCATGACCATGTTCATTTTGTTTTGTGGCACTTCGGGCACGCTCCCGGAAGCGATGAATACGATCTCGGGATTCAATGCTTGAATGATGGATTCGTCTACGGTGGTGTTGCACTGTACGTCTACACCCAGTTTTTCTAGCTGCCGTTCATACCAGGGGACGATCTCGCCAATTTCACCTCGACCAGGAATCATGGCGGCGAACAATATTTGCCCGCCCAAGTGCTCACGAGATTCGCACAAGGTGACATGGTGACCTGAAAATGCAGTAGCGCGTGCCGCTTCCATACCGGCAAGGCCGCCGCCAATAACCAGTACACGCTTGGGGTCATCCTTCTTCGCATCCTGCACATCGATGCAGGTCAGTTCCCGGGACATTCGAGGGTTCACCACGCAGCTAGCTGCGCCGCCACGGATTAGGTGTTCGTCTATGCATCCGCGGCAATCGGCGAGGCAGGGGCGAATGTCCTCAAGCTGGCCGCGTTTGGTTTTACCAAAAATATCGGAATCAGCAATGGTCGGGCGACCCATGCAGACAAAATCTGCCTTGCCTTCGACCACTAGGTCGCGAGCCATTACTGGATCCTTGATGCGGCCGATGGTGCCCACCGGAATAGAGACCGTGGGTTTGACCGCCTCGGCCAGCGAGGTGTAGCAACCCTGGGGTTCGTACATGGGTGGAATGGTGAGCTTAGGCGAGCCAACCAAACCGGCGGTCACGGTGATGTAGTCAGCGCCGGCTGCTTCCGCTAAGGGAGCTAGGCGACAGCTTTCTTCAAGCGTCCATCCTTTGTCGCCTAAAAAATCATCGCCGTTGTACTTTAAACCCACCGCGATTTTGTCACCAACGGCCGCTTTTACTGCCCGCACAACATCCAGCAGAAAGCGTGAGCGGTTTTCAAACGAACCGCCGTACTCGTCGGTGCGTTGGTTAAATAGTGGGGTCATGAAATTGCTGATGAGATAGCCGTGGCCGCCGTGGATTTCCACAAAATCGAAACCACATTTCACCACGCGAACCGCAGCGTCCGCGAAATACTGAACAACCTGGGGGATGTCTTCTAACTCAAGCGCTCGGTTGGGTTGACCGGTGCGGCGACCATTGCCGTCGTCCGCTCGGGTGTTACGCACGTTGGAGGCGAGACCTGAAGGCGAGATGAGTTCGTAGCGACCCATTTCTGTGCCGCCGCCGTTCCATAGTTGAATGCCAAGTTTGGTGTCGAATTCGTGTACCGCGTTCACCAAACGTTGCATTGAGGGAATGATGAAATCACTGTGTAAGCTTAGGCTTTGCGGCTGCCCAGGCACGGGGGGAAGTATGGGGGTTGCGCCGATGGCCATCATGCCCGGCTCGCCGCGTGCTCGCTCCACGTAGTAGGCGATCATCTCCTCTGAGACTTCTTTGTTGGCATCCACATGCGTTCCCGCAGACATACCGGCCATCATCAGGCGGTTGGCTACGGTCATGGGTCCAACCACCATGGGTTCGTACAGTTCAGGTAGATAGCCCATGGATATTCCTCTGGTTGGACTCGGTCTGGGAGCGCTAGTGCAATCGCGCCCGCTACAGATAGATGAAGGTTGCTTTGTTCAACCTAGCTAGATACATTACGAATATACGGTATGTTATAGGATCGAACCATGGATTTCAATTTCCCTGCAGAGGATGACCCGCGCCGAATGGAGCTTCGAGCTTGGTTTGCCGACAACCCAGCGCCTACGCCACAGCAGCTAGCCGACCGTGGATTGAGTACACCCAACTGGCCTGAACCCTGGGGCCTGGCGGCGGATACTGAATTGATGCTGATCATCGATGACGAGTTTGCGCGGGCAGGGGTTTCCCAGCCTAAAAAGTACAACCCCATCGCGTTGAATCAATGCGGGCAATCGTTGTTGACCTGGGGCACGCAAGCTCAACGCGATCGTTTCTTGCCTCCGGCGTTGGCCAATAAAGAGCGTTGGTGCATGTTGTTCTCAGAGCCTTCTGGAGGCTCAGATTTAGGTAGCCTGCGGACGGTGGCGCGCCGTGATGGGGATGAATACGTCATCAACGGTCGCAAAATTTGGAATTCAGCGGCCGACAAGTGCCAGATTGGGGTGCTTATTGCGCGTACCAACAGTGCGGTTCCTAAACACAAGGGGCTATCCACCTTCATTATCGAGATGAACACGCCTGGTATTACGGTTAATCCTATCGTCGATATGACCGGCGAAGAGAACGAATACAACGAAGTCTTGTTAGAAGACGTGCGTGTGCCGGTAGATGCACGCATCGGTGATGAAGGTAGCGGTTGGCGCATCACCATGGAGCAGCTACAAACCGAACGCCAAAGTATGACTCAGCCAGGTACGGTATGGGGTGCTGGGCCAACCGCGCGTGAGCTGGTTGATGGCTTAATCCAAACCGGTCGTATTGCAGACCCGTTGATTCGCGACGAAGCCGCAAGGTTGTACATCGAGGGCGAGATTCTTCGGCTGCTCAGCATGCGTTCGCTTAGCAACAAGATCAACGGTAAACCGTCTGGCATCGAAGGTAATGCAGGCAAGATGGTGGCATCACCTCATGGCCAGAAGTTGTCGGAGCTTGCAAAGCGCAGCCAAGGGGTTGCCGGTATGGTCAAGAACACTGATGTACTGCCGCTGCCCAACAAAAACTATGGGTTGTTCAACAATTGGGATTACACCTATTGGTTTAGTCCCGCCACCACTCTAGGGGTAGGCACGCAAGAAGTGTTGAAAAACACCATTGCTGAGCGTGTTTTAGGGTTGCCGCGGGAAAACGATGACACCGTTGGTGTGCCGTTCAAAGATATTGATATTAGTTACTAGTCTTTAATTATTAGTTGGGGCAGAAGCTAGAGATGGATTTTACGTTAAACGATGAACACGAAGCCCTGCGAGATTCCGCGCGCAGGTTCTTAGATGCCGAAGCTTCAATAGCGCCGCTGCTGATTCCTGGTGCGACGGCCGAGACTTCGGACTACGTAGGCTTGTGGAAGAAGGTCACTGAGCTTGGCTGGCAGGGCATGATTATTCCTGAAAGCTACGGTGGCTTAGGCATGGACTACGTTGACCTGATTATGATTGTTGGCGAGATTGGCCGTACCTTGGCGCCGCTACCTTTCTTTGGAAATCTGGCCGGCACCTTGGCTGTCCTTGCCGGTGGGAGCGAAGATCAAAAAAGCGAGTTGCTAGCAGAAGTCGCCGCCGGCAACTCAACGTTAGCGTTTGCAATAGCGGATGAGGGTGGGTCTTACTCGTCGAACGGCAACGATGTGTTGGCAACCCAGGCCAACGGTGGCTATCTGCTGACCGGCAAACGTGGGTTTGTGGTGGACTGCGCTACCGCGAATAAGGTTGTAGTACCTGCAAAGCTGGATGGAAATCTTGAGTTCTTTATCGTGGACACCGCGCAGTCACAAGTTAACTCTGAATTGGTGGAGTGGCGCGACATTACCCGCCAAGTTAGCGCGGTGGCGTTTGATGGGGCCAAAGCGGAACGTCTAGAAGGTAAGAATGCGGCTACCGTCTGGCCTTTTGTCCGAGATCGGCTTTACCTTGTGTTGGCTGCGGAAAGCGCTGCCGGGACTCAGGCGGCATTGGACGATGCGGTTGCTTATGCGAAAGAGCGGGTTGCCTTCGGCAAGCCGATTGGTTCCTTTCAGGCCATCAAACATCAGCTTGCGGAAATTACTGGCCAAGTGGGCTGCGCTATTGTGGCTTCGCAATATGCAGCCTGGGCGTTGAGCGTAAACGATGACAAGGCGCCCATGGCGGCGGCGATGGCGCAGAGTTACGCAAGCGAAGCGTATCGCGATGCCACCTATCGCAACATTCAAGTCTTTGGCGCAATCGGCTTTACTTGGGAGATGAAAAATCATCTCTACTACAAGCGT
>Ga0209251_1001479_pt1 | contig 17771 bp, 20 predicted proteins | sample SaaInlV_100m_DNA_6_FD_184665 | JGI IMG/M metagenome (GOLD analysis project Ga0209251, IMG submission 184665) | Marine microbial communities from expanding oxygen minimum zones in the Saanich Inlet - Saanich Inlet SI073_LV_10m_DNA (SPAdes) (version 2) | ecosystem: Environmental > Aquatic > Marine... | reverse complement strand
GTGAGATACTCGTCACCGTCACCCTTGATAGTCTTAGCGTTAGTGCCAACACCTAAAAGTTTATACGTCATGTGTCACCTCTTGATCTATCATGTCATTATGTATCGTAGCCATGAGATTATACATCATCATTGCACCTGTCAATACCATAGGATCACGGGCTCTGTTTATCCAAGCCTCTAGTTCACGCATATCTTTAGGCGTGTGAAACATTCCAAGTGTATCTATCTTAGTCATAGTGTTACCTCTTTTGGTTTAAGATGTATTCAGTAAGACACAGCCAAGCCCATACGTCAAGCGTAAGTTTAGGTTGGCCTAAATTAGCTCGGCTGTATCCAGACAAAAGACATCCAGCAGACCTTGTGACGGACTGATGTATTATACCGTTCTGCCCCTTGTCGGTGCGGCCCATGCTTATATTCAAGTGATCCTAACTTGTCTTATGCGCTTGTCTTTATGTTGCGCTTATCTTCGTTCTTACATTCAGTCTTGTTTATTTTAGTTTGGTAGTCAAGTAGTTTTTTTTTTAGTCGTATTAGTTTGATAGGGCTTTTCACCGTATCTGTCGGAAGGACTCTGAAACACTTTGAAGAACCTACGTTGCTTGCGTTTTGTTTCTTGTCGCTTTCGATGTAATAACTATACGCAGATTGTTTTTAATAACGCAATAACTTTTTTAACTATTTGTGAAACTTTCTTGTAAGCTATTGAAAACAAACAAAACCTTTTAAAAAAAACTTGGATATAGTACAGCTTCAAAGCCTAGCACTCATTATACTATATAAAGCTCTACCTAAGGTTGTGCTGCCAGGATTGTACAACCTAGGGGTGTATGCTGCAGGTTTGACATGGGGGTAGGGTGTTTGTGATCACATTCTAGGGTAGCTTAGTGGTGTTGCTATTTGTGATCACAAAGTTATGCATCCCTTTTGTGTTTGTGATCACACTCTAATTAATTGAACGCTTGTTCATTAAATTTTAGCTATGACAGAGAGAGCATCAGTCTAGATATGTAATAAAATCAATAAGTTACACCTAGAGAGATAGACAAAAATAGAATTGCTACAAAGAAAAGCGTTGGTGTTCTTGATTCGTGCAGCTTTTGTTCGCCTTATGTTCTTCTAGGGGGGGTGGGCGAGGGCCACAGGGGGGTATGGCGTTAGTATATATACACCCTGCAACACACGGGCTTTTCAAAATGACCCCTATAGTGTACAAAAGTTTCCTATACGAAACACTACACACGCAAACTCCACAGAAAACTACAAGAATACTACATAGCTATACCGAATAGGGGCTTGACATAGGGTGCTTTTTGTGTAAAACTGCGTAGCAGTAGCAGCCTATAGTTAAACTATTAAGTTACAACAAGAATAAATGTTAGCTTTATCAAAGTTTGGACTTAGGTATAGTTAAACTATATAGTTACAACATAAATATGTAAACAATCTAAACTGTTTCAACTAAAAATAGTTACAACTATATAGTTTAACTATAGCAAGTTAACATTTTTCTTGACACAACCTTATGCTTGTGCTACTCTTTTAACACTATGTGAGTTATAACAATAATAATAACCGTACTCACGCCTTGTGCTATAGCTACAAAACTGCTACAACCTTGTGTCTCCCTCCTATCTGTAGTTAAACTTGTAGTTATAGCACTTTTTCCCTTGTGCTAACTAAATAAAGCTTGACAATGCCTACGAAACCAGTACAACTATATGCAAGTGAGAGTGTTATAGAGGACTTTTACGAAGCATTAGCCTCCGATAATGCCCGTGCTATGCAGAAAGTTCACATTCCTAAGAGTGATGTCTTCTATGTCCGTACAGCTATCTTTGATAAGACTGGTGAATGGTACACTTTAGATCACGTTGAGAGAGCTATGTATTTAGAGGGCCACTTAACTCGTTATGAAGTCCTTGACCCTGACCGAATACGTGATTATGGATAGTTATCATGACCAAGCAGCTAGAAGACAACTCCTTGTGGGCAGAAGCTGACTTAGATGGTGATGGTGTAGTAACTGACAAAGAGATAGAGCTATTCGAGCGTAAAGTACGCTTTGAGAATGAGGACAAGAAAGAGGACGCCCAGCGAAACATGGCTTGGTTTGCTTTGTTTGGTATGCTTTTATACCCGTTTGCTATATTGTTAGCTTCTCTTATGCAGTTAGACCAAGCAAGTAAGACATTAGGTAGCATGGCTCCTACGTATTTTGTATCGGTTGCAGCTATAGTAGCAGCCTTTTACGGCAAAGAAGCATACACTAAAGGTAAGTAGCTTATGAGCAGAGACTCTAGATTAGAACGTGCAGGTGTTAGCGGTTTTAATAAGCCTAAGCGCACTCCTAAGCACCCTACGAAGTCTCACGTAGTAGTAGCTAAAGATGGTGACACTATTAAGACTATACGTTTTGGTCAGCAAGGAGTTAGCGGTGCCGGTAAAAACCCTAAGTCAGCAGGAGAAAAAGCACGTAAGAAGTCTTTTAAGGCTCGCCATGCTAAGAATATTTCTAAAGGAAAGCTTAGCGCAGCATACTGGGCAGACAAAGTGAAGTGGTAGTGTATAGTGACTCTTATATCTCATATGCCTTTACCTAGCATGCCTTTTCAGACACACGTTAATATGGTGTTTGAGAGTCAAGACAAAGACAGGTCATACAAAGCTAACGTTGAACATAAGAGTGAATCTAAAGTAATTACACCGGATACACCTGTAGAAGACTTGAAGTTAGTTAATCAGATGTATGCCTATAACCCTGATCCGAATAAGCTACGTAAGCCTGACGGTCAGATAGTTAACTTTATAATAGCATAGACAGGGAGCAACACTATGCCAATGGTCGGAAAGAAAGAATACCCTTACACAGCTAAAGGTAAAGCAGCAGCTAAGGCTGAAGCTAAGAAGACAGGTAAGCCTATGAAGAAAGCTAAAGGCTACAACATGGGTGGTCCTGTTGATAACAACACAGGTATGATGATGCAACAGCCTACATCTATGCCTAACCCACAAGGCATGATGCAGCAGCAGCAGCCTAAGCAAGCTATGATGTACGGTGGTAAAGTTAAGAAGGGTTACGCTAAGGGTGGCAAGACTGGATACGCTAACTGTGGTGCATCTATGAAAGCTACACAGAGTGGGACTTCAAAGTAAATGCCTGACTTAACTAAGTCTAAGTTTCACACAAAAGGGTACACTATTGCATCTACTTCGGCAGATGCTAGTGCTACATTAGTATATACGTGTCCTGCTAACTTCAGTGCTATAGCTAGATACTTACACATCAGTAATAGCTCTAATTCTACTAAGAAGGTGTATGTACAGTTCTATCATGCTGACGATAACCAGTATCATTACATAGCTAATGGACTTAGTATGTCGGGACACTCTGTAGCTAATTTAGTTAATGGTGCATACTTTAACTTACATGCAGGTGATAAGATAGCTGTGTACTCTGAGACAGCTAACACTATGGAAGTGCTTGTATCAGTAGAAGAGTACTTTGACCCTAACAGGAGTGCATAACGGGGTTGCAATATTGTCTGTAGTACGCTAACATAAAATATGTATAACTATCTCCACGCACCAATAAAAAGGAGATAGTGCAAATGTTTAAGAACTTACTAACCCGTATTCAACACCATCAACAACGCAGAGCAGACTACTGGATACTCATGAATATGAGTGATAAGGAACTGCACGATATAGGGATAAGCCGTGGCGAAGTCTACCAAAAAGTCTACAGTTAATGCAGCGGGTAATTATACTAAGCCTGCTATGCGTAAACGCCTCGTTGCTTCCGTCAAAGCTGGAGGGAAAGGTGGAAAGCCCGGACAATGGAGCGCCCGGAAAGCCCAGATGGTTGCAAAGCAATACAAAGCTAAAGGTGGAGGCTATAAATGATTATCTCTAGTACTATTATAGTAACTAAGGTAAAGCGGTACGTGACTAGGTTGTTACGTGCTGTAATCGGACGTAGATGTACATGCGGATGTGAGTGTTGCTAGTATGGCTTTAGCGAAATCTCAGAAGAGCTTGAAGTCTTGGACTAAGCAGAAGTGGAGAACCAAGAGTGGTAAGCCATCGACGCAGGGCTCTAAGGCTACAGGAGAGAGGTACTTACCTGAGAAGGCTATTAAGTCTCTTAGTTCTTCTGAGTATGCCGCTACCACACGAGCAAAACGAAAAGGCACTGCTAAGGGTGAGCAGCATGTGGCTCAACCTAAGAAAGTTGCAGCCAAAGTAAAACCACATAGAAAGACTAAATAGTATGGCACGTAATCTAACAGATAACCAACGAAGGTTCTTAGAGGTTCTCTTTGAAGAGGCTGGCGGGGATGTAGTACGTGCTAAGGTACTAGCAGGTTACAAAGAGAACTCTTCAACTACAGCTATAGTGGAATCTTTAAAGGATGAGATATTTGATGCAACTAAAACGTATATGTCAAGAGTTGGCCCTAAGGCTGCAGTTGCATATGCCAGTGCTTTGGACGATCCTACCCAGCTAGGCATTAAAGAAAAGATGATGGCAGCAGGGCAGATCTTAGATCGTGCTGGGTTAGTTAAGACTGAGAAGGTAGCTGTGGAGTCTTCTGGTGGCTTGTTTATCTTGCCTCCTAAGAATAGTGATGACTAGTAAAAGATTTGCAGCTAAACAAAGACCTTTACCGTTTCAGTATTGGATGCTACCCAAAGCACCTATGAAAGTTAAAGTGTGGGAGAGGATACCCCGATCTAGTATGTACATACCTTTTGGTTATGAGGTAGATCCGCAGGATGATGAATGGCTTTTACCTATACCTAAAGAATTAGAACTATTAGAGCTTGCAAAGAAACATCTAAAGAGTTATAGTTACCGCAAAGTAGCTGCTTGGCTAACTACACAATCTGGGAGAGAGATCTCTCATATGGGTCTGAAGAAGAGAATAGATGTCGAAAGCAAACGAAAAAGACTTGCTGCAATCAAACGCAACTTTGCCAAGCGGCTCGAAAAGACGTTACGCCAAATCGAAATCCTCGAAAAAGAAAGACTTGGCTACTACAGCAGAGAAGAAACCCAGTAAGCCTGAGGTAGTACCAGCTACACCTGTAGCACCTGAGTATAACGTTCCTGTTGCACAAGACATAGTATTCCAGCCTAACCCCGGTCCACAGACAGAGTACTTAGCTTCAGGTGAACGAGAAGTACTATATGGTGGAGCAGCAGGTGGCGGTAAGAGTTACGCTACGTTAGCTGACCCTTTACGTAACATGAACAACCCAGACTTCAGTGGTCTACTTGTACGACACACTACAGAGGAACTCAGAGAGCTTATACAGAAAAGCCAAGAGTTGTACCCTAAAGCTATACCGGGGATTAAGTGGTCTGAGCGTAAGAGCCAATGGACTACACCAAGAGGCGGCACATTGTGGATGTCGTACTTGGATAGAGACACAGACGTTATGCGCTATCAAGGACAGGCGTTTAACTATGTAGCATTTGATGAGTTGACGCAATGGCAGTCGCCCTTCGCTTGGAACTACATGAGGTCACGATTACGTAGTGCAAACAAAGACTTAGGTTTGTACATGCGAGCTACAACGAACCCCGGCGGTGTCGGACATGCTTGGGTAAAGAAAATGTTCATTGACCCATCGTCACCTAACAAGGCGTTCTGGGCTACGGACATAGAGACTGGTGAGGTATTGAAGTTCCCATCAGGGCATAGTAAAGCTGGACAACCCCTGTTTAAACGTAGGTTCATACCTGCCAGTCTATTTGATAATCCGTACTTAGCGGAGAGTGGTGACTACGAAGCAATGCTTCTATCGTTACCTGAGCATCAACGTAAGCAGTTACTTGAAGGTAACTGGGATATTAACGAAGGGGCAGCATTCCCTGAGTTCAACCGAAAGGTACATGTAGTTGAGCCTTATGATATACCAAGAAGCTGGACTAAGTTTAGAGCTTGCGACTACGGCTATGGGAGCTTTACAGGAGTTGTCTGGTTTGCTGTTTCTCCCTCTGAACAACTCGTTGTATATAGAGAACTCTATTGTTCTAAAGTTACAGCTACTGATTTAGCAGATCTTATTCTAGAAACTGAGTATGAGGATGGCCCAATAAGATACGGTGTGTTAGATAGCTCCCTGTGGCATAAGCGTGGAGACAGCGGCCCTTCTTTGGCAGAGCAGATGAACCAGAAAGGTTGTCGTTGGCGTCCTTCTGATAGATCACGAGGCTCTAGGGTGGCAGGTAAGAACGAGCTTCACCGCCGTTTACAAGTAGATGAGTTTACAGAAGAGCCAAGACTTGTGTTCTTTTCTACTTGTACTAATACAATAGCTCAGCTTCCTAGCATACCGCTAGACAAGAAAAACCACGAAGATGTTGATACAAATGCAGAAGACCACTTGTATGACGCTTTGAGGTATGGTATAATGACTAGACCACGTAGTTCTTTGTGGGACTTCAACCCAACAACACAACGCAGCGGCTTTCAAGCTTCTGATTCAACCTTTGGATATTAAGCATGGCTATAGACGAAAACGATCAAGGCGAACTGTTTGAAACGGATAACGTGTCTGTTGTTCAAGATGGTGATGAGCTAGATGCATCTAGTGTTGTAGGCTACGTTAAGGAGCGCTTCAAGAGGGCAGAGGATGCTCGTCAGACAGATGAGACTAGATGGCTACGCTCCTATCGTAACTACCGTGGTATATACGGGTCAGACGTACAGTTCACTGAAACTGAGAAGTCTCGTGTATTCGTTAAGGTTACTAAAACTAAGACGCTTGCAGCTTATGGTCAGATCGTAGACGTACTCTTTGGTAGCTCACGTTTTCCTCTTACAGTTAATCCTACAACGTTGCCTGATGGTGTAGCTGAGTCCGTACACATTAACATTGACCCTAACGCAGAAGCAGGTCAGCAAGAACTATCTCAAGCTTTTGGTGAACCGCCTAAGGTATCTTTCTTGTTTGATCCTGATGAGAAGCTAAAGCCGGGTGAGACTATGTTTGACCGCATGGAGCGCTTAGGTCCACTAGAAGATCGTCTGGCTGCTCTGGGCGATAAAGTCATTGAAGGGCCGGGTACTTCACAAAGTACAGTTACGTTCCATCCTGCTATGGTTGCAGCTAAGAAGATGGAAAAGAAGATACACGATCAGCTAGAAGAGAGTGGTGCTAATAAGCAGCTACGCCATACAGCATTTGAGATGGCACTCTTTGGTACAGGTATCATGAAAGGCCCGTTTGCAGTAGATAAAGAGTACCCTAACTGGGACGAAGAGGGTGACTACGATCCTCTCATTAAGACTGTACCATCTACTAGTCACGTATCTATATGGAACTTTTACCCTGATCCAGATGCGTACAACATGGATGAGGCAGAGTATGTAGTAGAACGTCACCGTATGACACGCTCACAGATGCGTGGCTTAAAGACTCGCCCATTCTTTCGTAATGAATCTATTGAGGATGCTGTTCAACTAGGAGAGTCCTACGAGAAGAAGTACTGGGAGCAAGACATGGAAGACCATTCTTCTATGACTAATGCACCAGAGCGTTACGAAGTGTTGGAGTTCTGGGGTTACGTAGATACGGGGATCTTAGAAGAAAACGGTGTAACAATCCCTCGTGAGCTTAAGGATGCAGAGCAAGTAAACGTAAATGCTTGGATCTGCAACGATAAAGTACTACGTCTTGTGCTTAACCCATTCAAGCCTACACGTATTCCGTACTACGCAGTGCCGTATGAGTTGAACCCGTACAGCTTCTTTGGTGTAGGTATTGCTGAGAATATGGACGATACGCAGACATTAATGAATGGCTTTATGCGTATGGCTATTGACAATGCTGCATTAAGTGGTAATCTAATCATTGAGGTTGACGAAACAAATTTGGTGCCGGGGCAGGACTTAAGTGTGTATCCCGGCAAGGTGTTTCGCAGACAGGGGGGTGCTCCGGGTCAAGGCATTTTTGGAACTAAGTTCCCTAATGTAGCTGGCGAAAACATGCAACTCTTTGATAAAGCTAGGGTTTTAGCAGATGAAAGCACAGGCTTCCCAAGTTTCGCACATGGTCAAACAGGCGTCAGCGGAGTGGGGAGAACTGCTTCTGGCATCTCTATGCTTATGTCTGCAGCTAATGGTAGCATCAGAAATGTTGTTAAGAATGTTGATGATTATTTGATTGGCCCTATGGGTCGTGCATTCTTCGCATTCAATATGCAGTTTGACTTTGACACAGGCATCAAGGGTGACTTAGAAGTTAAAGCTTCAGGTACAGAGAGCTTGATGGCTAACGAGGTACGGTCGCAGCGCTTAATGCAATTTATGGGTGTTGCATCTAATCCTGCACTACAGCCATTTGTTAAGAGTGACTACATTATCCGTGAGATTGCTAAGTCAATGGATCTAGACCCAGACAAGGTTACGAACTCTCTGAGTGATGCAGCTATTCAAGCTGAGATCCTTAAGAAGTTCACACAGCCTCCAGAGCCTCCAGCAGGAGCGGAAGGTGCTCCACAGGGGCCACCCCAGCCCAGCGCACCGGGAGCAGGCCCAGAGCAAGCGGGAGTGGCTGTGAGTGACACTACAGGTGCAGGTGGTGGTAACATTGGCACAGGCACAGCACCCACACCGGGTGAGCAAGGCTTTACAGGTACGTAACAGTGAACAGTAACATTAAGAAGCTCGTGAACGAGAAGGCTGTATTGGATGCATTCTTAGAGATGCTAGACAGTAAAATACAAACAGCCCACCGCAGGTTAGAACAAGAGAGTACAATGGAAGGCATGTATCGCATTCAAGGCGAGATTGCTGCACTACGCAAGTTAACCTATTTAAGGGATGAAGTGAATGGCCCAAGAACCTAACACGGATGAAGAGATGAACGACATGCTGCTGGAAGAGCAGGTAGACCCTGTAAGTGGCAACACTGCTCCTGTAGGTGCTTTACCTTCTGAGGTACGTGATGATATTGACATTCGTGTAAGTGAGAATGAGTACGTTATCCCTGCGTATGCTGTTCGCTATTTCGGTGAAGGTTTCTTTGATGAACTATTAGGTGCAGCAGAGCAAGGCTGGGACCGCATTAAAGAAGGTGATGAGCTACCATTCCGTGATGATGAACTTGAAACAGAAGGCGATGACGAAGAGCCTAAAGAAGGTTATGCTGAAGGCGGTAACATACCGGGAGCAGGAGTTACAGTGCCACAGCCTGTGGGTGGTGGCTTTGGTGGCTACGGTGGTACAGGTTCACGTCTTGGCGGCTTTGAATTTCGTATGTATATAAACCCTGAAACAGGGCGTCAGATGCAGATCCTTTTCTTCAACGGTAAGCCCATGAAGCGTATTCCTCAAGGGTTCAGACCTAAAGGTGCGACTGCCGTAGAAGAGCAACAGACGGTCGCTGCAGAGCGTCAGCGTGACGATGATGGTGTTAAAGCTGTATCAGAAGAAGAAAAAAGTTGGAGAAATACAGAAGTAAGTGACTGGACTAATAAAGAGTACAAAGATTATAATGAAGATCTAGCCAGTAAAATACGAAAAGGAGAAGACCCTTTAGGTTTAAATATAGTAGAAAGAGGTATTTTATCTTCGTTAGGTGCAGTTATAGGCGGTCCTATAGGAAGCATAGGTCTTCCTAAGTTAGCTAAAAAGATGAAACAAAAACAAGCTGAAGCAGCGCACACACAAGCGATAAACTTAATGCAATCTTCCTCAGATAAAGATATTATATCTGCAGCAGATGCCACTAGATATATTACGGGTTCTGCTTTACAAAAAGAAGGTTATGCAGTTAGTGTGGCTGATCCGTTTAGTGGTGTCTATAAGTCGGATGATGATCGGAATATATTTGACAGACTCTTTGGTAGACAGGGTGACTTAGACCCTGTAACTGGTATGCCTACAGCAGAGGCTGTAAGACAAAGAAACCTAGCTCAGTATGGTTCAGAGACATCCAACTATATGCTAGATCCATTTAGACCACCAAGTCGAGCAGTAGGAGAAGCTATAGCTGGTACAAGTAGCACCACACCTTCTAGTAAAGATGATGACAGGACTTCTTTTGCAGAAACTCTTGCTAAAACAGGTGAAGCAACTAGGGAAGGTAGTGCAGCCCCAACTACATCTACTGTGAGACCTACAGCTAGACCAAGTAGTGATGACAATGACTCTACCCGCAATACATCAGGCGGCAGTAATGTAGTAGGTAAAACTGCATCTGGGTCAAATATATACTCAGGAAAAGACACAGGTAAAAAAGACGCTCAAGGAAGAACTCAATATACTTTCTAACTAGATAACTATAAGGCTACCCGGCAATATTGCTGGCCCCAACATAAAAGGAACTACAACTATGCCAGAACTAACTCAAGTAGAAACACCTAAGAGTGCAGGCTTTGTTCAACCTAAGGGTGGATCACGAGCTAACAAGAGTCGTATTGAGAAAGATGAGGCAGAGCTTAAAGCTCTAATGGAAGCACAGTCAAATGGGCAAGAAGAGGAATCCAGTAGCGAAGGAGCTACGCCAGCCCAAGTACAGACTGAGGGTCGTACCCAACAAAAAGAAGCCAACTCTGAAGGTGAAGCACAAGAAGATAACTTGACTGGTGAAGAGCGTACCTACAAGAAGCGTTACAACGATCTACGTACACACCTTAATAAGCAGTCAGAAGAACTGAAAGCTATTAAAGAGCAGCTAGGTCAAGCTCAGCAGAACGGCACTGTACGTCCACCTACTACAGATGAAAGCATTGAGGCGTGGGCTAAGAAGTATCCTGAGATTGCTGGCATTGTAGAGACAATCGCTGAGAAGAAAGCTCAAGAGAAGTTCAGCCACGCAGATGAACGCTTGCAGCAGATAGACAAGATGAACGCTGAAGCCCAGCGCACTAAGGCAGAGAATGAAATCCGTACTATGCACACAGACTTTGATGATCTACGTGCAAGTGATTCATTTCATGATTGGGCTAGTGAACAACCTAAGTGGGTACAGGATGCTCTATATGAGAACCAAGATGACCCTAAATCAGTTATACGAGTTATTGATCTGTATAAGGTTGATAATGGAATGGACGTTAAAGGTAAGCGGCGTAAGACTAAAGAAGCAGCCTCTGCAGTTGTAACTAAGCGTACAACTAAACCTGACAACGACAACCCAGCAGGACATATTCGTGAGTCACAAGTGCAGAACATGTCTACGCAAGAATACGAAGCAAACTCAGATGCAATCATGGAAGCTATCCGTAGTGGTAAGTTTATTTATGATATTTCTGGGGGTGCACGTTAAAAAGGTATTGACAACGCATAGATATATGCTATAACTATGTATGTTAATTAAGGAATGTTAAGCCCTGCAGAAGTAGCTACCTTTGCATTCCTACTACTACTGAGCAGAAAACTACTAAGATAAGACTTACCTGATCAAGTATAGGCCCGATAGTTCCAAAGTAGGCCAACTGAGGAACCAATCGCACCCTAGAAAGAGCAGCCTCTTACACAGTGTTTAAGCTTAATTACTTATAAGCCTAACATCTATGGAGGATAACAACATGGCTTTCGCATCAGCATCAGGATACACTAACTTGCCAAATGGCAACTTTAGTCCTGTAATCTACTCGAAGCAGGTACAGCTTGCTTTCCGTAAGTCCACCGTATGTGGTGACATTACGAACTCTGATTATTTCGGTGAGATCTCTGGACAGGGTGACACTGTTAAAATCATTAAAGAACCTGAAATCTCAGTGAGTGCCTACACTCGTGGTGAAACTGTTGCAGCACAAGATCTTGCTGACGCAGACTTCTCATTGGTTGTAGATAAAAGTAACTACTTTGCTTTCAAGATGGATGACATCGAAGAAGCGCACTCCCATGTAAATTTCATGAGTCTTGCAACCAATCGTGCAGCTTATCGTTTGGCTGACCAGTATGACCAAGAAGTTCTTGGTTACTTGGCTGGTTACAAACAGTCAGCTTTACACGCTAATGCAAACACAGTTAACAACGTAGTTAACGGCACAAAAGCAAACACGGCTGCTGGTACAGACGAATTGCTTACAGCTAACAAACTGAAGAAAAGTGACTTCGGCAACATCACTACTGCAAGTGCTGCTGATCACTCAATCCCAGTTGCTGCACGTTTGCCGGGCGCAACAGCTTTGCCAACCGCAACTGTTTCACCAGCTATGTTGGTTTCACGTATGGCTCGTCTGTTGGATCAACAGCAAGTAGACTCACAAGGTCGCTGGCTGGTAATTGACCCAATCATGATGGAAGTCCTTCGTGACGAAGACAGCCGCTTGTTGAATGCTGACTTCGGTGGCTCAGGTCTACAGAATGGCATGGTCTTGAATAACTTCCACGGCTTCCGTGTATACACTTCAAGCAACCTTCCAGCAGTAGGTACTGGCGCTGGTACAACTGGTACAGCTAACCAAAACACTAACTATGGTGTTATCGTTGCTGGACATGACTCAGCCGTTGCAACTGCAGAGCAGATCAACAAAACTGAAACATACCGTGACCCCGATTCATTCGCTGACATCGTGCGTGGTATGCATCTATATGGGCGCAAAATCTTGCGTCCAGAAGCATTGGTTACAGCTAAGTACAACTTGGCGTAAACTTAATAGTAGGAGGGCTGCTTTAGGGTGGCCCTCTTATTCTATCTAACGTAATCTTTAGGATGTGCCATGTCTACCTATGTAGAACTTACAAACGAATTACTGAGACGTTTAAATGAAGTTCCTGTGGATATTGCGGGTTCTGACTTTACATCTCTACGTAACGTACAGGCTACAGCTAAAGACGCTATCAATAGCAGTTTAAGAGAGATATACCAGACAGGCCAAGAGTGGCCCTTTTTGAAGACTACATATACACAAACACTTACAGCAGGTACTCGTGAGTACACCTTCCCTACTACTTACTCTAGCGTAGACTGGGAAACATTTTATTTAAAGAAGAACTCTACTAAAGAGAACACACCTACAGTATTAAAAGCTATAGCTTACGAAGAGTACATTAGCATATATAGACCTATGGATGATTTAGCGGATCAAGTAAACGGTGATTCAGCGCCTATAAAAGTCTATCAGACATTCGGAGATTCTTTCGGTGTCACACCTATTCCTGACGCAGACTACGAGATTGAGTACGTATACTGGAGTGTACCTACTTCATTAACTAACTACAACGACATATGTGTTGTACCTGAGCGCTTCAATCACGTTATCATTGACGGTGCTATGGCGTACATGATGCACTTTAGGAGTAATGAGCAGAGTGCTAACATGCATCAGCAGAAGTTTGAGCAAGGCATTAAAAGTATGAAGCGTGTCATGTTCGATGATGAACTAAGGCTACGCTCTACAGTTATCGAAAGATAAACATGGATAGGTTAAACACAAACCTTACAGTGTGCAGCGGTGGTCTTATAACTAATGTAGATCCACTAACACACGCCTCTGCTTTAGGCGGTAGTGCTTTACGTATGATTAACTATGAGCCATCTCTATCGGGTGGCTATAGACGTATCAGCGGGTTTTCTAATGACTACGGTACTGTACCGGGCAATGGAGCCACTTTAGGGGTACATGTAAATGGAAACTTACATGATGGTATTTTTGCTTGCAGAAAGCCTGCTTCTGGGTATAACTATCTACACAAGTGGAATAACTCTAGTTCCTCATGGGATGCCGTAACTTCTACAGGTAATCCTACTATGACGGGTGTAACCCGAGTGCGCATTACTGAGTATAACTGGTTTGGTGAAGTATTACTTTTAACTGATGGCATTAACCCTGCTGCTATATATGATGGTACTAACTACACACAGATTACGCACACTAATGCGCCTTCCGCTCCTGCGTATGCAGAAGAGTATTCAGACCATATATTTTTAGCTGGAGATTCAGCAACACCATCTTTTTTATATTTTAGCATACCTAGTGATGCTACAGACTTTGGCACAAACTTAGGTGCAGGTGTTATTAACGTAGGCTTTAAGATCACTGCTATTAAAAAGTTTCGTAATACACTGTTTATCTTTGGTGCTAATAGAATAAAAAAATTAACAGGTAATAGTATAGCCGATTGGAATGTAGAGAATGTTACATCAAATTTAGGTTGCCTTGCCCCTGACTCTGTGGTAGAATTTGGTGGTGACTTACTATTCTTAGGGCCAGATGGTATTAGACCTATTTCAGGAACTGACCGTATTGGCGATGTTGAACTTGCTCCTGTATCTAAAGAGATCCAAGACATCTTTGATAATTACTACTTATCCGAATCTATTATAGATATTAGTATTGTTGTTATTCGTAAGAAGTCTCAGTTCAGGTTTTTCTTTAAGAACGATAGTTCATTATCTTTGATTGGTGCTATACGTAAAAGCCAAAACAAACAAAGTATATTTGAATATAGCCAGCTAATTGGTATTGAAGCTAACTGTGTAGCATCTGGGTACGTTGGTCAGTTTGAGCATGTAATACACGGAGATGGTTCAGGTAAAGTATATAGACAGGAACGTGGTACATCTTTTGATGGCAGTGACATATTTAGCTTGTACCAAACGCCTTACTATTACATGGAAGACCCTGAGATAAGAAAGATTATCTATAAAGTAGATACATATCTAAAGTCTGAAGGTAACACAGAAGTCTTTGTTGGTGTTTCGTATGACTATGATGATGTACACTCTCTAAACCCGGCGAGTTATACTTTTTCTACTGAGGGCGCTGCGGCTATTTACGGCACAGCTATTTATGGTTCAGGTGATATTTTTGATGGCAACCCTTCACCTAAAGCCTTGACTAATGTATCTGGTTCTGGTAAATCTGTATCAGTAAGCTACGTTACAAACAACCAGAATGCAAGCCATACAATTCAAGCTATTGCCATGACGTATGGTACAGCAGACAGGAGATAGACCGTGGCAGGTTATATAAGACAATCTACAGCAGACATTATCCCTACCGCTACAGTTCGTGCGGCTCCAATTAATGCTGAGTATAACGCACTCCGTGATGCCTTTGCTGCATCAGGTGGACACAAGCACGATGGTACAACAGGTGAGGGTGAGTACGTACCTCTCATAGCTGACTTAGATGCTCTCAATAAAGTTGTCATTGATACAACAAATAATCGCATAGGCTTCTTTGTCGAAGTATCTAGCACTGCAGTAGAGCAAGTACGCATTCAAGATGGTGCAGTAGTTCCTGTAACAGATAACGACATTGACTTAGGTACATCTTCACTAGAGTTCAAAGACTTGTACTTAGATGGTACAGCTTATATTGACACACTAGCAGTACACCAGTCTGCTACTATTACATCTAACCTTACAGTGAATGGTAATACTACGCTAGGCAATGCTGCCAGTGACACTATTACACTTACAGGTGATGTAGCTTCTAACATTACACCTTCTGCGGATTCTACATATGACTTAGGTGCTGTAGGCTCTGAGTGGCGCAATCTGTACATAGACGGTACAGCTAACATTGATAGTCTTGTAGCTGATACAGCAGACATCAATGCAGGTACTATTGACAACACAGTTATTGGTGGAACTACAGCAACGTCTGCAGACTTCACTACAATGGATGCTTCAGGTAACGTTACCGTAGGCGGTACGTTGGGCGTAACTGGCGCTACTACAATGTCTAGCACATTGGGTGTAACAGGTAACAGTACTGTTGGTGGTACTCTTGGTGTAACTGGTTTGTCTACACTTGCTACTGTTGACATCAATGGTGGTAATATAGATGCAACAGCTATTGGCTCAAGTACCGCATCAAGTGCTGTATTCACTAACCTTACAGCTTCCGGTACAGTAAACTTTGCAGGTGCTACTGTATCTAACTTAGGTTCAGTTACTACTGCAGCTATTGGTGGTGGTACTATTAATAACTCTGTAATTGGTGGCTCTACCCCTGCAGCTATTACAGGTACAACCATTACATCTAACAGTGGCTTTACTGGTAATTTAAGCGGCAATGTAACAGGTGATGTAACAGGTAATTTAACAGGTAATGTTACGTCTACAGGCAACTCTACACTAAACAATTTAACTGTTAATGGTACGCTAGATGTAACCAACACTACTATTGAAAACGTATCTGACCCCACTACTGCACAACAGGCTGCAACAAAAGCTTATGTAGATGGTGAGATCACTAGCCTTATTGGTGGTGCACCCGGTGCTCTTGATACGCTAAACGAATTAGCTGCAGCTATTAATGATGATCAAAACGTATACACTACTCTAACTACTAGCATTGCTACTAAGCTACCTAAAGCTGGTGGTACAATGAGTGGTGAGATTGCTATGGGTGACAACAAGATTACAGGTCTTGCTACACCTACATCTAACGCTGATGCAGCTACAAAACTCTATGTAGACAATCAAACTACACAGGCTGAGACTTATGCTGCTAATGCCTTAGCAAGTCAAAACGCTGCTGCTGCTTCATATGATGCATTTGATGATCGTTACTTAGGTGCTAAGTCTAGTGATCCTACCGTAGATAATGATGGCAATGCTTTGATTACAGGTGCCTTGTACTTTGATAGTACTAATGGTGTTATGAAAGTGTACAACGGTAGTGAGTGGGCTAACGCTTCATCATCAGTTGAAGGTGTAAAGGCTAACTTTTATTATACAGCAACTAATGCTCAGACAGTATTCTCAGGATCAGACGATAACAGCAATACACTTGTAGTAGATCAAGTAGGTCTTGTTAATGTCTACATGAATGGTGTACGTCTACACGAGGATGACTATACAATCTCTGCAGGTGGTAACAGTGTAACGTTAGCTACAGGTGCAGCTACTGGAGATCTTATTTACTTAGAAGTGTTTGGTAACTTTACTGGTCAGTCTGGTGCAGAGGTAGCTATCACTGGTGGTAGTATTACAGGCTTAAGTGCCTTAGGTGTAGCTGGTAATGCTTCTTTCGGTGACAATAATAAAGCCATCTTTGGCGCTGGGTCTGACCTACAGATTTACCATGATGGGTATCACTCTAACATCAAAGAGACTGGTGCGGGTTCTCTGCTTATTGATGGTGCAAACATCATCTTCCGTAATGCAGACGTAACTAAAACCTACGCAAGCATGACGGATGGCGGCTCTATCGACTTGTATCACGACAACGCCCTCAAACTCGCCACCACCAGCACAGGTGTAGACATCACTGGGACTTTGACTAGCGATGGGCTGACTGTTAGTGGTGCGGGCAACTCTACCTTAAAACTTGAAAGCACTGACGCCACATTATCAGAAAACCAAGTTGTTGGTGAGATTCAGTTCTATGCCAATGACGTCTCAACCAATTCAACAGGTAATAAAGCGTTCATCAAAGCGTATTCAGAAACATCGGGCGGCAATAGCATAGGGCTTGATTTAGCAACGTCTAATGGTAGCTACGCAACTGGAGTGCCTCGTCTCAATATAGCCGCCAACGGCGACATCAGCTTCTACGAGGACACTGGCACCACTGCAAAGTTATTCTGGGATGCGAGTGCGGAGAGCTTGGGGATTGGCACGAGTTCGCCTGACTCTGGCTACAAGCTAGACGTAGCTGGGAATGTTGTATTCGGAGATGGCGGTGGCTTTGATATGAATGTTGACGGAACACGTTGGCAGTTTAGTCTTGGCGGCAGCGAAAAGATGCGCATCGACAGCAGTGGCAATCTGCTGGTGGGTAAGACGAGTTATGGCTCTGTACTTGGCACGGGTAGTCAATTGGGGGCTGGTGGCACTGCTATTTTT